>Ga0070672_100000189_pt1 | contig 34155 bp, 28 predicted proteins | sample KBSM13metaG_FD_66151 | JGI IMG/M metagenome (GOLD analysis project Ga0070672, IMG submission 66151) | Miscanthus rhizosphere microbial communities from Kellogg Biological Station, Michigan, USA - KBS M1-3 metaG | ecosystem: Host-associated > Plants > Roots > Rhizosphere > Soil ... | reverse complement strand
TCACAGGCGCTGTCCGTGGACATCCCGGAGCTGCGCGTGCACTTGCCGGCTGACGGCAGTCAAGACCTGCAAAACCTCGATCCAGCAAAAGGCGTCCGCGTCGGCACGCGACAACGGGACGGCGACTTCGTCACCCTACCGCTGCAACCACTGGAGGAAGGCGACCCAGCGAAGAACGAGAGTCCGATGACCGTCGATCTGAGCTTGGGCAATCAGATCTGGATCCAGCAGGGCGATAGCACCAAGATCCAACTGAGCGGACGCTTGCGGCTGGTGCTCTCCGACCCGCTCACGGTCGAGGGACAGATTCAAGTCAGGAGCGGCAAGCTCGATGTTTCCGGCAAAGAGTTCGAAATCGAGAGCGGCGTCGTCACCTTCTCGGGCGAGCCCGGCAACCCCACGATCGTTGCGACCGCGCGCTGGGACTCGCCGGACGAGGATCGCCACCGGGTGTACGCGGACGCGAGCGGAACTGCGGCAAAACTGAAAATCACACTCCGCTCGGAGCCTCCCCTGACCCAGGACCAAATCCTCAGCTTGCTCCTCACGGGGTCGGCCGACGGCTCGCTGGGGGGCGGTGGCGGAAACAACGCCGAGACCGCGGTTGGCGTGGTTGGCGGTACGGCGACTCAAGGCCTGAATAAGGCGCTATCCAGCATTTCCGACCTGGACGTCAGCACGCGCATCGATACCAGCACGGGCAGCGCGCGCCCCGAGCTCGTGGTCCAAATCTCAGCCAAGGTGTCGGCGAAGCTCACGCGCGCGCTGGGACAGATCCCGGGGCAGCCTCCGGACATGACCTTCGTCACCTTGGACTTTCTGATCAAGCGCAATTGGTCGCTGTCCACCGTAGCCGGCGATCATGGGGCTTCCGGCATCGATCTCGTGTGGCGGAAGCGCTACTGAGCGGCCAGTTTCCAGCACGTCACACTCGCCTGTCGCACTGGGGCAGCTTGCGTCGGTGACGGACGGACATCTCGGCCAAAAACCGAACTGAGATCGCAACCTGGTGTGGCACGCGCCTTGCTCGGTCCTGATCCGCATCCGATGGGTGCAGAAACCCAGATTCAGGAAGGAATCTTTTACAATGAACCGGAACATCAGCAAAGCGTTGTGGACCTTGGGATCGCTCATCGGCGCGCAGCAGGCCGCAAAGTTCGCGCGTAACGTCGGTAGCGTCGAGTGGAACGATATCCTCGGCGTGGTGGGTCTCGAGCGTCGTCCGAGCGCGCTCTCGCGGGCCCTACCCGCCCTCGGCCTGGTTGCAGTGAGCGCCGCAGTGGGCGCTGGCGCCGCCCTATTACTCGCGCCCAGCTCGGGCGAGGAGTTGCGCGCCCGTCTCTCGGATGGTCTGGACGACGTGAAGCACCGCCTCGACGACGTGAAGGGCCGCGTGAACGAAAAGATCAACGACAAGATCGGCTCTTTCGAGCAGCACCACACCAGCAACTCGACTTCGTGAGCGATCGCTCGCGTGCGCCCGCGCCCCCGCGGTCGGCACTCGAGTCAACCGGAGTACCGCTGTTCAGTATTTGGCAGCAGTGCTCGGCTGGCTCGAGCGCTGCGCGGGGGCGCTTGCGTTGGGCTCCGCCGCTGTGTCCTCGAGCAGCGGCAAGCCCTGCTGCACTTGGTTGAACGGCTGACGCGCCAATTCGGCATTCAGCTCCGCGCCGTAGACCAAGATCAGCGCCGATACATACAGCCAAAATTGCAACACGATCACACCCGTCAGCGCGCCGTACGTCGAGCTGAAACTGGTGAAGTATTCGACATACAGCGAATACACGGCGCACAAGCCCACCCAAAGCAGTGCTGCGGCGCTAGCGCCGGGTAGCACGGCGCGCATGCTGGGCAACGGGCTCTGCTGAGCCGCGTATCGGTAGAGCAGCCCGAACGTCAGCCAGGCGACGGCGGCCATCACCGGCCAGCGCAACAGCACCACGGCGCCGCCAATGTGAAAAAAGGCCAGCAGCTTGGGCAGCACGGCCACCACGGGTATGAGCACGAATAGGCCGAACATGCCTGCCACCGTGAACAGGATGGCAATGCGACGGCGTTTGAAGAAGTTGTGCCGCTCCGGCAGGTCGTACGCGACGTTGATCGCACGCACGAGCACGCTCATGGCCGACGACGCACTCCAAAGCACGGCCAGAAAGCCCAAGACCATGCTCAAGCTCAGGCTACTGGAATCGCGCGCGATGAAGTTCGACAGCTCACCGATCACCAGGTCGCGGCCAGCTGGGGGCAGCGAGCGAGCCACCGTGTAGATCGCCCGCTCGATGGCGACCGGATCGGCGACCAAGCCGTACAACGAGACCATCGCCAGAAGCGCAGGAAACAAGCCCAGGGTCCCGTAGAACGCGAGGCCAGCCGCCACGATGTCCGCGTCGTCGGCGTCGGCTTCGTCCGACACGCGCTTGATCAGGCCCCAATAGCGCTTGAGGAGCGAGGGATTCGTGCTCACGCGCCGATTGGAGCACGAAGCATGCCTCGCCGCGACGGGACGCCACACCCTGGGGCCCATTTGTGCCAAGCGCGGCTCATTCACCGCAAATCCGCCGCAAAGGAAAAGCCAGATCGCGCGACAACCGACTTGGCATACGCGCTGCAATGTCCCGCGGTCATGATTAAATCCTTTGCCTTCGTTTGCCTGGCGCTGTCCCTGACTGGCGTTGCCTGTAGCGCGGCTGACCCGATCACCAATAAGTGGGATTGCCACGCGGTCTGTCAGCGCTACGCCGACTGCGTGAATTCGAACTACGACGTGAACGCTTGTAAAGATCGCTGCGAAAGTGATGCTAGTAACAGCGACGCCAAGCAAAACAAGCTGGACGACTGCCACGACTGCATCGGTGAAAACGACTCTTGCGTGGACGACATCGCCAATTGCTCGTCGTCCTGCGGCACGTTCATCGCGCCCTGAGCCCCTGCCGGATTTGGCCCTTTCCCCGGACGAAAGACCATGAAGATTTTTACCTGTTCCGCGTGCAAGCACGTCGTGTTCTTCGAGAATTCCCAATGCACCCGTTGTGGGCACGCGCTCGCATACCTTTCCGACCGCGGGGTCTTGAGCGCGATGGAGCAGGATGCCACGAGCGAGCCGGGCACGCGCTACTTGGCTCTCGATCCGCTGGCCACGGGCGCACGCTACCGCCTGTGCGCCAACTACACGAAGCACGCGGTGTGCAACTGGGCCATCCCCGAGCACGATCCAAATGAATTCTGTCTGGCTTGCCGCTTGAACGAATCGACTCCGGACCTTTCGGAACCTTCCGCGCTTTCGTCTTGGCAGGGTTTGGAGATCGCGAAGCGCCGCCTGGTGTACACGCTGTTGGAGCTCGGCCTACCGCTCGAGACCAAGCAGTTTCAGCCCGAAACCGGTCTCGCCTTCGCATTCAAGAGCGACGGCAGCGACGGCGAAAAAGTGCTCACCGGTCATTGCGACGGTCTCGTGACCATCAACATGAAGGAGGCCGACACGCCTTCCCGCGAACAGACCCGCGTCGCGATGGGCGAACGCTACCGCACGCTGCTCGGTCATTTTCGGCACGAATCCGGCCACTATTATTGGGACCGGCTGGTCAAAGGCAGCGCGCAGCTTGCGGATTACCGTGCTCTATTCGGCAACGAGGAGGAGGACTACGCGGAGGCCGTCAAGCGCCACTACGCTTCACCCAAGCAGAACTGGGCCGAGGAATACGTGAGCGCGTACGCGACCATGCACTCCTGGGAGGATTGGGCCGAAACCTGGGCCCACTACCTGCACATGATCGACACCCTGGAAACGGCGCAGAGCTTCGGCGTGGCCTTGAAGCCCCAGCCAATTGGCGGGGCAACTAGCGAACCCATCACCGCGGGACGAGTGCACTTCGAAAGATTCGAAGACTTGATCGGCGCATGGGTGCCGCTCACGGTCGCTCTCAATAGCTTGAATCGCTCGATGGGGCTCGCCGACGTGTACCCGTTCGTGCTGGCCGAGCGCGTGGTCGCCAAACTGAACTTCGTGCACGAGGTCGTGGAGCGCGCGGGCAACGGCATGTCCAAGGGCATCGCTCCCGACGTCAAGCGCGCGGCTGCAAACCGCGCGCTCGACGCCACTGAGCTGGCAAATCCGCCGGTTAATCCCGCATGAAATGACAAGTGTACCCGCCGGGGTGCTTCTCCAGATATTTCTGGTGGTAGTCCTCGGCAGGCGTGAACGGACCAGCGTCAACGATCTCGGTCACGATCGGCGTCTTCCAGCGACCGCTGGCTTGTGCTCGCTCCTTGGCCTGCTGCGCCACTTCACGCTGCTTGGCCGAAGTCACGAAAATCGCTGAGCGGTACTGACTGCCCCGATCGTTGCCCTGCTGGTCTTTGGTGGTCGGGTCGTGCATCTTGAAGAACCACTCGTCGAGCAGTTGCTCGAACGAGACGCGTTTGGGATCGAACAGGATGCGGAGCGCCTCGGCATGGCCGGTGCGGCCCGTCTTGACCTGCTCGTACTTGGGATTCGGAGTGACGCCACCGGCGTAGCCGACGGTGGTTTCGATCACACCCGGGACCTGACGGAGAATGTCCTCCATGCCCCAGAAGCAGCCACCGGCGAGGACGGCTTCTTCCAGCGTTGCCTCGCAACTGGGCGCCTCGCCCGCCGCGGGCACGGCGCAGGCGTTATCGTGATCGACGATCGCCACTTGGGGCGTCGCGTGAGCGTCGCCGAATAGGGCGCGGTATTCGCCATAGCCTTGCGCCTCCAGCTCGGTCACGGGGATGAAGCGCAGAGAGGCCGAATTGATGCAATAACGCAGGCGCGTGGGTCGTGGACCATCTTCGAAGACGTGCCCCAAGTGCGAGTTGGCGTGCTTGGAGCGCACTTCGACTCGGCGCATACCGTGGCTAATGTCGGTCTTTTCTTGGACATTGTCGGCCTCGACCGGCTTCGTGAAACTCGGCCAGCCCGTGCCGGAGTCGAACTTATCGACGGAGCTGAACAGCGGTTCCCCGCTCACGATATCCACGTACAACCCGCGCTCGTGATTATCCCAGAAGCGATTGCGGAAGGGCGGCTCGGTGGCATCGTGCTGCGTCACTTCATACTCGAGCGAGCCCAGGCGAGAGCGGAGCTCATCGGGCGAGGGTTTTGCGTAAGAGCGTGGTGCCATTGCGTGATTCCTTTCTCGGCGGTCGGGCGAGAGCCGCGACACGCGCGTCAGACAGTACGCTGCGCTGCGCCACATGGTTACCGCAAACGCGCACTCCGGCCGTACAGCTTCGGGATAATTGCCTGCCGTTTCTTGCCGAGCTCGGGCCACCTTTTCGGCGACTTTTGTGCTGCAACTGAACGGAATTTCCGGCCTGCCGGCACGCGCGCGAAAATGTCCGAGCTGGACAGCGGGACGCTTGGCAACGGCGCAGGACTCGCATAGTCCATGCGGGTGGTCTCCGAATCGCATCCCGAGGCTTGGCGCTGCGTGCACGGCGCGCGTTGGCGCTTGTTGGAAAGCTACGCCTTGGCACGCCAGGAGGGGCTCGCGAGCCCGGTCGGGCTGGTGGCTGACTTGCGGCACCCACGCGCCGTGCAAGTGCTCCGCCAACTGATGCTGTCACCTAGCGCCAGCAACAGCGACCCCTTGTATGCGGGCTGTGTCGAGCGCGGCGCACTATGCGCCGCGCTGATGTCGATCGCGCCCAAGCTCGCAGAGGTGCTGTTCTCTCGTGGGGACGAAGCAGGCGCATGGACGGCTCTCGTGCTGCAAGACGAAGAAGTGATCCTGAGCGCCAGCTGGCAGGAGCTCATTTCCGGCAGCAGCGCCCGCAGCAGCGTCGGGCAACGCAGCGAGCGCCGCCGTTAGTCGATACCTCGCTTGACGGGCGCAGCCGAGGGGCGGTCGGCCGATTCGGCTCGGAACGCCGCCTTCAGATAGACCTCGGCAATCTCGGATTCGTCCAAGAATCCTCGCAGGCGCCCGTCGTCGTCCAGCACGGGCAGCTCCCGCAGACCGCTTTCCAGCATGCGTTCGCTCGCGGTCCGTAGGTCGTCTTCGGCGCGCACCGACACCACGGGCTCCATCAGATCGGCGGCCAAGGTCCAAGCGGTGACCGCAAATTCCAGCGACGCGACGCGCAGTGCGCTGGCAGTGACCAGGCCCACGACGCGCGCCTGATCGTCGAGCACCGGATACACCTCTTGCTCGCTGTCTTCCCCCACCCGCTTCAAAACCTCGGGTGAAGAGGTTTGCTTGCGAAAGCACACCGGGCTCACCGACGTGCGCATCACTTCGCGGACGCGCGTCCCGCGCAGTAACTCGAGCAGCAACGCGTCGCGGTGGATCGGGGAGTCGCGCTGGGTCGGGACTTGCGAACCGTACAGGGCGCGACGACGCAGCGCGACGAACGCGATGCCCTGAGTGAGCATCAAGGGCACGAGCAAGTCGTAGTTACCAGCGAGCTCGCACACGAGCACCAGGGCGCTCAACGGGGTATGGGCAATACCCCCGTAAAACGTACCCATTCCGACCAGCGCGAAAGCGCCGTAGGAGATCCGAGGGTCGTGAAACAAAAGCTCCGCGGCCCGCCCGAACGCCCCGCCCAAGAGCCCACCGATTGCCAGCGACGGCGCAAAGTCGCCCGCGCTGCCTCCCGACCCGATGGTGATGGACGCGGCAATCAACTTGGCGAAACCGAGTGCGACGAGCCATGCCACCGCGACCCAACCGGCCGGCAACCATGGCGAGCCCGAGATCGCCATTTGCACCGCGCCGTAGCCGCCGCCAAGCAGGCCCAGTCCTTGACCAGGTGCATGTAAACGGTCACCGACCAGAATGATCACGGGCGTGCAGCAGGCGCCGAGCAGCAAGCCGCCGAGCGCGGGCTTCGCCCAGCCCGGCACCGGCAAGGCAGCAAAGAAGCGCCCCAAACCTTGGTACACTTTCAAAAAACCGACGGACACCGCGGCGATCAGCAGTGCCAACACCAAAAATAGCGGCAAATGCGCGGGCACGAACGGATAGCGCGGGACGTGCGCGAACAGCGTGCTCTCACCAAAGATCGAAATGATCACCGAGTAAGAGACCACGCTGGCAAGCACCGCGGGGATCAGTGCATCGGATTCGAAGCCGTCGCGGTACAGCACTTCGACTGCCAGCAGGGCTGCGCCAAGGGGCGTGCGAAAGACTGCCGAGATGCCGGCGGCGACGCCCGCGACCATGAGAATTCGACGCTCCCGCGTACTCACCTGCAGCACGCGTCCGACCAGGGTGCCCAAGGCCCCGCCAATCTGCATCGTTGGGCCCTCGCGGCCCCCTGAGCCGCCAGTGCCGAGAGTAAACATCGACGCCAGGGCCTTGGTCCAAATCACGCGGCTTCTGATCTGACCGCCTTCGTAGTGAAAGGCCTCGATCATGGCGTCGCCGCCGCCACCGCGGATTTCTGGCGCAAGTCGCGTGATGAGGCCACAGGCCAAGCCGCCGAGCCCCGGCAAGAGCGCGAGCAGCCACGGCCGAAAGGTATGGAAGCCACCGCCCGCCGCAAACGTTTCACCGTCCGCCCGAAGCGGGATGTAGCCCGCCGCTTCTTCCAAGACCGCGCGCGTGAAATACTCGAGACCCGCGAAAAAGGCCGCTCCGGCCAAGCCGGCCACGACGCCGACCGCCGCTGCGTGTAGCAGCGTGCGGCCAACGATCCGAAGATCGAGCGGCGCGCTGTCCGATAGCGTGAGAAAGGAAGGCCTCCGCCAAGCGGCCAACGCGTGCAAGCGCCGCTTCAGCGAATCCGCGATCTCCCTGTTCATCAGCGTTCCTTCAGCGACTACTCCGAGCTTTGCTGCCGTGCAAGCGAGGCTTGGCAAATCTTAGCCGTGGACGCGCGCTGAAAGTCGGCGCAAAAATGTGACGGTGAGCGAACCCCCGATGTCCATCGCGCCCGAGACAGTCAGCGGGCGCTTCATCGATTCGGACGTGCAACGAGGAGTTCGCTACGTGCTCGAGCAGCAAGTGGGCGAAGGCGGGATGGGCGCGGCCTACTTGGCACGCCGTGAAGCGCCCGAAGGCGCCTCGCCGGTGGTGGTCAAGATCGTACGCCGCGCTTTCGGTTCGACCGACATTTCACCCGAGCTGGTCGCGCAAAAAGAGGCGATCGCGCTCGGCCGCTTGAACGAACGCGTGCCGCCGAGCCCATTCGTGGTGCGCTTCGTCGACACCGGCAGCACGACCTACTTCGGATTGCCGCCCACACCTTGGATCGCCATCGAATACGTGCACGGCGGGATCGAGGGCACGACACTCGAAGATCGCGTCACCTATTCGATACACAAAACTGGCTACGCCTTTGATTCGGTGCGCGCCGCTCATGCGCTGCGCTGCCTTGCCAGCGGCATTTCCGAGATCCACAGCGTCGGGGTCATCCATCGTGATCTGACGCCCGGCAACGTGCTCTGTTGCGGCTTCGGCGAGACCGAGATGTTCAAGATCTCCGACTTCGGTCTGGCGCGGCCCGAGGGCTTGGGGCACACGTTCGCGGGCGTCGGTTTCGGCACCGTCGGCTATGCCGCACCGGAGCAGGCACTGGACGCAGGCGTGGGTGCCGAAACGGACGTCTTCGCGCTCGCCTGCATCGCCTACTACGTGCTCACCGGGGTGCACTACTTCGATGCCCACACGCCGTACGAGGCGTACGAGCAAATGCGTGCAAAAGCGCGCAAAAGTCTGCTCGATTGCCCAGTATTGTGTCCCGAGCTGAGGGAGCGCCCAGAAGCGTGCCGCGCGATCGACGCAGCCTTGGCTTGGGGCACTGCGCCTTCCGTGGAACATCGACCGCAAAGCGCGGAGGCCTTGGCCAATGCGATCATGCCTTGGCTGAACGACCGCCCCGCGCCGCCGACTTCCAGTCGGCGACTGATGCGCACTATTCAGAGCATGTCGCCGTCTTCGGACCTGGCCGGCTGGCGCTGGATCGTCAAGCATCGTCCGCACGAGGACTTGGTGATCCAGAGCGCCGCCTGGGACACCGATGGGCGCTGCTTCGCGCTCACACCGCGCGGCCCGCTATTTTGGAACGGCGATTCCTGGTTGGGCGCAAAGAACATTTTGGCTCGTATTCCACGCGGCATGACCTTCGCGCGGCGTCATGAAGCGGGCGGCTTCCTGATCGGCGGTTCGAGTGGAACGTTGGCCGTATTCGGCGCGGACGGCTTGCGTGAGCTGGTCAGCGCCCCGGATCCGAACGTCGAATTAACCGACGCCAGCGGCATCTTCGATGATTTGGTGGTGGCGGTCGGGCGGCGCGCGGGTTTGCCGCCGGCGCTGCTCGCCATGTCGGGGCGGCGTTGGCTCAAACCGCTACCGCTCGACCGCGTGCAGAACGTGGCGGCGGTGCTGCGTTTCGACGACTCTCGCTGGCTGGTGTGCGGACGCCTGGTCCAGGGCGGCGCATTCGCTGCGCTGTACTCGCCCTTGGATTGGGAGCTGAAATTCCTTCAAACACCAGCAACCCGCGCGTTCGTCAGCGGCTCGAGCAGCGTCGAGCGTAGCTTGAGCTTGATCGTTGGCAGCGACGGCACGGCGCTGCGCACGGAGGGGGAGCTGACCACCGTGTCGATCGTGCCCGGCGCGCCCGATCTCTCGGCGAGCGCACTCGATGTCTTGGACCGTGAATGGGTGGCAAGCCTCGGTACGTTGTGGACGCGCGATCCGCGCTTGGCCGAGGCATGGCGCCCTGCCTGGTCCGACCGCAGCTGGGATGCGCCGTTCGTGAGCATGATCGCGGACTCCGGGCGGTTGATGGCGATGACCGCCAACGCCGCGATCGTCGAAGGCCGTCTCGGCGCAAGCCGCTGAAAGTCTCCGCCTCGGGTATCGATTTTGCACGAGCTCATCCTCACCGGCGTGTGCAGCCGAAGGTGTGAAGATGAGACATTTTGCCATTCAGTCAGTCGCGCGTTTGATGCTGTACGCCTCGTTCGCGCGCTGCGCGTGGGCCTGTGGAGCGGACGGCGATCACGGTCCGCCAACGGGCCCAATTGGGCCAATCATCATCGAGGGTGGAGCCTCCAGCGGCGGTGCCGCGACCGGCGGCGCTGCGCCCAACGGAATGAGTGGCGACAGCGCATTCAACGTAGCAGGCGCACCCTTCGGCGCGGGAGGCAATGGCAGCGCCGGCAGAGAGCTGTTTGGCACTGGTGGCTCCGGCACCGATCAATTCAGCCGCGCGGGCACACCCAACGCCTTCGGCGGACAGCCGTGAACCACGGCTCGACGCACTATCCTCCGCCACTCATGCTTTAGCCAGACGAATCCCGCGGCAAGCGGGAGGCCTCGCCTTCGTTCACGACGGTCAGTTGGTTGATCACCTCTGCAACACCGGGAATGGCGCGCGCACGCGCCTCGATTTGCGCCTTCTCCAGCGATTCCCGCACCGACCCCAGGAGTGTCACACGCTGACCGCGCACGGCTACTCGCAAATCAGCGGCATCGACGTGGGCCCGCGCGAGCGTCTTCCTCACTTCACGACCGAGGGGGGCGTCCTCCGGCGCTTCTTCGGCGTTGCTGGCCAAGCCCGGTTCCGATCCACGGGCGACTTGCGCTTCGTAATTTTCGCCGAAACCGCCGACGGCGTCCGACTTAGTGCCCCAGACACCGTGCTCGTGCGTGCTGGGCTCGACTGGTAGCTCGGCCCCATGTTTTTTCACTTCGGTAATCATTCACTTCAGCCCCATGTTGAGCGCAATGCGCAAGATTTGCGCATCGATGTTTGGTTCCGTGTCACGCTCCCCAAACGAGTCCGCGGCGGGTTCGTCGAGATCGGCAGGCTCTTCACTACCGTCACGCGGCCGTTGCACGATGCGTGGCGGCGAGGCCCAGGACTTTTCCTGCTCGCGCGCAATATCGGTTACGGCTTCGTCGGACATTCGTCTCTCCTCTTGTGCATCGCCACATGGCGACTGGCTCGTCACCCTTCGACTTCGAGCCGGACCCAAGCAAGCTCAAGCAAGGCGGATGCCACTGGTCACATGGCCGCTGGATCCCGTCGTGACTCAGTAGGCGATGGGCAATCGCCCCAATTCGCGCTAAGCCTAGGTTGTCCCGCTGTGGCAGTCTGTCACGGCACGAGCCCGCACTAGCGACGACAAACGCGAGATCCGGTCGCCAGCGCGCTGGCACCGGCTATGCACCGATCAGGGATGGCCAGCCAAACGCAGGAGTTCGCATGACCCAGCTCGAGCAACGAACGCCTTCCGAACGCTCCAACATTGCCAAGGACACCGGTACCGCGGAAAGCGACGAAAACTACGATCTCGTGAGCGTGCTCTACCATTGCCTGAAGGCCGCGGACGCGTGCACGCAGTACGTAGCGGACGCCGAGGATGCCGGCGACGACGAGCTCGTGGAATTCTTCGATAGCGCACGTCAATTGCAGAATCGCTTGGCCAGTCAGGCGCGCGAGCTCTTGGCCCAACGACTGGCGGACGCCGAAGGTGCCGGCGATGAGGAAAGCTAAGCGAGCGTAGCTGCGGCGTTTTCAGCAAGTCAGGGTGCACGCGGGGGGCGAGTTCGCTCCTTCACGGTTCGCCGGACCATGGCCACTACGTCGTCGAGATCCACGGGCTTGACCAGGAAGCGGTCCGCGCCCAGCGACGACAACAACTTCCACTCGTTCGGCCCACCCGAGGCCGTGAGCACGAGAATGGGTACCAGCGCCGAGGCTGCACGCGAGCGCAGGAGCACGGTCACCGCAACGCCGTCGAGCAGGGGCATCTGCAGGTCGAGAATCACGACCGAGGCGGGCTTGCGATCGAACGCCTCCAAGGCTGCCTGGCCGTCCGAGACTGCCTCCACCTCGGCGTCCGGGAACTCCGCGCGCAATTTCAACTCGAGCAGTAGCCGAAAGTCTTCTTCGTCTTCGGCAATCAAGATCCGCGTCGGCTCGCTACTTCGGGCACGCGCGGCCTGAAATTCGCGGCGCAACTGCTCCACGCTGCCGGTCCGGCTCGCCGGATCCTTGCTCAAAGCGCTGAGCAATACGGCGTCGAGCGCAACCGGGAGGTCACCGCGCACGAAGCTCGGCCGGATCACTCTCGCAGTCGCATGCAGCATGATCAAACCGCTGTCCGTCTTCGATTCGAAAGGCGGCTGCCCGGTCAGCAGCTCATAGGCGATACAGCCGAGTGAATAGAGATCGCTTTGCGGGCTGGCCGCTACGCGCACGCCCGCGTCGACCGTGAGCTCGGGAGCGATGTAGCCGAGGGTGCCGACCAGCTCCTTGATCGCCTTGGCGGTGACGTACTTTTGCGCCAACCCCAGATCCGCCACCTTCACCCGGAACTGCCCGTCCAGCAAAATGTTCGCGGGTTTGAGATCTCGGTGCACGATCCCGGAGGCGTGCAACGCAGCAACGCCGGCACAGATCTCGTCCAGGATGCGCAACGCCAAATCGATGTCGATGGCGTGACGACACTCGGCGATCACCCGATCGAGCGTGGTTCCGGCGACGAACTCGGTCACGAAATAGGGGGCGTTGCGATGCTCACCGAAGGCGTGGATCACCAGCACGTTGGGGTGATTCACCTCTGCCATGGCGCGCGCTTCCTGCAGGAAGCGGTCTTGAAAGTGTTTGGCGAAGAGCGAAGATTGAATCAGCTTGATCGCCACCTTGCGCTTGAGCTGCGTATCCTCGGCCAAGAGCACCACGCCCATGGCGCCGCTCCCGAGCTCGCCTTCCACCAAGTACGTGCCGCCAATCACGTCTCCTGCTACGGGCAAGCGCTGTGGAAGGCGATCTTTCGCGCTATCTTCCGCGACCGAATCCGCGTCGACCACGAACACCTCGGCCTGTTTCCTCGGCTTGAGGTCCTCCAGTAGGTCTTCCAACTCCAGCAGAGAAGGCGGTACGAGCATGGTTGGCGACAACACCGTGTCCGTCTCGTCGACGCCGCTATCGAAGGCACGGACCGAGGGTGGACGACGAGCAGGTCGTACGGGAAGGTTGGGCGGCGACATCGACGGGCTCGGCGAGCAAAGAATGCAGAGTTACGAGATGCAGCTTGCGTGCCGCATTGGTCGAGGCAGCGGACTTCACGAGTTTCCCGAGGAATGCTGGCATTTGGACGGACGTTCCGGTTGCCATCGCCGCCAAGGGCTGTGGCAATCTGACGCGCCCGAGGCGCTCGATCCCAGGTGCAGAGGAGCTACATCCAACCGCGCCACTTGAACCAGAGCAGCGGCAGCAGCCCCGTGCCAACCATCAAGAGCAAAGCGAAGGGATAGCCAAAAACCCAATGCAGCTCCGGCATGTGCACGAAGTTCATGCCGTAGACGCCCGCCACCAGCACGGGGGGCACCCCCACGACGGAGACGATGGTCAGCGCCTTGACCACGTCGTTCTGCTCGATGCTGATGAAGCCGAGCGTGGCGTCGAGCAAGAGCTGCACCTTCCCCGAAAGATGCTGCTGATAGTCGTTCAGCGAGCTGATGTCGGCGCGCACCGCCAAGAGCCGAGGCCGCTCGTCCGTGTTGATGACGCCGTTGCCTGTCTCGCAGACGAACGCGGCGATGCGCCCGAAACCGAGCAGCGTGTCTCGGATCTGCGAGACGCGATCACCGATTTGCCCGAGCGTCCGCAGCGTCGCATGCAGCCTTTCGGACACGGCCTTGAGCGCGCGCCGCCGCACCCGCTCGGAGTGAAACGCGCGATGCGACAAGCCATCGAGCTCGGCGCTGCAACGCTCCAGTGAATCGGCCGCGCGGTCCACCAGTGCCTCCAAGATGCGCAGGAACACATCGGGCGCCGAACGTGAGGAGGTCCCCTGGCAGCTTTGGCGCTGACCCTCGAAGACCGCATCGTTTGCGAAGCGTATGCTGATCAACACACGCCGCGTGAGCACGAAGCCGACCGCGCTGAGCGGCTCTGAAGCATTGGGCGAGGCGGGAATGGGGGTCGACAGGTAGAGCGCGTCGTTCTCCGTGTACACCCGGCTGGTCGTCTCAATCTCGCTCACCGCCGATCGATCCGGGACGCGCAGGCCCGTCGCTCGTTCGACCGCGGAGCGCTCGCTCTCGGTCGGGTCACACAGGTCGAGCCAGGTCACGCCCGACCACGGTTCTTCGGCTTCGGGATAGCTATGGAGCATTTTTCGACTCGATTCGACGCCGGCCCATGCGACGCTAAGCGCGCTCCAATTGCTCGACCTTGCCGTCAGCGTGCTTGGCGAAACGCCCCGCCTCACGCGCATGAACCGGGTCGTCGCTGGGCCAAGGCCAACCGCCGAAACGAGTGCGTTGGTAATCGACCATCGCTTGTTGGATCTCCGCTCGGGTGTTCATCACGAACGGGCCGTGCTGCACCACCGGCTCGCCGATCGGACGCCCCTGCAGGAGCAAGATCTCGCTCTCGCTCGTGCCATTTTCGAGCTCGACCTGAAGGTCGCTCCGTACCTGCACCGCAGCGTGGGAATTGAGCCGTTCTTCCGCGACCCGGAGCGACGTCCCGCGGAAGAAATACAGCGTGCGCACGGTGCTGGCAAGCGTCGCTGGCAGCGTGAATAGCGCGCCCGGCGCGAGCCGTAGGCTCCAGATGGCAACGTCCGCGTCCGCGCGTGAGGCCCACGAGTGCGGTGGCGGCGATGGTGCGCGCGCGTCTCCCAACCGGCCAGCAATCAGCGAAACTTTCGTTTCGCGTCCTTGCTCGTCCAAAAACGAACAGCGCGGGATGGACTGATCCCAGAGCATGGCGAAATGCGGTTCGACGAGCTTGTCCTTACTCGGCAAATTGAGCCAAATCTGAAATAGCTCGAGCGGATTCGGTTGCTCTCGTTGCAAGAGCGGGAACATTTCGCAATGCACGATGCCGCCACCGGCCGTGAGCCACTGCACGTCCCCACTGCCGAAGCGTGCCGTCGCTCCAAGCGAATCCGAGTGGTCGATGTAACCCTTGCGCACGATGGTCACGGTTTCGAAACCGCGGTGAGGATGCTGCGGGAAGCCCGGCACGACTTGCCCATGGTACATACTAAAGCCGTCTTTTCGCCCGAAGTCCTGGCCGAGCGCGCGGCCCGCGAGCGACACGGCAGGACCGAGGCGCTCGTTGCCTGCGGGGTAGGCATCGTCGTGATGAACGCAAAATAGGAACGGGTCCGCCGTTACCCAGGGAAAGCCGAGGGGGCGAATTTCGAGCACGCTTCCAGCCATCGAGCGAGTGTAGCGCGAGCCGGTGGAGTAGCACTATGCTCAGCGACTTCGGGTTTCTGGACAGGCGCCTGCGAGGCGAGCCGAGGAGCAGTGATGCATAAGAAGATCGCGGTATTTTGGCCGGGCGACGCGCGTGACATTCCGAACCAGCTTGCGCTACCGAGCATGCAAGAAGCAACCGCCCAGCTCGAACGCGCGTTGAAGAAGCTCGGCCGCACGCCGTACCTGGTCCCCGGCTTCCTGTCGAAGCCGCACCACGCCATCGAGAAGCTCGGTCCCATCGACGATCCGATGATCGGCATGTGCGTGCATTGGTTCTACGGCCCGCACACGACCGATGGCGTGGTCGGGAAAGACAACCCATTGCTCTTGGCCAGCAATTTCTCCGGACGTTGGCCCGGGCTGGTCGGCTTGCTCAACACGGGCGCCTGCTTGGAGAGTTTGGGCCGACCCTTTTCCCGCGCCTGGACCGACGCCCCGGACTTTTCCAGCGACGAGACGTTCATGGCGCAGCTCGACGAGTGGTGCACGACGGGCGCCATCCGCTACGGCACGCAGGAGATCCGCTACCATGCGCCGATCTCGCCCGCCGCCTCGGCCTTGGCGCTCGAGGTGGCCCGCGAAATCCGTGAGCGACGCGTGTTGATCCTGATGCTCGGCGACACCTCGATGGGCATGATCAACGGTTATTTTGGACCGCGCTTGCTCAACCGCCACGGCTTCACCGAGCACAAAGTCGACCAAGCATGGATTATCGATCGCGGCCGGCGTATCGAGCAGAAGCGCGTCGACGACGCCTATGGCTTCGTGAGGGATAAAGGGCTCACCTTCCACCATGGTGAAGCCGGCGTCGAAGATTTCGACGAGCGCGCCAGTAAGGAGCAACTGCGAGACTATTTGGTGGCGCTGGATTTACTCGGGGAGTTCAAGGCTGATTGCTTGGGTTGGCAGTACCAGCTCGGGCTCATTCCATTGCGACCGCCATCCGACCTGGCAGAAGGTCTGTTGAACTCCACCTGCCGCCCCGAATCGAACGGCGACACCGTGGCCACGGCGACCGAAGCCGATCAAGGCAACGTGATGCCCATGGAAATGATGAAGCGGCTGCTGCAAAGGAAGAACCTGCATCAAGCCGTGATGTTTCACGACGTGCGCTGGGGCGCCGAGCACGCGGGACGATTTTTGTGGGTGCTGCTCAACTCCGGCTCGTGTGGTGCATATGCGTTCAACCACGATCCGGACAGTCTCAGCGGCGCGCACTCCTATCGGCAGCCCGCGCTCTACTTCCCCACGCCGGGCGGCACGCTGGCCGGCGAAAGCCTACCGGGAAAGATGACCTGGGCCCGCGCGTACATCCGTGGCGGTGAGCTGTGGATGGACATCGGCCGCGGCGAGGTCGTCAAGCTGCCCCCCAGCGTGCGCGACCAGTGGTGGGAGGGCACCACGCGTCAGTGGCCCTTCATGGCGGCCGACATGGGCATTTCGCGCGACACGCTGATGGCGCACTATCTGTCGAACCACGTGGCCGTGGCCTACGGCGATATTTTCGAGGAGATGGTCGCCTTGTCCCAGGAGCTCGGTTTCAAAATTCGCATTCTCGGGAAAGCGGCCTGAATAGCCATGACGGCAGCCTCCCCAGGCTACTACCTCGGTGTCGATGTGGGTACGGGCAGCGCGCGCGCGGGTGTGTTCGACGCGTCGGGCGTAATGCTGGGCAATCATTCGGAAGCCATCGCGACTTTTCGCCCGGCCGAGGACTTCGTCGAGCAATCATCGCAAGACATCTGGCGTGCCTGCGGTGTGGCGATTCGAGGCGCGCTCAGCACGGCTGGCTCGAAGCCCGAGCAGATCGCCGGTATGGCCTTCGACGCCACCTGCTCGCTCGTAGCATTGGCCAGCGACGACTCGCCGGTGACAGTCAGCCCCACGGGCCTGAACGAACAGAACGTGATCGTCTGGATGGATCACCGCGCGCTGGCTCAGGCCGCAGCCATCAACCAAACCAAGCACGAAGTCTTGCGCTACGTCGGCGGCAGCATCTCGCCGGAGATGGAGACGCCCAAGCTGCTGTGGCTGAAACAGCACCTGCCCGAGTCGTTTGCAAAGACCGCGCGCTTCTTGGATTTACCTGATTTCCTCAGCTATCGCGCGACTGGCAATGATTCTCGCTCGCACTGTACGACCGTCTGCAAGTGGACCTACCTGGGTCACGAAAACGACGGGCGCGGCGCTTGGTCGCGCTCGTTCTTCGAGCAGATCGGGCTCGGGGAGCTGCTCGAAGACAACGCCCGACGCATCGGCAGTAACGTGCGACCACTGGGTGAGCGCGTCGGCCTGCTCAGCGAACGCTCAGCGCGCGAGCTCGGCCTCGTCCCGGGCATCCCCGTCGGCGTATCGGTGATCGACGCGCACGCAGGCGGTATTGGCCTATTGGGCGGGGCGTTACCCGGGGAAACGCTGGACGAAAGCAGCTTGGAGACGCGCCTTTCGCTGATCGGCGGCACCTCCAGTTGCCACATGGCAGTCTCCCGTGAAGCGCGCTGGGTGAACGGAGTGTGGGGGCCCTACTACTCGGCGATGATCCCCGGGATGTGGCTGACCGAAGGCGGACAATCTGCCACTGGCGCTCTAATCGATCACGTGCTCGAGTCGCACGCGCGCTACGCCGAAATCTCGAGCCTGGCTCAGGCGCGCTCAATCAGCGTGTACGCCCTGTTGAACGAGCGACTCGGGGAGCTTTCGGGAGCGAGCGTCACACCCGGCACGCTGACTCGTGATTTGCACGTGCTCCCCGATCATCACGGGAACCGCTCACCGCGTGCAGATCCCTCCTTGCGCGGGATGATTTCCGGCCTCAAATTGAGCGCCAGCATCGACAGCTTGGCCCTCGAATACTTGGCGACCATTCAAGCCATCGCCCACGGCACCCGCCACATCATCGACACCATGAACGCCCACGGCTATCTTATCAGCACCGTGATCGCGACTGGCGGCGACAGCAAAAATCCGCTGTTTTTGCGTGAGCACGCCGACGCGACCGGAGCCCGGATCTTGTTGCCGCGGGAACCTGAAGCGGTATTGCTCGGGTCAGCCATGCTCGCGGCGCGCGCCGCAGGTCATTTCCGGAGCGTGGTCGAGGCAATGACACGGATGTCCGCGGTCTCCAGCGTGATCGAACCGAACCCGGCAGCGCGTGCTTTTCACGACAAGAAACAACGCGTTTTCCTGCGCATGCATGACGACCAGCTGGCCTATCGGCGCGAGATGGCATGACGGCCCTACGCGGCGGAGGAGCTGCCGGCGAGCTGATCCGCAAGCTGGATTGGGCAAGCTCCCCACTCGGCGTGGTCGAAACCTGGCCAATTGGCTTGAAGGCCGCGCTTGGCCTACTGCTCAACTCGCGCTTTCCGATGTTCTTGTGGTGGGGTCCGGACCTGATCCAATTCTACAACGACGCCTACACGCCGAGCTTCGGACAAGGCAAGCATCCCCAAGCCATGGGGCAACCCGGGCGCGACTGTTGGGGTGAGATCTGGCCGCTCATTTGGCCACAAATCGACGACGTCCTCAGCCGTGGCAAGGCCAGCTGGAACGAGGATCAGCTCGTGCCCATCCTACGCAATGGGCGGCTGGAAGAGGTGTATTGGACCTATGGCTATTCGCCGGCATTCGACGATCACGGCAGAATCGCGGGGGTGCTGGTGGTGTGCACCGAAACCACGCCGCGCGTGCTGGCTGCCCGACGCGTGCGAGTCCTCGCGGATTTGACCGAATCCATGGCGGTGGCCAGCGATCCTTCGGCGGTCGAGTCCGTAGCGCTCCAGGCGCTCGGGCGCGCCACTTTCGACGTGCCCTTCGCGTTCGTCTGCTTGCCGCGCTCCGGCTCGGAAAAGTATCGAGTCGCCGAGAGTGTGGGGCTCACTGAAGCGCGCTGCGTCGAGCTCATCGAGCATCTGGACCTCGACGCCACGGCAGCAAAGGAACAAGCCGTCACCGTCTCCGCCGCTGACGCGATCATCGCGGGACAATGGCTGGAGCCCATCTCGGAGTTGTTCGTCCAAACCATCCCCGATGGTGCCGGGCAGTCCCGAGGCAAGCTCGTCCTGGGGCTCAGCGGCCGTTTGGGGTTCGACGCCGCCTATCGCGATTTCTTCGCCCAGATCGCCGAGCGGATCGGGCTCGGGCTGGCGCGCGCGGAAGCCTTGCGCGCTCGCGCCCTGTCCGAGAGCGAACGCAATAACTTACTGCTGCAAGCCCCGATAGCCACCGCCATCCTGACCGGACCGGACCACATCTATCGGCTCTCGAACGAGTCTTATTTTCGCATGGTCAATCGTCGTGACCTCGTGGGAAAGACCTTTCTAGAGGCCTTCCCGGAGGCCGCCGGCACTCCCCTACCCGGCATCCTCGACGAGGTGTACCGCAGCGGCTCGGCGTTCGTCGCCGAGGAATACCCGCTCGCGCTTGCACGCCCCGACGGCACACAGGAAGAAGGCTATTTCAAGTTCAGTCTCGAGCCGCTGCGCGACTCGCGCGGCGACGTTTACGGCATGATCGCCATGGGCATCGACACGACCGAACAAGTTCGCGCGCGTCGCCTGCTCGAGAAGACCAACCAGGAACGCGAGACGCTGCTATCTGAGCTCGAAGGGGCCAATCGCGCCAAGGACGAATTTTTGGCCATGCTCGGCCACGAGCTCAGGAACCCCCTGTCACCGATCACTACCGCGCTCGAGCTGATGAAGCTGCGTGCGGGCGGTCACGCCAGCCACGAAGAGCAGGTGATCGAGCGGCAGGTGAAGCACCTGACACGCCTGGTCGACGATCTATTGGACGTTTCCAAGATCACTCGCGGCAAGGTCGAGCTCAAACGTGAGGTCGTAGAGGTCGGCGAAGTAGTCTCGCGAGCCGTCGAAATCGCAAGCTTCTTGTTCGAGCAGCGTGGGCATCGGCTGCTGATCGAGGTACCCAAGCAAGGATTGCAGTTGAAGGGCGATCCGGTTCGGCTGGCACAAGTGGTCGCGAACCTGCTGACCAATGCCGCGCGCTACACCGATGTCGGCGGCACGGTCACGCTACGCGCAGAGCGCGAGGGCGAGCACGTCGCGATCAGCGTGGCCGACAACGGCTCCGGCATCGCAGCGGACATGTTGGATCGCATCTTCGAACCCTTCGTGCAAGGCAAGCGCACTCAGGAACGCGCTCAGGGTGGGCTTGGCCTGGGCCTGGCGTTGGTCAAGAACTTGGTTTCGCTCCACGGCGGCGAGGTCGCAGCGAGGAGCGCAGGGCCTGGCCGGGGCAGCGTGTTTTCGATCCGGCTAGCGGCCTTGCCGGAGGGCGGTAGTAGCGAAAGCGCGCCGCCCAAGCATCCCAGCCGCCGCGCCCCGTCCGGCAAGAACGTGCTGATCGTCGACGACAACGCGGATGCCGCGGAGTTATTGCACGTACTCTTGAAGGCCGCCGGGCACCGCGTCACGACCGCGCATGATCCGCTCGAAGCGCTGGAATTGGTCAAAAGGCTAGCACCCGAGGTCGCGGTGCTCGATATCGGACTGCCCGTGATGGACGGCTACGAGCTCGGTGCGCGCATCCGCGATCAAGCCCCCAGCTGCCGTTTGATTGCGCTCACTGGCTATGGCCAAAGCGAGGATCGAACGCGCAGCGCTGCGGCGGGTTTCCATGCGCACTTGGTCAAGCCCGTCGATATCTCGGGCTTGCTCGCCGAAATCAGCGCCTAGCGCGGCGCTCCCTTCGTTTCAGGGGACGGGCGCCTGGCGCAGAAGCGGATCGAGGGCACCCCTCCGGTCGAGCCTTTCGATGTCGTCGTAGCCGCCGACGGACGTGCCGTTGATGAAGATCTGCGGCACGGTGTGCGAGCCGGTCTCCGTGAGCAATCGCTCACGCGTGTCCGGGTCGTCGGAGACGTCGATTTCTCGAAATGGGACGCCCTTGTCCGCGAGCAGCCTGGCGGCGCGCATGCAGTAAGAACAGAAACGCGTACGGTACATCACGATTTCGGCAAACATGAGTGGCCCCAGCATGGCCACTTGCGCGCGCTTTTCAAGTGCGTACTGGGCGGCCTGCGCCGCGGAAATGCCCGCTCACTGCGCTGCGTGTGCGCCTTCCCTGTCGAGCAGCTCAGAAGGTTCGAGCTCGTCGATCATCGATTTCGCGCGTACGCCCTCACCCCGGTGGTCTTTGGCGATCAACACGTACACCGAAGGGATGACGAACAGCGTGAACAGCGTGCCGATGCTCATGCCGCCGACTAGCACGATGCCGATCGAGTTACGCGCAACGGCGCCCGCACCGCTGACCAAAGTCAGCGGGAAATGCCCGGCCACGGTGGCCACGGTGGTCATCAGGATCGGCCGCAGGCGTGTGATGGCCGCTTCATGCACGGCGTCCACCTTGCTCAGGCCCAAGGCCTGCTGGGAGTTGGCAAACTCCACGATCAAGATGCCGTTCTTGGCCACCAAACCCACGAGCGTAACTAGGCCGACCTGCGAGTAGATGTTGAGCGTAGTCGTCCAGCCCTCGGTCAATTTGAAGTGCAACCCGGGAGGTCCCGAGAACTTCAAGAAGGTGAAGATCATCGCGCCGAACATGGCCAGCGGCACGGACCCCGCCAAGATCACCAGCGGATCACGGAAGGAGTTGAATTGGGCCGCCAGCACCAAGAAAATCAACAGCAGCGCCAGCCCCATCGCGGGTAAGAACTTGCCGCCCTCCTGACGCAGCTGCCGTGACTCACCGGTGTAGTCGAAGCGATAGCCGGCAGGCAGGATCTTCTTGGACTCGTCCTCGAGCACCTTCAGGCCCGCGTCCAAGCCGCGGATGGCCACGCCCGAGAGCTTGACCGAATTGAGCTGCTGAAAGCGATTGAGCGTGCGCGGCTCGACGCCAATTTGCAGGGACGCGACGGCGCTGAGCGGCATCAGTTGGTTGTCGGCACCCCGAATGTAGATGTCCTTCAGCTGGTCGGCGTTGAGTCTTCCGGCGCGCTCGATCTGGGGGATGACCTTGTACGCCCGACCGTCGATGTTGAAGCGGTTGACGAAGTTTCCACCGACGGCTGCGGCGAGATCTGCTCCGACCTGCTGCATACTGAGCCCCATCGAGGACACCTTGTCGCGGTCGATCACGATGGCAGCGTTCTGCTGGTCGATGCGCACGTCCACTACCGGGGGGAACGCGAACATGCCGCTCTTGGCCGCCGTCTGCTGCAGCTGATCGGCAAAGCGCAGGATTTCCTCGTGGGGCGCCGTGGAAGCAATCAAAAACTCGACCGGGAAGAAGCCGGCGCTGGGCAACGCCGAAGGCAAAAACACGGGCGCCCGCACGCCGGTAATCACGCCGAGCTTGCCATTTATCTCTTCCTGAATCGGGAAAATGCTGCGTTCGCGATCCTCCCAGGACTTCGTGAGCAAACCGCCGAAGCCAGCGTTGGCGAACGTGATCTGGAAGCTGTTGGCGAACTCCGGAGTGGTCTCGAAGATGCGCTCGACCTGCGCCGAGTACGTGCTCACCTGCTCCAGGGTGGCGTTGGCGGGGACGTCGAGCGCACCGAACACGACCCCTTGGTCCTCGTTCGGCGCCAGCTCCGCCGGCGAAAACATGTACATCGGGATCAAGACCAGAGCCAGCGTGCCCCACACTGCATACACCAAGCCACGATTGGCGAGCGTGACGGACAGCATTCGCCCATACAGGTTCTTGATGGCGTTGAAGCCGCTGTCGATTCGGTGCACGAGCCAACCGTGGTCGTGCCCCGACTTGAGTAGCCGCGAGGCCATCATCGGCGATAGCGTGAGCGCGACGACGCCGGAGATGAACACGGCGCCGGCCAAGGTGAAGGCGAATTCCCGAAACAGCGCTCCGGTCAGGCCGCCCTGGAAGCCGATCGGCGCGTACACCGCGGCCAAGGTGATGGTCATCGAAATGATCGGGCCGACCAGCTCGCGAGCGCCGATGATCGACGCATCCATGGGCGATTTGCCGTCACGGATGTGACGTTCGACGTTCTCCACCACGACGATTGCGTCGTCGACGACCAGGCCGACCGCGAGCACGATCGCCAGCAGCGTGAGCAGGTTGAGCGTGAAACCGAACACCTGCATCAAGAAGATCGCGCCAATCAACGAAACCGGGATCGACACCAACGGCACGAGCACCGTGCGCAGCGAGCCCAAGAACAAGAAGATCACGACAATCACGATGCCGATCGTCTCGAGCAGCGTGTGCTGAACGTCCGTGATCGCGCTGTTGATGTACTTCGTCGAGTCGAAGGCGATGTTCGCTTGCATGCCACTGGGCAGCTCGGCCTTGAGCGTGGCCATCTCCTGCTTCACGCGTGCAATCACGTCCAAGGAGTTTGCGTTCGGCAGCACCCAGATACCCATGAACGTGGACTTCTTGCCGGACATACGAACGTCTTGCTCGTACGTGTCGGCCCCCAGCTCCACGTCGGCGACGTCCGACAAGCGAACGAGCGAGCCATTTTGGGCGCGAATCACCAGCCGTTTGAATTCATCCACCGACTTCAAGTCGGTGGCAGCGGTGATGTTGACCTGAACCAAGGCGCCCTTGGTCTGACCCACGGCCGCCAAGTAATTGTTCGCGCCCAGGGCCTGGCTGACTTGCGCCGGGCTGACATTGAGCGCGGCCATTCGTTCCGGCTTGAGCCAGGCGCGGATGGCGAAGGTGCGACCGCCCAGGATGTCCGCGCGCTGCACGCCGGCGATCGCGGACAGGCGCGGCTGCACGATGCGCAGCAGGTAGTCCGTGACCTGGTTGTCGGCCAAGATGGTCGAACCGAAGGCCATGTACATGGACGCGATTTGCGCGTCGGAGGGCTGAATGCTGATCGCGGGAACCTGCGCCTCGGGCGGCAAATCGGCGCGCACTTGATCGACGCGCGCGCTGATGTCCGCAAGCGCGCTCGAGGCGTTGAAGTTGAGCTTCAGCCGCACGTTGATGGTGGATAAGCCCTGAACGCTCTGAGATTCGATGTAGTCGATGCCGTCCGCCGCTGCGATCACGCGCTCGAGCGGCGTGGTGATGAAGCCACGCACGAGCTCCGCGTTGGCGCCGACGTAGACCGTAGTCACGCTGATCGAGGCGCTTTCGAGCTTCGGGTACTGCCGCACGTTCAAGGTGCGAACCGCCTGAATACCGGCGATGATGATGATCAGATTGACGACGATGGCCAGAACCGGCCGACGTAGAAATAGATCGGTGAACCGCATGTCAGTGGTTCTCGGGCTTGGGGTTCAACTGCGGATCGGTCTTGACGGAGTTGTCGACGACGATCGGCGAATTGTTGCGCAGCTTGAAGGCGCCGGCGGTGACCAACTCCTGGCCGTCGGTCACCCCATCCAGCACGGCCACGTAGTCACCGCGGGCCTGACCCAAGCGCACGAATTGTTGGCGTGCATTCTTGATCGGTTTGCCCGAAGGCGAGGTGCGCGCGCCGGGCGCGTCCGGCTTCTTGTCCTCGACCACGAACACCGAGTCCCCGAAGGACGCGTGCACCACGGCCGTCAGGGGGATCGTCACGACTTCCCCCTGATCGGGCAGCTCGACGGCAACGCGCGCAAACATGCCGGGGCTCAACTTGTCCGCCGCGTTCGGCACGCTGGCGCGCAGCTTGAGCATACGCGTGGCGCTGTCGATGGTCGGATCGACTGCGGCGATCGTCCCGTCCTGAGCCGGACCCGAAGTGCCTTCGATCTGGATCTTGACCGGCATGCCGACGACGATCGTGCCGAGCTGCTGCTGCGGCAGTGAAAAATCCACGTATACCGCGCCGACAGCCTGCAGCACGGTGAGCGTGGTACCCGGGTTCAAGTACTGACCGACGTTGACGGCGCGGATGCCAAGTCGGCCAGCAAACGGCGCGCGCACGATTTTACGCGCGATCTGCGCCTGAATCGTCTGTGCCTCGGTGTCCGAGCTCTTCACTTGCGCCTCGTCCGCGTCCAGCTGAATTTGCGTGGTCAGCTGGTCCTTCATCAACGCACGCGAACGCTTCACGTTCGTGGCCGCCAGCTCGCGACGAACGGACGTGGAGGCGAGCTGCGCGCGCTCCACGCTGGTGTCGAGCTCCAGCAAGACTTGGCCTTGCTTGACCAGTGCGCCGGACTCGAAGTGGATCTTGGAGACCACGCCTGGCGAATCATTGCTCACCGCCACGCCCTTGACCGGAGCGATGGTGCCGACCGCAGTCAGCTCGCCTTGCCAGTTTTGTTTCTTGGAGATGCCCGTCCCCACCGACTCGGGTGGCGGCCCGGATTTTTCGTAAGCCTTGCCCATGGCCATGAGCGAAGAAATCTGTGAAAACTTGATGAAGCCAAGCGTACCCACGAGGGTGAGCAGGCCGAGGATCACGAACAATATCTTGAGGGCCTTGCGAGGCTTCCGAGCAGCTTTGGTGGTCACGGTGGATACTCGGGGCTGTGCATGAGGTGAAAAGCAGCCGACCGCAATTGGCCGAAGCGTATTCGGCGTGCGATTTAGAGAGGATTCTGCAGCCGGCCAACGCAACGGCGCCAAGTGGTTGCCATAATTGTGCGGTTTTGGGGGCAGAAACGTGCTTCAACGGGCTGGCCCCACGGCCAAGCGAATGGAGTTACGGTGCGCGCATGCAACCTCTGACTCCGAACGGCGAAGCGGCCGTACAAAATTTGGCTCACCGCTATGGGGTTAGCGTGGACGCCGCAAAGACCCTGCTATTCGCCGTCAACGCGGGCGGCGGCACCATGGCGCAATTCTACCATCCCGAGCTCGGCGGCGGCGGGCAGTGGATGCGCGGCGGCATGACCATGGTGGGAGACATGTTCAACAACGGTCTACAAGCCACGGTGGCGGGCCTGTGCTCGGAGCTGTCTTCGCTGCTCAACTCGCAGCAGGTCTTTCAACCAATCCCACAGGCGGGCAACGGCTTCGGCGGCTTCGGCAACAATTGGTGGCCAGGCGATCTCGGAAGCCCCAGCTCGAGCGGCGGGCAGAACGATTCCCGCTACGCCTACTTCCCGCAAACTCGGCGGCTCGCCATCGACCGTGGCGGGCGCGTCACCGTGTACGACACGCTCGACCACAACATTGGCGGCGTCCAACAACAGCAAGGCGGCGCGTCGGGCTCGCTCTCGTTCAGCAGCCAATTCGGCACCTTCACCGTCGATAGCCTGCCGCTCGCCGATCAGCCGAACAACAACAACAACAACAACAACAACAACAACAACAATGTTCCGGAACCGCCGCCGTTCCAGAATCAACCGCAGCAGTGGCAGCCTCCGCCGCCCAACCCGAGCTACAGCCAGCCGCAACAAAACTTCGGCAGCGGCGGACCGCAAACACACGACGAGATCTTGGCGACGCTCGAAAGGTTGAGCGGCCTGCACCAAAAGGGGATCTTGTCGGAAGACGAGTTTCGCAGCAAAAAAGCCGAATTGCTCGGTCGGCTCTGAGCCTTCGGGCGTCCGGGTGCCGCGGGCGAACGGGGCTGCCTGCGCAGCCCCGTGCCACTCGCTCACGCAGCGCGGCCGATCTCGGTCGCCTCCGGAATTTCGACCAACCTTCCGGTCTCCACTTGGTACACGTAGCCGTACACGGGAATGCTCTTCGGAACCAACGGATGGGTTTTGATGCGCTCGACGTCGAGGACCACGCTCTTGGCTTGGTTCTCGATCGTCAGCCAATCGATGAACTCGCCGTGCTGCGAGCCATGGCCTCGTCCCGGGTCCGTCCAGGTCTTACCGTCGTAGCTCGCTGTTTCGAGGCTCGACGCCAATAGTCCTCGGATGATCTGGTCGTTGAACAGTTCCATCCCGCAATTGGAGTGATGGATCACGAACCACTCACGAGTCCCGAGTAGCTTGTAAGAGATCACGAGCGAACGAATCGCGTCGTCGCTCGCCCGCCCGCCCGCGTTGCGGATCACGTGCGCGTCGCCCTCGCTCAGTCCAGCCAACTTGGCTGGATCGATGCGGGCGTCCATGCAAGTCAGAATCGAGAACTGCCGCGCTGGGGGCAGCGAAAGCCTGCCCCTTTCGCCGAAGCTCTTCACGTATTCGCCGTTCGCTCGCAGCACTTCTTCACGGATCTTACTCATGAGTCGACCTCTTTTCGGGCGCCCCGCGGCGCGTCTTGCCAACAAGACCCGGATACACTAAAGAAGATTCCGGCGCACATCCAGAAAGGCTGCGGGAGAGATGAGCAAGTTACGCCTTTGGGGACATCCCAAATCAATCAACGTGCAAAAGGTGCTGTGGGCGTTGGACGAGCTCGATCTCGAGTTCGAGGGTGTGGACGCTGGCGGCAACTTCGGGCGCGTCAAGGACGCCGACTATTTGACCCTCAACCCCAACGGTCTCGTGCCGACGCTCGAGGACGGGAATGCGGCTATTTGGGAATCGAACGCAATCCTGCGTTACCTCGCGAGCAAATACGGCAAAGCGCCGTTCCTACCTGCCGACCTCGCGCAACGCGCCCGCGCGGACGCTTGGACGGACTGGTACACCACGACCTTCTGGGCCAGCGTTCGTCCACTGATCGTACAACTCGTCCGCACTCCGGAAGCCGAGCGTGATCCCGCCGTGATCGAGCAAGCGACGTCCAAGGCCAACGCTGCCGTCGCGATCCTCGAGCGCGAGCTCGGGCGCAAACGCTTCGTCGCGGGCGACGACTTCACCTTTGGTGACATCCCATTGGGCGCCGCCGCCCAACGCTGGTTCAACCTGCCCATCGAGAGGCCTGCTGCGAATGCGGTTCAAGCCTGGTACGATCAGGTGAAACAGCGCCCAGGCTTCAAACGCTGGGTAGATCTGCCTCTTTACTAATGAGATCCTCGCATTGGCCATGGCTGCTCGTCGTCCTGTGGTTGCTCGTCCCCGCTAGGACGGCGCGTGCTGCGGACGCTCCTCCTTCTGGCTTGTGGGACGCAGGCATCGTCGTCAACGGCGTGCTGATTCCGTTTCGCTTCGAGCTCACGCTCGCGGCGGACAACGTGAATGGCGCGTTCTTCAACGACGACGAACGCGTGCGCTCGACCACCGGCAGATACGCTGGCGACTCTTTGGCCTTGGAGTTCGCCCAATATGCCAGCTCACTTCAGGCCAAGTGGAGCGAAGGTCGCTTGACCGGTGCCTACGCCAGGGCTGGGCAAACGGCGTATGCCTTCCAAGCCCGCCCGCATTCGGCGCCGACGCCTGTGCTCGGCAAGGTTCCATCCATCGCGGGAACCTGGGAGATCGCCGTCAAGAGTCCCAAGGGCGAAGCGGCGTGGCGTTTCTTCGTACGTCAATCCGGGGCGGAGGTGACCGCCAGCATCCTGCGCGTCGATGGCGACACCGGCGCACTTTCAGGCAGCTACCACGACGGGAAATTCGTGCTCAGCCATTTTTCTGGCGCGCGCCCGCTGTTGCTCGAGGTGACTCCATCCGCCGACGGTAGCCTCTCGCTCGTACAAAACGGCAAGACACAATATACGGCGCTGAAGAGCAGCCAGGCTCGGTCCAAAAAGCTACCGCTACCAGCCGATCCCTCACGCTGGACCAGCGTCAAGGATCCGAGCCAACCGCTGCGCTTCTCGGCTCCGGACCTGAGCGGCAAGATAGTCAGCGAGGCGGATCCCCGCTTCAAAGGCAAGGTCGTGCTGGTCAATGTCATGGGCAGTTGGTGCCCCAACTGCCACGACGAGGCGCCGTTCTTGCAGGAGCTGTACCGAAGGTACCGCGACCGCGGGCTAGAAATCGTCGCGCTCTCGTTCGAGGACAGCGCGCAGCTCAAGGACCCAGCGCGCCTGCGTGCCTTCGTCGCAAGCTACGGCATCGGCTACACGGTGTTGCTCGGGGGCGAGCCGAGCGAAGTGAGCGACAAGTTGCCGCAAGCGCGGAACCTCTCGACCTGGCCCGCCACCTTCTTCGTTGCGCGCTCCGGTTTGGTGCGCGGTGCTCACGCCGGTTTTGCAGGCAAGGCGACCGGCGCAGCGCACGAGCAGCTGAAGGCGGAGCTGCGCGCAACGGTCGAAAAATTGCTCGCGGAAAAACCGTAGGCTTCGCCGCGCGAACCGGCCAGTCGCCGGCATGCGAGCAGCTGCTCGCGCATGCGCGGCGGAGTCTGGCCCTAGCTCAGCATGGCGACCCGTGCGGCGATGAATCGCGAACGGTCAGTGCTGGCTCGCCTGCGAGCCTTTGACCGCTGCGGGCGACGGCTCAGCCTTCACGAACCTGAACGTGAAGCGATCACTCTCGCCGATAGCCGCATATTTTTCGCGATCTTTGGCGCCCAGGCGATACGACGGCGGCAGCGTCCAAACGCCGTCTGGGTAGTCCTTGGTGTCCTTCGGGTTGGCGTTGACCTCCGACCTTGCGCTCAGCTTGAAGCCGGCCCGTTCGATCTTTTCGATCACCCAGGCCTCCGGGAGGTACCCGAGCTTCGAGCTCTTGAACGGCTCTGCCGCAGCCAACGCGCGGTGATCGACGATCCCCAGCACGCCCTTCGGCTTCAGGGCGCGTTTGAACTCGGCCAGCCACGCGTCGATCGAGCCGTCGTTGACCAAGTTGTGCAGCTCACGGATCACCAAGACGACGTCGAGCTTGCCCTCGAGCGGGAGCTTCGGGTTCTTCTGATCGAGCGGAATCGCTTCCACCTTACCGAACAACTCGGGCGAGGTTTCGAGGAGCAGCTTCAGGCGGTAGCCAGCCAGCCCATGCTCGCCCGTGCCCTTGGGATCGTCACTGGTTACGAACAGTTTGCCCTGCTTCGCCAATGCGGGCGCGAGCAACTCGGTGTACCAGCCGCCCCCTGGGCCATATTCGAGCACCGAGGAGCTCGGCTGTAGGCCAAAAAATTCGAGTGTCTCGCGCGGATGCCGGAATTTGTCGCGTTCCGCGTTGCCCGGTTGACGGTGCGGGCTGGCAAGCACGCTTTTGAGCGCCACGTCGGCCGAGGGATATGACGCCTCAGCAAGCCGCTTGCTGGAAGCGTGCAGTTCGGGCGTCCAACGGCTGAGCTCCGCTCGATGGTCGGCCTCTATTTTGGCGCGAGCTTTCTGCAGCCGCTCCGCGTCAGCCACCGCGGCAGTCGTCGCGGCAGGAGCTGGCGCGGCGGCCACAGCCGACGCGCTCGGAGCAACCGCTACCGAGCCAACGCTCAGCGACGGCGGCTCCGCCGCCGGTTTCGCGGCACAACCGAGCAACAGCAACACCGAACCCTGTGCAAGAACTCGCCTCATGGCGCATGTCTACCATACTAGACCTATGTCCCCAACCAAAACCCGCCGCCAGCGCCGGAACATCTTGCCCGGGTGACTCGCGTCTCCTATATAAGACACGCAGTTTTTTTGGCGGCAAGGGCGAGCTGTTCGAGTGGGCCGGTTCCCTGCCCCCGCGGCGCCCCTATCCCGCTCGCACCCAGGAGGCCATCGAATGTCGACGCGCGCCAAAGCCGAACGCCCTGTCTCGAGTCGTCGCGGTTTACTCATCGCCGGGGCGGTGGCGAGCGTGGGCGGCGTGTTCGCAGTACGCGGCGCGTTCAGCCGCTCAGCGCACGAGCCCTCGCGCACGGGGCCTGGTGCTGGAGCTCCGCGAACCGGCGGGGAGCTGCTGGTCGCTTTCGACGGCGCCGCTGTCGCAACTTTCGCCCTCGATCCGCACAACTCCGGCTTCGCGCCGCACAACCGCGTGATCCGTTCGATCTTCGACAACCTCACCCGCCTACTGCCCGATCAAACCGTCGCTCCGTGGTTGGCCGAGTCGTGGACGGTTTCGAGCGACCGCAAGACATTCGAGTTCAAGCTGCGCCGCGGCGTGAACTTTCACGACGGAACGCCGTTCGACGCGGCGGCGCTCAAAGCCAATTTCGAACGCCTGAGCCTAGCGACCAACGCGCTGACGTCGCGCTCCAGCCTCGGTCCGTACCAGGACTCCGAGATCCTCGCGGACGACCGGCTGAGGGTCAGGCTTTCCGAGCCTTTTGCGCCCTTCTTGCGCAATCTTTCGATGACCAAGCTTGCGATCGTTTCGCCTGCTGCGGTCGCAAAGCACGGTCAAGTGTTCGCGCAGAACCCCGTCGGCACTGGCCCGTTCCGCTTCGCGGGGCTTCTAGCCGGCACGGAGATTCGGCTGGAACGCAATCCCGACTACGACTGGGCTCCGCCGAACGCCGCGCACTCCGGTCCGGCGCGCCTCGAAAAGCTGACATTCAAGAACGTCCCAGAGGAGTCCACTCGTGTCGCGGTCTTACAGGGCGGGCAAGTACACGCGTCCGATCTGATTCCGCCTCAGAATTTGGCCACGCTCAAGAATGACGCCAGGTTCACCGTGCTCGAGCAAGAGCTGCTCAACACCAACTACGCGCTCGGTTTGAACGTAACCAAGGCTCCCTGGGACGACGAGGAGATCCGCCTCGCCGTCAGGCTGTCACTCGACATCGACGCGCTCGTGCGCGTGATTTACCTCGGCACCTTTCCGCGAGCTTGGTCTCCCCTGTCGCCATCCATGTTCGGCTCCGCGGAGAAGGATCTGACCGACTCTTGGCGCCCGGACCCAGCTCGTGCCCGAGAAATTCTCACGCGCAAAGGCTGGAAACCAGGCGCGGACGGCGTGCGCGAGAAAGACGGCAAGCGGCTGAGCATCAAGTTCGTCGATTCGCAGGGTAACCGCGAGAAGCGGCTGGATGTCGTTCAGCTCGTGCGTCGCCAACTCGCGAGCAGTGGCATCACGCTCAGCATCGACAGCCAGCCAGCCGGAGTCACCTCCAGCAAGCTTGCCACGAATGAATTCGACCTATACGGCGGCGCCAGCTTCCATGGCGATCCGGACATCCTGAGGCAAAGCTACGTGCCATCGGTGCGCAGCAACATCTCGGGCAACAAGGTGGTCGACTCCGAGCTAACCGAGTGGCTCACGCAAGCTGCAGGCGAGGACGATCTGGCCAAACGGAGCGAACTTTATCGGCGCGCACAACGAAAGATCATCGACAAGACGTATTCGATCCCCATCTACGTGCTCTTGTACAACGTGGGGGTCTCGAAACGCGCTCATGGCATCAGCATCGACGCCCACGGCTTCCCCGAGTTCTACGCCGCTTGGCTCGACTCCTGAGCCCGCTCGACGACGCTAACCGCAGGCGCGACTTCTACTTTACGGGACCAGCAGGCTCGAGGCAGGGCTCCCGCCGCATTTCAGCGGAGATTTTCAATATGAGGCGTCTCCCATCCGAGACTTCTGTCCAAATTGACCTTGATCCGGGTTCGCCAGCCAGGCATAGCAGGGCAGGTTGCGAACACGGCAGGGAGATGGCTCCGCTGCCTACGGACCCGCAACGAGGAGCCTGCTTTTCATTATGCGAAACACACTTACCGCGGCGGCGTTTACGCTGGCCGCTCTTTTACCGCTCGAGTCCCGCGCGGACGTGATCACCGACTGGAACCAAACGACCGTCGCTGAAATCCGCAAGCTCGGGCTCGGTCCGAACCCCGCGTCCCGAACGCTCGCGATCGCCCACATCGCGGCCTACGAGGCCGTGAACACACTGAACAAGACTCACGATCCATATCGTGCAGCGTTGCCGGTCACCCTACCCGCGTCGGTCGATGCCGCAGCGGTAAGCGCGTTCCACCTGGCATTGGTTTTGCTACTTCCCGCAGAAAAGACTGCGCTGGACGCAGCCTATGAGCAGAGCCTGGCCACGATTCCGGACGGAGCCGCGCGCGTGAACGGGATTCAGCTCGGAGAAGCCTCCGCAGTCGCGATTTACACGGCGCGCATCGGTGACGGCTCCGCAGCAACTGCTACCTACCCGGGTTCTACCGATCCGGGCAAGTGGCGCCCGACGCCTTCGCTGCTGCAAGCTGCGCTCGAGCCGGCCTGGCGCTTCGTAAAGCCGTTCGCCCTGAACAAACCCGAGCATTTTCGGCCGGCGCCACCGCCAGCCATCACCAGCCCAGAATTTGCGACCGCGTACCTGGAAACCCAGAGCCTCGGTAAGAGCGACAGCAGCACACGCAGCATCGAACAGACCAACATCGCCAACTTTTGGAAACAAGCCACACACGTGCCGCTGAACGCCATTGCGCGCAGCGTAGCCAAGGCCAAGCAGCTGACGCTGGCTGAGAACGCGCGCTTGTTCGCGCTGTTGAACATCACCATTGCCGACACGCGCATCGCGGTCTGGGACGCCAAGTACGAATATGGCTTCTGGCGGCCGATCACGGCCATCAACACCACGACCGACTACGGCAACGCTGCTGCGCTACCAGACGCCAGCTGGTCCCCGCTGCTAGAAACACCGAATCACCCAGAGTACCCGAGCGGGCACAGCATCACCGGTGGTGGCGGCCTACGTGCCTTGGCCAGCTTCTTTGGTAGCGATGCCGTTGGCTTCGCCGTTGCTTCCGACAGCGCGCCGGGCGTCACGCGCGGCTTCGAGAAGTTCAGCGATGCAGAACAAGAAAATGCCAATAGCCGCATCTACGGCGGGATCCACTATCGATTCAGCAACGAGACCGGGATCGCGGTCGGTCATCAGATCGCCGACTATGTCGTTTCCAACTACCTCAAGGAACTGCCAGCGCCTGCAGAGGGAAGCGCGGGCGCCGCTGGCCAGGGCCCGGGCAATGAGGAAGCGGGCGCAGCCGGCGCAGATTCGAGCACTGCCGGGGGCGGCAGCGCAGCGGGCGGTGACAGCGGAGGCGAGCTCGGCGGCACGGGCGGCTCCAGCACAGCGACCGGCGGCACGGCTGGCGGCGGTGGCAAGGCTGGCGGCGGCGGAAAGGGTGGAGGCGCGCCCTCGGCATCCGGCGCTCCCAACCTGCCCGACCCCGGTACCGCTCAAAGCGACGCCTGCTCCATCGGTGGCCCCAGCGGTCCGTTGGGGATTTTCGGCTCGACACTCGCACTAGCCGCCGCGTTGCTCACGGCCCGGCGTCGGCGTTCGCGCTGATCAGCCCGACCGAGAACTGGCTGCACGCTTCGAGCGCGTGCAGCCGCCG
>Ga0070672_100000184_pt1 | contig 34323 bp, 32 predicted proteins | sample KBSM13metaG_FD_66151 | JGI IMG/M metagenome (GOLD analysis project Ga0070672, IMG submission 66151) | Miscanthus rhizosphere microbial communities from Kellogg Biological Station, Michigan, USA - KBS M1-3 metaG | ecosystem: Host-associated > Plants > Roots > Rhizosphere > Soil ... | reverse complement strand
GTGTTCGAGCAACCGCTGCATCATCAACAGAGTCACTTCATCATCGTCCACGCAAAGGACATGCCGACCCTGACCGTTCCACTTGGGTTGGCAGAACGGCAGGCTTGACCAAGCGGTCGGCGTCGTGCATCGCCATCGAGAGGCAGACATGAAAGGTTGTTCCCTTGCCGATCTCGCTTTCAACCTCGATCTGACCATCGATGCGCTTCTGAATCTTGCTGCTCATCCCACAGCCGTTGTCGGTGACAGACAGGTGGGCGTACCGCCCTCCCTTCAGCCCGTGCCGAAGGGGTGAGGCCGCGGTGTCGAAGCGTGCGCCTTGACGATTCCGTGGACAACGGACAAACCGAGCCCGGTTCCCCCTTCTTTGGCGCGGGTGGTAAAGAACGGCTCGAAGAAAATGGCCTCCATCGCGACATCGATGCGACCGGCTCCACCGAAAGTGAGCGCCAGGCATTCGTGCAGAGGTTCATCAGCACCTGTTGCAGACGCGTCGGCTCGCCACGCACCCAAAGCGCCTCGTCAGGAAGGCGGGTGTGGAGTTGGACACCGCTCGGAAACGTTGCCTTGAGCTTAGCCACCGTCTCTTCGACGAGCGGTTGAAGGCAGATCGTCTGCAGGACGATGGCTCATTCCGATGCCAAGCGTTTGCATCTCTAAGGCGGAGCCGGATTCACATTGGGTGTTGAGCCAACATAGCGCCCCCTCGGGCGGATCACCTGTGGCTCGGCCAGCTGTTCGATGCTGTGCGCCAGCAGCCCGACGCTTCGCGCCGTGGCGAAGAGGGCAAAGGCTGCATCGACTGGCAGTCGATGGTGCGCAACCAGGGCTGCGAGGGCCACGTCGATGTTCGGCCTCATGCCAGTCAGGTTAGTCACCTTCTCGATGAAGCGCGCAATTCCCTCCGGGGGCTCAAACCGTGCGAGCAAGGCGGCCGCGCGCGGGTCGCCATCGGGATAGAGGTGGTGACCGAAACCCGGCAAGGGCAAACCGGTCGACAGGTGGTGGTCCATCACCTTGTCCTCGCCCAGCCGAATCACGTCGCTGAACAGCGCTTGAACCCGACCCGAGGCATCACCGTGCAACGGACCCGAAAGGGTGGTCAGTCCGGCCAGAAGACAGGCCGGCAGTGAGGCGCCGGTGGACGCTGCGATGCGCGCGACAAACGCCGAACTCGTCAGTTCGTGATCCGCCAGAAGCACCATGGCCGTTCGCAGCAGATCTGCCACGCGGAGCGGCTGCTTCCATCCTTGCGCGAAACGCAGATGCAGCGGCTTGCCCCCCTGCCGGGCACCGAATGCATTGGCCAGCTGACCCACCAGACTCTGGCCCTCGTTGTGGAGCACCCGGGTCAAACGTCCGCGCGTGGAGTGCCCGACCGCCGCGAGCTCGGCCAGCGCCGCGAAAGCAGCGGCCCGCCCGGCCTTGCCCGAGGCCGGCGCCACCGAGGACGAGAAGTCGGCGGGCTGGTCGGCTCCCCACAACAATTGCGCCACATCCTCCAGGTTGGCCGACTGGGCCATGCTCACTGCATCCTGGCCGCGGTAGTACGGACGCCCGCGAAAGAACGAACAGATCGCCGTCGGAATGCTCGGCTCCGAGCCGAACAACGCGTTGGCGGCCAACGTCTCGTGCTTGCGGCCGGCCAGCTTGCGCTTGGCCAATCCGGCCACGTGCTCGGCGCGATACAGGCTGCGGCGCGTGTCGGCCGGATCGGGCATGACTTCCAGCTTGCCCCGGCTCACATAGGCGTAGACCGTCTGCGGTCTCACACCGAGCACGTGGCACGTCTCGTCCATCGGCAACCACGAAGCCATCGCTTGAGTCGGAAGTGTATATATTGATTTTATATGTCAATCTTGACCAATGTGTCAACACAATCCTACGATTCACGCCAATCCCCAAAGAACCTGCTGTCGCACCCGCGCCGCCCCATTTGAAGAAACGCCATGAAGCCGCACGTCCTGCAACTCAATCCGATCCTCATCCCGGCGATCAACGACAGGCTCGCTTCGCTCTACACCGTCCACAAGTTCTTCGAGGTGTCGGACCCGGAGACCTGGCTGCGTGAGCATGGCGCGTCGATCGAAGCCGCCATCACCGGCGGACACACCGGCATCTCACGCGCGATGCTGGAGCGGCTGCCCCGGCTCAAGGTGGTTGCGGTCAACGGCGTCGGCACCGATGCGGTGGACCTGGCCTACTGCCGGACGCGCGGCGTGCATGTCACTGCGACCTTGGGCGCGCTGACCGAAGACGTGGCCGATCTGGCCATCGGACTTTTGATCGCTGCCTGCAGGAACTTGTGCGCCGGAGATCGCTTCGTGCGCGACGGCCAATGGGAACTTCATCCCCACCCAAGCGCCATCCCGCTGGCGCGCCGATTCAGCGGCATGCGCGTCGGCATCGTCGGCATGGGGCGGGTGGGACGCGCTGTTGCGACCCGGGCAGCTGCGTTCGGCTGCGCCATCAGCTACACCGATCTGCGCGCCATGGACGACGTCGCACATCGGTTCGTGCCGAGCCTGATCGATCTCGCGCAAGATTCCGACGCGCTGGTCCTCTGTGCGGCCGCGGACAAGGCCGAGGGCATCGTCGACGCGGCCATCCTCGAGGCGCTGGGGCCGCGCGGCTTCCTGGTCAACGTTGCTCGCGGCAGTCTGGTCAACGAGGCTGACCTGACCCAGGCACTCGCCGCCGGCCGCATCGCGGGCGCGGGTTTGGATGTGTTCGTCGACGAACCCCGCGTGCCTTTGGCGCTGCGCCAATCGGACAGCGTCACCCTCCAGGCCCACCGCGCCAGCGCCACGTGGGAAACCCGCACCGCGATGGGCGAAATGGTTCTCGCGAACCTCGCGCAGGGATTGGCCGGTCAGCGCCCGACGATGAGCCTGACCACCTGAACCGACGACCGTCGGCGGCATCGGCCAGCGACTTCCAAGAACAGCAACGGAGACTCCATGAGTTCAAGCCCATCCAGCAAGATCGCCCTCGTCACCGGAGCGGGCAGCGGCATCGGTCGCGCCGTGGCTCTGGGCCTGCTGAACGACGGATTCAGCGTGGTGCTGGCAGGTCGCCGTGCCGAGCCTCTGCAGGCATTGGCGGCCGAAGCCGAAGCGCGCGGTCAGATCGCGATGGCAGTGCCCACCGATGTGTGCGAACCCGCCAGCGTGCAGTCGCTGTTCGACACGATCGAGGATCGATTCGGCCGGCTGGATCTGCTGTTCAACAATGCCGGCGTGAACGCACCGGCTGTACCGATGGATGAACTGCCGCTCGAGAAGTGGTTCAGTGTGCTGAACACCAACGTGACCGGCGTATTCCTGTGCGCTCGTGCAGCCTTCGGGTTGATGCGCCGTCAGTCTCCGCAAGGCGGCCGGATCATCAACAACGGCTCGATCTCAGCGCACACGCCGCGGCCTTTCACGGCGCCCTACACCGCCAGCAAGCACGCGGTGACCGGGCTGACCAAGGCCTTGGCACTGGACGGCCGGGCATTCGGCATCGTCGCGAGCCAGATCGACATCGGCAATGCGCTGACCGACCTTTCCGAGCGCATGACCCGCGGCGTCCTGCAGGCCAACGGCACGGTAGCGCCGGAGCCGATGATGGACGCCAGCCATGTGGCCGATGCGGTGCGTCACATTGCCGCGCTGCCGCTGAGCGCCAATGTCCTGAGCATGACCGTGATGGCCAGCGCCATGCCCTTCGTCGGGCGCGGCTGAGATCGACCTACCTTTGAATGGAGACCCACCACCCATGCGACTCATATCCCTGTTGAAGATTCTTGCCGTCTCGTCGTCAGCTGCCCTCGTCCCGGCTCCGGCAGCGGCCCAGTCATATCCGACTCGTGCCATCAAGATCATCGTGCCGGCGCCGCCGGGCGGTGCCATCGACATCATCGCCCGCGTCGTCGGAGAAAAGCTCCAGGCATCGATGGGTCAGCCGGTGATTATCGACAACAAGCCCGGTGCATCCAACAACCTCGGCACCGATGCCATCGCCAAGTCGGCTCCCGATGGCTACACGATCGGCATCGTCGGCGGCAGCCACAACATCAACAAGTTCCTCTTCAAGAACCTGGGCTGGGATCCGGAAACGAGCTTCGAGCCCATCGTGTACACCCATGAGGTTCCACTGGTGTTCGCCATCTACCCGCAAATCCCGGCCAAGACGTTGCCCGAATTCGTGGCTTGGCTGAAGGCCCATCCTGACCAAGCCAAGATCGCCACATCCGGCCGCGGCAGCGCTCAGGAAATGGCGGCTGAAATGTTCCGCATGGCCAGTGGCGTAGAGATGCTGCTGATCCCCTACAAGGGCTCTTCCGCCGCCCAGCCGGACCTGATCGGAGGGCGCACGGCGCTCTACATCGACACGATCAGCGCGATCCAGTCGCACGTGAAGGCCGGCACCGTTCGTGCCGTCGCGGTGTCCACGCGCAAGCGCACCGCGGCATTGCCGGACGTACCGACAGCGGACGAGCAAGGGCTGAAGGGCTACGACGCGAACACGAACGGCGGCTTCCTGGCGCCCGCCGGCACACCCAAGGCGATCATCACCAAGCTGAATGCCGAGATCAACGCGGCGCTGAAGATGCCGGACGTGCGAACCAAGCTGGAGACGGCCGGTATTGAAGTTCAGGGCGGAACGCCGCAGGACTACGCTGCATTGATCAAATCGGACCTTGCCAAATGGAGCAAGGTCATCAAGGCGGCAGGCATTCCGGCGGAGTAGCCAGTCAGCGAGTGCTTTTAGAGAAGGAAGCCGCAGGCGCCGCAGCGGAACCTTGGAAGGCACCTCCGGTCACATCGTCCGTCTCGTATCCCCGGTTGACGTCCAGGCCGGTGATGCGCCAGTCGTGCGCCGGCAGCGCGACCGGATGCACGATCCGTTCGAAAGAGCGCATCGGCCACACCACGCCGAAGCGGCGCTCGTGCTCGAAGGTATCGACCTCCGCCACCGCGCCGCGCGTGTTGACGAAGCCTTCGAGCGTGAAGCGCATGCGCCGCACGGTGCTGTCGCTGCGATCGATGCAGAGCGCGACGCGATCGCTGCCGACCCGACCGAGACCGGGGGACAACCACACAGCCACCACGTCGCAGATACGTCCGTCGACGCGTTCGGTCCCGCCCATCTGCATCGCCAGGCCGCGATCGACCAGCCACAGCGGCCCGAGCAGGAACATCCCGTAGCCTTCGGCCACCAGCGCGGCGGCGTTCTGCGCGGACTCGTCGTTGCTGCGCTCGCCGTTGAACCACACGGACACCTCGCCCGGCCGATCCGGCATCCGGCTGCCCCGCCGCCACACCACCTGCTTGCGACCCCTTGGCCCCGTGTAGGCCTGCGCGACGATTCCGGCCTCGGGCATCAGCCGTTCCTGCGAGCTGCCGCGGAAGCCGGCGTCGACGACCTCCGGTTGGATCCGATTCACGAGGGGTCGCCACTCGCCGCTGTAGCTGACGTTGATGTCGTGGAGCTTGCGGTAGGCGTCGAGGCCATGCGCGTGCGCACTGTCCCGAAGGCGCGATTCAGCATCGGCAGCGCCGGTCGGCGCCTGCACCAGCGGTAGCGGCGAGCTGCAGCCGGCCGCGAGCCAAGGCAACGCGAACGCACCCAGCACTGTTCGGCGGGTCAGGGGGTGTGCGGTCATCGTCATCGCTTCCTTTGGTGAGCATGGGCCGGCCGGATCACTAGCCCTTCTTGGCCCAGGCGCTGCACCAGCCTTTGCCGCTGACCTGCTTGCCGGCGAACAGCGGGCAGGCGGCCGCGGCGTCCGTGGCCTTGCCCTGGTACAGCGCGCAGTTGCCGCACACCTGGCCGGCGGCGTACTTCGGAAACTTCTTGACGTCGGCCTTCGTGGCTTCGGCCACGTAGCCGAGCGCGGTGGCCTGCGGGCTGGTCTCGTCGACCATGGCCTGTGCGTATGCCCCACTGCCGAGGCCGGCGGCACTCGCGGAAACGGTCATCAGAAAGATTCGTCGGGTCGTGAGCATGGAAAGTGTTCCTGAGGTGTTGGGAGGAGCGCCATTGCTGGCGAGGGGTCGGGCGTGAGGTCAGCGCAAGCTCTGCTGTTTGAAGCGGGCCCTGAACTCCTGCATCCGCGAGCGGTTCTTGCCCCAGTCGAACAGGCCGAACAGCGAGCGCGACCGAAAGTCGATGCGCTGCGCCTCGGCATCGATTCGAAAGTCAACCTCGTCCCTGAAACCGACCGGCGTCGTGAAGATCACGTTCAGCGCCATGGGCTCGCGGCGCACGACGGTCGCCTCGGAAAACGTCGTCAGCGTGGCCTGCAGCAAAGCCATCGCCCGCGTCGGTGGGCCCGTGTACCGAAGCGGCTCCAGGTTGCCGTTGCCGCGCGAGCTCACGCAGTTGCTCGGGAGCACACAGGCCAGGTCCCGACTGTTCGAGTCGGGAGCCACCGCAGCATCCCCTGGCGGGGCAGTTGCGGCACAGGCTCCCAGCAGGCTCGCCATGGTTGAAGCCACGAGCCTTGATCTCAGTCGAACGTTCTTCAATTCAAGGCCCGTGCGAGCCTGAGCCTGCCGGCTTACTTGGGCAGCATGACACTGTCGATCACGTGCATCACGCCGTTGTCGGCAACGATGTCGGTCGCGGTGACCTTGGCGCCATCCACCATCACACCACCGGTGGTGCCGACCGTCAGCTCCGAGCCCTGCACGGTCTTGACCTTGCCGGCCTTCACGTCCTTGGCCATCACCTTGCCGGGGACCACGTGATACGTCAGCACGGAGGTCAGCTTGGCCTTGTCGGCGAGCAGCGCGTCGAGTTGCGCTTTGGGGATCTTGGCGAAGGCCTCATCGGTCGGCGCGAACACGGTGAACGGACCGGCGCCCTTCAGCGTGTCGACCAGACCGGCGGCAGTGAGTGCCGCGGCGAGGGTCTTGAAATTGCCCGCACCGACGGCGGTATCGACGATGTCTTTCGCTTGAGCCGACAACGCAGCGATCGACAGAACGGACAGGGCGAGGATCTTCTTCATGGTGAGTTTCCTTGGTTGGAGTGATTGCGAGGGAAGAACACAGGGGAACGAAATGGGGCGGACGGCCTCGTCGAGCGATCAGGGCGCGACGGCCGGCAGGAGCACCTTGTCGATCACGTGAATGACGCCATTGCTGGCGATCACGTCGGTGGCGACGAGGTTGGCGGTGCGGGCGCGACCGTCGGTGATCGCGAGGGTGGTGCCCACGGTGAACGCCGTGCCCTGAACGGTGGTGACGGCGGCCGGCTTGGGCAGTGCCGCGACTGCAGCAGCCCGAACGTTGCCCGCGACGACGTGGTACTTCAGGATGTCGGCGAGGCCGGGGCTGGCCAGCAACTGCGCCTTGGACAGATTGAGCTCGCCGAGCGCCGCCGTGAATGCATCGTTGGTCGGTGCGAACACGGTGAAAGGGCCGGCGCTGCTCAGCGTCGTCGCCAGGTTGGCGGCGACCACGGCTTCGACCAGCACCGAAAACGCCGGGTTCAGCTTCGCCATCTGCACCACGTCGAGCACACCGGGCGGCACCAGCACCTTGTCGATGACATGGATCACGCCGTTGCTGGCGGCAACGTCCGCGGTGGTCACCGTCGCCTGGGTCAGCACCTCGTCGGTGATCTTGACACCTGCGGCCGTGTTCACGGCAAGGGTCGTCGCGGCCCCCTCGAAGCTGTACAACGTCGGCTGCGCTGAAGTCGCGCCGGCGGATACCAGGTCTGCTGCCAGTTTCTTCGTTGGCAGCACGTGGTACTGCAGGATCTTCGCCAGCCTCGGCCCGTCGAGCGAGGTGACCATCGCGGAGGCGCTGGCGAAGCCGAGCGTCGTCGCCAGCGCGTTGAACGCCGCGTCGGTCGGTGCGAACACCGTGAGGCTCGAGGTGTCGGCGTTGAGTGCGGGCACCAGGCCCGCCTTGTCGGCGGCCGCGACCAACGCAGTGAAACCGCGCGCGGTGGCTTCGGCCGCGACAGTGCCGGGGGGCGCGGGGTCGTCGCTGCCACCACAGGCAGCAATCAGTACAGCGGCACAAACCGCAGTCCAAATCTTGAACAGACGAATCATCGTGAAGACTCCTGGATCGAGGCTGGGAAGGCCACGGCGCTGGTCGTGAGACGAGGCGTGAGTGGATGGCTGAGCGGACCGGAATATGAACTGTTCGGTTCGCAGATGCGACTGTGTGGTCTTTTCGCATACTGGTTGGTATCTGTTATGACTGAAAAGCCCAGAACCGGCTTTGCACCGGCCTAAAATGGCTCATGGCCGGGGTCTCGTTCAAGTTGCAAGTGCGGCAAGTGCGCGAAGACGCCATCGTGGCGTCGGCCAACCGTCTGCTTGCCGAAAAGGGCTACGACGCCATGACTGTCGACGAAGTGGCAGCCGACGTCGGCATCGCCAAGACGAGCCTCTACAAGCACTTCACCTCGAAAGAAGAACTCGCGGCGGCCGCGATGATCCGCGTGCTCGACCAGGCCCTCGCGTTCCTTGCCACGCTCGAAGCGCGCGCCAAGGTCTCAGCCCTGAGCCAGCTGAAGGCAGTCGCGCGCTGGGCCATGCAGGGGCAGCTGGCCGGCGAGATGCCTTCATTGCCGGCTCAGAACTCGGCATTGCGGGCCGCGCTGATGGCCAACAAGATCTACATCGACCGGTTAATCCAGGTGAGCGACAAACTCGGCGCGTGGATCACCGCCGCCCAGAAATCCGGCCAGCTGAACCGCAAGTTGCCCGCCGAGATCGTTCTCTACACCATGTTCGCGCGCGCCTGTGATCCCGTCCTCGGTCTGCTGAAGTCGAACGCCGGTTACAGCGACGAACAGATCATCTCGATGTTGCTGACGACTTGTTTCGACGGCCTGGCCGGGCCCACCGCGCAGCTCACACTCGCTTGACTGCCGACGGCTACTGAGGCGTTGGCAGGATCGCCGGTGGCTTTCGGTCGGCGCGTCCCACCCACCAGCAGGCGGCGAAGATCACCAGCGCGCCAAGCCACACCTGGGGCCGTACCGCTTCGTCGAAGAAGAGCCATCCGAAGAGGGCCGCCCACGGCAGCGCGGTGAATTCCAGGACGCCGAGCGCTTGGGCTTCTGCCCCCGCATAGGCGCGCACGAGCAACTGGATGCCGAGATTGCCCAGCAACCCGGCGAGCACCGCCAGGCCCAATGCCGACCAGGTCGGCAACGGTGCACCGACCGCGGCCGGCGACAGCAACACCATCGGGACGGCGGCGCTGGTCAAGGTCAGCAATGTCGAGCCGTCCTTGGCGGCGCGCGCGCGCATCACGATCGCGGCCAGCGCATACGTCAGCGCTGCGCCGAGGATCGCGGCCAATGCCAAGGCGCGCTCGCCGTCGAAGCTCGGTGCACGCTGAACGGTCAGCAAGACGCCGGCGAAGCCCACGAAGGCGGCCAACATCATCGGCCCGCGCATCTTCTCACCGAGAAACAGATGGGCGAGCGGTGGAATGAGAAGCGGGGCGATGAACGACAGGGTGATGGCCTCGGCCATGCCAAGCCGGGTCAGCGCGAAGAAAACAGAAAGGCGGTCACCGCGATCAGCGTGCCGCGCAAGGCGTGGGCGGGCAGCATCTCCCGGGTCAGCCTGGGCCGACCTTGCTACCCCCAGACGGCGAGCGCGAAGACCGTCCCGAACACGTAGCGACCCAGCACGGCATAAGCGACCGGGTACGACCGCGTCAGCTCCTTCACCGTGGCGTCGAGCGCGCACAGCGCCGCGATGCCGGCAGCAGCAAGAACGAAAGGTCGAGGCGACGGCACGCAGGCAGTTCAATGGGCGACAGGGGATCCGATGCCAGCAGGCGGCTTTGCGGGCCCGCCGGCGATCGAGATCGACACCCATTGTGAAGGCCGGCGTTGGTGGTTCGGTGACGCCAATCTGCAGCGCTACTCTTCGGAAATCGCCGCCTGCTGCAAGGTCGCATCGAACACCAACCGACGCGGTGCGGTCGGCGTCCACGGGTTCCAAGTCACGGTGTTCCTCGCAACCTCTGGTCGCCTACGGGTTCACACAGGTGAAGGAAGCCGCAGCGTTAACGTCGCCCGTGCCCTTGTAGGCCACCCATTTTGGGTAGTCGCACAGCGGCCTGCTGCGTCCCGGCACGCCGACTGTATCGACGGTCACCTGATGCGCGGGCGCTAGGCCGCCCTCGGCCCACTGCTCCAGCGCGGTCAACGAGTCCCAGGTCGCATTGAACTGGCTGCTGATCGCGTGGCCGTACCCTGCCACCTCGTAGAAACGCGCGAAGCTCGCGACTTGCTTGCTGCCGAACATCTGCACCAGACGCTCGTAGTAGTCCTCGGTGGCTCGAGCGCTGACCAGCACGTCCTGCAATCCGTGCGCGAGGAGCAACTTTCCGCCCCGCGCGGCGAACTCAGAAATGTCGGGCGACTGATCGATCATCCGGCTCAATTCGCGCCAGCGTAGGGACCACTCGCTCTTCTGATGAGGGTCGAACGAGAGCGGGTTGAACGCCAGGTCGCGTGTGATGATGTTCTTCAGCACTCCGTCCAGTTGTTGGCTGATGTACGGTGCCGCGGCAGGCATCGGATTGGCAGGCTGCGCTGAACCGAGGTTGAGAAAGACGATGGTCGGCTGCACCGGCGACGCCGACGTGATGCCGAGGTCTGCACCCCAGACGTTGTAGCCGGGGTATTCCTTGTTGCCGCGAGCCAGCGGGAAGGCGAAGCGGGCCGGCGCGTTCATCGTGCGAACCGCCGCGATCTGCGCATCGGAAAGGCAGCTGTCGCCAGTGTCTGCGCCGTTGGGGCAGCGCAGCGGAGATGCATTCAGCATCGCCGTCGCCGGATCGAACGTGGCATTGCACGCGGCCTGGTTGCTGACAAGGCCGTCGATGACCCCATCGAGCCCGTCGCAGATCTGCATGGCCGACTGAAACAGGGCCAGACGTTTGTTGGCGTTGGGATAAGCCCCTGGCTTGGATAGCGCAAGCGTTGCAACCTGTCCGCCCAGCATCGCCGATGCCTGGTTCCAAGCAGGGTACCAGGCAATGGCTCCGTCCCAGTCCTGCGGCCAACGCTGGATGCTCTGCAGCGCCTCGCGGCCGCCGGTCGAGCCGCCAGCGAAGTACGACTTCAGAGGCGCTGCGGCATAGCGTGCTTTGATGACGTAGACCGACGCATCTCGGGTCTTCTTCAAGGCGTCCCCACCCCAGTTCGCCAAAGCCTCGTCGTTCAAACCGAAGGAGCCGTCGAGCGAGCCGCGCGCGCCGCCCTGGTGACCCGAATCGCTGCCGAAAACCGCGTAGCCCCGCGTCACCGGCAGAGCCTTGTCCGTCGCGCCGGCTGGAACGTTGCCGATGACATTGGGAATGCTGCCGTCGAAGCCGCCGCCCCCGTACATCAGCGCCTTCTGATTCCAGTGGGCGGGCAGTGCGACCCGAAAGAGGATGTTGGGCGCCGAGGGGTCGAGCGGGGAAATGCGCCCGTTCACGCGGCAGTGTTCAGCGACGAAAGCCGCGCCGGCGCCGGCGGCGGGGACGACGGTGGCGTTGAGCACGGAGCCGCCCATGGTCGGCAACGCGATGGCGCTGGCAGGGATCGCCATGCCGGCGAGAGCCTCGCACGACGCAGGCGACTGCGCGATCGCAGCGGGCGCGGCGCCCGCCATCAGTATGAGCGTGGCCAAACCACGGCCGGACAAGCGGCCTGCCCACAGGGCATGCAGTGAGTTCATATCGTCTCCTTGAGTATCAATTTCATCCCGCGCGCTTGCAGGCGGGTCGTTTGACGAGCAACCTCGCAGCAGACCGCTGCTGCACCAGGCACGTGCCATCAGGCTGGACTGACTAGCAGTGTCTTTGCATGAGACGGTCGCTTCAATGTCCGTGAGACACACATCGAGCCCAAGGAGGTGTTCTCTCCGGCCACCGCACAAACCCTAGTGCGGGAGTCGGTTGCACCTGACTCATCCGCCAGGCCGCAGAAGCCGGACGAAAAAGATCCATAGAGCAGAGCGATCTGGCGCGACCGCTCGGATGCGGAAGTTGCGAGCGGCCTCGAGCGATCCCAGAAGTGACTCTCGTCCAGGCTCGACCGTCGGTCAGCAGATGCTCCTGGCGTGTCGCCGGAAGCGAGGAAGCGAGATCTCGGCTGAGTGCTGACTGCCTCGCAAAGAACAACGGCCTAGGCGCAATGCCTAAGCCGTTGATTTGATGGTGGCCCCTGAGTAACTCCGAACGCTCGACCTACGGATTAGGAGCACCGAACTGGCTTTTCGTGGCTGAATCCCTTTCGTCTCGTAAGCCTTCGGCGAGGTTTAATCCGTAGGTCCCTGGTTCGAGCCCAGTCGAGGAGCCAGATTTCTTCGTTCGGAAGCAAGCGCGTAGGTCGAAGGCCTAGGCGGTTTTTTTCTTGCGTAGCTGGTTGGTATCGCCCTCGGTATCAGGCGTCGCTGGACTTGCCGTGTTCACAGCCCTCGTACGAGCGCTCGCTGATGGGCTTGCTCTGCGCGGCGGACGGAGCGACCTCCTTCTGGGTCCTAATCTCCAGAGTGCCTGCTATTGGCTCGGCGTCTGGATAGCGCTTCAGGGCCTCCTCGCGGCTCATGCGAAATGGAGTCCTGCGGCGTTTGCCGCAATCATCCGCAAACCACCAGAGCCAGAATTCAGTGCGCTTGCTCATGGCCAATCGCTCCGGTGTCTACTCGCAGCCATCTGCCCAGATCTCAATCCTAGGCTCGCACCCCTTAGACCGAGCCCCCTCACTCAAGGGGAGTCATGCAAGGACTTCCCGGCCTGTCAGTACGGCCTCGGATTGAGTAGGTCCTGAAGGCAAACTTGCACGCCTTCCAGCCAAAGTTCTACAGGGCGAACGACACGGAGTCTCGGCGGGTCTCCCGGGTATTCGACGGCGATTACATCTTGACCGTGGAGGGCCTTGCGTAGGTACGATGGCAGGGCAATGAAGCGTGAGATCCCATCTGCGACGTAGTAGCCCGGCTGCCCAGGTCCGGGAGGTTCAATTGCGATGCCCATGGCGAAGTAGCGGCAAACATTGTTCCTAGCGGCGTCGCTCGCACTTCCTGGCCCGCTCAGCACATGGGCGAGCCGACGAAACAGCGGCAAACGCGTGTGCAGACAAAGCGAGCCCGCCGCGGGAAAACCGTCTAGCCTGGTAGGCCCGATGAGCGCTCCCGCAACAGCCGTGCATCCTCGCGCAGCAACGCCCGTTCGACGTCGTGTGCCAAGACTTGCAGGGTGATGCCTAACGATGCCGCAACGCTGCCTGACCCTGGCGGCATATGCAGTCGGTCACCACGCATCAGAACCCTCAGGCGGGCCTTGCGACAGGCATCGAGCCGTGCGTCCTGCCGGGCTTCATCGGTTAGGGGCTCCATGGAGCCGATTGTCGCCGAGGCAGTAGCGGAAACCCAAGACCAAAAGACAGCCGATTGGCCTTCCTTGATGACTGACCCTCTGCTGGTGGCTGTGCCAAAGGGCTGCCGCGAGAAAGCGGTAAACGCTCGCCGAATCCTAAACTGCATCTGTTCCCGTCCGGCCTGATAGGGCACTTCGCGACGAAAAATGCTGTTCGTGGCTTAGAGATGATGGCCCCCGGGACACGGGATACACGAAGCGTTCAGACACGCAGAAAATGGGACGTGCGCTACTTTCTTCTTGCCCTTCGAGATGCTTTTAGAGCGTATCAACGCTCGAAGCAATTTCACTATCCGTGCAACATTGAGGGGCGGAAGCGATACTGAACGTGGACATGAGCCTAGGGCCGCCAATTCCGCGAATCGTCCCCCAAAGGCCCGAGTGGCAGCCGGTACCGGGGAAACCTCACTGGTTCGTCAGCACTGATGGAAAGAATCGGTGGATGTATGCACCACCGCTTGATACACCCGTGCCCATCGCACGGTAGAGGCGCTCACAGCCAAACGAGCGACAGGGCCGGATTCTGAGTACCGTTGACTATCGTTGCATCGACTCCAGACGCGCCACCGCGTCCTTCTTGCTCATTGCCCTCAGGGCTGCGATAGCAGGCATGTGCCTGGCCAGCGGTCGGGTTTTGCCCTGCTCCCAGTTGTGAACAGACTGGTCTGAGGCCCCCAGCAGTAGACCGCACTGCACAGAAGAAAGCCCCAGGCGTCGACGCTGGGAGGCCAGGCTCTTTGCGCTGAACCTGAACTTGGCGGGATTCTCGTCCACCGCTTCGCTGCGGGGCGCCGTCATGTGTACCTTGGATAGACGCTTTAGAGCCAGTTCGAGAGTCTGTGCACGGCGCTTCAGTGCCGCAATCTCCGAGCGGTAGGCACTGACTGCCTTCTTGAGCGGAACAGTCTCGCCTCGGACCTCTTTGCGGGCTACACGAGCCATTTCACTTTTCAAGACAGTTGCGACGTTTGGCATTTCAAGAGTTTGTGGTTGCGGGAAAAACGGCATCTTATATGGAACGAACAAATCAATCATAGGTAACTTCGTCCCAAATGCCAAAAGCTACGAGCGAACGTTGACTATGAGTTCATAGCGTCAAGCGGCATTTCCAAAGTGCGCCTGGGTTACTCCCTTGGCGCATTTTTTTCGCCTTCTAACAGGAGAACGCCAATGCGCTTCCTGCGCGATACGCCATCCATCAACACCGAAATCAAGGAGAACCCAGGGACCTAGCTACTACAGCGCTACTCACCCGTCATCTTCAATACGGCTCTGAATTTAATCCTGACAACCCGGCCGACCTGCTCACCGTCTTTGTCATCGAGTGGGGAGACACCCTACAGACCATCGACGCGGCAATGGATGGTTGCTTTCTCACCAATCATTGGTCGCGACGACGACTCGGGGATCCAGGCTTTGCGCCGTGCTTCGAAACGCTCGAGGAACACGCGACGGTGTTCGAGATGGTCTTCATCCAAAGCGACGAAGGACATGCCCTTGTGTTGCTCATACCAAAGACATCTGCAATCGATCCCGAGTTGCTAGCGCTATGTGCTCAACACGCGACTCCTGCAGAGGAGTTGTCGCCATGAGCCGCCGCGCAGACCCACCAACAGCCACCTCCGGGTTGCCTCTTCTTTTTTGGAGACACCATGTCATCACTGATCGCTGATCTGCTTGACCGGCTCGACACCGAACGTCGCTACGGGTTCGAGGAGCGTGCCGGGACTATTGAGTTCGACTCGAGGGTTTCACGAGACGAGGCCGAGGCGCTCGCTCTCATCGATCTGCTGCGGAGCCATCCGGCCGCATTGACCGGCATCACCGCGCTCGAGGTTGATCACGACGGGTACGTCGACACGGTCATCACCACGGATCTCGAGGCGGTCGATCGCCACTTCGGCCGCGAGTCACTGGCTCACATCGTCGACCTGGCCGATGTCGTTCGCACCCACTTCGGCGGCCTTGCACGCTTGACGCCGCTCGACTAGACAACGATGCACACCTCCTCGGAGGCTGACACCAGTCGTCCGCCGAGGTCAAAGCCAAAGACCTGATAGCAGTACTGAGTGTTCGGCAGGAAGGACGAGTCCACGACGCTCGTTGCCCTGGTTGAACCCACCAGCGTCGCGCCGTCTCGCTCGACCCGGAATGTGTCGGCGTAGGAGTCGCCCGTCCATTGCAGTTGGATGGACCGAGCGCCGGCACGGCTGACCGACAAATCGATGCCAGGTACTGACGTGCCATCCGAGCCGATGAACACATAGAAGCTGGCGCCGCCTCCGCAGCCAGCCAATAGGAAGGTCGCAGCGACAACGGCGCGCATAGCGCGACTCATCTTTATCTCAATCACACAACCCTAGTGTCGTGAGTTAGAAGTTCGCAGACAAAACCTTTCGATGCTGGCGAGGATGCCATCTGCGGACTTGGACCACGTGAACGGCTTGGGGCGGTCGTTGTTGAGGTCCAGATAGTGCCGGATGGCTTGTTCGAGTTGTCGGGTCGAGCGATGCGTGCCGCGCCGGATGTAGGTTTGAGTCAGCGTTGCGAACCAGCGCTCGATCTGATTGGCCAAGACGCCGAGGTCGGAGTGAAGTGGACGTGGAATCGAGGATTGCGGGCAAACCAGGCCCTGATTGCAGGCGTCTTGTGGGTGCCGTAGTTGTCCATCACGAGATGGACGTCCAGGCGGGGCGGAACGTTGGTCTCGATGGTGCGCAAGAACTGCAGGAACTCACTGCTGCGGTGCCTGCGGTGCAACTCGCCGATGACCTCGCCCGTGGCAATGTCGAGCGCCGCAAAGAGCGTCGTAGTTCAACGAACTTCTAACTCACGACACTAGCGAGAGGCGATGCGATCGCAGCGCGGCACCACCGGGCTGCATAGATCTTCGTGGAACAAGTTATGCATGCCGCACACGGCCCCTAGTGCTGCGCGGAGATCGCCCCATGCTGGACACCACGACGACGAAGTTCTCGCATGTCAAGGAAGGTCAGACGCCGTGGCGCAGCGACGGGTTGCGCGACTTCTTCCTGTACCGCGACCTCGGTGTCGAGCAGGCGACAGCGGGCCGCGTGATCGCGCAGCTCGTCAAGGCCAACATGGCACCAGAGAAGGGCACCGGCTGGCACCGGCATGAAGCGGAGTTCCATATCGTCTTCATGACGAAGGGCTGGGCGCGCTTCATGTACGGGGATGTCGAGACACTGGTCGAGGCCGGCGACTGCGTGCACCAGCGGCCCGGCATCGTCCACTACCTGTTCGACTACTCGCCCGACATGGAGTACCTCGAGGTCGTCGGCCCGGCCGACTTCAAGTCGATCGACGCGCCGGCGCCGTGCGAGGTGCCAGCAGCGGCCAGCTGGTGACAGCGCTCTGAGCCCGAGGTGCGCCGTGCGGCGCACGGGCGCTCAGAAGTCCATGTCGAGCTCGTCGATCTCGTCCGGCTCGAGCTGGGCCGCAGTTCGCCACTCCTTCATCTCCGGCATCGCCGTGATCTGGCTGCAATAAAGCAGGCTGGTCCGGTCGAGCTTCACGTGGTAGGTCATGAATCGAGTCGTGACCGGCGCGTACATCGCATCGGCCATGCAGCGCTGCTTGCCGAACAGGAACGGTCCGCCGTACTGCTCGATGCACTCGTTCCAGATCTTCGTGATGCGGTCGATGTCGGCGAGCGCGCGGGTCCACACCTTGTGGCCCGGGAAGTCGCCCTTCAGGTTCATCGGCAGCGCCGATCGCAGGCTGCTGAAGCCGGAGTGCATCTCGCCGCAGATCGCGCGGCAGTGCGCACGCGCCGCGCGATCCTTCGGCAGCAGTCCGCTCTCCGGCTTGATCTCGGCGAGGTACTCGCCGATCGCGAGCGTGTCCCACACCTTGATGCCATCGTGCGTCAGGCAGGGGACGCGAATGCTCGGCGAGAGCAGCAGGATCTCCTGGCGCGCGTCGGCGTCGTCCGGGCCGACGATCACCTCGTCGAACGCGAGCCCGGAGAAGCGCGTCATCAGCCAGCCGCGCAGCGACCATGACGAATAGTTCTTGCTGCTGAGGGTCAGCGCCGCCGCCGACTTGACCGCGGTCCGCGTGCGCCCGGGCGGCGCCGATGCGGGGGTCGACTTGGCGGCGCGCGTCTTCGGCTTCGACGGGGTGGCGACTGGCGACATGGGAAGGCCTCCGGCTCGACAGGGTCGTCGACGGCCGGTCGACGACCGACCCGGCATGCGACGCCTGCAGAGAAGCGCTCGGACCAGTGCAAGGGATATGCCAGTGGCCCGTGTCAGCAGCGCTGGCCCGCAAGTTGCAGCAGGCACCGGACATACCGCCGGAGTCCTTCTTGATGTACCAGGCCTACCAGGCGCATGCCGATCTGATGTGGCCGTTGCGCACCGCCGCCCGGCTGTCGCTGCCGATGCTGATGGATCCGGCCTACGGCGCTGCCGGCCACTCGACGCGGCGGCAAGTCGCCGCCGCGTGCCGCGTCCTCGAGCTCGGCGAGGTCACTCACAAGCGGCCACCGTGGAACATCGCGAGCGTGGTCGTCGAGGGCCGCAGCTTGCCGGTCGTCGAGGAGCAAACCTGGGTCACGCCGTTCGCGACGCTGCGCCGATTCCGCAAGGACGTCGGGATGCCGCAGCCACGCGTTCTCGTCGTCGCACCGATGTCGGGCCACTTCGCGACCCTGCTGCGCGACACCGTGCGCACGATGCTGGTCGACCACGACGTCTATGTCACCGACTGGCACAACGTGCGCGACGTGCCGCTGCTCGCCGGCCGCTTCGGCCTCGATGAGTACACCCACCACCTGATGGACTTCCTCGCCGCGATGGGCCCGGGCGCGCACGTCGTCGCGATCTGCCAGCCGAGTGTCTCGGCGCTCGCCGCGGTCGCGCTGATGTCCGAGGACCGGCATCCTGCGACGCCGCTCAGCCTGACCTTGATGGCCGGCCCGATCGACTGCCGCATCAATCCGACCGAGGTCAATCGGCTGGCCACCGCGAAGCCGATCGAATGGTTCGAGAAGAACCTGATCAGCACCGTGCCGTTCCGGCATGCGGGTCGCGGGCGTCGCGTCTACCCGGGCTTCGTGCAGCTGTCCGCCTTCATGAGCATGAACCGCGAGCGCCACGTCAACGCGTTCCGCGACTACTACGCACACCTCGTCGCCGACGAGTCCGAGAAAGCCGAGGTCACGCGGATGTTCTACGAGGAGTACATGGCCGTCTCCGACTTGACGGCCGACTTCTACCTCGAGACGGTCCGGTGCGTGTTCCAGGACTACTCGCTGCCGCAGGGCGAGCTGACGGTGCGCGGCCGGCGCATCGACCTGGCGGCGATCCGGCGCACCGCGCTGCTGACGATCGAAGGCGAGCGCGACGACATCTGCTCGGTCGGTCAGACATTAGCGGCGCAGGACCTCTGCACCGGGCTGCGTCCTTACCTGCGCAACCACTACGTGCAGGCCGGTGTCGGCCACTACGGGGTCTTCAGCGGCAAGCGCTGGCAGAACCACATCTACCCGATCGTGCGCGACGTGATCCACGTCTCGCAGTGAGTCGGAGCGCTACTCCTTCGAGGCCGGCATGCGAGTACCGAGCGACCCGCCGATGAACCCGGTCGCGATCGGTGCGGCCGACTCGGGTGACGCCGGTACCGCACCGCCCTTGCGCTCGCGCACCAGGTACGAATAGAGCACCGGCACGACGATCAAGGTCAGCAAGGTCGAGGTGATGACGCCGCCGATGATCGCACGCCCCATCGAGGCCTGCAGCTCGCCGCCCTCCTCGAGCGCGAGGGCGAGCGGCAGCATGCCGAAGATCATCGCCGCGGTCGTCATGATGATCGGCCGCATCCGCACCAGCCCGGCCTGCAGCAGCGCCTCGGGAATCGACAGGCCGGCCTTGCGGCCATGGTTCGCGAAATCGACCAGCAGGATCGCGTTCTTCGTGACGAGGCCCATCAGCATCACGAGGCCGATCATCGAGAACAGGTTCAAGGTCGAGCGCGTCACCAGCAGCGCGAGCATCACGCCGATCAGCGCGAGCGGCAGCGACGCCATGATCGCGAGCGGCTGCAGGAAGCTGCCGAACTGCGACGCCAGCACGATGTAGATGAAGATCACCGCAGCGGCGAGCGCCATCACGACGCCGGAAAACGCCTCCTGCTGGTCCTTGGTCTGGCCGCCGACGTCGAAGCGGTAGCCGGCTGGCAGCTCGGTCTCCTTGACGATTTTCTGCACGTCGGCGCCGACGTCGCCGCTCGGCCGGCCCTGCGTGCCCGCATAGATCGCCTGGCGCCGCTGCAGGTCCTGCCGCTTGATCACCAGCGGGTTGACGACCGGCACGATCTCGGCGACGCGGGCGAGCGCAATCGGCGTGCCGTCCTTCGCGTACGCGACCGGCAGCGCATCGAGCTGCGCGATGTGCTCGCGCGAGGTCTGCGGCAGGCGCAGCTCGACGTCGACCTGCTCGCCATCTGGCGACGTCCAGTAGGTCGCGACGTCGCCGTTGACGAACGCGCGCAGGCTGGTCGCGAGCTGGGTCGGCGTCAGCCCGAGCTCGCGCACTGCGTCGGCCTTCAGACGCACCGCGTAGGCCGGCAGGCCTGGCTTCACCGAGGTCGTGAGATCGGCGATGCCCTTGACCTTCGCGACCTTGTCGGCGAGCTTCTGCACCTCGACCTCGAGCGTGTGCGGATCGGGCCCGAGCAGTGCGACGTAGATCGGCAGGTTGCCGACCGATGCCTCGATGCCGGGGATCGGCTTCAGCGCCGCCCGCAGCGCTTCCTCGACTTCACGCTGCTTCTTCTTGCGCTCGTGCGGCTTGACGAGTTGGATGCCGAGCGTCGCCGAGTGGCGCATCCCGTTGCCGGTGTCACCGATCGTCGTGGATGCCATCCGCACTTCGGGCATTGCGCGGACCAGCTCCTCGACCTGCGCCAGCTTCTCGCTGCCACGCTGCAGGCTGGTGCCGACCGGCAAGGTCACATTGAGCTGGATGTAGCTGTTGTCGGATTCAGGGATGAACTCGGTGCCGACCAGTCGGGTCAGGCCGAGCGCGGCGACGAAGCTGCCGAGTCCGGCCAGCAGCACGATCGCGCGCGACGTCACGGTCGCGAGGCGCCAGCGCTTCGGGGCGTCCGTACCTGCCCGGTGGCCCTCGGCGTCGAAGGCCCGGCCGTAAATCGGAATCGGCGGGAAGCGCAGCCGATAGCGTCGGTCCGAGAAAACCCAGTGGATCAGGCGCTCGTAAATGCCGTGCAGCACATCGAGCAGCCGGTCGGTGAGGCGCATCAGCGCGCCGAGCACCGGCACCGTGGCCAGGCGGTTGGTCGGCGGGTCGCGCCAGCGACTCGACAGCATCGGATCGAGCGTGAAGCTGACGAACAGCGACACCAGCACCGCGACCGCGACCGTCACGCCGAACGGGAAGAAGAACTTGCCGATGATTCCCTTCATGAACGCCACCGGCACGAACACCGCGCAGATCGCGAAGGTCGTCGCCATCACCGCAAGCCCGATCTCCTCGGTTCCCTCGGCCGCCGCGGTGCGGTGGTCCTTGCCCATGTGGACGTGGCGAACAATGTTCTCGCGCACCACGATCGCATCGTCGATCAAAAGGCCGATGCACAGCGAGAGCGCCATCATCGTCATGAAGTTCAACGTGAAGCCGAACGCGTAGATTGCGATGAAAGCCGAGATCACCGCGATCGGCAAGGTCAGGCCGGTGATGACGGTGCTGCGCCAGCTGTGCAGGAACAGGAACACGATCGCGACCGTCAGCAGCGCGCCCTCGATCAACGTGTGCTTGACGCCCTCGAGCGAGCGCTTGACCCAGTCGCTGTCGGCGTAGACGAGGCGCAGCTCGACCCCTGGTGGCAGGCCTTTTCGCAGCTCTTCGGCAGCCGACTTCACGCCCTCGCCGGTGTCGACGATGTTGGCGTCCTGCTGCTTGTAGACCTCGAACGAGATCGCCGGCACACCGTCGACGTGCGAGATCGAATCGGGCTCGCGCTCACGCTCGACCAAGGTGCCGACATCCGCGAGGCGCACGACCATGCCGTTGCGGGTCGCGATGACGAGGTCGGCAAACCCCTTCGCATCGCGGATCTTGCCCTCGACGCGGACGATCGCGTCTTCCTTCGCGCCGGTCAGCAGGCCGACCGGCATGTCGGCATTGGCGCGCTGCAGCGCGGTCGAGACCTCGGCCGGCGTCAGCTGGTAGGCGCGCAGCCGCTGCGGATCGAGGTCGATCCGGATCTGCCGCACCGTCAGCCCGCCGACGTCGACGCGCGCCACGCCGCCGACTCGCTCGAGGCGCTTTCTTACCACCTTGTCGGCGATCAGCGAGAGCTCGCGTGGGCTCCGGTCCGGTCCGAGCAGCGACAGATAGACCGTCGGCTGCGCGTTGTCGCCGTCGAAGCGCTGCACATACGGCGGCTTCGCGTCGCGCGGGAAGTTCGGCTGCGCCGCCGCGACCTTGTCGCGCACGTCCTGCACCGCGCGCGCCATGTCGGCGCTGAGCTGGAACTCGACGACCGTCTCGCTGCGCCCTTCGAGGCTGTTCGAGCGGATCATCTTGACGCCGGCGATGCCGTTCAGCGCGAGCTCGATCGGCCGCGTCAGCTCGGTCTCGGTCGCGTCCGGCGACGCGCCGGGATAGGCGACGCTGACGAACACCATTGGCGGCGAGATGTCGGGCAGCCGCTCGACCCGCAGCTGGGTGTACGAGAAAAGCCCGAGCACACACAGCGCGGCCATCACCATGGTCGCGAAGACCGGGTTGTTGATCGAGACGCGCGTGAACCACATGGCGACGTCCTCGCGTCAGGAACGAAGCGGTGACCGCGCCGACATCGCCAAGCTCACGACTTCGAGGCCGACGACGCCGGATTCGATGCGGTCGGCGCCGAGCGTTGCGGGACCACCTTGGCCGGCGCGCCTTCCTTCAGGTTGTCGAAGCGCGCCGCGACGACTTGCACATCCGGCTTAAGACCGCGCGCAACTTCGATGCGGCCGGCGGTTGCATCGGTGCGTCCGGTCACGACGATGCGGCGGACCAGCATCTCGTTCTCGAGCGTCCACACATAGTCCTGTCCGGACGACTGCGCGACCGCGGTCGACGGCAGGGTCATGCGCTGCTGCGGATCGGCCAAGCGCACGCGGACCTGGGCGTACTGCCCGGCGCGGAAACGCTCGTCGCGGTTGTCGAGCACGACGACGACGCCGATCGCGCGCGTGCCCGACTCGGCCGACGGCGCAATGCGGTCGATGCGGCCCGGCACCACGCTGCCCTGCCCCTCGACCTGCACGTCGACCGGCTGGCCGGATTGGAGCAGCGAGACTTCGTGCGTACCCACGGTACCGGCCACCTCAAGCGTTGCGAGATCGACCACCGTCAACAGCTGCTGCTCGGCACTGACCTTTTCGCCCGGCACGACGTGGCGGCGGCCGACGATGCCGGAGATCGGCGCGACCAGCGCGGCCTCGCGCACGCCGACGCGAGACGTCGACAGTTGCGCCTCCGCCGATCTCAGTTGCGCACGCGCCGCGTCGAGCCGCGCCTGCGAAGTCTGCAGCGCCGACGGCGAGATGAAGTTCTGGCTCGCCAGACCGACGTTCGCGGTGTGCTGGCGCTCGGCCTCGATCAGGTTGGCCTGGGCTGAATCGACCAGCGCCGAGCGGTCGAGGACGCGGCTCTGCAGGTCGGCGAGGTCGATCTCGCCGAGCGCCTGCCCGGCCTTGACGCGACTGCCCTCGGCGACCCGCAAGCTCAGCAGCGTGCCGGGCGCCTTGGCCCGGATCACCGCGGTGCGCGGCGCGACCAGCGGCCCCGAGAACTCGATCAGGATCGGCATCGAGGCATAGATCGGCCGCGTCACTTCGGCAGGCACGAACTCGAGCGGGATCACCGGCTTGACCTCGGGCTTGCCGGTCAACCGTGCCCACACAGCGCCGACATCCGGCACCTTGGTCATGGCCGCGCCGGCGCCGGCCAGCAGCAGCACCAGCCCCACCCCAACGCCGATCAGCCACCCGCGCCGCGCCGGTCGAACGGCAGCGGCGGGCTCGGTATTTTTCATGCCGGCGAGTGTAGGGGCGACGCCCGGTCGACGGCGCACCGAATGCGACAGGCTGCGGATTGCGGGGGCCGAACCGTCTTGCGATCGGATGGCAAGTGAAAGCGCCCGACGAAATGCGCTACGGCGCGTCTCACCGGTCCGCCGTTGGCTCAGCCAACGCGCCGCATCTCAGGCGGTCGCCCCATGACGGCGTTCGAGCGCCCAGGCGCGCCAGGAGCAAAGCGCGGCGACCGCGCCGCATCCGCTCGCGGCCCAGAACACCGATGCGAATCCATGGGCCTCGATCAGCGCGCCGCCGGCAACGCCACCCAGCACCCCGGGGATTCCGTAACCCAACACGGTGTAGAGGGCCTGGCCGCGACCGCGCAGACGTCCGGGGAAATGCCGGTTGATGACCGCGATGCAGGCGGTGTGCTGGGCCGCGAACGTCAGCGCGTGAAGGCCCTGCGAGAGCACGAGCAGCGTCGGGATCGAACCGAACGCGGCGACCGCCGCGAAGCGAAGGGCCGATGCGACCGCAGCGACGATCAGCCAGCTGTGCATCGAGAACCGGCTCGCCCATCCGCCCTGGAACCAGAACCACACGACCTCGACGACGATGCCGGTCGCCCACAGCAGACCGACTGCGGTCCGGCTGTAGCCGAGCGCGTCGAGGTACAGCGAGAAGAACGCATAAAGGCTGGTGTGGGCCAGCACGGTGAAGAAGACGCCGGCGAAGAACCAGGCCACCACCGGCACCTTCAGCACCGCCAGCGCGCGGCCGATGTCGACCTCGGCGTGCGCTGCCTCGGCGATGACCGGCAGGCGCAGCGCGGCGACGAAGAGCAGCGCCAGCAGCGCGATCAGCAGCACCGGAAAGCGGTCGACGCCGACCCGTTGCAGCACGAAGCCGCTGACGCTGACGGCGAGGATGAAACCGACCGATCCCCACACGCGGACCCTGCCATATCGCCCCGCATCGAGCGCGCCACCGCGGCTGACGAGGTGGGCGAGCGCCGCCTCGCTGATCGGGATCACGCCCGCCGTGCAGACAAAGAGCGCCGCGGTCACGCCCATCGTCCAGGCGTAGTCGGTCTTGATCAGGAAGCCGAACGCGCAACACAGCGACAGGCCGACGGCAACGCGCAGGACCCGCTCCCGCCGGCCGGTGTGATCGGCGATCCAGCCCCAGGCATATGGGCTGGCGACCCGGGTCGCGCTCTGCACCGAGGCCAGCACGCCGATCGCTAGTGTCGAATAGCCGAGGCTCTGGTACCAGAGCGGCGCATAGCTGAGGAAGAGCCCCGAGTACGCGAAGTAGGCGAACGAGACCGCCCCGAACGCGAGCAACGTGCGCCGCGGTGGCGCCTCGTCCGCGGCGCCCCCGCTCAAGGCGCGCGCGCGGGAATCGGGGCCGTCGCGACCGCGACGTCGCCGCACTGCGCGCGATGTCGGAGCGCGTGGTCCATCAGAACCAGCGCGAGCATCGCCTCGGCGATCGGCGTGGCGCGGATGCCGACGCACGGGTCGTGGCGGCCGAAGGTCTCGACCATCGTCGGCTGGCCGGCGCGGTCGATCGAGCGGCGCGGCGTTCGGATCGAGCTGGTCGGCTTGACCGCGATCGAGACCGTGATGTCCTGGCCGGTCGAGATGCCGCCGAGCACGCCGCCGGCGTTGTTGCCGACGAAGCCTTCCGGTGTCAGCTCGTCGCCATGCGTGGTGCCGCGCTGCTCGACGGCACGGAAGCCGGCGCCGATCTCGACGCCCTTCACCGCGTTGATCCCCATCATCGCGTGCGCGATGTCGGCGTCGAGCTTGTCGAACAGCGGCTCGCCGAGCCCGACCGGCACGTTGCGCGCGTACACGTCGATGCGCGCGCCGCAGCTGTCGCCGGCCTTGCGCAGCTCGTCCATGTAGGCCTCGAGGCGCGGGATGTCGGTTGCGTTGGCGGCGAAGAACGGGTTGTTGGGCACGTGATCCATCGATTCGAACGGAATCGCGATCGTGCCGATCTGCGTCATGTGGCCGCCGAACGTCGTGCCGTGCTGCTGCGCGAGCCACTTGCGGGCGACCGCGCCGGCGCCGACCATCGGCGCGGTCAATCTTGCCGAGGCGCGACCGCCGCCGCGCGGATCGCGCAGACCGTACTTGTGCAGGTAGGTGTAGTCGGCGTGGCCGGGTCGGAACGTATCGAGGATGTTGCCGTAGTCCTTGCTGCGCTGATCGGTGTTGCGGATCAGCAGGCAGATCGGCGTGCCCGTCGTGACGCCTTCATAGACGCCCGAGAGGATCTCGACCGTGTCGGGTTCGTTGCGCTGGGTGACATGGCGCGAAGTGCCGGGGCGGCGCCGGTCGAGCTCGGGCTGGATGTCGGCTTCGGACAAGGCCATCCCGGGCGGACAGCCGTCGATCACGCAGCCGATCGCCGGGCCGTGACTCTCGCCGAAGTTGGTGACGCGAAAAAGGTGGCCGAAGGTGCTGCCTGACATCAGGACCTGGCAGTCAGTTCGACGAGGGTTGCTCGTCGCGGTCTTCGACCGGCCAGTCGCGGATGTAGGCCTTCAGCATGCGGTTCTCGAAATCCTGGCTGTCGACGACCGCCTTTGCGACGTCGTAGAACGAGATCACGCCCATCAGGGTGCGCTCGGTCATCACCGGCAGGTAGCGTGCATGGCGTCCGAGCATCATGCGGCGCACCTCGTCGATCTCGGTCTCGGGCGTGCAGGTCAGCGGATGGTCGTCCATCACGCTGCCGACCTTGGAGTCGCCGAGCGCGCCGCCGTTCTTGACGACGGCCTGGATCACCTCGCGAAAGGTCAACATGCCGGCGAGCTCGCCGTGCGCCATCACCACCAACGACCCGATGTCATGCGACGACATCACGTTGACCGCATCGGCAAGCCGCTGCTCGGGCTCCACAGTGAACAGGGTGCCGCCCTTCACCCGCAGGATGTCGCTGACTTTCATGGGCCTCTCCTCGAGTGGATGCAAAACCAATATAGCCCACAATGCGGTCGCGCAACACCACCCCGCGCCCTTTCCCCGCTGTCCACGGAGTTCCCATGCCCGGCTCGTCAGACCCCGGCTTCGACACGCTTGCGGTGCACGCCGGCGCCGCGCCCGATCCGGCGACCGGCGCACGCGCGGTGCCGATCCACCTGACCACCTCGTTCGTGTTCGAGAACAGCGAGCATGCGGCGTCGCTGTTCAACATGGAGCGTTCGGGGCACGTCTACAGCCGGATCTCGAATCCGACCAATGCGGTACTCGAGGAGCGCATCGCGGCGCTCGAAGGCGGCGTCGGCGCGATCGCGACGGCGAGCGGCCAGGCCGCGCTGCACCTCGCGATCTGCACGCTGGCCGGTGCCGGCTCGCACATCGTCAGCTCGAGCGCGCTCTACGGCGGCTCGCACAACCTGCTGCACTACACGCTGTCGCGCTTCGGCATTTCGACGACGTTCGTGAAGCCCGGCGACATCGACGGCTGGCGCGCTGCGATCCGGCCGGAAACGCGGCTGCTGTTCGGCGAGACGCTCGGCAATCCCGGCCTCGATGTGCTCGACATCCCGACCGTCGCCGCGCTGGCCCACGACAACGGCCTGCCGCTGCTGGTCGATTCGACCTTCACGACGCCGTGGCTGATGAAGCCGTTCGACCATGGCGCCGATCTCATCTTCCATTCGGCGACCAAGTTCCTGTCCGGCCACGGCACCGTCGTGGGCGGGCTCCTGGTCGACAGCGGCCAGTTCGACTGGTCTGCGGCCCATGCCGCCTCGGGCCGCTTCGCCGAGCTGGCGCGGCCGTACGAGGGCTTCCACGGCATGGTGTTCGGCGAGGAAAGCAGCGTCGGCGCTTTCCTGCTGCGCGCGCGCCGCGAGGGGCTGCGCGACTTCGGCGCGTGCATGAGCCCGCACACCGCGTGGCTGGTGCTGCAGGGCATCGAGACCTTGCCGCTGCGGATGGCCCGTCACGTCGAGAACGCCAACTCGGTGGTCGATTTCCTGGTGGCGCAGCCGATGGTTGAAAGCGTCGCTCATCCGCGCCTCGAATCGCACCCCGACTACCGGCTCGCCGAGCGGCTGCTGCCGCGCGGCGCCGGCGCGGTATTCAGCTTCAACCTGCGCGGCTCGCGAGAGCAGGGCCGCGCGTTCATCGAGGCGCTGAGGATCTTCTCGCACCTCGCCAACGTCGGCGACTGCCGCTCGCTGGTGATCCATCCGGCATCGACGACGCACTTCCGGATGGACGACGCGGCGCTGGCGCAGGCCGGCATCACGGCCGGCACGATCCGCCTGTCGATCGGCCTGGAGGATGTCGCCGATCTGATCGACGACCTGAAGCGCGCGCTCGGCGCCGCGAAGCGAGCCGGCTGATGGACCTGATGCTCGAACGGCCGGAAGGCCTGCGCCACGCCTACGCCTACACCGGCGGCAAGGCGTTCGATCCGCACCTGCCCGTGGTCGTGTTCCTGCACGGCGCGCTGTTCGACCACAGCGTGTGGACTTTGCTTGCGCGTTGGTTCGCGCACCATGGTCACTCGGTGCTCGCACCCGATCTGCCAGGCCATGCGCGCAGCCACGGCAAGGCGCTCACGAGCGTCGAGGCGCTCGCCGACTGGGTGCTCGGCCTGCTCGATGCGGCCGGCGTCCAGCGCGCCGCGCTGGTCGGCCACAGTATGGGCTCGCTGATATCGCTCGAGGCCGCCGGGCGCTCGCCGCAGCGCGTGAGCCACCTGGCGATGCTCGGCACGGCGTTCCCGATGGCCGTCTCGAGCGCACTGCTCGACACCGCACGCGACGCGCCGCTGCGCGCGATCGACATGGTCAACGCCTATTCGCACTCGACGATGGCCGGCAAGCCGGCCTATCCCGGTCCGGGCACCTGGCTGCACGGTGCGGCCCGCGCGTTGATGCGCCGGGTGCAGGCGAGTCAGCGCGACTGCAACCTTTTCTTGCGCGACTTCGAGGTCTGCAACAGCTACGCCAACGGCCTCGTCGCCGCCCGTCAGGTCGCCTGCCCGGTCGACTTCGTGCTCGGCGCAAAGGACCAGATGACGGTGCCGCGCCAGGCCGCCGAGCTCGCCGCCGCGTTGAAGGCCCGCGTCACGACGATCGATGCCGGACATGCGCTGATGGAGGAAGCGCCCGATGCGGTGCTGGCGGCACTGCGCGCGGCGCTCGCCCGCCCACCGGTCGACGCAGCTCCAGCCGCGGAGCGCACACCCGCCTGAGCCGTCCCGCTGTGGCTCGACCGGCGATCGCTCGATGACGCTTCGACAAGTGCAGCGGGCACCCGCCTAAAGCGCCTCCCGCTGCACTCAGCGCGCGATCATTTCCTTCAAGGTCAGCTCGGCGAAGCCGGCGCGCTGCCAGAACGCGCGCAACGACGGCGTCGGCGTCATCAGCAGGAGGGAGATCAGCGGCTCGGCCTTCGTCTCCGCCGGATCGCAGAGCAGCACGTAGCGCGCGTCGCCTTCCTCGTCGAGCCGGGCGACCCAGTCGAGCGCGACAAGCGACTCGATGATCGGTTCGGTCTGCAGCGGATCGGTGCGCAGCGCCTCCGACAGCTCGGCATTGCTGAGGCCCTTGCGGTCGTGTCCGCGCAGGCGGTCGAGCTCGCGCAGCACCGCGAGCGCAAGCTGGAAATTCGCGCCAGGACCGCCGGGCCAGCGCACCACGCGCATCTGCAGGCTCGGCGAATAGGCGGCGACGACCGCGCCGAGCAGCACGATGACCCAGCTGACGTAGATCCAGATCAGGAATATCGGCAAGGTCGCGAACGCGCCGTAGACCATCGCATAGCTCGGCACCTGCACCAGGTACAGCGCCATCAGTCGTTTCGCGAGCTCGAAGCCGATGCCGACGAAAAAGCCGCCGGCGAGCGCGTGGCGCCACTGCACATGCGTGTTCGGCACGTAATGGAAGAGACCGGTCATGCCGACCACCAGCGCGAGGAATTCGACGATCCCGAACAGCAGGCCGACCCCGCCCGGCAGCGCGCCGACAAAGCCCTGCGAGGCCGAGATCGCGTACGAGGTGAGGCTCAGGCTGATGCCGAGCAGCAGCGGCCCGAGCGTCACCGCGGCCCAGTAGATCAGCACGCGTTGCGCCATGGGCCGCGGCGTGCGCACGCGCCAGATGGCGTTCAGCGTGCGGTCGATCGTCAGCATCAGCGCGAGCACGCTGCCGACCAGCGCGACGAGGCCGACCGAGCCGAGCCGGCTCGCCTTGCTCGAGAACTGCGTCAACGCGCCCAGCACCGGCCGCGCGATCATGTCCGGCACGAGGCTCTGGAGGAAGTACTTCTGCAGCGCCTCCTGGAAGCTCGCGAACATCGGGAACGCGGCGAAGGCGGCCAGCATCACCGTGATCAGCGGCACCAGCGAGATCAGGGTCGTGAAGGTCAGGCTGCCGGCGGTCAGGCCGAGCCGGTCGTCACGGAAACGCTGGCGCAGCGTGACGACGGTGTCGAGGTAGGGCCAGCGCTGCAGCGTCTCGACCATCCGGGCCACCTGGGCGCGCCAATGGGTGGCGGCTCGTTCGGCAGTGGTGGCGATGGGCGACGAGGTCATTGCTGGCATCATAGTCAGCGATGGATGCCTCGACCGCCCCGCCGGGCACCCGGACCCGCGCCGCGGCCATCGCGAGCGTCGTCGCCCTGATCGCGCTCGGCCTGGCCTGGGAGCTCTGGCTCGCGCCGACCGGCAACCGCACACTCGCGATCAAGGTCGTGCCGCTGCTGCTGCCGCTGCCCGGGCTGATCCACAACCGGCTCTACACGTTTCGCTGGATGACTCTGATGGTCTGGCTCTATTTCATCGAGGGCGTGGTCCGCGCGGCCGGCGACGGCGGCACATCGGCCGTGCTCGCGGCGATCGAGGTCGTGCTGTGCCTGGTGCTGTTTGTGGTGTGCGCTGCCCACGTGCGAGGCGCCTTGAGGGAACGGACAAAGGCGGCCGCATGACGACGGCAGTTCCATCGCATCAAGTCGGCGCATTCGCCATGCCCGCGTTCATCGCAGCCGATGCGCCGCGAAAGGCTTGCGCATGACCCTCCTCGCCGAGCTTCGGGCCATCGTCGGCGACGCCGCGGTGCTGACCGACGGCGACCTGTCGGCGTGGGAGGTCGACTGGCGCAAGCGCAGCCGTGGCCGCGCGCTGGCGGTCGTGCGGCCGGGGTCGACCGACGAGGTCGCCGCGGTTGTGCGCATCTGTGCGGCGCATGCCACGCCGATCGTGCCCCAGGGCGGCAACACCGGCCTGGTCGGCGGCTCGACCCCCGACGCCAGCGGCGCGCAGATCGTCCTCAGCCTGATGCGGATGAACCGGATCCGCGCGATCGACGCGGCGAACCTGACGATGACGGTCGACGCCGGCTGCGTGCTGCAAACCGCGCAGGAGGCGGCCTCCGCGGCCGGCCTGCTCTATCCGCTGAGCCTCGCGGCCGAAGGCAGCTGCACGATCGGCGGCAATCTCGGCACCAACGCCGGCGGCACCCAGGTGCTGCGCTACGGCAATGCGCGCGAACTCTGTCTCGGGCTCGAGGTGGTGACCGCGTCGGGCGCGGTCTGGGACGGCCTCAGCGGCCTGCGCAAGGACAACACGGGCTACGACCTGCGCGACATCTTTATCGGCAGCGAAGGCACGCTCGGCGTGATCACCGGCGCGATCCTGAAGCTGTACCCGCAGCCGGCGGCCGCGACCACCGCACTCGCCAGCACCACGACCTTGGAGTCGGCGGTCGCGCTGCTGCAACTGGCGCAAGCGCGCCTCGGCGCCGGCCTGACCGGCTTCGAGGTGATGAACGCGCTGTCCCTCGAGCTCGTGCGCAAGCATTTCGCCGCGCTGCGCCAGCCGCTCGCGCCGGCACCGTGGACGGTGCTGCTCGAGCAGTCCGACACCGAAAGCGCCGAGCACGCCGAAACGCTGTTCGAGGGCCTGCTGCAGGCCGCGCTCGAGCGCGGCCTGATCGACGACGCGGCGGTCGCATCAAGCCTCGAGCAGTCGAAGTCGATGTGGCATCTGCGCGAATCGATCCCGCTCGCCCAGAGCCTCGAAGGCGCCAACATCAAGCACGACATCGCGCTCCCGATCTCGGCGATCGCCGGCTTCGTCGCCTCGACCGACGCGGCGCTTGAGCGCGCCTTTCCGGGCGTGCGGCTGGTCGACTTCGGCCACCTCGGCGACGGCAACCTGCACTACAACGTGCAGGCGCCGGACGGCATGGCCGCGCTCGACTTCGTCGGCGAGTTCGAGCCGCGCGTCAACGAGCTGGTTTACGACGCGGTGGCGGCGTGCCGCGGCTCTTTCTCGGCCGAGCACGGCATCGGCCGCATCAAGCGCGACCACTTGGCGCGCCGCAAGTCGCCGGTCGCGCTTGAGCTGATGCGCTCGATCAAGCGCGCGCTCGACCCTTCGAATCTGCTGAATCCCGGCCGGGTGCTTTGATGACCGCCGGGCGCGGCTCGGCTGCTGCGCCGGCTTCGGCTTCGGCGCGCGCCTCGTGGCGCAACCATTCGATGAATGCCTGCACCTCGGGCTTGCGGAACGCCGCGGCCGACTGGATCAGGTAGTAGCTGCGCGGCGACGCCATCGTCTGGCTGAACGGCGCGACCAGCTTGCGCTGGCGCAGCAGGCTGTCGACCAAAGGGCTGCGGCCGAGCGCGACGCCCTGCCCGGCCAAGGTGGCCTGGATCATCTGGTCGTACATCGAAAAGTGCAGGACGCTCGCCGGCGTCAGGCTCTCGAGCTTGAGCGCGCGCAGCCACATCGACCAGCTCTGCAGAACACCGGCGGCGTCGGGCTCCATGTGGAGCAGGGTGTGATGGCGCAGGTCAGCCGGCGTCTTCAGCGGACGCGCCGGGTCGCGCAGCAGGCGCGGGCTGCAGACCGGGAAGATGACCTCGCCGAACAGCCGGTCGGCCGGCTCGCCCACGCCTTCGCGCGTCTTGTAGCGGATGGCGAGGTCTACGCCGTCGCGCTCCAGGTTGACGAACGAATTGCCGGCCGAGATGCGCACGTCGACCTCGGGATGCGCGGCGGTGAACGTGGTCAGGCGCGGGATCAGCCACACGCCGGCGAAACCCGGCGTGGTGGTGACGACGACCGTGCGGTTCTCGGGACGGCGCCGAAGTCGGGCCGCGACGTCGTGAAGCTGCGCGAGGACGTCGCCGACCGCCTGGTACAGCGTCTGCCCTTCCTCGGTCAGCCGCAGTGCGCGGTGCAGGCGGCGGAACAGCGCGAGATCGAGATGCTCTTCCAGTGCCTTGATCTGGCGACTGATCGCCGACTGCGTCAACGACAACTCGTCGGCCGCCTTCGTAAAGCTGAGCGTGCGGGCCGCGGCCTCGAACGCTTCGAGTTGGGACAACGGCGGCAGGTCGTAGTGGCGCATCGTTCCTCCGGACCTCGAGAGCCCGATGTTCGAGACTGCGGTGATCGACGCCCAGCGGGCGTCGGATGATCCTGACCAGGCACCGACCGAAGCCGGGCCGACTCTACTGGATCGGGCCCTTCAGCGCCGGCGGCACCGGCAGGCTGAAGACCTCGATGCCTTCCTCGCGCAGCGCGTCGGCGGCTTCGCGCGACGCCTGGCCGCGGATGCCGCGATCCTCGATCTCGCCGTAGTGGATGCGGCGCGCCTCTTCGGGGAAGCGCTCGCCGACGTCCTCGGTGTTGGCCATCATGTGGCGGACCGCGCGCATCCATTGCGTCTGCATCACCGTCTGCACGTCCGGAACGGGTGCGCTCACAGGTTCGCTGCGCAGGTTCGCGACGTTCAGGCGCGGCGCGCTCGGCATCCGCATCACCTGGCCGTCGGCACAGACGGGGCACTGCACGAGACCGCGGCTGTCCTGCGATTGGAAATCGTCTTCCGAATCGAACCAGCCTTCGAAACGGTGGTCGTTGCCGCAGCGCAGGTCGAGCACCTTCATGCCGGCATTATCGGCCGGCCACCGTCACGGCGCGGGGCGCCACTCGATGGCCCAACGGCCGGCTTGCCAATTCTGCAACCAGAGCAGCCCGATCAGCGTCTTCGCATCGGTTAGCTCGCCGCGGTGGGCGAGCGCTTCGAGCTCCTCGACGCTGGCGCTACACAGGTCGAGAAATTCGCCGGCATCGAGCTGTCGTTCGCCGGCGACCAGGCCGCGCGCGAACCAGACCTCGATCGCCTCGTTCGAATAAGCGATCGCGTTGTTCAGCAGGCCGGCGCGGGCCCATTCGGCCGCGCGATACCCGGTCTCCTCGATCAACTCGCGGATCGCGCACTCGAGCACCGGCTCGCCGGCCTCGAGCTTGCCGGCGGGAAACTCGAGGATCGCGCGACCCATGGGATAGCGCCACTGGCGCTCCATCAGCAGGCGCCCATCGGGCAACAGGGGCACGACCATGACGGCGCCCGGATGAATCACGTACTCGCGCTGCGCGACCTTGCCGTCGGGCAGCCGGACCTGGTCGCAGCGCACGTCGAGGAAGGCACCGCGATAGACCTGGAGCGATTCGAGCTGGCTCTCGCGCAAGTGGTCGTCGCTGCCTCTCGCATCGAGGCAGCTCGGCAGGGTCGTCGTCATGCGCCGCGTCTCAGGTAGCGCCAGACGAAGCCGGGGAAGCCGAGCGTCAGGAACAGGCTCGCCATCGCAACGTAGAACTCCCAGCCCTGACGCTGGATCTGGCCGAGGCGCGCCTCGATCGCGAAGCCGATGCCGAGTGAGGCGGCATACCAGACGATCAGCTCGACGAGGCGAAGGCCGAGCGACTTGGGATGGCGCAGCGGCCCGATAACGAACAGGCGTTCATTGACGAACGGCAGGTTGGCGGCAATCGCGGCGAACAGGATGACGAGCCAGGCCGCGGCCGAAAAACTCATGC
>Ga0070672_100000181_pt1 | contig 34517 bp, 30 predicted proteins | sample KBSM13metaG_FD_66151 | JGI IMG/M metagenome (GOLD analysis project Ga0070672, IMG submission 66151) | Miscanthus rhizosphere microbial communities from Kellogg Biological Station, Michigan, USA - KBS M1-3 metaG | ecosystem: Host-associated > Plants > Roots > Rhizosphere > Soil ... | reverse complement strand
GGCACGCCGCGCGTGCACACCATCGCCACGTACGCATCGCGCAGCCCGGCGGCCTTGACGCAGCCGTGCAGGATCGTGCGGACCTCGGCGCGCGAATGCGGGATCGTCATCCGCATCTTCTCCAGGCTGGCGAAAAAGCGGTCGAGGTGATCGTCGATGCGAAAGAACGCTCCGTGCCAAGCACTGACGACATCGTAGGTCGCGTCCGAGCGCGTGAAGCCCCAGTCGAAGAGCGAGATCTTCGCTTCCGACAGCGGCTTCCAGTCGCCGTCGATGAAGACCGAACCGCCGTCGAACTCGCCTGTCGTCACCGTCCGCATCGCCGTCTGCCGCCTTTCGCTGCGCCGTTGGCGCCTTGCCGCTGCCGTTGGCGCCGCGTCGATGTCGATCGGTCGCGTGCGCACCCGGCAGAAAAGAGCGTTCGCTAGAGTCGCGCACGTCTGGAGGAGAACCCGATGCTCGAAGCCCAAGGTCTTGGCAAATCGTACGGCAACCGCCAGGTCGTTGCGGGCCTCTCGCTCAGCGTCGCAGCCGGCGAGATCGTCGGCCTGCTCGGCCCGAACGGTGCCGGCAAGTCGACGACCGTGGCGATGCTGTGCGGCCTGGTCGCCGCCGATCAGGGGCGCGTCTTCGTCGGCGACGGCACCCGCCGACTCGAGCTGACCGAGGACACGCCCGGGGCCAAGCGCCGCATCGGCGTCGTGCCTCAGGAGCTTTCGATCTACGAGAACCTCGGTGCTGCCGCCAACTTGATGCTCTTCGGTGCGCTCTACGGCCTGGCCGGTGCGTTGCTGCGCGAGCGCGTCGAGGCGGCGCTGCAGCTGGTCGGCCTGGCCGATCGTGCCGGCGACAAGCCGCAACTCTTCAGCGGCGGCATGAAGCGGCGCCTCAACATCGCCGCCGCGCTCGTCCACGATCCCGACATCCTGATCTTCGACGAGCCGACCGTCGGCGTCGATCCGCAGAGCAGAAATGCCATCTTCGACAACCTCGAGCTGCTGAAGGATCGCGGCAAGGCGCTGCTCTACACGACGCACTACATGGAAGAGGCCGAGCGGCTGTGCGACCGCGTCGTCATCATGGACCACGGCCAGGTCGTCGCCAGCGACACGCTGCAGGGCCTGTACAAGCGCCTGCCCGCGGTCGCGACGCTCGAGCTCGAGGTCGACGGCGCGGTCGATCTGGCCGCGCTCGGCAAGGAGCCCGGCATCACCCGACCGACCCAGGACGGAGCCCGGCTGCATGCCGGAGTCGCCGATCTGGGCCAGGCCGCGCCGGCGCTGCTCTCGTGGCTGGCGGCGCGCGGCCATGCGGTGCACCGGATCTCATCGGGACGCGCCGACCTCGAGGACATCTTCCTGTCGCTCACCGGCCGTCAGCTCAGGGATTGAGAGATCACACCATGAACTTCACTGCCTTCCGTGCCCTGGTCAGGAAAGACCTGATCCTCTATTTCTCGAACCGGCGTGCGCTGATCATGTCGATCGCCGCGCCCATCGTCATCGCCGCTTTCTTCGGCGCGATCTTCGGCAGCCCTGGCGACAAGCCCACGCGGATTCCGATCGCTCTCGCCGATCGCGACGCGAGCGTGCTGTCGCAGGCGATCGGCGCAGCGATCAAGGCCGATCCCGCGTTCGAGGTCACCTCGGGCGAGGAAGCGGCGATGGTCGAGCTGGCCCGCCACGGCAAGGTGCGCGCGGCAATCGTCCTGCCGGCCGGCCTCGGCGCCGAGGCGCCGCGCGCCCTCATGCTCGGCGGTGCCAAGCCGGTGGTCGCGGTCCACTACGACCCGTCGCAGGCGGCGGCCATGACGCTGGTGCGCGGCCTGCTGACGCAGCACGTGATGAAGGCGCTCGGCGACAGCGTCGGCGGCGGCGCTCGCGGTGCCGGGTCGTTCAGTCTGCCGTTCACGACCGAGGCGGTCGAATCGACGGCGCGCCGCGATGCGCCCTACAACAGCTACTCGCACTCGTTCGCCGGCATGGGCGTCCAGTTCATCCTCTTCATGGGGATCGAGGTCGGCGTCGGCGTGCTGCTGGCGCGCCGCCTCGGCCTCTGGAAGCGGCTGCGCGCGGCACCGCTTTCGCGCAGCCTGCTGCTCGGCAGTCACATCGTCAGCGGCGCGATCACGGCGCTGATCCTGCTCGCCATCATCTACGCCGCGGCGATCGGCATCTTCCACGTGCGCGTCGACGGCAGCGTCGCCGGATTCATAGGCATCGCCATCGCCTTTGCGCTGCTGACGTCGAGCTTCGGCCTCCTGATCGCGGCGATCGGCAAAACCCCGGAGGCGACGCGCGGCCTGGCGATCTTCGCCACGCTGGTGATGGTGATGCTCGGCGGCGCCTGGGTGCCGTCGTTCATCTTCCCGCCGTGGCTGCAAACCGCATCGCTGGTGGTGCCGACGCGCTGGGCGGTCGACGGCCTCGACGCGATGACCTGGCGCGGCCTCGGCTTCGAGGCCGCGGTCATGCCGATCGTGATGCTGCTCGCCTTTAGCGTGCTGTTCGCGGCGGTCGCGATCTGGCGCTTCGACTGGGAGGAGCCGCGCAGCTGATCACGCTGCTGCGCGGCCCCGGTTCAGGTGCAGGTGTAGTTGCTCGCCAGCTTGGCCGCGTTCGCGTCGTTGGCCGGCCCCGTGTAACGCGGGTACTGCGGATACTGGCAGAGCGGCCTTGAGAAGGAGACGGCGCCGGCGGCGTCGAGCTTCTGCGCGGTCAGCGTGGCGGGTGCGGTGCCGTTCAGGACCCACTGATCGAGTGCGCTGAGCAGATCGGCGGTGTCGGCGCCAGGCCCGCCGGCACAGTGATCGACGCCGGGCGCAATATAGAAGCGAACAAACGAATCGGTGTTGGCCTGTCCGCCGACCGCCGTCCTGACGTTGTTGTAGAACTCGACGGTCGCGTTCTTGCTGAGCGCCGCGTCGTTGCCGCCGTGCCAGAGGATGAGCTTGCCGCCGCTGTTGCGGAACGGGCGCAGGTCGGTGTTGGTGGCGTCGTTCAGTGCCGCCAGGCCGAAGAGAGCCTGCTGGTTCTGGTCCCACGGCGTGTACGTGAGCGAGTTCGCGGCTGGATCGCGCGCCAGGTAGTTCTTGACAGTCGTGTCCTGGAATAGGTACTGCAGAGCGGTCGTCACGTTGCCGTTGCCGGTTTCCCAGGTCGGCCACGCGCCCGGGTCGTCCTCGTTGCCGGTGAGGCTCCAGCCGGCGTTGCGATAGGTCGGGCTGCCCGTGAAGACGGCATCGGTGGTCCACGACGTCACGACGGCGAGCTGGGCATCGGATAGGCAGGTGTTGCCGGTGTCGACGCCGCCCGGACAGCGCAGGCTGGCCGGATTGAAGACGGCGGTCGTGCACGCCGCCTGGTTCGAGACGACGCCGTCGACAATGCCGTCGAGCGCGTCGCAGGCATTGCGAACCGAACTCGCCAGCAGCTGCGTCTTGACCAGCGGAAACGCGCCGCCGGGCGCGGCAAGCGCCTTGGCCGTGCGATTGAAATGGCCCATGAAGCCGACCCAGTTGTAGGCCGGCGCACGGGCGATGACGCCGTCGAACAGGTTGGGATAGCGCTCGACGTTCATCAGCGCCTCGCGGCCGCCGTTCGAGCAGCCCTCGAAGTACGACTTCGAAGGCACGACGCCGTAGGCTGCGGTCACGGTCTCGAGGGCCGTCGACATCACCGTCGGCACCGACAGGCTGCCGAACAGCTGCGCTGCGTAGGGGTCGTTGAGCGCGAAGTCGGCGCTCAGCCCGCTGCCCTGGTGCCCCGAATCGCTGTTGACCGTCGCATAACCCTGCAGCAACGCGGTCAGGTTTGTTCCCGTCAATCCTGGGATGGAGCCGTTGTAGCCGCCGCCGCCCCCGTAGTAGAGCTTGCCGTTCCAGGTCTGCGGCAGGCGCATCTCGAAGTTCAGTTTGGGCGCGATCGTTCCGGTCGCCTTGCAGTACGTCGGCGCGGCGCCGCTCGCGGCGACGGCGACGGTCGTGAGCGTCGCGCCCGCAATGGTCTTGCCCGACAGGGTATCGCAGGCTTGTTGCGCCGTGATCGCTTGCGGGCCGCTCGGCCCATCGTCGTCTCCGCCGCAGGCACTCATCACCGCCACGACGACGCCGACCGTGCCCCAGCGCGCGCACCGCGCGAGTTGGCTTGTCTCCATGTCCGCTCCTCAAAGAGTCGAGCGAACATTTGACTGCTGTCGCGAATCGGCATCCATGAACCGCGCCGACAACACTGATCGCGCCAGGGACTCTGTGTCCGCGCGGCGCGCTGGCGCACTGCGCTACTCGAACTCGACCAGCTCGACGCCCTCGGCGACCTGATCGCCGGCCGCGTAGCGGAACGACTTGACCGTCCCCGCGCGCGGCGCGCTGATCGTGTGCTCCATCTTCATCGCCTCGAGGACGAGGAGCGGCGCGCCCTTGTCGACCGTCGCGCCCGGTGCGGCGAGGAGCGCGATCACCTTGCCCGGCATCGGCGCGAGCAGCCCCGTGCCCTCTTCCTCGTGCTCGGCGCCGGCAATGCCGAGCAGGTCGACGAAGGCGAGCGCATGCGAGCGAGCGGCGATGAAGACCTGGCGCCTGTCGCCGTCGGCGACGACAGTGGCGGCGAGCCGATGTGCGCCCAACGTCGCGCTGAGCGCACCGCCGCGCCATGCCGCCGACGCGATGACGCTCGCCCCGTCGAGCGCCAGCTCCCAGCGTCCGCCGGCGAGCGCGGCGACGTCGACCTCTCGCGTCGTTTCGCCCCAGCGAAAGCCGAGCCGTCGCACGGCGCGCCCGTTCAGTCGCCAGCCGTCGAGCACGCGCCACGGCGACGCCGCGTCGTCCGCGCCCGCAGCATCGCCTTGGGCCGCCGCACGGTCGCGCTCGACCTCGGCCAATGCGGCGACGAGCCAGACGTCATCGGGCGGCAGCGTCGGCGGCGGGAACAGCGCGTCGTGCTCGCGCTCGATCAGTGCGGTGTCGAGATCGGCGCCGGCGAACGACGGCGTCGCGATCAGGCGGCCGAGGAACTCGACGTTGTTGGCGACGCCGACGATCCGGTACTCGGCCAGCGCCGCGCTCATCCGCGCCAGGGCGTGGGCGCGATCGGGCGCATGGACGATCAGCTTGGCGATCATCGGGTCGTAGAACGGCGTGATCGAGTCGCCCTGCTCGACCCCGGTGTCGACGCGAACGTCGCGGCTCTCCGGAGGCGGCGCGAGGTGGACGAGCTTGCCGGTCGACGGCAGGAAGCCGCGATCGGGATCCTCGGCGTAGATGCGCGCCTCGATCGCGTGGCCGTCGATGGCGAGCGCCTCCTGCGCCAGCGGCAAGCGCTCGCCCGCGGCGACGCGCAGCTGCCACTCGACCAGGTCGAGGCCGGTGATCATCTCGGTCACCGGGTGCTCGACCTGCAGCCGCGTGTTCATCTCCATGAAATAGAAGCGTCCGTCGGGGTGGGCGATGAACTCGACCGTGCCGGCGCCGACGTAGCCGACCGCCTGGGCGGCCTCGACCGCGGCTTTGCCCATCGCCGCGCGGCGCTCTGCCGTCATCCCCGGCGCGGGCGCCTCCTCGAGCACCTTCTGGTGCCGGCGCTGCACCGAGCAGTCGCGCTCGAACAGGTAGACGCAGTCGCCGAAGCCGTCGGCGAAGACCTGGATCTCGATGTGACGCGGCTTCAGCACGTACTGCTCGACCAGGACGCGGTCGTCGCCGAAGGCGCTCTTCGCTTCGCGCTGGCACGAGGCGAGCGCGGCCGCGAAGTCCTCGCCCTGGTCGACCCGCCGCATGCCCTTGCCGCCGCCACCGGCGCTCGCCTTGATCAGCACCGGAAAGCCGATCTTGCCGGCTTCGCGAGCGAGCAGCGCCGGGTCCTGGTCGTCGCCGTGATAGCCGGGGGTGAGCGGAACGCCAGCCTTGGCCATCAGCGTCTTGGCCGCCGACTTGGATCCCATCGCGCGGATCGCCGAGGCAGGCGGGCCGATGAAGACGATTCCCTCCTTCGCGCACGCGTCGGCGAAGGCATCGTTCTCGGAAAGAAAGCCATAGCCGGGGTGCACCGCCTGCGCGCCGGTGGTCTTCGCGGCGGCGATGATCTTCGCCCCGACCAGGTACGACTCGCGCGCCGCTGCGGGGCCGATGTGCACGGCTTCGTCAGCCATGCGGACGTGGCGCGCATTGGCGTCGGCGTCGGAATAGACGGCGACGGTCGCGATGCCCATTCGGCGCGCGGTCTTGATGACGCGGCAGGCGATCTCGCCGCGGTTGGCGATCAGGATCTTGGTGAACATGGCTCTCGTCTTTCGTTCCTCGCGCGCGCGGTCCTGGCGCGGGGGCGCCCTGCTCCGCTCCATGTCCTCCGGCGAGCACCAAGCAAGCTTGGCGCTCGCCTCCTCCTAATACTTGCGCGGAGCAGGGCGCCCCCACACCGAGACCGAAGTACCACGCACGTTTTGATGCAGTGCGCGCGGTGCTTCGGGCTCGGGATGGTGGGCGGTGTGCGCAGCGCAAGTATTAGGAGGAGGCCAGTGTCTTCAGCCACTGGCCGGGGGACATGGAGCGGAGCACACCGCCCGCCGGCCCGAGCCCGCGTATGCGAAAGATCTGCAGTTCTCGACACCGGAATCACATCCGGAACACGCCGAACTTCGTTGCCGGGATCGGCGCGTTCAGGGTCGTGGCGAGAGACAGGCCGAGTACACGCCGCGTGTCGGCGGGGTCGATCACACCGTCGTCCCAGAGCCGCGCGCTGGCGTAGTACGGATGGCCCTGATGCTCGTACTGCTCGAGCAACGGCGCCTTGAAGGCACGCTCCTCTTCCGTCGACCAGCGTCCGCCGCGCGCCTCGATGCCGTCGCGCTTGACCGTCGCCAGCACCGCCGATGCCTGCTCGCCCCCCATGACGCTGATGCGCGCGTTCGGCCACATCCAGAGGAAGCGCGGCGAGTAGGCGCGGCCGCACATGCCGTAGTTGCCGGCGCCGAACGAGCCGCCGATCAGGACCGTGAGCTTGGGCACCTGGGCGGTCGCGACAGCGGTCACCATCTTGGCGCCGTCGCGGGCGATGCCGGCGTTCTCGACCTTCTTGCCGACCATGAAGCCGGTGATGTTCTGCAGGAACAGCAAGGGCACGCGCCGCTCGCAGCACAGCTCGATGAAGTGCGCGCCCTTCTGCGCCGATTCGGAAAACAGGATGCCGTTGTTGGCGATGACGCCGACCGGCATGCCGTAGAGCCGCGCGAACCCGGTGACGAGCGTTGCGCCGTAGCGCGCCTTGAACTCGTCGAGGCGCGAGCCGTCGACGATGCGCGCGATCACCTCGCGCACGTCGTAGGGCTTGCGCGTGTCCTGCGGGATGACGCCGTAGATCTCGCTCGGCTCGTAGAGCGGCTCTTCGGCCGGCTCGTAGTTCACCGTCGCCGGCTTCGTGCGATTGAGGCTGGCGACGATCCGGCGCGCGATCGCGAGCGCGTGCCGGTCGTCGTCGGCGAGATGGTCGGCGACGCCTGACAGGCGCGTGTGGACGTCGCCGCCGCCGAGCTCCTCGGCGCTCACGACCTCACCGATCGCCGCCTTCACCAGCGGCGGCCCGCCGAGGAAGATCGTTCCCTGGTTCTTGACGATCACGGTCTCGTCGCTCATCGCCGGCACGTAGGCGCCGCCCGCGGTGCACGAGCCCATCACGACCGCGATCTGGGCGATTCCCTGCGCGCTCATGTTGGCCTGGTTGAAGAAGATCCGGCCGAAATGCTCGCGGTCGGGGAAGACGTCGTCCTGCCTCGGCAGAAAGGCACCGCCCGAATCGACCAGGTAGATGCACGGCAGCCGGTTCTGCTGCGCAATCTCCTGCGCGCGCAGGTGCTTCTTGACGGTCATGGGGTAGTAGGTGCCGCCCTTCACGGTCGCGTCGTTGGCAACGATCATGCAGTCCTGTCCCTGGACCCGGCCGATGCCGGCGATCATTCCGGCGGCGGGCGCCTCGCCGTCGTACATGTCGTAGGCCGCGAGCTGGCCGATCTCGAGAAACGGCGTTCCCGGATCAAGCAGGCCGTCGACGCGATCGCGCGGCAACAGCTTGCCGCGCGCCGCATGGCGCTCGCGGGACTTGGCATCGCCGCCGAGCGCGATCTCCGCCGCCTTGGCACGCAGGTCGTCGACCTGCTTCTGCAGCGCGGCGGCGTTGCTCGTGAACTCTTCGGAGCGGGTGTCGATGCGCGACTTCAACGCGGCCATGGTCTCTCGGCTTCTGGTCGTGGTCCGGACTGCGAGCTTAACGGCAGCGACGCAGCGCCTCGCGAGGCGCCCGCTAGCCGAACAAGTCGGCGATCGCGTCGCCGATAGGCTGGCCGGCGGCGTCCTCGTAGAACGTGAAGCCGGGCGATGGATTGACCTCGAAGCAGTACCACTCGCCCGAGGCCGTGATGCGCAGGTCGATTCCCGACACCAGCAGCCCGAGCCGGCGCGTCAGGGCGACCAGGCGCTCTTGCAGCGGCCCGCAAATGTCGATCGCGGTCAGGGTCGCGTCGATCCCTTCGCGTGAGCCGTAGCGATAGTCGTCGGCCGGCGAGTCGATCGCGGTCGCGAAGCAGCGATCGCCGACGACGTGTACGCGAACGTCGCGGCCGGCGATCCAGCGCTGCAGCTGCACCGGGTCGCTGGCGACTCGCTCGAGGCGATCGTCGTCGCCCGCCTCGAGCGCCGAAACGATGCTGCGCACGCCGCTGATCGACTTGTAGACGACCCGGCCGCGCTCGGCGAGGAACCTCGGGTTTCGACTCGGAGCCCGAAGCTAGGCCGAAGACCCGCCGCCGTCGTCCCCGAAACAGAGGACGTTTCGACCCGCCACCCTACGTGGCGCTCGCCGTCAACGATCGTCCGCGGGCAAGTGGAACTCGTGCCAGACGCCGTTGAGAATGCCGAAGCCGACAGCCAGGCCGACGCCGAGGATCCAGCTGAAATACCACATGGCTGGCCTTTCGCTCTCGCTTCAATAGAGGTCGGGGTTGATGCCGATCTCGCGCGACGTCACGGTACCGCGCATGACGTTGAGCGCCCATGCGGTGTACACGAGGACGATCGGCAGGAGAACGACGGTCACGAACAGCATGATGCCGAGCGTGGTTGTGCTCGATGACGAGTTCCACACCGTCAGGCTCGAGCGCGCGTCGATGCTCGACGGCAGGATGAACGGGAACATCGACACGCCGACCGTGGCGATGATGCCGATCGTCGCCAGCGAGGAGCCGCCGAAGGCGAGCCACCGGCGGCGCGCACGGATGCCGATCAGCGCGACCAACGCGCCGGCGAATCCGGCCAGAGGCGCGAGCAGCGTCGCCGGCGCCGCGGCGTAGTTGGCGAGCCAGCCGCCGCTGAGCGGCACGGTCGTCGAGCGCAACGGGTTCGAGGGGCCGAACGGATCGCCGCCGGTGACGCGATAGCCCATCGAGCCGAAAGCGACCATCGCGCCGCCGAGCGCGAACAGCGCGATCGCGGCGATCGCAGCGATGCTGCCGATGCGTCGAGCCCGCTCCGGGACCGGCCCCTCTTCGACCTTCACCGCCAGCCACGCGGCGCCGTGAGTGACGAGCATCGACACCGAGAGCAGTCCGCAGACGAGCGCGAACGGCCGGAACAGGCCGATGAAGCTGCCTTCGTACCAGGCCCGCAGATCGCTGTCGAGGCGAAACGGTATACCGAGCAGGACGTTGCCGACCGCGACGCCGAACACCAGCGCCGGCACGAAGCCGCCGATGAAGAGCGCCCAGTCCCAGCGCGCGCGCCAGGCCGGGTCTTCCTTCTTGGAGCGGTACTTGAAGCCGACCGGGCGCAGGATGAGCGCGGCGAGGACGACGAACATCGCCAGGTAGAAACCGGAGAAGCTCACCGCATAGACGAACGGCCAGGCAGCGAAGATCGCCCCGCCGCCCAGGATGAACCAGACCTGGTGCCCTTCCCAGTGCGGAGCGACGCTGTTGATGACCATGCGCCGCTCGACGTCGCTCTTGGCCACGAAGGGCAGCAGCGCACCGACGCCGAGGTCGTAGCCGTCGGTGAGGGCGAAGCCGATCAGCAGCACGCCGAGCAGGAGCCACCAGATGACGCGCAGGGTCTGGAGATCGAACAGTTCCATGGTCTGCTTCCTTGCGCGCCTCAGGCAGCCATCGGCGTCGCCGGCAGGCTGCCGGGCGCGGGCTGAGGCTCGTCGCGATGGTCGATCGGCCCGTGGCGGATCGCCGCGAGCATCAGGCGGACCTCGATCACGGCCAGCACGCCGTAGAGCGCGGTGAAGCCGACCAGCGTGATCCATAGCGACGTCCGGCTGAGCGACGACGGCGCCAGAAAGGTCGGCAGCACGCCGTCGATCGCCCATGGCTGGCGTCCCATCTCGGCGACGATCCAGCCGAGCTCGATGGCGATCCAGGGCAGCGGGATCGCGGCGACGCACAGCTTCCAGAACCAGGGCGTGCGGGTGTGCAGGCGCAGCGAGCACAGCACAAAGGCAAGCGCGAACAGCGCGATCATCAGGAAGCCGATGCCCGCCATCACGCGAAAGCTCCAGAACATCAGCGGCACGCTCGGCACCGTGTCCCAGGCGGTCGCGGCGATCTGCTCCGGCGTTGCCTTGCGCGGGTCGTCGACGATGCGCTTGAGGAGCAGCGCGTAGCCGAGGTCGTTGCGGTGGATCTCGAAATCGGCGCGCGCCTTGATGTCGGCAGGCGCCGCCTTCAGGCGTTCGACCGCATCGTAGGCGGCGATGCCGTGGCCGATTCGCTCCTCGGCGCGGCGCACGAGCTCGGTGATTCCGAACACTTCACCGTGCAGGCTGCGCGTGGCGATCAGTCCGAGCACCCAGGGCACCTTGACCTCGAGATGCGTCTTCCTCGCCGCGAAATCGGGGATGCCGAACAGGGCCAGGCCGGCCGGCGCCTTTTCGGTGTGCCACTCGGCCTCGATCGCCGCGAGCTTCATCCGCTGGTTGTCGGTCAGCGTGTAGCCGCTCTCGTCACCGAGCACCAGCACCGACAGCGCGGAGGCCAGGCCGAACGCGGAGGCCACCGTCATCGAGCGGGCCGCGTGCGCCTTGAAGCGCCCGTTCAGCAGGTACCAGGCCGAGACCCCGAGCACGACGACCGAGGCGAGCACGTAGCCGGCGCTGACCGTATGGACGAACTTCGCCTGCGCGATCGGGTTGAAGAGGACCGCGGTGAAGTCGGTGACCTCCATGCGCATCGTCTCGGGGTTGAAGGCCGCGCCGGTCGGGTTCTGCATCCAGCCGTTGGCGATCAGGATCCAGAGTGCCGACAGATTGGTGCCGAGGGCGACCAGGACAGTCACCGCGAGGTGGCCGACCTTCGACAGCCGCTCCCAGGCGAAGAACATGATGCCGACGAAGGTAGCCTCGAGGAAGAATGCCATCAGGCCCTCGATCGCCAGCGGCGCGCCGAAGATGTCGCCCACGTAGTGCGAGAAATACGACCAGTTGGTGCCGAACTGGAACTCCATCGTCAGGCCGGTGGCGACCCCGAGGACGAAATTGATGCCGAACAGCTTGCCCCAGAAGCGCGTGATCTCCTTCCAGATGGGACGATCGGTCATCACGTAGACCGACTCCATGATCACCAGCATGAACGACAACCCGAGCGTCAGCGGCACGAACAGGAAGTGGTACAGCGCCGTCAGCGCGAACTGCAGCCGGGAAAGATCGACGACTCCGGGGTCCATGCGATTCGCCTTTTGTCGGGTTCTGAAGGGGGCCGGCGCCGGCCCGCGCGTCTCGCGCGGGCCGGGCGGGGCGAATGTTGACCGGGTTCACGGTCGATGGGAAGCAATTCGACGATCGTCGCGCCCGTGACGTCGGCGGACGACAGCCGCGGCGTGGCCGCGCCGGTCCCCGGCCGCGACTCGGGCGTCGACGCCATCGACCGTGCCGCGCGCGACGCGCTGGCAGCGCGGGTGCGCGGCGTCACCGGCGTCGCCGCGGCGACCACGGCGCTCGTGCTCGACGCGCTGGCCGCGATCGCCTTCGCCGCGGGTCTGGCGGGTGCGGTCGCGGCCCTGGCATCTGACGCGGCGACGACGCCCTGGCTGGCGCTGCTGCTCGCCGCGGCCAGCGCCCGTGGCGCCTGCGCCTGGGCCTTCGGCCGCGCCGGCGCGGCCGCGGCCGCGACGGTCAAGGCGCGCGCCCGCCGTACCGTCGTGGCGAGGGCGCTGCACGGCGGGATCGGCGCGATCGACACGACGGCAGCGCCGGCCGCTGCGCCGGGACACGATCCGGCCGAGACGAGCACGGGCGCCTTCCTCGGCCTCGCCGTCGACGAGGTCGAGTCGCTCGACGCCTACTCGGCGCGCTTCGTTCCGACCCGACGCGCAGCCTTGCTCGCGCCGGCGCTCGTGCTGATCGCCGCGGCGCTCGCAAGCCCGATTGCCGCCGTCATCCTGGTCGCGACGGTGCTGCCGTTCGCGCTCCTGATCACCCTCGTCGGCAGCGCTTCGGCTAGCGAGTCGCGCCGCCAGTTCGCCGCGCTGGCACGGTCGTCGGGGCTGTTCGCCGATCGCCTGCGCGCCTTGCCCGTGGTTCTCGCCTGCGCCGCCGAGCAGCGCGAGACCGCGCGCCTGGCCGCTACCGCCGACGCCGTCGCGACGCGCACGCTCGCCGTCCTCCGGCTCGCCTTTCTCTCGTCGGCGGTGCTCGAGTTCTTCGCCGCGCTGTGCGTCGCGCTGATCGCCGTCTACGCCGGCTTCCAGCTGCTCGGCCTGCTGCCCGTGCCCGTGCCCGAGCGGCTCGACCTGTTCCGCGCCTTCTTCGTTCTCGCGCTCGCGCCCGAGTTCTACCTGCCGCTGCGGCGTCTTGCCGCGGCGTATCACGACCGGCAGGCGGCGCAGACGGCGAGCGAGCGGCTGCTCGTCTGCGGCAAGGGCGAAGACGAAGGTGCGATGCTCGCCATCGCACCTCGCGTGCAGGGCGCAGCGGCGAGCACGGCGATGGTCGCGCCGCCGCGCCTTCGCGTCGAGGGGCTGACGATCCAATGGGCCGGAGCCGACGCGCCTATCGTCGCCGGGCTGAGCTTCGAGGTCGCGCCGGGTCGCATCGTCGCGTTGGTGGGCCCTTCCGGCAGCGGCAAGACGTGCGTGCTGCGCGCCCTGCTTGGTCTGGCGCCGGTGACGGCCGGCGGCTGGCGGCTCGAAGGCCCGGACGGCGGGCCGCTCGCCGACGCGACCGACGGCTCCAGCGGCCGCAGGCTCGCCGCTCTCGCCACGTGGGTCGGGCAGACGCCGCTGATCGTTCCCGGAACGCTGCGCGACAACCTGCGCCTCGTCGTGCCCGACGCCGACGACGCGCGAATCACCACCGCACTGCACGCCGCCGGCCTCGACGCCTTGTTGGCCGGCCGCGAAGGCGGCCTCGATGCGCGCCTCGATGCGCGCGGTGGCGGCCTCTCCGGCGGCGAGCGTCGCCGCCTCGCGGTCGCGCGCGCGGTGCTCAAGCAGGCGCCCCTGTGGCTGCTCGACGAGCCGACGGCGCACCTCGACGCCGTGTCCGAGGACGCCCTGGTCGCGACGCTGCGCGAGGCGCTGCGTGGCCGCACCGCGCTCGTCGCGACCCACAGCGAGCGCCTGGCGGCGATCGCCGATGTCGTCATCCGGCTCGACGAGGACCGCGAATGACGAGCGTGTCCCGCCCCAACGCCGGCGACCGCATCGCCGAGCGCGAGATCGATCGGCTGCTCGAGCCTCAGCGCCGGCGCTACCGGCAAGCGGCGGCCTGCGCCGCCGTCGCCGCGATCGCATCGGTCGCCCTGCTCGGCGTCTCGGGCTGGTTCCTCGCTGCCGCCGCGGCCGCCGGCGCGGCCGGTCTCGTCACGGCGCAGGCGTTCAACTACCTGCTGCCGAGCGCGGCGATCCGGCTGCTCGCGATCGCGCGCACCGCCGCCCGCTACGGCGAGCGACTGGTCGGCCACGCCGTCGCGCTGCGCAGCTCGGCGCAGCTGCGACCCGCGCTCTACGCCGCCGTCGCCGCACGCCCTTCGCGCGATGCGCTGGCGCTGACGACCGGCGAGGGGCTGGCCGTGCTGGTCGACGACGTGCAGGCGAACGAAGCCGCGCAGGTGCGGGCGAGCGCGGCGTGGGGCGCGACCGGCGGTCTCATCTCCGGACTCGCGCTGGTCGCTCTGGCGAGCGCGCTGTCGGGGGTGACGACGATCCTCTGCGTCGCCTTCGTCGTCGTCGCCAGCCGCGCGATCGCGACGCGGATGCGAAAGAGTGCGGCCGAGGTGCGTGCCGCCACCGGCGCGCTCAAGGAATCGCTCGCTTTCCTCGCCGCGGCCCAGGCCGAGCTGCGCTGCTACGGCGTCGAAGAAGCGGCGCTGCGCGCCGCCGACGGTCCCGCCGAAGCGCTCGTCGCTGCGCAACGTCGGCACGCCGTGCTGGGCGCCACGGCCGAGGCAGTGCAGGCGACGGTCGTCGGCCTCGCTGCGGCGCTCGCCTTCGCTGGCGCGACCTCGGCCGGCGCACCGCTGGCGGCGCTGGCCGCGCTCGCCGCGGCAATGGCTGTCGACGCGGTCGCGCCATGGCTGCGCGATCGCGCCCAGGACGGCGTTGCCCGACCGGCTCGCGAGCGGCTGCGCGGCTGGCTCGTTGGCCATCGCAGCGGCGCCGAAGTCGCGCCTGCCGCAGCCAACGCGCGGCCGTCGCTGGCGCTCTCGCCGCCAGGCGACGAGGACAGGCGCGCGGCGCCGGCGATGCGCTCGCCTTGCGGCGCTCGCATCGCCGTCAGCGGGCCATCGGGCAGCGGCAAGACGACCCTGCTCGAAGGCCTGCTCGCCCTGCGTGAGCTGCCGCATCGCGTCGCCTGGCTCGACGGCGTCGACGTCGCGACCCTCGCGCCGGCGCAGCGCCGGCGCGTCTTCGCCTGGCTGCCACAGGACGCCATGCTGGTCTCGGGTACGGTGCGGGACAACCTCGAGCTCGCGTGCGGCGAGACCGATCGGCTGGCCGGCGGCGGCGACGACGCGGCGCTCTGGACAGCGCTTCACGACGCCATGCTCGACGAGTTCGTGCGCCGCCTGCCGCTCGGCCTCGACAGCTGGATCGGCGAGGACGGCGCGCGCCTGTCGGGCGGCGAGCGGCGCCGCCTCGCGCTGGCGCGCGCCTACCTCGGCGTCGCACCCTGGCTGCTGCTCGACGAACCGACCGAGGGACTCGACGCCGCCAGCGAGAGCGTCGTGGTGGCTCGCCTCGACGCGCGCCTGGCGCGCACCGGCCAGGGGCTGGTCGTCGTCAGCCACCGCTCCGCGGTGGCGGCGCTGGCGACCAGCGTCGTGCCGGTCACATGCTCTCGGCGTAGAGCTCGCGACCGATGAGCATGCGCCGGATCTCGCTCGTTCCGGCGCCGATCTCGTAGAGCTTGGCGTCGCGCCACAGCCGCCCGACCGGGTACTCGTTGGTGTAGCCGACGCCGCCGAGCGCCTGGATCGCCTCGCCCGCCATCCAGGTCGCCTTCTCGGCCGCGTAGAGGATCGCGCCAGCCGCGTCCTTGCGGAGGGTGCGCGAATGGTCGCCGCGGTCGCATGCCTGGCCGACCGCGTAGACGTAGGCGCGCGACGCCGACCAGGTCGAGTACATGTCGGCAAGCTTGCCCTGCATCAGCTGGAACTCGCCGATCGACTGGCCGAACTGCTTGCGCTCGTGGACGAACGGCAGGACCGCGTCCATGCACGCGGCCATGATGCCGAGCGGCCCGCCCGAGAGCACCGCGCGCTCGTAGTCGAGCCCGCTCATCAGCACCTTGACGCCGCCGCCTTCCTTGCCCAGGACGTTCTCGGCCGGCACCTCGCAGTCCTCGAAGAACACCGGCCAGGTGTTCGAGCCGCGCATGCCGAGCTTGTCGAGCTTGGCGCCGAACGAGAGGCCCTTCGATCCCTTCTCGATGATGAACGCGGTGATGCCGCTCGGGCCGGCGTTGATGTCGGTCTTGGCGTAGACGATCATCGTGTCGGCGTCGCCGCCGTTGGTGATCCACATCTTGGCGCCGTTGAGGAGATAGCGGTCGCCTTTCAGCTCGGCGCGCAGCTTCATGCTGACGACGTCGGAGCCCGCGTTGGGCTCGCTCATGGCGAGCGCGCCGACGTGCTCGCCCGAGACCAGCCTGGGCAGGTACTTCTTCTTCTGCGCGTCGCTGCCGTTGCGGTGCAGCTGGTTGACGGCGAGGTTCGAGTGCGCTCCGTACGAGAGGCCGACCGACGCCGACGCTCGCGACACCTCCTCCATCGCAACGATGTGCGCCAGGTAGCCGAGGTCGCTGCCGCCGTACTCCTCCTTCACCGTCATGCCGTGCAGGCCGAGCGCGCCGAGCTTCTTCCAGAGGTCGGCCGGGAAGACGTTGTCGCGGTCGATGTCGGCGGCGCGCGGCGCGATCTCGTCGTCGGCGAACTGCTGCACCGAGTCGCGCAGCATCGCGATCGTCTCGCCGAGGTCGAAGGCGAGGCCGGGAAGGTGAGCCATGCTGAGTCTCCTGATCTTGTCGATGTCCGAGCGCAAGCTTAGCGGTCGGAGCGACGCCGCAACTCACTGGTCGAGCCGACGGTAGAAGTAGGTCGTGTCGCACAGACCGCCCTGCGGCAGCAAGGCGTAGCCCGGGATCACGCCGCAGCGCTGCCAGCCGAGACGGGCGTAGAGCCGCTCGGCATCGGCGCTCGCGGTGTCGAGCACGAGCAGCGACTTGCCGTGCTCGCGCGCCGCATCCGCCGCCGCCTTCATCAACGCCGCTCCGAGCCCGCAGCGACGCGCGCGTCGAAGCACCAGCATCTTCGAGACGTCGCCGCGATGGGGCTGGTTCTCGGGCTGGGCCAGGACGACCTGCACCGAGCCGACGAGGCCCAGCCCGTCCTCGGCGACGAGCAGCACGCGCTCGCCGCGCTCGACCTCGGCGGCGATGCCGCGCCAGAACGAGAGCGCCCGGGCCATCGTCAGCGGCTGCATGAAGCTGACCGAGGCACCGCCGTCGACGCAGTCGATCAGCAGCTCGGCGAGCGCCTCGAGCTGCTCGGGGCTGACCGCCGCCAAACGGCGAACGACGGGCGAGGCGGCGGCAGGAGCGGCAGGCATGTCGTGCGCAGAGAACGAAGAGGTGACGTGCGCTAGGCGAGCGCGTCGACGGCCTGGGCGAGGCGCTCGATGTCACTCTCGTCGTTGTAGACCTGCAGCGAGAGCCGTGCCCACAATGAACCCGCGCGCGCGATCACGGCCACTTCGATGCCGTGCTCGAACAGCAGCGCATCGCGCAGGCGCGACGCGGTCTCGGCGTCGGCAACGAAGCGCGCTGGCAAGGGCACGCTCACCATGCAGCCGACCATCGATTCCGGCGTCGTCCACGGCTGCTGCCAGCGCCTTGCCAGGCGCTCGGCGCTCAGCCAGGCGAGGCGGTGGTTGTGCTCGCGCATCGCCGCGACGCCGAGCACGTCGCGCATGAAGTCGAGACCTGCCGGCGCCGCCAGCCACGGCGAGGGATCGCGCGTGCCGGTCCAGTCGAATTCCTGCAGCCAGTCGTCTTGGGTCACGCCCCAGGAGATCACGACAGGATGCAGTCCGGCACGACGCTCGGGCGCGGCCCAGAGCACGCCGCAACTGCGTGGCGCGAACGCCCACTTGTGCAGGTTCGCCGCATACCAGTCGACGCCGAGCGCGCCGATGTCGACCTCGAGCGCGCCCGGCGCATGGGCACCGTCGACGAGCACCGCGACGCCGCGCGCACGACATGCCGCCGCGATCTCGGCGAGCGGCATCACCAGCGCCGTCTCGGAGGCGACGTGATCGAGCAGCGCGAGCCGTGTGCGCGGCGTGATCGCGCCTTCGAAGGCACGAACGAATTCGGCCGGATCGCGCGCCGGAAACCGCAGCGACACGGTCGAGATCGTCACGCCGCGCTCGCAGCCGATGAACGCGGCGGCGCGGGCGACGCCGCCGTACGCCAGGTCGTGGATCAGCAGCTCGTCGCCCGGCTGCCAGGCAAACGAGCGCAGCACGGCGTTGATGCCGCTGGTCGCGTTGTCGACGAACACCAGCCCGGAGGCGTCGACGCCGAGGAACGCGGCGACCTGCGCAGCGGCCGCGCGCAGGCGCGGCGCTTCGGGCGGCGGCGTCAGGCCGAGGCTCATCAGCTCGCGGATCATGAAGCGCGCCGGATGGCGCTCGATCTCGTCGAGCACGGCGGCGCGGGCGCGCATCACTGCCAGCGGCGTGACGCCGACGGTGCCGTGATTGAGGTAGACGCCGCCCGGATCGAGCGGGAAGTGCGCGAGCATCGCTCGGCCGAAATCCGGCACGGGCGCTCAGCCGCGGGTCAGGCGCAGCCCGGCATCGAGCAGCAGCACCTCGCCCGTGGTCTTGGCCGCAACCGCGCCGAGGAACCAGGCCGCGTCGGCGACGTCTGCGGGCGTGATCACGGCGTCGAGTGCGGCACGTTCGCGATAGCCCTGCACCATCTGGGCATAGCGCTCGGCGCCATGCCCCTTCTGCAACCACGGCGTCTCGACCAGGCCCGGCGCGATCGCGTTGACTCGGATCGCGGGACCGAGCGCGCGCGCCAGGCCGATGGTCAGCGCGTTGAGCGCGCCTTTGCTCGCCATGTAGGCGAGCGACGAGCCCATGCCCATCAGCGAGGCGATCGAGGAGACGTTGACGATGCCGGCGCCGGCCTGGCGCGCGAGCATCGGCTGCAGCGCGCGGACCATCTGGAACGCACCGACGACGTTGATGCCGTAGATGCGATGAAAGTCGTCGGCATCGAGTCCGTCGAGATCCTTCGCGGCGACGAACTTGGTCGTCCCGGCGTTGTTGACGAGGACGTCGACGCGGCCGAACCGGCTCTCGACCTCGGCGGCGAGGCGTCGGCAGTCGGCGTCGACGCTGATGTCGGCGCGAACCACCAGAACCTGCGCGCCGAGCTCGCGGCATTCGGCAGCGACGGCTTCGGCCGGCGCAGGTTCGCGCGAGTAGTTGACGACGACGTCCCAGCCGTTCTCGGCATAGAGCCGGACCGTCGCCGCGCCGATGCCGGACGACGAGCCGGTGACGACACAGACCTTGCGTTGTTCCATCGCGCTCCTTCCAGGCGGGTCGGGAGATTGTGCCGAAGCGTTCTCAGGCTCAGGCGGTCGTCCCTCAGGGGAGTTTCCGGCCGCGGCACGCGCTGGCGCCTCGACCACAAGTCGAACGGCTACCTGAAACGCGACAGCGGCGAGATCATCGCCGTGGCGCCGCCGCAGCGGCTCAGCCGCGCGGCGCGCGCTCGGCGTCGGCGAGCTGCTTTCTGCGCACCTCGCCCTGGCGCGTGAACATCCAGCCGGGGTATTCGGAAGGCAGCGCGCTCACCGCACCCAGGCGCGCCAGCTCGTCGGTGGACAGCTCGACCCGGGTCGCGCCGATGTTGTCCGCAAGTTGCTCAGGCTTCTTGGCGCCGATGATCACGCTCGTCACCGCCGGCTGATGCAGCAGCCAGGCAAGCGCGATCTGCGCCACCGAGACGCCGCGCTTGGTCGCGACCTCGCGCATCACGTCGATGACGCCGAAGGCGCGCTCCTTGTCGACCGGCGGGAAGTCGAACGCGGTCCGCCGATCGCCGGCAGTGCCCTGCTGGTCCCGGCCGTACTTGCCGCTCAGGAAGCCGCCGGCGAGCGGGCTCCACACCATCAGGCCGATGCCTTCGCTCTGCAGCATCGGCACCAGCTCGCGCTCGAGGTCGCGGCCGGCGATCGTGTAGTAGGCCTGCAGGCTCTCGAAGCGCGCCAAGCCGAGCCGCTCGGCGATGCCGACGGCCTTCATGATCTGCCACGCCGCCCAGTTGGAGACGCCGACGTAGCGAACGTGGCCGTGCTCGACCATCGTGTCGAGCGCGCGCACCGTCTCCTCGATCGGCGTCGCCGGGTCGAAGCCGTGGATCTGGTACAGGTCGACGTGATCGAGCTGGAGCCGGCGCAGGCTCTCCTTGAGCGCCGCAACGATATGGCTGCGCGTGGCTCCACGCTGGTTCGCTCCCGGCCCGGTCTCGCCGAAAGCCTTGGTCGCGACGACGACGTTGTCGCGCGCGAGCTTGAGGTTCTTCAGCGCCTGGCCGGTGATCTCCTCCGAGCGGCCGCCGGCGTAGACGTCGGCGGTGTCGATGAAGTTGATGCCGGCGTCGATCGCGCTGCCGATGATCCGCTCGGCCTCGCCCTGCTGCAGCTGGCCGATCTTGCCCCAGATGCCCTCCGTGCCGCCGCCGAAGGTCATGGTGCCGAGACAGAGCTCGGAGACGAAGAGGCCGGTGCGGCCGAGCGGTTTGAGCTTCATGCGCCGATCATGGCACCGGCGCGGCGCGGCCGCTCAGCGCGCGCCGAACGCGGCGTTCTCGAACAGGTCTTTGTATTCCCGCGGCTGCGAGCGCCAGTACTGGTGCGGCGCGGCGACGCGGGCGCCCAGCTGCGCCGCCGCGTGCCATGGCCAGCGCGGGTCGTAGAGCATCGCCCGGGCGAGCGAGACCGCGTCGGCCTGGCCGCTGGCGACGATCGCCTCGGCCTGCTCGGCCTCGGTGATCAGGCCGACCGCGATCGTCGGCAGCCCAACTTCCGCCTTGACCCGCTGCGCGAACGGCACCTGGTAGCCGGGGCCGACCTGGATCTTCTGCTGCGGCGAGACGCCGCCGCTCGAGACGTGGATCGCGGCGCAGCCGCGCGCCTTGAGCGCCTGCGAGAGTGCGACAGTGCCGTCGATGTCCCAGCCGCCGGCGACCCAGTCGGTTGCCGAGATCCGCGCCCAGACCGGGCGGTCGTCGGGAAATGCGGCGCGGACGACGTCGAAGATCTCGAGCGGGAAGCGCATCCGGTTGTCGAGGCTGCCGCCGTATTCGTCGCTTCGCTGGTTCGCGATCGGCGACAGGAACTGGTGCAGCAGGTAGCCGTGCGCGGCATGAATCTCGAGGCCGTCGATGCCGAGCCGGGCAGCGCGGGTCGCGGCACGAGCGAAGTCGGCGCGGATCTTCGCCATGCCGGCAGCGTCGAGGGCGATCGGCGCCTGCTCGCCCGGCGCGTGAGGCAGCGCCGACGGCGCGACCGCCGGCCACGACCCGGGCTCGCCGAGCGGGATCTGCGCCCCGCCCTGCCACGGCGCGCGACTCGACGCCTTGCGGCCGGCATGCGCGAGCTGCATCCCGACCTTGATCGGCGAATTCGCGCGCACCGCCGCGAGCACGCGCGCCAGCGCCGCTTCGCTCGCCTCCGAGTAGAGACCGAGGTCCCCGGCGGTGATTCGGCCCTCGGCCGAGACCGCGGTCGCCTCGACGATCAACAGGCCGGCGCCCGACAGCGCCAGGTGGCCGAGATGGATCAGGTGCCAGTCGAGGGCCGAGCCTTCACTCGCCGAGTACTGGCACATCGGCGCGATGATGATCCGGTTGGCGAGGCGAAGCGGGCCGATCTGGAACGGCTCGAAGAGCTGGCTCATGGCGCGGCGAAGACATTCGCGTCGTTGCGGTCCTGCGAGGATACGGCCGCGGGCGCGACGCGGCCGGCGATGGCCGATGACCGGCGCCGAGCCCTGCCATCGGCCGATCACGATAATTGAACCCATGAGCGATAGCGCCACCGAGATTGCCCGCGACCTGGCCGATATCGGCCGGATCGACGCCGTGCCGACGATGCTGCGCGTCCTTTGCGACACGACCGGCATGGGCTTCGCCGCGGTCGCCCGGGTGACCGATGGCACCTGGACCGCGTGCGCAGTGCAGGACGACATCGCCTTCGGCCTCAAGCCCGGCGGCCAGCTCGACGTCCACACGACGCTGTGCAAGGAAGTCCGCGCCGAGCGCACGCCTGTCGTGATCGAGCAGGCGAGCACCGACCCGTGCTATCGCGACCATCACACGCCGCGGATCTACGGCATCGAGAGCTACGTCTCGGTGCCGATCACGCTCTCCGACGGCGAGTACTTCGGCAACCTCTGCGCGATCGATCCGCGGCCCGCGAAGCTGGCCGAGCCGCGCATCGTCGCCACCTTCAACCTGTTCGCGCAGCTGATCGGCCTGCAGCTCGAGAACGAGAGGAAACGCGACCGAGCGCACAAGGCTCTGCTCGACGAGCGCGAGGTCGGCGAGCTGCGCGAGCAGTTCATCGCCGTGCTCGGCCACGACCTGCGCAATCCGCTCGCCGCGATCGCGGCCTGCGGCCGGGTGCTCGCCGCCAAGGCGAGCGATCCGCGGCTGGTTGCCGACATGTCGGCGCGCATCAACAACAACGTGCGGCGCATGTCCGAGCTGATCGACGACGTGCTCGACTTCGCTCGCGGCCGCCTCGGCGGCGGCATCGCCGTGCGGCGCGAGCTCGTCGCCGACCTAGGCGCCGCCGTGCGCTCGGTCGTCGCCGAGTTGCAGGATGCCCACCCCGAGCGCGCGATCGAGGTCGATGTCGCGATCGACCGGCCGGTGAGCTGCGAACGGGCGCGCCTGCAGCAGCTCGCCTCGAACTTGCTCGGCAATGCGCTCGCGCACGGCGCGCCCGAGCAGCCGGTGCGGCTGAGCGCCAGCGTCGACGGCGACACGCTGACGATCGAGGTCTGGAACGGCGGCGAGCCGATCGCGGCCGCCAACCTGGCGCGCATCTTCGCGCCGTTCTGGCGCAGCTCGGCCTCCGATCGACGCGAAGGGCTCGGGCTCGGCCTGCATATCTGCGATCAGATCGTCAAGGCGCACGACGGCACGCTCGACGTCGTCTCGAGCCGCGAGACCGGCACTCGCTTCAGGGCACGCCTGCCGATCGCAGCCGCGAGCGCCGAGGCCAGCGACGGCCGTCGCGCCGCCGCCGTCAGCGCCTGAACTCAGCACGTCGGCGCGAGTCGAGCCCGACCGATGGGCACCCGGCTGCGGCCGCTCAGCGCGGCCGCTGCAGGCGCCGGTAGGCGCTGAAGTGGCGCACCGCCTGCTTCGCGTCGCCGAGCTGCTCGTGCAGGCGCGCGGCGTTGTAGTGCGCGTCGGCGAGGTCGGGGGCGAGGCGCAGGCTGGCGTGATAGCTCGCCAGCGCCTCGGCCGGACGCCCCTGGTCTTCGAGCGCGATCGCACGGTTGAAGTGCAGCAGCGCCTCGCCCGGATGGCGGCGCAGCGCCTCGTCGTAGAGCTTGACCGCCTCGTCGCAGCGGCGTCCTTCGCACAGCAGCGCGCCGAGATTGAGATAGGCGTCGGCGTGGTCGGGATCGAGCTTCAGCACCTGGCGGTACGCGGCCTCGGCACCGCGCCGATCGCTTGCCTCGAGCGCCTCGCCGCGGCTGAAGACGGCGGCGGCATCGTCACGCAGCGGCGCGGCGTAGGGCCGGACGCGGCCACTGGCGTCGGCGTCGGCAGGGCGCGACGCAGACGCTGGCGCGCCGCGCGGCAGGAACGCGACCGTGCCCTTGGCGGCAGCGAGCTCGAAGTCCATCACCAGCTGGCCCGAGTCGGCGTGCCACTGCGAGCGGCCGTCGCGCACGGTGACGTCGTTGCCGACGGCGGTGATGCGCAGCCCGGTCAGCGGCAGCTCGGCCGGCAGCGTCGCGCGCAGCTTGCGCAGCGCCGCCAGGATCTTGCGCGGCGATATCTGCGCCGCCTGCAACTCGACCGCGGTGCGCAGCAGCACCACGTCCTGGAAGGTGAAGCGGTATTCGTTCCTCGCGCCGCGGGTCGGGACGACGAACCCCGACGCGACGAGGCCGCCGATGACGCCGCGCGAAAGGCCCAGCATCTCCTGGATGCTACGAATCGTGTACGTGCTCGGGTCCGTCCGCTCGGTCACTTCTTCGCCCGCGCGCGCGCCGGGGCAACCGCTTCTTCTTCGACCTTCACGGCGCGCTTGACGCCCTTGCGTTCCTTGGCTGCCTCGACCGGCGCCGGTTCCGCCGATGGCGCCACCGCCGCAGCCTTCGCCGGTGCCGCCTTGGCCTTGCCCGCGCCCTTCGCGCCCAGGCTCGCGCGCAGCGCCTCGACCAGGTCGATCACCTGCGCCCCGGCCTGCGGCTCGTGCGGCTCGGCGGCGACGATGTGCTTGCCGGCGATCTTCTCGTCGATCGCGGCGAGGATGCGCTTCTTTTCCTCGTCCTCGAACATCGTCGGGTCGTAGGTGTCCTCGGAGATCTGCTCGATCAGCTGCATCGCCAGCTTGAGCTCCGCCGGCGAGACCGTGACCTTCTCGATGTCGAGCTCCTTCATCGAGCGCACCTCGTCGGCGTAGAGCAGCTGCTGCAGCACCAGCCCGTCTTCGGCCGGGCGAACCTGGACCACGTACTGCTTGGCCTTCCAGGCCCACTTGGCCAGGGCGCAGCGGCCGCTGGCGCGCATCGCCTCGATCAGCAGGTTGTAGGGCTTGCCGCCGCGCTTGTCGGGGGCGAGGTAGTAGGCCTTGTCGTAGAAGATCGGGTCGATCGCGGTCGCCGGGATGAAGGCGACGATGTCGATCGTGTGGCTCGGGCTTTCCTGCAGCGCCTTCAGCTCGTCGGGCTGGAAGATGACGAAGCGGTCCTTCTCGAACTCGTACCCCTTGACCATCTCGGCGCGCTCGACGACGGTCTGGTCCTTCTCGGACACGTACTGCTGCTTCAGGCGCGAGCCGTCCTTGGCGAGCATGTTCATCCGCACGCTGGCCGAGCTCTCGGTCGCCGAATAGAGCTTGACCGGGATCGAGACCAGACCGAAGGAGAGCGACAGCGAGGCGATCGAGCGAGCAGCCATGGATTTCCTTGATTCGCCGCTTCGGGGCGTGCCCTGCGCGGCGGGACGGGGAGCATACGGGCAACCGCAAGCCCTTGTCACCCCGACCGTTGCAAAAGCGCCGCTCTCGTCAACCGAGCGTTCTCATGGCCGCCGCGAGCGTCTGCTTCTTGGTCCAGTAGCCCGCCCACGGGTCGGACTGCTCGAAGCTGAGGTATTCGCGCGCCGTCGCGATGGTCCATTGCGACCCGGCCTTGAGCGCCATCAGCTGCTCCCATGCCACCGGCATCGAGACGCCGAGGCCCGGGCGCGAGCGCGCCGAAAAGGCCGCGGCGGTGGTCTGGCCGTGGCCGTTCCTCAGGTAGTCGACGAAGATCCGGCCGACCCGGTTGGTGCCGCCGCTCTTGGCGACGAAGCGCTGCGGGATCGTCTTCGCCAGGTGCTGCACGACCTTCTGCGAAAACGCCTTGACGGTGACGTAGTCGAGCTTCGGCGTCAGCGGCACGACCACGTGCAGGCCCTTGCCGCCGCTGGTCTTGAGCCAGCTCTCGAGCGCCAGCTCGGTCAGCATGGCGCGCATCAGGTGCGCAGCTTCCTGGACCTGCGGCCACCCGAGGCCCTCGCCCGGGTCGAGGTCGAAGATCATGCGATCGGGACGATCGATGTCCCTCGCGGTCGAGTTCCAGGTGTGGAACTCGATCGTGTTCATCTGCGCCGCGGCGAGCAGGGCGTCGGCGCTGTCGACGGCGAGCAGCGCAGAGTGGTTCGGCCAGAGCCCGGGGTCGAGCGAACGCAGTCCCGGCATCTTGGTCTCGGGATGCTTCTGGAAGAAGAGCTCCCCGGTGATCCCCTGCGGCGCGCGAACGAGCGAGACCGGCCGGTCGGCGAGATGCGGCAGGATCCGCTCGGCAACGCTCTCGTAATAGCGGACGAGCGCGAGCTTGGTCAGGCCGGTCGAGGGATCGATCACCCGGTCAGGGTTGGTGACCTTGACGCTCGACGCCGGCTTCGCCGCGCCGCTCACGCCGGCCGCGGTCGATGGCGCGCCGGGGGCATCGCGCGCGACCTCGCGCGTCACCGAGCTTGCCGGCGTGTCGATGCGCAGGCCCTGGAACACCGCGTGGCGGATGTGGCCGTCGGGCGTCCACTCGCGAAACGCGACCTCGGCGACGAGCTCGGGCCTGACCCAGCGCTCGCCGCCGGCGGTGCGCCTCGACCAGCGGCCCGGCTGGATCGTTGCTGCGTCGAACAGGGGTTCGGCAACCTCGAGCGCGTGCAGCTGCGCATGCAGCGCGTGGCCGGTGCGCGCGTTCCAGCCCGTGCCGACGTTGCCGGCGTACTTCAGTACCTTGCCGTCGTGATAGCCGAGGAGCAGCGAGCCGACCTCGGCGGCGGCGTTGGCGCGGTCGGTGAAGCCGCAGACGACGAACTCCTGGCGCAGCGACACCTTGAGCTTGAGCCAGGTCTCGGTTCGGCCGGAGACATACGGCGCATCCGGCCGCTTGACGATGATCCCTTCCATCTTCATCGCCGCCGCCGCTTCGAGCATCTGCGCCGGCGTTGCCGGGAAGCTCTGGCTGAAGCGGATGCGCTCGCCTTCGGCCGGGGCGACGACCTGTTGCAGCAGCACCCGGCGCGCGGCGAGCGGCACCTGGCGCAAGTCGCGGCCGTCGTGGAACGGCAGATCGAAGACGAAGTATTCGATCGCGTCGCTCTTCGCGGTGTCGATCGCATTCTGCAACGCGTTGAAGTCGGGAACGCCGGCCTCGCCCATGACGACGATCTCGCCGTCGAGCCAGGCGGAGCCGATGGCGAGCGCCTCGATCGCCGCGGCGAGCGACTTCATCTTGCCGGTCCAGTCGTGGCCGCCGCGCGTGATCAGCCTGACCTTGCGCTGCTCGATCCGCGCCATCAGCCGATAGCCGTCGAACTTGGTCTCGACGATCCAGTTGCCGCTCGGCGGCGCCGCGACGAGCGTCGCCAGCTGCGGCTCGAGCCGGCTCGGCAGCGCCTTGGCGACCGCCGCCGAAAGATCAGGCGCGGTGCTCGCATCGGCGCGCGCCAGCGCCGCCACGCCGCGCGGCTCGCGCGCCTCGACCTGGCCCAGCGGGCGGGCGACGACGCTGTCGGGCAGCGCAGCGATCACGTCGTATTCATCGCTGGGCCGCGCCCACTCGTCCTTCTTCTTGAACAGCATCCACGGGTCCTGCTTGTCGCCCGGCTTGGCGATGCGCACCAGCTCCCACAGGCCGGCGAGCTTTTCGCCGTGCAGCCGGAAGACCAGCTTGCCCTCGGCCATTCCGCGGCGCGGATCGCCGACCGGCTGCCACGTGCCGCGGTCCCAGACGATGACCGTGCCGGCGCCGTACTGCTTCTTCGGGATCGTTCCCTCGAAGCTCGCGTAGTCGAGCGGATGGTCCTCGACATGGATCGCCATCTGCATCTTCTTCGGGTCGAACGACGGCCCCTTGGGAACGGCCCAGCTGAGCAGCACCCCGTCGAGCTCGAGGCGAAAGTCGTAGTGCAGGCGGCTGGCCCAGTGCTTCTGGATCACGAACGACAGCGCCCGGGCCGGCAGCGTGCTCGCCGCTTCACCCGGTGCGCCGGTCGGCTCGGACGTGACCTTGAAGTCGCGCTTTTGCCGGTAGCGCTGGAGCGGTGCCTCGGCCATCAGGCGTCGGCCGCAGAAAGCGCCGCCGCGACGCGACGGACGATCTCGTCGACCGGAAGCTCGATCGCGACCCGGACGACGTCGCCTTCCTCCGGGCCGGGCGGCTCGAGCGTCTGCAGCTGGCTCGCGAGCAAGGTGCTCGGCATGTAGTGCCCGGTCCGCGTCGCCATGCGGGTCTCGATCAGCGCCGCGGGCCCGTCGAGGAAGACGAAGCGAACGCCCGGCGCGGCGGCGCGAATGCGGTCGCGATAGGCGCGCTTCAATGCCGAGCAGGCGATCGCCATGCCGCGCGGTGATTTGCCCTGCTCGCCGAGGCACGCGCCGATGCGGTCGAGCCAGGGCCAGCGGTCCTCGTCGGTGAGGGCGATCCCGGCGCGCATCCGGGCAACGCTCGCCGGCGCGTGGAGGCCGTCGCCGTCGATGAAGGCGAGCCCGAGCGCGGAAGCGATGCCAGCCGCGACGGTCGATTTGCCCGAGCCCGACACGCCCATGACGATGAGGGCGATCCTGCGCGGCCCGGCGGTGGGGGTTTCCTCCATCGCCCGAGAGGATAGATCGCTCGCACGGCAGCGGCGATCCGCCCGACGTGGAGCGTTCCCCATCTCCTACACCACCGCTCGGAACCCCGGCCCACGATGGCTGATCTCAAGAACGAAGGAGCACACCATGCGATATCGAAAATTGGCCGCGACCGCGATCGCATTGGCGGTTGGGGTCAGCGGCGCAGCGTTCGGGCAGGGCAATCCGCGGATGGAGGATTTTCCGCAATGGCAACAGGGAACCGATCGGCAGACCCAAGGGCCAGTCGGGATCGAGCGCGCCTTGCAGCAGCCCCCGCAAAGGGCTGATCAGCGTGGCAACGATCGCGCGTATCGCGACGACCAGCGCGACGCCAACCGTGGCGACGCGCGCAATTACCAGCGTGACGACCACCGCGGCGACCGCGGCTACTACCGCGGCGACCACGGCTACTACCCCGGCAACGGCTACCCCGGCAACGGCTACCGCGGGGACGGGCGCCAGCGCGGCGCGGGGCCTTCGCACTCGTGGTATCGCGGCGACCGGCTGCCGCCCGAATATCGGGGCCGCCGGTACGTCGTCGACGACTGGCGCGGCCATCGCCTGAGCGCACCCCCGGCGGGCTACCAGTGGGTCCAGGCCGGCGGCGACTATGTGCTTGCGGCGATCGCCACCGGCGTCATCGTCTCGATCCTGCTCAACCAATAGCGAGCGTCACTCGACCTTGGCGCCCGAGTCCTTCACGACCTTGGCCCATTTGGTGATCTCGGCGCGCTGATACGCCGCCAGCTCGTCGGCGCTCGAGCCGACGGGCTCGAGGCCGATCTCGGCAAGCTTCTTCGCGACCTCGGGCATGGCGAGGATCTTCTTCACCTCGCTCTGCAGCTTGTCGACGATCGGCCGCGGCGTGGCCGCCGGCGCGAACAGCGCGAACCACGACACCGCTTCGAATCCGGGCAGGCCCTGCTCGGCGATGGTCGGAATCTCGGGCGCGGCCGGCGATCGCTTCGCGCTCGTGACGCCGAGCGCCCTGAGCTTGCCTTCCTGCACCAGCGGCAGGCTCGACGGCATGTTGTCGAACATCATCGTCACCCGGCCGCCGAGCAGGTCGGGGATGGCGGTGGCGCGGCCCTTGTACGGGATGTGCGTCATGTCGATCCCGGTCATCGTCTTGAACAGCTCGCCCGAGACGTGGATCGAGGTTCCCGATCCCGACGACGCGAACGTCATCTTGCCTTCGCGCTTGCCGAGCGCAATGAACTCGGCGAGCGTCTTCGCCGGCACGTCGTTGTTGATCACGAGCAGGTTGGGCGTGGTCGCGAGCAGCGTGATCGGCGCGAAGTCCTTGACCATGTCGTAGGGCATCTTGGCGTACAGCGCGCCGTTGATGGCGTGCGTGCCGACCGTGCCGACGACGATCGTCAGGCCGTCGGGCGAAGCCTTGGCAACCGAGTCCGCGCCGCTGTTGCCGCCCGCCCCCGGCTTGTTGTCGATCAGCACCGGCTGGCCCCACGCCGCGGTCAGCCTCTCGCCGATCAGACGGGCGAGGATGTCGGGCGCGCCGCCCGGCGTGAAGGTGACGACGATGTGCATCGGCTTGCCCGGAAAGGCCGCGGCCGGCTGCGCCTGGGCAGCGGTGCTGGCCAGGAAGGAAAGGCTCGCGACACAGGTCAGCGCGGCGAGCAGTCGGGCAATCGATTTCGTCATGGCGATACTCGGCGGGAACAACGGACAGGGCGCGATTCATTATTCGGTCGCGCGGTGCGTCGTCGGCGGCGGGTTTTCCCCGCCGTCGCCGCACGGGTCGGGAGCAGGCATCATCGCGGCTGCCCGGGAGCCCGACCTTGTGAGATCCGCCTTGTTCCCCCTCCGCCACTCGCTCGCCGCCGCCTGCGTCCTCGCGTGCGCCTTGCTCTCGGGCTGCGAAATCTTCAAGAAGAACGAGGAGACAAACCTGATCGTCGGCAACCGCGCCCTCGGCATGCCGGTCGGCGAGTTCTTCGACCGCTATGGCCGCCCCGAGCAGCGCCAGGAGCTTCCGGACGGCGGACTCCAGTTCATCTGGGTTTCGTCGGTCATGCAGACGCAGGGCGCGGCCGATGTCGACAACCAGGTCTGCAGCATGCGCGTGACCGCCAACAAGGTGGGTCGCATCACGGCCGTGCAGGTGATGTACGACGGCCAGGGCAAGACCCGGTTGTCGCGCTGCGCGGAAATCTTCTCCGCGCCGTGACGGCGCCGCGCCTCAGACGCCGAGCAGCGCCTCGAGGTAGCCGATCTCCAGCACCATCCACGCGCCGAGGCCGCAACTGAATGCGCCGACCAGCGCCGTCATGGCGACGTGAAGCCGCGTCAGGTAGGACGACGACAGGCGCAGCGGCACGGCGATCACCAGCGACAGCGACGCCATGCCGGCGATCGAGCCGATGCCGAACACGGCGATGTAGCCGACGCCGAGCCCGAGCGAGGGGATCGATTGCAGCGTCAGCACGACCAGCGCCGCCGATCCGGCGAGGCCGTGCATCATGCCCACTGCGAGCGCACGCAGCGGCCAGCGCCGGGCGTGAGGGTGGCGATGCGCCGACTCGGCATGAGCGCCCTCGCCGCGGTGGCTGTGGGCGTGGACATGGACGCTGCTCGGGCCGTGCCGGTGCATGTGGAAATGGATCCGGTCGCGGACCAGCCGGCGCAGCACGTCACCGCCGAGGACGAACAACATGACCCCGACCGCGCTCTCGAGCGCCTGTCCGAGAGCGGGCGAGATCGTCTGGCCGAGCAGCAATACCGCGCCGCCGAACGTCATCAGCGTCAGCGTGTGGCCGACGCCCCAGGCGAGACCCTGGCGCAGCGTCTGCGCGAGCGACGTCTGGCGCGTCGCCAAGGTCGCAACCGCGGCCAGATGATCGGCCTCGGTCGCGTGCTTCATGCCGAGCAGCAGACCGACGACAAGAATCGAGAGTGTCGTCATGCGTCGTTCACCGCGCGGCCGACGTCTTCGCCATGTATCGACTGATCGCATCACAATGATCCATGGCATCCCCAGCTTCCCGCGGCAGCGACCCTGACGTCGTCATCGTCGGCGCCGGGATCGGCGGCCCGTCGTTGGCGCTCTGCCTCGAGCGGGCGGGCATCGCCTGCCGAGTCTACGGGGCCGCCGCCGAAATCGCGCCACTCGGCGTCGCGATCGCCCGAAGAGACCACGGCGCTGCTGCGCAGCCACGCCGCGCGCTGGGCGGCCGAGGTCGAGCGCGCCGGCATCGATGCCGAGTAGCGATCGGCAGTCGAGAGGAGTCGCCATGAACCACACCACCTCCGCACTGCCCTGGCCGGCGCTGCACTACGTCGCCTGGCGCGACACCGCCGAGACGCTGCAGCGCTGGACCCAGATCGTCGGCAAGATCCGCCTCGCGCTTTCGCCGTGGCTGAACCACGGCTGGCACGTGCCGCTCTACGTCACCGCGCGCGGGCTCGGCACGTCGGCGATTCACGTCGGCGACGGCGCGGTCGAGATCGACTTCGACTTCATCGACCATCGCCTGATCGTTCGCGCCTCGAATGCGCCCGAGCGCGGCTTCGCGCTGGTGTCGATGTCGGTCGCGGCGTTCTATCGTCGCGTCATGGCCGAGCTTGCCGCGGCCGGCGTCGAGGTCGCGATCAACGTCGTGCCGAACGAGATCGCCGACCCGATCCCGTTTCCCGAAGACACGCGCCACGCCGCCTACGACGCGCCTGCGGCGACGGCTTTCTGGCGCGCGCTGGTCCGGATCGATCGCGTCTTCCATCTCTTCCGCTCTGGCTTCCTCGGCAAGTCGAGTCCGGTGCATTTTTTCTGGGGCAGCTTCGACCTCGCGGTAACGCGCTTCTCCGGGCGGCCGGCGCCGCTTCATCCCGGCGGGATTCCCGGCCTGCCCGACGCGGTCACGCGCGAGGCCTATTCGCACGAGGTCAGCAGCGCGGGCTTCTGGCCCGGCAGCGCCGCCTATCCCCAGGCCGCCTTCTATTCGTACGCCTATCCCGCACCGACCGGCTTCGCCCAGGCCGAGATCGACCCGGCCGATGCGCTCTGGTCGAAGGACCTGGGCGAGTGGCTGCTGCCGTACGAGAGGGTCCGCGCCGCGCCCGACCCGGAGGCGATGCTGCTGCGCTTCCTGCAGTCGACCTACCGCGCCGCGGCGTGGCTCGGCAACTGGGATCCGGCGCTCGAATGCGCGATCGGCGCGCCGCGCCGGCCGCGGCCGGTCGGGCTCGGCCGCTGACGCGGGCGCGGACGCGGCACCATCGCCGCCCCAGGGCGGCGGCGACGGCAATGCGCTCAACCAGAAGGTCGAGATCAGGCCGCGATTGAAGATGGCGCGCCACAGCGGCGCCACGACCGGGCCGACCGCGATCTGGTTCGAGATCAGGAACGCGACCATCATCTTGACGTTGCCGGCTTGCCGGCGAGCGGGACGATCTTTAGCGAAAGCGCCGCGAGCCGGTCTTGTCGGCGACGAGGCGCGCGTACGGGTCCTTCCAGTAGAACTTCTGGATCGGGAAGCGCTCGGTCGTTTGGCCCTTCTTCGGCGTGAAGCCGGGAAGACGGCCATCGAAGGCAGCGGCGTCTCGACGCCGGTCGAGTCGATCCGGTAGACCGCGAAGCCCATGCAGTCGGGAATCTTCGCGCCGTAGCTCGAGGACGACGACAGCGAAGTCGTTGTCGGCAAAGGCGATCGCGTTCTGCATGCCAGGCTCCCGGCGCGGCGCGCAGCCGCGCCCACCGCGTCTAGGTCGAACACGCCCTCACCGGACCGGCCGGCGGGGGTCGGCAAGACCCCCTATGGCGGCGCGCCGAGCAGGCACCCAGAATGCCCCGATTCGAAACCAGACAGGAGACGACCATGACGATCACGAGACGCACCCTGATGCGCGGCCTGGCCGCCGCGGGCGTCGTGCCGATGGCGGGCGCCGCCCGGGCCCAGGCCGGAACGCTCAAGATCTCGCACCAGTTCCCTGGCGGCACCGCGACCGAGGGCGATTTCCGCGACCGCCTGTGCCGGCGCTTCGCCGCCGACATCGAGAAGAAGAGCAACGGCGCGCTCAAGGCCGCGGTCTATCCCGGCTCGTCGCTGATGAAGACCAACGCCCAGTTCTCGGCGCTCAGGAAGGGCGCGCTCGACATCAGCCTCTATCCGCTCTCGTACGCCGGCGGCGAGGTGCCCGAGACCAATATCGGCCTGATGCCGGCGCTGGTGCCGAGCTACGAGGTCGGCGCCGCCTGGAAGACCGGCGAGGTCGGCAAGCTGCTGGCCAAGACGCTCGACGAGAAGGGCATCGTCGTCCTGAGCTGGATCTGGCAGGCCGGCGGCGTCGCCAGCCGCGCCGCGCCGCTGGTCCAGCCCGAAGACGCCAAGGGCATGAAGGTGCGCGGCGGCAGCCGCGAGATGGACATGATGCTGAAGGCCGCGGGCGCCTCCGTGATCTCGTTGCCGTCGAACGAGATCTACGCGGCGATGCAGACCGGCGCGATGGACGCGGCGATGACGTCGTCGACCAGCTTCATCTCGTTCAAGCTCGAGGAGATCGCCAAGAACCTGACCAGCGGCCGCAACAAGGCGTACTGGTTCATGTTCGAGCCGCTGCTGATGTCGAAGGAGGTCTTCGCCAAGCTGCCGAAGGCGCAGCAGGACATCATCATGGCCGCCGGCGCCGAGCAGGAGAAGTTCGCCACCGACGCCGCCAAGGCCGACGACAAGATCGCCGCCGAGGTCTACGCCAAGGCCGGCGCCAAGGTCTACGACCTCGACGAGGCGACGGTTCGCAAGTGGCAGACGATCGCGCGCGAAACCGCGTGGAAGGACTACGCCGAGCGCGGCGAGACCTCGGCCGCGCTCTTGAAGGCGGCGCAAAAGCTGCTCGCGTGAGCGGCGCGGGGCTGCCTCCCGGCGCAGGTGCCGACGCCGCCCTGCTCGCCGGCGGCGCCAGCCTGCTGCCGGAATCCGCCGCGGCCGGCGCGACACCGGGCTTCGACCCGGCGACGCCGCGTGCACTCCTGCCGCTGGCGCGCGCGCTCGCAGCGGCCAACCGCGTCATGGTCGGCTTCGGCATGCTCGCGCTCCTGGCCGCGTCGCTGGTGCTGACGTCGAGCGTCGTCACGCGCTACCTCTTCAAGTCGTCGACCGACTGGCAGGACGAGACGGCGGTGTTCCTGCTCGTCGGCGCAACGTTTCTCTGTGGCGCGTTCGTGCAGTCGATCCGCGGCCACGTCGGCATCGAGGCGGTGTCGACCCTGCTCTCGCGGCGCGCCGATGCGATCCGGCGCGTCGCCGTCGACCTGCTCTGCCTCGCGTTCTGCGGCCTGTTCGCGTGGAAGTCGTGGACACTTCTGCACGAGGCCTGGGTCGACAAGCAGACGACCTCGTCGTCGTGGGCGCCGCCGCTCTGGATTCCCTACCTGCTGATGTCGCTCGGCATGACGCTGCTCGCGCTGCAGCTCCTCGTCCACCTCGCGGCGAGCATCAATCGCGCGCGCGCCGTCGCTGCGGGAGAGCGCTGATGTCGATGCTCGCGATCGGCTTGCTGTTCGCCGGCGTCACCCTGCTCTTCATGATGTCGGGCGCGCCGATCGCGTTCGCGCTCGGCGCGGTCGCGGTCGTCTTCATGGCGTT
>Ga0070672_100000177_pt1 | contig 35110 bp, 30 predicted proteins | sample KBSM13metaG_FD_66151 | JGI IMG/M metagenome (GOLD analysis project Ga0070672, IMG submission 66151) | Miscanthus rhizosphere microbial communities from Kellogg Biological Station, Michigan, USA - KBS M1-3 metaG | ecosystem: Host-associated > Plants > Roots > Rhizosphere > Soil ... | reverse complement strand
GTAGTCCATCTCGAAATCTCCTCGGCGGCTCGCGCCGCTCGTTGATAGTGAGGGGCGGGGACTGAGGCTCAGCGCGCGCTGTCCGCGACGTAGCGATTGCGCAGGTCGCGCTTCAGCACCTTGCCGATCGCGCTGCGCGGCAGCTCGTCGATCAGGCGCAGATCGGCGAGGCGCTGGGTCTTGCCGACGCGCTGATTCAACCACTCCTTCAGCGCATCCGCATCGGTCGGATCGCCGGCATGTCGAACGACGAAGGCGACCGGCGTCTCGCCCCACTGCGTCGACGGCACGCCGACGACGGCGACATCGGCGACCGCTGCGTGCTCGCGCAGCACCGCTTCGAGATCGCTCGGGTAGATGTTGAAGCCGCCGCTGATGATCAGGTCTTTCTTGCGGTCGAGCAGGGTCAGGAAGCCGTCGGAATCGAAGCGGCCGACGTCGCCGGTGCGGATGAAGCGCTTGCCGGTCGGGTCGAACCACTCGGCCTCGGCGGTCTTCTGCGGCTGGCGGTGGTAGCCGGTCATCATGCCGCGCGAGTGGCCGACGACTTCGCCGGTCTCGTTCGACGGCAGCTCGTTGCCGGCCTCGTCGATCAACCGGATGTCGTGGCCTTCAGCGGGACGGCCCACGGTGTGCAGCTTGTCGGGGTTTTCGTGCGCGGCGAGGATGCAGGTGCCGCCGCCTTCGGTCATGCCGTAGAACTCGACCAGGCCGCCGGGCCAGCGCGAGAGCACATCGGCCTTCAATGCGGCGGCGAACGGCGCGCTGGTGCAGAACTTGAAGCGGAACGACCTCAGGTCGTAGCGGTCGAAATCGGGCAGCGCCATGATGCGCTGGTACTGCACCGGGACCAGCATCGTGTGGGTTGCGCGCTGCGCTTCGGCGAGGCGCAGGTAGCCGGCCGCATCGAAACGCGGCATGAGCACGACCGTGCCGCCGAACGCTAGCGTCGGGAAGAACACGACCAAGGTCGTGTTCGAGTAGAGCGGCGTCGCCAGGATCGTGATGGTCAGCGGGCTGTACTCGTAGACCGCACCGCGCTCGACGTGCGACCAGCGCATGCCGTGCGATTGCACGATGCCCTTTGGGGTGCCGGTCGTGCCGGACGAATAGATGATGTTGAACGGCCACTGCGGCTGGACGTTCACCGGCTGCGGGCGCTGGCCGGCCGGCATCAGCCAGTCGTCGAGCGCGGTGCCAGGCGCGCCGTTGTCGAGGGCGACACGCGGCGCATCCGGAGTGGCTGGGCCGAGCACGTCGAGCGCGGATGAGTCGACGAACAGCAGCCGCGGATGCGCATCGGCGAGCATCGACGCGAAGCTCTGCGGCGTCACCGACGACGCCAGCGGCGCGACCGCGACGCCGGCGCGCAGCGCGCCGAGAAAGATCGCCGCGTAGCGGGGAGAGGTCTGCGCGCACATCGCGATCGATTCGCCGGGCTGGACGCCATCGCGCTGCAGCGACGCGGCGACGCGGCCCATCAGCGCGTCGAGTGCGCCGTAGTCGAGCGTCTCGTCGCCCTGCACGAACGCGCGCTGCGCCGGGCGCGCCTGCGCGTGCGCACGGATGCGCTCCGCGATCGTCTCGAACGGAGCGAGCGGCGCGGGCGCGGCGCTGTCCATCGGACGCCTCTACTTCGCGGCGAGGCCGAGGCGCTCGATCAGCACCTTGTCCTTGACGAACGTCTCGCGCGCCCACTTCGCGTAGTCGTCGCCGTTGCGATACCAGGCGTCCTGGTTCAGTTGCTCGAGCAGCTCGACGTGTTTCGGGTCGTCCATCGCCTTCTTGAACGCGTCATGCAGGACCTTGACGACCGCTGGGTCCATGCCTTTCGGGCCGACCAGGCCATAGGGTGACGTCGAGACCACGTTGTAGCCGAGCTCCTGCGCCGTCGGCACGGTCGGCCAGCGCTTGGTGCGCTTTTCGCCGAAGGTCAGCAGCAGGCGCATCTGCCCACCGTCGACGAACTTGTCCCAGCCGGTCGCATCGCTCTGCGCCATCACGTGGCCGCCGAGCAGCGCCTGCTGCAGGTCGGCGTTGCCCTTGAACGGCACGTGGTTCAGCGTGACCTTCGCGTTGCCGGCGAGCTCTTCCATCAGCAAGTGCGGCGAGGTGCCGATGCCGGTCGAGCCGTAGTCGATCTTGCCGGGCTGCTTGCGGGCGGCCTCGATGTACTCGTTGAAGGTCTTGTAGGGCGAATCGGACTTCACGGTGAAGCCGAACGTGTAGCCGGAGACGCCGATGATGAAGCTGAAGTCCTTCAGCGGGTCCCACTGGACCTTCTGCATGTGCGGCAGGCGCAGCATGCCCATCGGGTACTGCGCGATGGTGTAGCCGTCGGGCTTCGCCGTCAGCGCCATCGTGCCGGGGCCGAGCGTGCCGCCGCCGCCGGGCTTGTTCTCAATGATGACGTTCTGGCCCAGGTGCTTGCCGGCCAATTCGGCGAGCGTTCGCAGGTGCCGGTCGGTCGAGCCACCGGCTGGCCACGGGACGATCAGCGTGATCGGCTTGGTCGGAAAGCTCTGCGCATGCGAAGGGCCGGCGCCGAGCACGCTGCCGGCGATGGCCGCCAGCAGGACGCTGCGGCGCAGGCGATCGGGGCGGGCGAATACAGCCAGGGTCATCGAGGTCTCCAGTCTTGGAATCGAGTCGCCAGGCTCGAAAGTCCTGGCGTTGTTCGGATCGATTCTGGCATGCAGGGCCCGCGCGAAAACCCCTCGGGAACACCGGTCTGATACGCATCGGCGCACCGATAATTGCGCCGTCGCTACTTACCGGATTCATCGATGACCGCCAGCTTGATTCATCGCCTCGGCGTCGCGGCCATCGCGATCGCGGGGTGGGTTGTCGGCCCCGCATTCGGCCAGGGCCAGCAGGTGACCACGCTGTGCTCGACCGACCAGAGCTGGTGCGAACTGGCGGCCAAGGAGTTCCAGGCGCAGACCGGCGTCAAGGTGCTGCAGGTCCGCAAGGCGACCGGCGAGGCGTTCGCGCAGCTGCGCGCCGAGGCGGCGAACCCGAAGACCGACCTGTGGTGGGGCGGCACCGGCGACCCGTTCCTGCAGGCCGCCGAGATCGGCCTGCTTGACGCCTACCGGCCGACCTACCTCAACGACCTGCACGGCTGGGCGGTCCGCCAGTACGCGATGACCGGCAACCTGGTCGGCGGCTTCTACACGAGCGCGATCGGTTTCGGCTGGAACGAGGACGTGCTGAAGAAGAAGAACCTGCCGGCGCCGCGCTGCTGGGCCGATCTCGTCGACCCTCGGTACAAGGGTGAGATCGAGACCTCGCATCCGGGCTCGAGCGGCACCGGCTACACGATCATGGCTGGCCTGGTCCAGATGATGGGTGAGGACGGGGCGTTCGACTACCTGAAGCGGCTGCACCGCAACGTCACCCAGTACACGCGCAGCGGAACCGCCCAGGCCAAGAGTGTGGCGAAGGGCGAAGTGGGCATCGGCGTCAGCTTCATCTTCGGCTTCGAGAACGAGCGCCAGCAGGGCTTCACGATGGTGAAGAGCACGGCGCCTTGCGAGGGCACCAGCTACGAGATCGGCGGCATTGCCCTGATAAAGGGCTCGCGCAACCGCGAGACGGCGAAGCGCTACTACGACTGGCTGATGAGCCCGTCCGGCCAGACGCTCGGCGCGAAGGCGAATTCGCTGCAGATTCCGGCCAACAAGACCTTCAAGCCCGACCCGAAGATTCCGACGGTGGATAACGTGCGCCTGATCAAATACGATTTCGAGAAGTATGGCAAGGCGGCCGAGCGCAAGCGCCTGCTCGAGCGCTGGGAGAAGGAAGTGAACTCGCTTCCACGCTGAGCTCGTTTCCTGCTCAACGCGGCGAAAGCCGGCCTTGAAATCGGCCGCTGCCGCCTCCACCTCTCGCACGCCGGTGCAGCCCCGGTGACACCCATCGACAAGACCATGGAAAAACAGACGCTTTCATTCCAGGCCGAGGTCAAGCAGATCCTGCACCTCGTGACCCACTCGCTCTACTCGAACAAGGAAATCTTCCTGCGCGAGATGATCTCGAATGCTTCGGACGCCTGCGACAAGCTGCGTTTCGAGGCGTTGAACAACGCGGCGCTCTACGAGGACCAGCCTAACCTCGAAGTGCGCATCGGCTTCGACGCGGAGGCCAAGACGATCACGATCTCCGACAACGGGATCGGCCTGTCGGCAGCCGAGGCGGTCGCGAATCTCGGCACCATCGCGAAGAGCGGGACGCGCGAATTCATGTCGGCGCTCGAGGGCGACCAGAAGAAGGACGCCCAGCTGATCGGCCAGTTCGGGGTCGGCTTCTACAGCGGCTTCATCGTCGCCGACCGGTTGACGGTCGAGTCGCGCCGCGCCGGTCTGCCGCCCGAGGAGGGCGTGCGCTGGAGCTCTGAAGGGAGCGGCGATTTCGAGGTGGAGACGATCACCCGCCCGCAGCGCGGCACCAGCGTCACGCTGCATCTGCGCGAGGGGGAGGAAGAGTTCCTGAGCGCTTGGAAGCTGAAGTCGATCGCGTCGAAGTACTCCGACCACATCTCGCTGCCGATCCTGATGCAGAAGGAGGAGTGGGACAGCGAGGCGAAGAAGCAGGTCACCAAGGACGAGTGGTCCCCGGTCAACAAGGCGGCGGCCCTGTGGACGCGCAGCAAGAGCGAGATCACGCCCGAGCAGTACGAGGAGTTCTACAAGCAGATCAGCTACGACACGCAGCCGCCGCTCGCCTACACGCACAACCGCGTCGAGGGGCGCAGCGAATACACGCAGCTGCTGTACATCCCGGCGAAGGCGCCGTTCGACCTCTGGAATCGCGACAAGCGTGGCGGCGTCAAGCTGTATGTGAAGCGCGTCTTCGTGATGGACGATGCCGAAGCGCTGATGCCGGTCTATCTGCGCTTCGTGAAGGGCGTGATCGACAGTGCCGATCTGCCGCTCAACGTTTCGCGTGAACTGCTTCAGGAGAGCCGCGACGTCAAGGCGATCCGGGAGGGCTCGACCAAGCGCGTGCTGTCGATGCTCGAAACGCTGGCCGACAACGAGGACGCCGCCGAGAAGGCCAAGTACGCGGCGTTCTGGAAGGACTTCGGCCCGGTGCTGAAGGAGGGCGTCGGAGAGGATCACACGAACCAGGAGCGCCTTGCGAAGCTGCTGCGTTTCGCGTCGACACATGCCGACGAGGGTGTGTCGTTCGCCGACTACGTGAGCCGCATGAAGGAAGGCCAGGAGGCAATCTACTACATCACCGCCGACAGCCTCGCGACCGCTAAGAACAGTCCGCAGATCGAGATCTTCCGCAAGAAGGGCATCGAGGTGCTGCTGCTGATTGACCGGGTCGACGAGTGGATGCTGAGCCACCTGTACGAATTCGACGGCAAGCCGCTGCAAAGCGTCGCCAAGGGCGCGGTCGACCTTGGCAAGCTGCAGGACGAAGCCGAGAAAAAGCAGGTCGAGGAAGCTGCCGCCGCCTTCAAGCCGACACTCGATCGGCTGAAGGAGACGCTGAAGGATCGCGTCAAGGACGTGCGGGTGACGACGCGACTGGTCGATTCGCCGGCCTGCCTTGTCGTCGAGGAAGGCGATGTCAGCGGCCACTTGGCCCGGCTGCTGAAACAGGCCGGCCAGGATGCGCCGAAGGGCCTGCCGACCCTCGAGGTGAACGTCGAGCACGCGCTGGTGAAGCGCCTCGACGGTCCGGACGGCAGCGAGCGTTTCGACGACCTCGCGCACATCCTGCTGGATCAGGCACTGATCGCGGAAGGCGGCCAGCTCGAGGATCCGGCGGCTTATGTGAAGCGCGTCAACTCACTGCTGGTCGCCTGACGCTCGATTCGGTTCCGGAGCCGTCGTTCAGGCGGCTCCGCCGAGCGGTGGCTCCGCCATCGCGACGAGCTGCTCGCGCAGCCGGGTCGTCTGCTCGGCCCAGTAGGCCGGGCTCTCGAACCACGGGAACGCGATCGGAAACGCCGGGTCTTCCCAGCGTCGCGCGATCCATGCGCTGTGGTGAATGATGCGCAGCGTTCGCAGCGGTTCGATCAGCGCGAGCTCGCGCCAGTCGAAGTCCATGAACGTTTCGTAGCCGTCGAGCACGGCCGCGAGCTGGCGCGTCATTGCGCCGCCATCGCCGGAGAGCAGCATCCACAGGTCTTGTGTGGCCGGCGCGGTCACGGTGTCGTCGAGGTCGACGAAGTGCGGTCCGGCCGCGGTCCAAAGGATGTTGCCGATGTGGCAGTCGCCGTGGGTTCGCAGCGTGCGTAAGCGGCCTTGGCGCTCGAAAGCCTCGCGGACCTGGTCGAGCGCTCGCGCGGTGACATCGCGCCAACCGGTCAGCGCGTCGGGCGGAATGATGTCGGCATCGAGCAGCCGATCCCGGTTGGCGTCGCCGAACGTCGCGACGTCGAGCGTTTCGCGCTGTGCAAAGCGGCCGGCTGCGCCGACCGCGTGCAGGCGTCCAACGAAGCGGCCGATCCATTCCAGCGTCGGCAGGTCTTCGAGGTCGGGCGCTCGACCCGCCATCCGGGTGCAGACCGCAAAGCGATGCGCACCGGTGGGCGTGTCGAATCGTGCCAGGGTCGGACCGAGCAAGCCGACATCGTCGCGGTGTAGCGAATCCGCCGACGCTTCGAGCTTCCACGGGGCAGCGACCGGGATCTCCGCGGCTGCCAGCTCGGTCGCGAAGGCGTGCTCTTCGAGGATCTGCGCGTCGGTCCAGCGCCCCGGCCGATAGAACTTGGCGACGACCACCTGGCCGTCTTCCAGAAAGATCTGGAAGACGCGGTTCTCGTACGAGTTGAGCTGGATCAGACGCCCGTCGCCGCGCAGGCCGACGCCGTCGAGGGCGTCGAGCACCAGGTTTGGAGTCAGTCCCGCATAGGGGGTGGATGCGGATGCACTCGGGTCGTTGGAGGCGGGCATCGCCGCATCGTACGCGCCGGTGGAAATGTCAGCGGCGCGGCGGCGGAAGGTCCGGGTTGTCGACGACGACGCCGCCGACGTCTTCCGGGTCGGGTTCGGAGGCCTTGTACGAGGCTTCGTCGATCATATCGCTAAGCGAAGGCGTCGACGCGCGCGAGGGCGGCGTCGCCTCGCTGAGCGGGGAGGGCTCGCTGCTGCCGAATCCTTCAAGGCGGTTGTCGGGCGCAAAGAAGGAGTCCTGGAACAAGGTCGAGTCATGCCACAGGGCAGATCGCTCCGACCGCTTCGTGGCGACAGTGGCCGTCGGCGATTCGCCTGCCCCGGTCAGGTCGTAAGGAGGTGCAGGTGCGGGCTGCGGGCCACGTCCCGGTGCATTGCTGCTCGGCACCAGAAGCTGCAATTCGGCAACGGTGGGGAGATGGTCGACCGGACACCGGAGGTACCGCACCCGACATGCGCCGAGCACCGACTGCTTGATCTCGAGCACCCGCCGAGAATTGCCTCGATCGGTGTCGAGATCGATGGCAGCAAGGACCCGGCCGTTCGTGCTGCAGACCGCGAAGGTCGCATGATTTGATCCCAAGAGGTCGTACCAGTAGCGCACTTGGCTGGGGTCAGTCGGTTGGCAGAAGCGCACCAAGGGGAGCTTCGACAGAACGATGTGGTGCGGAAGGGCTTCACGGAGCAAGCGATATACGCGCCGCTCATCGGTCGAGAAAACGGGTCGCGGAGTCAGTGCCCACTCAGTGGGCAGCGGCGCAAGTCTCTTGGATTTTCGAGCCGGCAACGCCCATGTCGCCAGCAGCGCGGCAAGCAGTGCCATCGCAACGAAAGCGATAATCCATGGGAGGCTTTCCATTCGTCAAGGGTGAGGGTTCAGCCCTCTCCCCGTCATTGGGGAATGAAAATGTACCGGACTAACTCGGCTCGCTGACGACCGGTTACACCCCCAACTGAGGTGTTTGCCTACTCTCTGACAGAAATCGTCAGTCCTCTGCTTCAGCTCCGTTCTTTGGAAGATTTGAACTCATTTGCCTGCATCTGCATCCATTCCCGCAGTCGAGTGCTCCGTATAGACCAGACCTAAAAGCCGCCGCACGATGCGTGAGTGAGCCTTGACCCGGTAGTCCAGTTCGGCCGCATGCGTGCCAACGAGTTCGTCCAGGTGGGATGCAAAGGTGTCGGCCGGCAGTTCGAGCCACGCTTCGGTCTCAGAACCTTCGCGACGAACGATGGCTCCAGCGCTTTTGGCAATCTTCAGCATCGCCGTGTTTTCGCTCAATGCATGGATGAAAAGTGCGCTGATACCACGGTTGCGCGCATGCAGAATGGCATGCTCGAAGAGGCGCCGACCGAAGCCCCGCCGTCGTGCCGATGACACGACCGAAACCCCGAACTCGGACATTTGCGGTTGATCGGAAGGAGCCGACGCCATTGGATGCGCAAGGTGCGCCATGGCCAGGAGCTCGAGCCTGCGGTTGAAGATGCCGAATATTTCGTCACGGTCGAAGTCAAGGGTGTCGACGTACTTGGCGATCTGGGTGGCGGTCGCGGGGTAACCGAATCGCAGGTAGCGGGCGTGCGCGTCCAGAGCGAGGAGGTGCGCCGCGATTCGCTCGCGATGGCGTGGAGCGAGCGAACGAATGGGAATCCACGTCCGATTGCATGAGGACGAAGCGGTTTCGGTCTGCGAAGGCGTACTTGTCACATGCGGCGGCAAGGGGCCTTTCGGTAAGTCAATATGGGGATCGGTGGTCATGAACGGGTGTGCTTAGGGTTTACCCGAGTCTACGCCGATGTTCTAGAGGCTGCGCTCCAGGTCCCCGGCCCCTTAGTTCTGCCTCCTTTCCTCGAAGATTCCCTCGACGTGCTCTGCTATACTTTTTGTCTATCCTGAGAGTGCCCCCGCAGGAATCAGACTGATGCGCGTTTCGCGCTTCCCCAGAGAGAGCCGCCGAAACAGAAGCGGACCGAACTGGAGCAACAGGGGGCGAACAGAGAATCAAGCTTCCATGAAAACCTTCAGCGCCAAACCGGCTGAGGTGACGCATGAGTGGTTTGTGATTGACGCAACCGATAAGGTTCTCGGCAGGGTGGCCAGTGAAGTCGCCCTCCGTCTGCGCGGCAAGCACAAGGCCATCTACACGCCTCACGTCGATACCGGTGATTTCATCGTCGTCGTCAATGCCGAGAAGATCCGGGTCACCGGCAACAAGGCCAACGACAAGATCTACTACACCCACTCCGGCTTTCCCGGTGGCATTCGGGCCACGAAGTTCAAGGATATGCAGGCCAAGCATCCGGGCCGTGCACTCGAGAAGGCCGTCAAAGGCATGCTCCCGAAGGGCCCGCTCGGTTATGCAATGGTCAAGAAGCTGAAGGTCTATGCCGGTGCCTCGCATCCGCACACAGCCCAGCAGCCCAAAGTGCTGGAAGTCTGAGGAACCGACATGATTGGAAATTGGAACTACGGAACCGGCCGCCGCAAATCGTCGGTCGCTCGTGTATTCATGAAGAAGGGCACCGGCCGCATTCTTGTGAACGGCAAGGTGGTCGAGGAGTACTTCGGTCGCCAGACCTCGATCATGGTCGTCCGTCAACCGCTGGTCCTCACGGCCAACGACGCGACATTCGACGTCAAGGTGAACGTTCACGGCGGCGGCGAGTCCGGCCAGGCCGGTGCCGTGCGCCACGGCATCACGCGGGCGCTGATCGACTATGACGCCGCGCTGAAGCCCGATCTCAGCCGCGCCGGCTTTGTGACCCGCGATGCGCGTGAGGTGGAACGGAAGAAAGTCGGCTTGCACGGCGCTCGTCGACGCAAGCAATTCAGCAAGCGCTGATCCGCTTTACCCATGTTCTTGAAAAGTGCCGGCCATGCCGGCATTTGCTTATGGTGCTCTTGAATGGCGTTGCGGACATTCACTTGATAGAGAGAAATGGGTCTGACCGGCGGGCGGTGTCTTGTTCAGTCGAATCGCGGATAATTGTCATGTCGGCCACGTTGCCGCAGGAGTCGTCTCATGAATGCAGTTGCTGAACAGTTCCAGAATCAACCGGAAGCCGATGCGCCGCCGGTGCCGCTGATCTTTACAGACAGCGCCGCGTCCAAGGTCAAGGAACTCGTCGATGAGGAAGGCAACCCCGATCTGAAGCTGCGCGTCTTTGTGCAGGGGGGGGGTTGTTCAGGTTTTCAGTATGGATTCACGTTCGATGAACTCGTCAATGACGACGACACGCAGATGACGAAGAACGGCGTCACCCTGCTGATCGATGCGATGAGCCTCCAGTACCTTGCCGGTGCCGAGATCGACTACAAGGACGATCTGCAAGGCGCGCAGTTCGTGATCAAGAATCCGAATGCGACGACGACGTGCGGCTGCGGTTCGAGCTTCTCCGCCTGAGGCACGAGACTCAGACAAATGAAAAGCCGCCGAGAGGCGGCTTTTTGCTTTTTGAGCGTTCAGCCGCGAATGTCAGCCGGGTACAACGCACCCAGAACCCGCAACCCGTTCGCACCGGTCACTTCCGGCACGTTGCCTGGCTTTCGTTCGATCGATGCCCGGGCGAGCCAAGCGAATGCGCAGGCCTCGACCTGGTTCGCTGGCAAGCCGGCGCTGTCTGTCGATCGAACCGAGACGAGCGGCAAATGCCTCGCGAGACGGCCCATCAAATCGCTGTTCAGCGCACCCCCGCCGCACACCAGCAGATCGCGTGCATCCGACGCGTGGTGGGTCATGTCTTGGGCGCACGCCTCCGCGGTGAGTTCCGCAAGCGTGGCTTGGACGTCTTGCGCACGAAGGCTCGAGGGGGCGGCACGCAGGTGACGTTCAAGCCACGCCGCGTCGAACAGATCGCGCCCCGTGCTCTTCGGCGGCGAGCGCGTGAAGTACGGGTCGGCCTGCATCGAGGCGAGTAAAGACGGCATGACAGTCCCCGACGCTGCCCAGGCGCCATCCGCGTCGAACGGCGCACCGGAGTGCCGGTGCATCCACAGGTCCACCAGAACGTTCGCCGGCCCGCAGTCGAAACCGATCGTTCGGCCATCGCGATGCAGCACCGTCAGGTTGGCGATACCGCCCAGGTTGAGGACCCCGACGGTCGCACCGGGTCGGCCGAAGAGCGAACGGTGAAAGGCCGGGACCAGCGGCGCGCCAGTACCGCCGGCCGCAATGTCGCGGCTGCGGAAGTCGGCCACGACATCGATGCCGGTGTGTTCGGCCAGCAGCGCCGGCGCATTGAGTTGAACGGTGTAGCCGATACCATCGAACTCGCCCGGGCGATGGCGCACGGTCTGGCCATGCGCGCCGATCGCGCGAACCTGTTGGCGCGACGTGCCACTCTTTTCGAGCAGCGCCTTGACAACGTCAGCGTACACCCCGACAAGCGCGTTGGCGGCCAGCGCTGCACGGTGCAGCTCGGCCGGACCGGGCGTGTTGAGTGCGAGGAGCTCTGACCGCAACGCACCGTCGAAAGGTCGATGCGCATGGGCGCGAACTTGCAGATCTGCATCCGACTCACCGAAGGCGACCAGCGTGCCATCGACCCCGTCGAGCGAGGTGCCGGACATCAAGCCGATGTAGTTCGTCATGAGTTCGATTCTGCAGTCGGCTCAGCCGGCATGGCCATGAAAAAGGCCCGCTTGTGCGGGCCTTCACGTGATCGAACGCAGCGTACTACTCGCCGTACGCCAGCGACCGGCCCACCGATTCGGCCACTTCCAACTGGTTCTTGAAACCGCGTGAGAGCTGGGCGAACTGGAGACGGCCAGCGGCCGTCATCGTCAGCGCGTCCGAGGCCTTGGCCAGCAGCTCCGGATCCTGTTGAACGCCGGCGACCTTGACCTCGAAGTGCAGATGCGGACCGGTGGCCCAGCCCGTCGCGCCGACCGCGCCGATGTGGGTGCCTTGCTCGACATGCTGTCCCTTCGCGACGTCGATGTGGCTCAGGTGCGCATAGACCGTCGAGCGGTCGTTGCTGTGGCGAATCTCGACGACGTTGCCGTAGCCGCTCTGCCAACCGGCGAAGTCGACGACCCCTTCGCCGATCGAACGCACCGGCGTGCCGCTCGGCGCGCTGTAATCGACACCCTTGTGCTGCTTCCACGCATTGATGATCGGATGCACCCGCATCGCGAAGCCGGAGGTGACTCGCGAGAACTCCAACGGGCTGGCGAGGAAGGGCCGGCGCTTGCTCTGGCCGTCGAGCCCGTAATAAGCGCCTTTGCCGTTCGCGTCCTTGAACCAGATAGCGGAGTAGCTCTTGCCGTCGTTGACGAACTCGGCGGCCAGGATGCGGCCGAACGCGGCATTCCAGGTGATCGGTTCGCCGTCGGCGGTCAGCGCCTCGTAGACGACCGAGAACGTGGCGCCCTTGCGCAGCTCGCGGTGGAAGTCGATGTCCGTCGCGAAGACTTCGGCCAGCTGAGTGGCCATCGCATCCGGCATGCGGGCCTCGTCGGTTGCCGCAAAGAGCGACGACCGAACGGTGCCGCTCCCCATGCGGACCTGCGCTGCCAACGGTGCGGTCTCGACCGAGGCGTGCAGGCCGGTCTCGCTCCTTTCGATGCGCAAGCGGGTGAAGCGCGTGCTGATCTGGTCTGCGTTGGGTGCCGCGTAACGCGCGACCAGCTCGTCGAGCTCGCCGTTCGCATTGATGCGGACCTGCACCATCTTGCCGCTGCGGCCATCGAGAACCTTGCGCCCGATCGGGTCGGTGCGCAGGAAGGCGGCCGCTTGCGGATCGTTGACCGCGAGACGCCGCAGCAGCGTGTCGGCCGTGTCGCTGGAGCGAGTCAGGTCGTTGCGATACAGCTGGAGATCGTGGTCAGCGAGCGCCTCCAGCTGGGATGCGACACCGTGCTGCACGACCTCTTCGGTGATCATCCGGCGCGGCAGGTCGGCCGGGTCCGGCATCAGTGGTGCAAGTCCGAACGCGGTGGCGCCAAAGCCGGCCAAGGCAAGACTGATCGCCGCGGCGATCTTGCGCGGGTGGCGGGAGACGAAATGTCGGGTTTGCGCGGCGACGGTGTCGAACGCGCGATCTACAGGATCAAGCGAATTCAATTTTGGCGGAGCGATCGAGCGCTCTGTCATTCGGCACGCGACGGTCGTCGCGTGCGTCGGTTGATCTTCACCGCGAAGGCGTCCACTAGAATCCGTGGCGCTCGGCCGGCCTGTCTGGAACGGTCCTGCAGTGGTCCCGCAACCGCTGCGCAGTATACCGACTCGGACATTCGCGCAACTCCTCAATTGCCCGCCATCACAGCGGACTTTGCCCAGGCTGTTCCCACCTTGAAACATGAAGTTACAGACTCCGTGGCGGCCGCTTTGGCGGTGTCGAAGCGGGGTATCGACGAGCTGCTGCCCGAGCAAGAGTGGGTCGCCAAGCTGTCGAAGTCAGCAGCAACCGGTGTGCCACTGCGCATCAAGCTCGGCCTGGATCCGACCGCTCCGGACATCCACATCGGGCACACGGTGGTCCTGAACAAGATGCGGCAGCTCCAGGACCTGGGGCACACCGTGATCTTCCTGATCGGCGACTTCACCTCGATGATCGGCGACCCGTCTGGCCGCAACGCGACCCGCCCGCCGTTGACGCGCGAACAGATCGAGGCGAACGCCCAGACCTATTACGCGCAGGCGAGCCTGGTGCTCGACCCGGCCCGCACGGAGGTTCGCTACAACTCCGAATGGAGCGACCCGCTCGGCGCGCGCGGCATGATCGAGCTGGCGGCGCGCTACACGGTGGCACGCATCCTCGAGCGCGACGACTTCACGAAGCGCCTGAAGTCCGGCACGCCGATCAGCGTGCATGAGCTGCTTTACCCGCTGATGCAGGGCTACGACTCTGTCGCGCTGAAGAGCGACCTCGAGCTCGGCGGCACCGACCAGAAATTCAACCTGCTGGTCGGCCGCGTCCTGCAGGCGGAGTACGGTCAGGAGCCGCAGTGCATCCTGACGATGCCGTTGCTCGAGGGCCTCGACGGCGTCGAGAAGATGTCGAAGAGCAAGGGCAACACGATCGGCATCACCGAACCGGCGAATGCGATGTTCGCGAAGCTGCTGTCGATCAGCGATACGTTGATGTGGAAGTACTACACGCTGTTGAGCTTCCGCAGCGAGGCCGAGATCGCGCGCCTGAAGGGCGAAGTCGATGGGGGACGCAACCCGAAGGACGCCAAGGTGATGCTCGCGCGCGAGATCACGACGCGATTCCACGGCGCAGCCGCGGCTGACGGCGCCGAGGCGGACTTCCAGTTGCGTGCGCGCGGGGGCATTCCCGACGAGATCCCGGCCGTCGCTCTGAGCGGTGCACCTCTTGGGATCGGCGCGTTGCTGAAGCAGGCGAACCTCGCACCATCGACGAGCGAGGCGCTGCGCCTGGTCGATGGCGGTGGGGTCCGCATCGACGGCGCACCAGTCGCCGATCGAGGCGTGAAGCTCGAGGCCGGCTCGTATGTGGTCCAGGTCGGAAAGCGGAAGTTCGCGCGTGTGACGCTCGGGTGATCGGGCGCCGGCGTGCAGGTCCAAACGCTGCTCCGGCTGTCGATCGCGACGGCCCTCGTGACGATCGCGGTCAAGGGGCTGGCCTGGTGGATCACCGGCTCGGTCGGTCTGTTGTCCGACGCGATGGAGTCGTTCGTCAATCTGGCGTCGGCCCTGTTCGCGGTCGCGATGGTCACGATCGCGCAGCGCCCGGCCGATGCCGATCATCCGTTCGGCCACACCAAGGCCGAGTACTTCTCGAGCGGCTTCGAGGGCCTGCTGATCGTGGGTGCCGCGGCCGCGATCATCTGGGCCGCGGTGCTCCGCTTCATGGCGCCGCAACCGATCGAATCGCTCGGCTGGGGCCTGAGCCTGACCGTCGCAAGCTCGCTGCTCAACTGGGCGCTCGCCCACCGCATGATGATCGGCGCGCGCGAGCATCGCTCGATCGCGCTGGAGGCCGACGCACGCCATCTCTACACGGACGTCTGGACCTCGGGCGGGGTCGTGCTCGGCCTCGTCATCGTGCACCTCACAGGGTGGCTCGTTCTCGATCCGCTGATCGCGATCGCGGTCGCGCTGAACATCCTGCGTGAAGGCGGCCGGTTGGCCTGGCGCTCGATCGAGGGACTGATGGACACGGCAGTCGAGTCGGATGTCCGTGCCGAGATCGATCGCACCCTCGAGCGCTTCGCCCACAGCACGATCCGCTTCGACCACATCGTGACGCGCCGCGCCGGCCGCCGCCGTTTCGTCGACATGCACATGCACATGCCGGGTGGCTGGTCACTGCGCCGCGCCGCCACGTTGCGGGGCGAGGTGGAACAGGCGCTGATGAGCGATGTGCACGGTCTGCGCGCATCGATCCAGCTGCTTCCGAGCGATGTCGAAGCGCACTTCGACGACGCGGACGGCCCGGCGTGATCGCCTTGCTGCAGCGCGTCCGATCGGCGCGCGTGGAGGTCGAGGATCAGGTCGTCGGTGCGATCGGCGCCGGCCTGTTGGTCTTCGTCTGCGCCGAACCGGCGGACACCGAAGCCATCGCGGACCGGCTGGTCGAGAAGATGCTGAAGCTGCGCATCTTCGCGGACGACGCGGGCAAGATGAACCGCAGCGTCGTGGACACCGGCGGGGGCTTGCTGATCGTCAGCCAATTCACGCTGGCCGCCGATACGAGCGGCGGCAACCGCCCTGGGTTCGCCGGCGCGGCCGGCGCCGAACTCGGCCGGCGGCTCTACGAGCGCATCGTCGAGACGGCCCGCCGCCGCCACTCAACCGTGGCGACGGGCGTCTTCGGCGCCGACATGCAGGTGCACCTCATCAACGACGGACCGGTGACGATCCCGCTGACGTTGCGCGCCTAGGACCTCAGTCGGCGTACTGTCCGGCCGCCTTGATGATCGGCGCCCACTTGTTGATCTCGGCCTCGACGAACTTCTTGTGCTCGGCGCCGCCGACCCGTGCGTCGGTGATGATGACGGCGCCGAGTGCTTCTTCCCGCTTGATGAAGTCCGGGTCCTTCAAGGCGGTGCGCAATGCGCCGTTGACTTTGTCGACCACGGCCTTCGGCGTGCCCTTCGGCGCGTAAAGGGCGTGCCAGATCGACACGTTGAAGCCCTTCAGCCCTGCCTCGTCGAGCGTCGGCAGGTTCTTCAGGGCGGGCGTCGTCAGGCGCTTCGAGGTGGTGACGGCGTAGGCCTTGACCTTGCCGGTCTCGATCTGTCCGCTGGTGTTTGTGGTCTGGTCGCACATCAGGTCGACCTGGCCGCCGAGCAGATCGCTCATCGCCGGCGCCGTACCCTTGTACGGAACCGTCTGCATGTCGATCTTGACGGTGCTCTGAAACAGCAGGCCGCACAGATGCGACGCCGCGCCGAGGCCGGCGTTCGCGAGGTTGATCTTGCCCTTGTTGGCCTCGAGCCACTTCACCAGCTCGGCGTAGTTGTTCGCCGGCAGGCTCGGCTTGCCGATCAAGGTCATCGGCACCTCGTTGATCATGCCGAGGTACTCGAAGTCGCCGAGGGTGTCGTACTGCATCTTGCGATAGAGCGCCGGTGCGGTGCTCATGCCGATGTGATGCAACAGCAGCGTGTAGCCGTCGTTCGGGGCGCGTGCGACCTTGGCCGCACCGAGCGTGCCGCCGGCGCCGCCGACGTTCTCGATGATGATCGTCTGACCGTTCATCGGCTTGCGCATCGCTTCGGCCAGGTCACGTGCGACCTTGTCGGTCGGTCCGCCCGCTGCGAACGGCACGATGATCGTGACCGGCTTGTCGGGATATTCGGCCCACGCGGTGGCGCAGAGCAGGGCGCCGGTGGCGGCAATCAGCAGACGCTTCATCGAATCCTCACATGCAAATGGAATGGGCCGATTGTCGGCACTGGGGTGGTTTGCGCCATGGCGAAAACCATGTGAACCCGACCTTGTCGAGGGTCAAGCGAGGTGATCAGCAAGGACCCTGGCGACATGCTTCGCCTCGCGCGCCGCACCGTCCGCAATCTGGTGTCGGCAGCTTGTGCCGTCGGCAATGATCAGTGCGTCGGGTGCGTTGCGGATCGCCGGCAGCAGCGTCAGCTCGGCCATCTGCATCGACACCTCCCGGTGCGCCGCCTCATAGCCGAAGCTGCCTGCCATGCCGCAGCAGGAGCTCTCGATCGGCATCGGATTGGCGCCGGGAATGAGCCGCAGCACGTCGAACACCGGTTGCAGCGCGCCGAAGGCCTTCTGGTGGCAATGGCCATGCACGAGCAGCGGCTGGGTCGCCGATCGCAGCGGGAGCGCGAAGCGGCCTTCTCGCGATTCGCGGGCGATGAACTCCTCGAACAGCAGCGCCTGCCTTCCGACCGTTGCGGCGGTGTCGCCGAGGCCCATGACCTGCATCTCGTCGCGCAACGTCAACAGGCACGACGGTTCGAGACCGACGATGAAGATCCCGCGTTCGGCAAAGGGCAACATCGTGTCGAGCAGCGCGCGCGCCTTCGCCTTTGCGCGGTCAGCCATCCCCGCGGCGAGCAACGTGCGACCGCAGCAAAGCGGGCCTGACGGCGACTCGGGGCAGTGCACGGCGTAGCCAGCGGCTTGCAGCACGCGCACGGCGGCGAGCGCGTTCTCGGTCTCGAATGTTCCGTTGAACGTGTCGACGAACAGGACCACTGCCTTGGTGGCCGCGAGCGCATCGTCACGGCCCACGAGGCCGAGTGACGGCATGGCCCGCGTGAAGGTGTCGCTGCGCCAAGCCGGCAACGTGCGCTTGGCCGAGAGGCCGAGCCAGCGCTCGCCCGCGCGGGCGAGCGCCGGTACCCGGTTGCGCAGGTTCATCAGCCAGGGCACGCGGCTCGCGTGGCGCGCGTAGTCCGGCAGCGAGCCGATCAGGCGATCTTTCAGGGTGAAGCCGTGGCACGCCTTGTCCTGTGCCGTGAACTCGAGCTTCATCTTCGCCATGTCGACACCGGTCGGGCAATCGCGCTTGCAGCCTTTGCAGCCGACGCAGAGGTCGAGGGCCTCGCGCACCGCCTCGCTGGTGAAAGAATCGATGCTGGCTGGCATGGGCGAACTGCCGTCGGCCCGGAGCTGACCCGACAGCGCCAAGCGCAGCGTGTTGGCGCGGCCGCGCGTCAGGTGCTTTTCGTCGCGGGTCACGCGGTAGCTCGGGCACATCGTGCCGGCGTCGAACTTCCGGCAGTGGCCGTTGTTGTTGCACATCTCGACGGCCTTGGCGAACCCGCCGGTGTTGTCGCCGCCGGTCCCCGGCGCTGTCGTCTGCTCGGTGGCCGGATCGTTGTGAACGTTCCATGCCGACCAGTCGAAGACCGGCTTCAGCGCGATCGTCCGGTAGGTCGGCGCGAAGCGGAACAGGCTCGCATCGTCCATCGGCGGTGGATCGATGATCCGGCCGGGGCTCAACAGGTTGATTGGATCGAGCCGCTGCTTGAGCGCGCGCAGGGCCTCGTCGATCTTCGGTCCGAACTGCCAGGCGATCCACTCACCGCGCGCCAGCCCGTCGCCGTGCTCGCCGCTGTACGCGCCCTTGAACTTTCGCACGAGTGCGCTCGCTTCTTCGGCGATCGATCGCATCTTCGCGGTACCGTCGCGCCGCATGTCGAGGATCGGCCGCACGTGCAACGTACCGACCGACGCGTGCGCGTACCAGGTGCCGCGCGTACCGTGCCGCCCGAACACCTCGGTCAGGGCGTCGGTGTATTCAGCGAGGTGCTCGAGCGGCACTGCGCAGTCCTCGATGAAGCTGACCGGCTTGCCGTCGCCCTTCAGGCTCATCATGATGTTGAGGCCGGCCTTGCGCACTTCCCACAGCGCCTTCTGCGGCCCTTCGTCCGGCATCTCGACCACCGCACCGGGCAAGCCGAGATCGCCGACCAGTTCGACGAGCGCGCGCAGACGACGCAGCAGCTCGTTCCGATCGTCGCCGCTGAACTCGACGAGCAGGATCGCGGCCGGCGCACCGATCAGCGCAGCCTCGATCGTCGGACGGAATGCCGGATTGGCGCGTGCCAGGTCGATCATCGTGCGATCGACCAGTTCGACCGCGGTCGGCTTCAGCTTGACGAGATGCTGGGCCGAATCCATCGCCGCCCGGAAGGTCGGGAAGTTGACGACGCCGAGGACCTTGTTGCCGGGCAGCGGCGCCAGCTGCAGCTTCAGGCTGCGGTAGACCGCGAGCGTGCCTTCGGCGCCGACCAGCAGATGGGCCAGGTTGACGCTGCCGTCGGGCGTGTACGGCAGCTCGCTCTGCGGGTCGAAGATGTCGAGGTTGTAGCCGGCGACGCGTCGCAGCACCTTCGGCCAGTGCGCAGCGATCTCCGCGCGGTTCTCGATTGCAAGCGCGCGTACGAATTCAGCGATCGCACGTTCCTTCGCGCCGAGTCCGGCGAGCGGTCCGAACGACACGCTGCTGCCGTCGCTCAGCCAGGCATCGATGCCGAGCACGTTGTGCACCATGTTGCCGTAGGCGATGCTGCGCGAGCCGCACGAGTTGTTGCCCGCCATCCCGCCGATCGTCGCCTGCGCGCTGGTCGACACGTCGACCGGAAACCAGAGCCGCTCACTCTTCAGTTGCGCATTCAGCGCGTCGAGCACGATGCCGGGCTCGACGTCGGCGGTCATCGTCTCGCGATCGAACGCGAGCACCTTGCGCAGGTGCTTGCTTGCATCGATGACGAGCGCCGCGCCGGTCGTCTGGCCGCATTGCGACGTGCCGGCGCCACGCATCAGGACCGGCGCGCCGAGGTCGCGCGCGATGTCGATGGCGGTGGCGACGTCGTCCTGCGTGCGCGGCACGAACACGCCGACCGGCATCACCTGGTAGATCGACGCATCGGTCGCATAGCGTCCGCGCGATGCGGTGTCGAAGAGAACCTGGCCCTGCGTCTCAGCGGCCAGCCGGTCGGCCAGCCGAGCGGCTTCGGCCCCGCCGAGGCGCGCGATCGTCTTCGCCGCGCGCGTGGCAGCATCCCTCGTCACTAGCCCCGGCAACGGCGCGTTCATGCCGGCATCGCCTGCGCGTTCGACGAGCCGGCGCCGGCCATCTGGTCGAGCACCGCATCGCGCTTGTGCTCGAGGTGCTCGGTCAGCAGGCGGCGCAGACCCGCGCCGTCATGGGCGCCGAGCAGGTCGATCATCCGGTTGTGCTCCTGGACCGCGCGATTCCACTTGGCATCGTCGAAGTTCGAGCGGAAGCGCAAGGCCTGCAGGCGGGCATTGACGGTACGGTAGGTTTGCGTCAGGACCGGGTTGCGCGCTGCCGCGTTGATCTGGTTGTGGATCGTCGCATTGAGCCGGTAGTAGGTTGGCAGATCGCGGCGCGCATGGGCGGCCAGCATCTCGAAGTGGAGGGCGCGGATTTCGTTCAGCTCGTCGTTCGAGATGCGCGTGGCAGCAAGCTCTCCTGACTGCCCTTCGAGCCCGGCGATGACCTCGAAGGTGTCGGCCACGTCGCGGGCCGACATCTGCGCGGCGACCGCCCCGCGATGCGGCAGCAGCTCGACCAGGCCCTCGGCCGCCAGCATCTTGATCGCCTCGCGCAGCGGGGTGCGCGAGACCTGCAGTTCGGCCGCCAGCGCGCGCTCGTTGAGCTTGCGCCCCGGCTCGATGGCACCTTCGACGATGAGTTGGCGCAGGCGCGTCCCGACCTGATGGTGGAGGATCCGCGGGGGGATCGGAAGAATGTCCGCCATGGATTTGTATGCAAAAAGCCGAGCGAAGTCGGGGGCAATGATAGAGCACGGCCGGCTTGACAAACGAGTTTTGTATGCAAAACTGATGGATCACCGGAGTTCTCGATGATCGCTCTCGACCAGCACCCCAGCGGCCGCCACTTCCTGCAGATTCCCGGCCCCAGCCCGGTGCCCGATCGCATCCTGCGCGCGCTCAGCCTGCCTACCATCGATCACCGCGGCCCCGAGTTCGCGCACCTCGGCAAGAAGGTGCTGAGTGGCATGCAGCGCGTGTTCCAGACCCGCCACCCGGTCGTCATCTATCCGGCGTCCGGCACCGGCGCGTGGGAGGCGGCACTCGCCAACACGATGAGCGTCGGCGATGCGGTGCTGATGTTCGAGACCGGCCATTTCGCATCGCTGTGGCACAAGATGGCGCAGCGCCTCAGGCTCGCGCCGGAGTTCCTCAGCGTGCCCGGCACCGACTCGGGGACGGGCCTGCCGTGGAGCTGGCGCCGCGGTGTCCAGGCCGATCTGATCGAGGCGCGCCTGCGTGCTGACAGCGGCCAGGCGATCAAGGCGGTCTGCGTCGTCCACAACGAAACATCGACCGGCGCGACCTCCGACATCGCCGCGGTGCGTCGTGCGATCGATGCGGCCGGCCATCCGGCGCTGCTGATGGTCGACACGATCTCCGGTCTCGGCAGCGCCGACTACCGGCATGACGAATGGGGCGTCGACGTGTCGGTCAGCGGATCGCAGAAGGGCCTGATGCTGCCGCCGGGAATCAGCTTCAACGCGCTCTCCCCGAAGGCGTTGGCGGTCAGCAAAGCCGCGACCTTGCCGAAGGCGTACTGGGCCTGGGACGAGATCGTCGAGATGAACAAGGGCGGCTACTGGCCCTCGACGCCGAACACCAACCTGCTGTACGCGCTCTCCGAAGCGCTCGACATGATCCTCGAGCAGGGCCTCGACACCGTGTTCGCGCGGCACCAGCGTTGGGCCGCCGGCGTGCGCAGGGCGGTGCGCACCTGGGGCCTGCCGATCCAGTGCGCCGATCCGGCCGTCTACTCGCCGGTGCTGACTGGCGTCGTCACGCCGGTCGGTGTCGACGCCGATGCGATCCGTAAGCTGATCCACGATCGCTTCGATTTGTCGCTGGGCACGGGCCTTGGCAAGGTGCGCGGCCGGATGTTCCGGATCGGCCACCTCGGCGACTGCAACGACCTCACCTTGATGGCCGCGCTCGCCGGCGCCGAAATGGGCCTGAAGCTGAGCGGCGTCGCGCTCGCAGGCAGCGGCGTGCAGGCGGCGATGGAGTTCTTCGCGTCGCATCCTGCGCACGAGCGCCTGCAGGCCGCCGCCTGAGCGCGCATCCCCATTTTATTCATTGGAAAGACCATGCAACGACGTTCCGTTCTGAAGGCCGCCGCGGGGGCAGCTGCCACCCTCGGCGTTCCGCGCCTTCACGCGCAGACCTGGCCGAACGGCCCGGTGCGCATCGTGGTCGGCTTTCCGCCCGGCGGCGGCACCGATGCGCTGGCGCGCGTGGTGGGCCAGAAGCTCGGCGTCATGTGGAATCAGCAGGTCATCGTCGAGACCAAGGCCGGGGTTGCCGGCGTGCTCGCGGCCGACTACGTCGCGACCCAGCCGAGCGACGGCAGCGTGCTGCTGATGGCGCACATCAACAGCCATGCGCTCGCGCCGAGCCTGCAACCGAAGCTGCGCTACAACGCCGAGCGCGATTTCGTGCCGATCGTGCTGGTCGGCGTCACGCCGAACCTGCTGATCGGCAATCCGGACCAGCCGGCGAAGACCGTCGCCGATCTCGTTGCCCTCTGCAAGGCGCAGCCCGGCCGCATCAGCTTCGGTTCGGCAGGCCAGGGATCGGCGCAGCATCTGGCGCTCGAGATGTTCAAGCTGCGCGCCAAGGTCGACGCGCTGCACGTTCCCTACAAGGGCAGCGGTCCGTTGCTGACCGATCTGATCGGCGGGCAGATCCACTACAGCTTCGAGACCATGACCGCGGCGACGCCGCACGTGAAGAACGGCAAGGTCGTCGCGATCGCGCAGACGCGCACCAAGCGCGCGAAGGGCCATCCGAGCGTGCCGACGATGCAGGAGCAGGGGTACGACGGCTTCGAGGCGACCACCTGGTACGGCCTCGTCGGCCCGGGCAAGCTGCCGACCCCGATCGCGCAGAAGATCAACCAGGACGTCAACACCGTGCTCGCGATGCCCGATGTGCAGGAGCGCATGGACACCTACGGCGCCGAGGACGGCGGCGGCACGACCGAGAAGTTCACGCAGTTCATCCACACCGAAATCGCCAAGTGGGCGAAGGTGGTCAAAGACGCTGACGTCAAGGTCGACAGCTGATCCATCAGGCGCAGCGCCTGCTGCGCTCAACGCCGCGCGCTACTCGTAGCGGCGCACGTCCTCGATGACCTTGCCGTCGTTGGCGAGGCTGCCGACGGCGCACAGTGCGACCTCGCCGCGCAGCTTGGTGACGTCGCGGATCGACTCAGCGATCTTGTCGGCGAGGCCTTCGGGCCGTCCTTCAACCTCGACATCGAGCCGCATGCGGTCATCGGCCATCACGCCGCTGACGACGAGGCGGGCCTTCTTGACGGCCGGGTGCCGCCGCACGATCTCGGCGACCTGCCCCGGATGCACGAACATGCCGCGCACCTTGGTCGTCTGGTCGGCGCGGCCGAGCCAACCCTTGATCCGCGTGTTAGTGCGGCCCGTCGGGCAAGGCCCTGCGAGCACTGCCGACAGGTCGCCGGTGCCGAAGCGGATCAGCGGATAGTCGGGATTGAAAGTCGTCACGACGACCTCGCCGACGTCGCCCTCGGGCACTGGATCGCCAGTGCCGGGCCGCACGATCTCGAGCATCACGCCTTCGTCGACGACGAGGCCCTCGCGCGCAGAAGTCTCGTACGCAACGAGGCCGAGGTCCGCGGTGCCGTAGCTCTGGTAGACCTCGATGCCGCGGGCCCGGAACCAGTCGCGCAGAGACGGCGGAAACGCCTCGCCGCCGACCGAGGCCTTCTTCAGCGACGCCGGCCGGATGCCGAGTTCATCGGCCTTCTCGAGGAGGAGCTTCAGGAAGCTGGGCGTGCCAATGTAGCCGTCGGGCTGCATGTCGGCGATCGTCTGGACCTGCATCTCGGTTTGTCCGGTTCCGGCCGGAAAGACGGTGCAGCCGACCGCGTGCGCACCCGAATCCATCATCGCGCCGGCGGGCGTGAAGTGGTAGCTGAACGCGTTGTGGACGAGGTCGCCGGCGCGAAAGCCGGCGGCGAACAGGGCCCGTCCCATGCGCCAGTAGTCGGTGCCGTGTCCTTCGGGTTCGTAGATCGGTCCCGGTGAGCAGAACACGCGTTGCGCGCGTTGCTCGGGCTTGCGCGCCGCGCCCCAACCGATCGCGGCGTGGCCGCCGAACAGGTCGATGCCGCGATCGGCTTTCTGGCGCTCGAGCAGCTCCTGCTTGCGCGTGACCGGCAGACGGGCGAGCGCTGCGCGCGAGGTGACGGCGGCCGGATCGACATCGCGCAGCAGTCGCGCGAAGGCCGGTGCGCCGCGTTGGGCATGCGCGACCTGCGTCGCCAGGCGGGCCAGCAGATCGGCCTCGCGAACGGTCGGGTCGCGGGTCTCGAGCACGTCGAAATGGTCGGTCATCGGGTCGGGTGAAAGTCAGTCGTCGTCGAGACGGGCGGCGCGCAGCCGGGCTTCATCGACGAGCTTGCGCTGATGCGCTGGCGTGTCGAGGGCGAAGCGGTCGAAGCCGCTGCCGCCCGGCTTCTTCAGGTCAGCGTGCAGCGAGCCGGCCTCTGCGAGGAAATTGATGAATGGGATGCTGCGGACCTGGAAGACTCCCGGCCGCACTTCGCGCACGCCCTTGATCTCGCGCAGCTGGCGAAGCAACGCTTGCACCGGTTGCAATGCAGCGGCGTCGGCTTGCGGCATGGTCGTCTCCAGGTTCTCGGATCAGGCGAGCCAGCGCTTGCGGCGCTTGTAGCTCTTGACATCGCGAAAGCTGCGACGCTCGCCGGAGCGGTCGCCCCCGGTCCCGAGGTAGAACTCCTTCACGTCCTCGTTCTCGCGCAGGGTCGCGGCGGCACCGTCCATCACGATGCGGCCATTCTCAAGGATGTAGCCGAAGTCGGAGTAGCGCAGCGCCATGCCGGTGTTCTGCTCGGCGAGCAGAAAGGTCACGCGCTCCTTGGTGTTGAGGTCGCGCACGATCTCGAACACCTCCTCGACGATCTGCGGGGCCAGGCCCATGGACGGCTCGTCGAGCAGCACCATCTTCGGGCTCGCCATCAGCGCGCGGCCGATCGCGCACATCTGCTGCTCGCCGCCCGAGGTGTACGCTGCCTGGGCGCCGCGCCGTGTCTTCAGGCGCGGAAAGTAGGCGTAGACCTTCTCCAAGGTCTGCGCGACCGCGGCCTTGCCATCCCTGCGCGTGTACGCGCCAGTCATCAGGTTGTCCTCGATCGTCAGGTGGCCGAAGCAGCGCCGGCCTTCCATCACCTGGACCACGCCGCGCTCGACCATGTCCGACGTGCTCAGCCGCTCGATGCGCTCGCCGCGCAGCTCGATCGACCCTTTCGTGACCGCACCGCGCTCGCCGGCCAGCAGGTTGCTGACCGCCCGCAACGTCGTCGTCTTGCCGGCGCCGTTGCCGCCCATCAACGCGACGATGCGACCTTCGGGCACCTGCAGTGAGACGCCCTTCAACACGAGGATCACGTGGTTGTAGATCACCTCGATGCCGTTGACATCGAGGAGCGGCCGCTGAGCGGCCGCGCCGCTCATCGACTGCTCCTCCGGAACAGGATCGCGCCCGCCCCGTTTCGCACCCCTCCCTCCGAGCGGGAAGGGCGTGCCTCTTCGGGGCACCTGGTCTCGTGCATGTCGTTCAGCTCTGGCAATCCGCCGAGGTCCGTCGCGTGAGCTTCTTCTCAGCGACGTATTTGTCCGCGGCGGCCTTCACCATCGGCTTGATGATCTGCTCGTCGGCCTGGAAGAAGTCGGAGGACATCGCCCACTTCGAGCCGTCCCAGGTCTGGATGCGCGCCCAGGTCGAGCCCATGTGGTCAGCGCACGAGGTCGAGATCGGCCGCAGCACGCCGGCGAAGCCGAGCCCGTCGAGTCGCTTCTGGTCGAGCGACAGGTTCTCCAGGCCCCAGCGCACTTGCTCGGCGGTCATGACCTTGCCCTTGCCGAAGCGCTCCTGCGCGCGCCGCACGCCTTCGATCGCGAGCATCTGGATCAGCACGCCGCGGGTGTAGAGCACCGAACCGATCTCGTCCTTCGGGCCCGTGCCCTGACCCTTCTCGTGCACGAACTTCAGGATGTCCTGGATCACCTTGGGCTGCTGACCCGATGGGTTCAGCGCGAGTGCGTTGTAGCCCTTGGCGCCTTCGCCCGAGTCCCGCACATCGGGCTCGGCACCGGCCCACCAGACGCCGTACATCTTGTCGCGCGGATAGCCGGTGGCCTGCGCCTCCTTCAAGGCCGTCGAGTTCATGATGCCCCAGCCCCACAGGAACACGTAGTCGGGTCGGCTCTGGCGCACCTGCAGCCATGCCGCCTTCTGCTCGACGCCGGGCGCGGTGACGGGGATCAGCTGCAGCTCAAAGCCGTTCAGCTTGGCGCGCTCCTGCATCAGCGGGATCGGCTCCTTGCCGAACGGCGAGTCGTGGTAGACCAGGGCGATCTTTTTGCCCTTCAGGTTGCCGTCCTTCTTGGTCAGGTGCTGGACCAGGATGTCGGCGCCGGTCCAGTAGCTGCCCATGATCGGGAAGTTCCAGGCGAACGCGAAGCCGTCCTGCGCCGCCGACAGGCCATAGCCGACCGTCAGCAGCGGGATCTTGTCGCCGGGTGCCTTGTCGGTGAGCGCGAACGTGATGCCGGTCGACTGCGGCTCGAACAGGGCCACGCCGGGCCGAGTCTTCAGGCGCTCGTAGCACTCGACGCCGCGGTCGGTGGCATAGCCGGTCTCGCACTCCTCGAAGGTCAGCTTAACGCCGTTCACGCCGCCGTCCCGGGCGTTGATCATCTTGATGTAGTCCTGCTTGCCGTTGGCCCACGGCGTGCCGTTCGGCGCATAGGCGCCGCTGCGGTAGACGAGCAGCGGAAAGAACTGCTCCTTGGCCTGGGCGATCGAGGCGGTCGACGCGACGAGCCCGCTCGCCGCGAGTGCGGCTCCGAGCAACAGGCGGTTGAAAGACTTCAGGATCATGGTTGTCTCCACAGGTGAATCGAGCACGCACGAGCGCGTGGTTGAAAAGAAACGAGGCTCTCAGCGCGAATAGGGGTGGCTTTCAATCGGTAGTTGTCAGGGCGGCGCTCAATGCGGGAACGGCCAGAGGCGCAGCTTCTCCTTGCCGGTCGACCAGAGCCGGGCCAGGCCGTGCGGCTCGACGATCAGGAAGAAGACGATCAGCGCGCCGAAGATCATGAACTCGAGGTGCGACGTGGTCACGACCGAGATCGGGATGCCGAGCCATCTCGGCACCGCGCTCAGGAAAAGCGGCAGCAGCACGATGAATGCGGCGCCGAAGAAGCTGCCCATGATCGAGCCGAGCCCGCCGATGATCACCATGAAGAGAAGCTGGAACGAGCGGTCGATCGAGAACGCCGCCGGTTCCCACGAGCCGAGGTAGACGAAGCCCCAGAGCGCGCCGGCGACGCCGACGATGAACGAGCTGACCGCGAACGCGGTCAGCTTTGCGTAGACCGGCCGGATGCCGATCACCTCGGCGGCGACGTCCATGTCGCGGATCGCCATCCACTCGCGGCCGATGTGGCCGCGCACCAGGTTCTTCGCGAGGAAGGCGAAGATGCAGACGATCGCGAGGCAGAAGATGTAGCGGCTGACGGGGGTCTCGATGGGGATGCCGGCGACCGACAGGCTGGCGACGCTGACCGATCCCGAACTCGAGTTGTTGGTGAAGAACGGGACGCGCAGGAACGCCCAGTCGGCGAAGAACTGCGCCGCCAGGGTCGCCACCGCGAGGTAGAGGCCCTTGATGCGCAATGACGGGATGCCGAACAGCACGCCGACGGCGGTCGACGTCAGGCCGCCGAGGAGCAGCGCGACGAGCAGCGGCATGCCGTCGATCCGCACCATGAAGTTGTAGGCCGCGTAGGCGCCGACCGCCATGAACGCGCCGGTGCCGAGCGAGATCTGGCCGCAGTAACCCACCAGGATGTTGAGGCCGAGGGCGGCGAGCGAAAGAATGAGGAACGGGATCAGGATCGCCCGCAGCATGTACTCGTCGGCGATGAATGGGACCGCGACGAACGCGATCAGCAAGAGCACGCCGATCGCGACGCGATCCTGCAGGATCGGAAAGATCTGTTGGTCGGCGCGATAGCTCGTCTTGAACTGGCCGTTTTCGCGGTACAGCATGGTCAGACGCGATCGATGATCTTCTCGCCGAACAGCCCCTGCGGACGGACGAGGAGGAAGGCGAGCGCGAGCACGTAGGCAAACCAGATCTCGATGCCGCCGCCGAGGAGCGGGCCGAGGTAGATCTCGGAGAGCTTCTCGCCGACGCCGATCAAAAGGCCACCGATGATCGCGCCGGGAATCGATGTCAGCCCACCGAGGATCACGACCGGCAGCGCCTTCAGCGCGACCAGCGACAACGAGAACTGAACGCCGAGCTTGCTGCCCCAGATCACGCCGGCGACCAGCGCGACGACGCCGGCGACCGACCAGACGATGACCCAGATGCGGTCGAGCGGGATGCCGATTGACTGCGCGGCCTGGTGGTCGTCGGCGACCGCGCGCAGCGCGCGGCCGGTGGCCGTCTTCTGGAAGAACAGCGCGAGCAGCGCGACCAGGACGGCGGCGATCACCGCGGCGTACAGATCTTCCTTGTTGACCAAGAGGCCGCCCTGGAACGTTTTCTCCAAGATGAAGATGGGATCCTTCGGCATGCCGATGTCGATCTTGTAGATGTCGTTGCCGAACAGCGCCTGCCCCGATCCTTCGAGGAAGTAGGTGATGCCGAGCGTGGCCATCAGCAGCGTGATGCCGTCCTGATTGACAAGCCGGCCGAGGACGAGCTTCTGGATCAGCCACGCGAGGACGACCATCACGAGGGCAGCGAAGACGAACGCGATCGCGTTGTCGAGGAACTTGTTGTTGAGCCCTGTGTACTTCGGAATCCATTCGGCGAAGCGCGCCATTGCCAGCGCCGCGAACAGCACCATCGCGCCCTGCGCGAAGTTGAAGACGCCCGACGCCTTGTAGATCAGCACGAAGCCGAGCGCGATCAGCGAATACAGCATGCCGACCATCAGGCCGCCGAACAGGGTTTCGAGAAACGGACCCATTCAACGCCCGCCCGGCCGCCCGCAGGGCGTTGAGCGCCCCCTCGGGGGGTAGTGAACGAAGTGATCGTGGGGGCTCATGATCATCAATGCGAGGTGCCGAGGTAGGCGCTGATCACGTCGGGATTGGCGCGCACTTCGTCGGGCGTGCCGTCGCCGATCTTCTTGCCGTAGTCGAGCACCACGACCCGGTCGGAGATGTCCATCACGACGCTCATGTCGTGCTCGATCAGCACGATCGTGGTGCCGAACTCGTCGTTGACGTCGAGGATGAAGCGGCTCATGTCCTGCTTCTCCTCGACGTTCATGCCGGCCATCGGCTCGTCGAGCAGCAGCAACTGCGGCTCCATCGCAAGCGCACGTCCGAGATCGACTCGCTTCTGCAGGCCGTACGGCATCTTGCCGACGGGCGTCTTGCGGTAGGCCTGGATCTCGAGGAAATCGATGATGCCTTCGACGATGCGGCGCTGCGCCGACTCCTCGCGTTCGGCCGCGCCCCAGCGGATCGCCTGCTGCAGCAGGTTGGTCCGCATCTTCAGGTTGCGGCCGGTCATGATGTTGTCGAGCACGCTCATGCCCTTGAACAGCGCGAGGTTCTGGAACGTGCGCGCGACGCCCATCTTGGCGACCTCGCGCGAGTTCATGTGCCGGAACGTCTTGCCGCGCAGGCTGATCGATCCCTGCTGCGGCTGGTAGACGCCATTGATGCAGTTCAGCATCGAGCTCTTGCCGGCGCCGTTCGGCCCGATGATCGCGCGGATCTCGTGTTCGCGGACATCGAAGCTGATGTCGGTCAGCGCCTTCACGCCGCCGAACGCGAGGCTGATGTTGCGAACGTCGAGCACGACGTCGCCGATGCGGCGCGCGGTTCGCGCCGGCTCGGATGTCGAGGCCAAATCGATCCGCGCCGCGGCGATCGCGCCGGCGCTGGGCGGCAGCCCGACTGCGGCCGCGCCGGTCATGCCGCCCTCCGTGCGATCGGGAATGTCTTCGCATCGAGGATCTTCAGGTCGGCCGCGATCCGGCCCTTGCGGCCGTCCTCGAACGTCACTTCCGTTTCGACGTAGCGATGATCCTCGCCCGCGTACAGCGCATCGACGAGGGGGCGGTAGCGCTCGCTGATGAAACCGCGCCGGACCTTGCGGGTTCGCGTCAGCTCGCCGTCGTCGGCATCGAGCTCTTTGTGCAGCACCAGGAAGCGGCTGATCTGGCTGCCCGCGAGGCGCTCGTCGACGGCGAGGTCGGCGTTGACCTTCTCGACGCATTCGCGGATCAGCTCGAGGACCTCGGGCTTCTGCGACAGGTCGGCATAGCTGCCGTACGGCAGGTTGCGCTTCTCGGCCCAGTTGCCAACCGCCTCGATGTCGATGTTGACGAAGGCGCAGACCTTGTCGCGGCGATCGCCGAAGGCGACGGCTTCCTTGATGTACGGGAAGAACTTGAGTTTGTTCTCGACGTACTTCGGCGCAAAGAGGGCGCCGTCGCCGGCACCGCCGACGATCCGGCCAACGTCCTTCGCGCGGTCGATGATCTTCAGGTGGCCGGCGGCGTCCATGAAGCCGGCGTCGCCGGTGCGGTACCAGCCGTCGCTGTCGAGCACCTCGGCGGTCGCGACCGGGTCCTTGTAGTACTCCTTCAGCAGGCCGGGTGAGCGCACCAGGATCTCGCCGCTCTCGCTGACCTTGATCTCGACGCCCTCGATCGGCACGCCGACCGTGTCGGCGCGGACCTCATGGTCGGGCTGCAGGCAGACGAACACCGCGGTCTCGGTCGAGCCGTAGAGCTGCTTCAGGTTGATCCCGATCGAGCGGTAGAACGTGAACAGGTCGGGGCCAATCGCTTCGCCCGCGGTGTAGGCAACGCGCACGCGCGAGAAGCCGAGCGTGTTGCGCAGCGGCGCGTAGATCAGCAGGTTGCCGATTGCCCAGGCGACGCGGTCGAGCAGTGCGATCGGCTTGCCGTCGAGGCGGTCCGGGCCGACCCGGCGGGCCAGCGCCATGCAGCGGTTGAACAGCCAGCGCTTGAGCGGCGATGCGTCCTCCATCCGGATCATCACGCCGGTCAGCAGGCCTTCGAAGACGCGCGGCGGCGCGAAGTAGTAGGTCGGCCCGATCTCTCTCAGGTCGAGCGTCACGGTGCTCGCCGACTCGGGGCAGTTGACGACATACCCGCAGGCCAGCCACTGCGCGTACGAGAAGATGTTCTGCCCGATCCAGGCCGGCGGCAGGTACGCGAGCACCTCGTCGCGCTCGGTCAGCTTGTCGAAGCGCGCACCCGCTTGCGCGCGGTCGATCAAGGTCGCGTGGGTGTGGACGACGCCCTTTGCGTTGCCGGTCGTGCCGGAGGTGAAGAACATCGCGGCGACGTCGTCGGGCTTCGCCTTGCCGACCTCGGTCGCAAAACACGACGGCTCCGCGTTCGCGCGCGCCTGCCCGGCCTTGATCAGCGCATCGATGGAGGCCAGGCCGCTCTCGTTGTAGTTGCGCAGGCCGCGCGGATCGTCGAACCAGATGTGTGTGAGCTGCGGGCAGCGGTCGCGGATCTCGAGCAGCTTGTCGACCTGTTCCTGGTCCTCGGCAATTGCGAAGGCGACGTCGGCATTGCGGATCGGGACGACAAATTCGGATGCGGCCGCGTCCTGGTAGAGAGGAATCGGCACCGCGCCAATCGACTGAGCCGCGAGCATCGCGGCGTAGAGCCGCGGGCGGTTCTCACCGACGACGACGAGGTGCTGCCCGCGCGCCAGGCCCGCTTCGGCCAGCCCGCAAGCCAGCGCTTCGACGAGCGCCGCGAGACCGCTCCATGTGTGCGTCTGCCAGATGCCGAGGTCCTTCTCGCGCAACGCAGGGGCGGCCGGCCGGCGAGCGGCATGGTCGAGCAGAAGGCGGGGGAAGGTGGTGTTCAAGCGGAATGCCGGCGTCGAGTCGACACCGTGCCGACGAAGAAACGACCCTCGTCACTTTAGGAAAATTTTGACGTCGCGTTGTCGTTCTGACGACAATCTACGGGACAGTACCCTCCGGTATATCCCTCGGCCTGGAAGTTGAAGCGTGCGTCCTCGATCTCGAGAAGCTGCGCGGCTACGGCCGGCCCTGAGCGGCGGCAGCGGCTACGGGTTCGAGACGCCCATCGCGACGTGCCCCGACGGCACGTGCACAGCGGCGCTCTCGATGTGGCCGGTCTGGTCGTCGAAGAAGAAGTCGGGTTCGAACTCGCGCAGGAATTCGCCCTTGGGCAGACCGCCGAGGAACATCGCCTGGTCGACCTCGATGTGCCACTCCATCAAGGTGCGGATCGCCCGCTCGTGGGCCGGCGCGCTGCGCGCGGTGACCAGTGCGGTCCGGATTCGCATCCCGTGCGACGGCTCGTGCTGTAGGCGCTGCAGCGCGAACAGCAGCGGCTTGAACGGGCCGGCTGCCAGCGGAGTCGTCGCCCGTTCGAGCTCGTGAGCCTGGAACGCGTCGAGGCCGCCATCCTGGTAGACGCGCTCGGCCTCGTCGGAGAATAGCACCGCATCGCCGTCGAACGCGATTCGCACCTCGTTCGGGTGCGCATCGGAGGCGCGCGCCGAATGCGGATAAACGCGCGCCGCCGGCACGCCGGCCATCAGCGCGGAGCGCACGTCGGCCTCGTTGGTCGACAGGAACAGGTTGGCGTTCAGCGGCTTCAGGTAGCGCCAGGGCGATTCGCCGCGCGTGAACACGCCGCGCTGGATCATCAGGCCATAGTGCTTGGCCGAACGGAACACGCGCATCCCGGACACCGGGTCGTTTCGCGAGAGGATCACGACCTCGACCTTTTGCTCGGTCGCGCCGTTGAAGGCGAGCAGCTTGTTGACGAGCGAAAAGGCAACGCCGGGCTTGGCCGCGCGGTCGAGGCGTTCGAGCTGGAGCTGCATGTAGGCGCGGTCATCGTGCGCCTCGAAATGCTGGTTCTCTTCCTCGAAGTCGAACAGCGCGCGCGACGAGATCGCGACGACGAGCTGGCCGTCCAGGGTTGTCGACATCGCCGGATGATAGGGGCGGGCGCGCAGCGCTCACCCGCGCCGAAGCGGCTCCGCGCCTACTTGACCCAGGTGTTGAGCTGGATGATTGGCAGCAGCACGGCGAGCACGATCAGCATCACGACGATGCCCATCACGACGATCAGTAGCGGCTCGAGAATCGTCGCCATCTGCATCGCGCGGCGCTGCACTTCGGTGCCGAGCTGGCGTGCTGCGCGCTCGAGCATCAGCGGCAACTGACCGGTCTGTTCGCCGAGACGCGAGAACATCGCGAGCAGGCCTGGGAAGCGCTTCTTGCCAGCCAGCGCGGCGGCGAGCGGTGCGCCCTCGCGCACCTGAACCAGCGCATCCATCGCATCGGCGCGCATCGCCCGGTTCGACAGCGTCTCGGCGGCGGCCTGCAGCGCCTTCAGGATCGGGACGCCGGCCCCGGCCAGCATCGACAAGGTGCCGGCGAAGCGGGCCGCGTTGTACCCGCGCGCCAGCCGTCCGACCAGCGGCACATTCAGAAGGCCGGCGTCGAAACTCTCGCGAAACGCGGGGTTTCGCAGCATCGCCGTCAGTAGCGCGAGCCCCGCGATGATCGCCAGCGCGAGCAGCCAACCGTAGTTGCGCACGAACGAACTGATGCCGAGCATCGCGACCGTCAGCGTCGGCAGCGCGCGCTTCGAATTGGTGAACACCGACGCGACCTGCGGCACGACGTAGGTGACGAGGAAGATCACGATCACGATCGCGATCAACGAAACGATTGCGGGATACAGGGTGGCGCCGACCAGCTTGCCTTTCAGCTCCTGGCGTTCCTCGAGGTCGTCGGCGAGGCGCTCGAGGACCGCGCCGAGCGCACCGCTCTGCTCGCCGGCGGCAACGACACCACGGTAGACCTCGTCGAATTCGCGCGGCGCACTTCCCAGCGCGCGCGCGAATGGCGAGCCGGCGTTGACTTCGCTGCGCAGGTGCGCGACCAGCTCTCGCTGGCGCGGGTCTTCCGCCTCGTCGCTGAGGGCCGTCAGGGCGCGTTCGAGCGGCAGGCCGGAGCCGACCAACCCTGCCAGTTGGCGCGTCCACACGGCGAGGCCGGTGGTGCCAAACACGCGCCGGGACAGCTTGAACTGACCGCCCGTGTCAGTGCCGGCGGCGGCGACCGGTGTGACGGCCAGCGGGACGAGCGATTGCGCGCGCAACTGGGCGCGCGCGGCACGCGCGTTGTCGGCATCGAGCAAGCCGGTCGCCGACTTGCCGGCCACATCGAGGGCTTCGAACTTGTAGGCCGGCACGGGGCTGTCCTAGCGGGCGAGAGAACGGCCTGCGTCGATGGCGGCCGGCACGCAGGCCGGCGAGATCACGGTCGTCATTCGCGCGTGACCCGCATCACTTCTTCGGGCGAGGTGATGCCTTCGTCGACGAGGCGCTCGCCGTCCTCGCGCATCGAACGCAGACCACCCGCCTCGGCAGCGACGAAGAGCTGGGATTCGGCGGCTCGGCTGTGGATCAGCGAGCGCACCTTCTCGTCGGCCACCATCAGTTCGTAGACGCCGGTGCGGCCCTTGTAGCCGGTCGTGCTGCAGGCGGCGCAGCCGACGGGATGGTAGCGGCCGCGCGCGTCGGCGCGCTTGCATTCGGGGCAGAGCTTGCGCACCAGGCGCTGCGCGAGCACGCCGAGCAGGCTCGAGCTCAGCAGGAACGGCTCGACCCCCATGTCCGTCAGTCGGGTCACCGCGGAAGGCGCGTCGTTGGTGTGCAAGGTCGCGAGCACGAGGTGGCCCGTCAGCGACGCCTGGATCGCGATCTGCGCCGTCTCGAAATCGCGGATCTCGCCGATCATGATGACGTCCGGGTCCTGACGCAGGATCGCGCGCAGCGCCTTCGCGAAAGTCAGGTCGATGCGCGGGTTGACCTGCGTCTGGCCGATGCCCGCGAGCTCGTATTCGACCGGGTCCTCCACGGTCAGCACGTTGGTGCCCCCGGTGTCGATGCGGCCGAGCGACGCATAGAGCGTCGTCGTCTTGCCGGAGCCGGTCGGGCCCGTCACGAGGACGATGCCGTGCGGCTGGTGGACCAGCCGATCGAACTTCGTCAGCACGTCGCCGCTCATGCCGAGGCCTTCGAGCGTGAACTTCGACTCGCTCTTGTCGAGCAGACGCAGCACCGCGCGCTCGCCGTACGACGACGGCAAGGTCG
>Ga0070672_100000171_pt1 | contig 36120 bp, 33 predicted proteins | sample KBSM13metaG_FD_66151 | JGI IMG/M metagenome (GOLD analysis project Ga0070672, IMG submission 66151) | Miscanthus rhizosphere microbial communities from Kellogg Biological Station, Michigan, USA - KBS M1-3 metaG | ecosystem: Host-associated > Plants > Roots > Rhizosphere > Soil ... | reverse complement strand
AGGCCGCGTCGTAGAGCCACACCGAGCCGCGGTCCGCGTGGAGCACCTGCTTCGCGGCATTGACGACCTCGGACAGCATCGTCGTGAGGTCGTACGGCGCCGCGAGCTTGCTCGTGACCTCGAGGATCACTTCCATGTCGCGCACCGTCAAGCCGCGTTGGGTTGCTTCGGCGCTCACCCCGTTCTCCGTCATCGCGAGCGAATGTATCAGAGCGGCGGCCGGTTGAGGTCGATGTGCAACACCGGGCGGTTGGTATCGCGCTGAAGCGGGCCCGTTCGCCGTTGGCCGCAAATTTATGTGTAAGATTACCGACCACCGATTTGCCCTGGTGCCCACCCTTGGGGTCCCGGTAGAAGATGGCCTTTGAGCGGATGAGAGTCTTTACCGGCAACGCGAACCCCAAGCTCGCCGAAGCCGTCTGTCGCCATCTCAACACCAGCCTCGGTCGGTGCGTCGTGGGGCGTTTCTCCGACGGCGAGGTAATGGTCGAGCTTCTGGAGAACGTGCGCGGCCGGGATGTCTTCATCCTGCAGTCGACGTGCGTCCCGACGAACGACAACCTGATGGAGATCCTCGTGATGACGGATGCGCTGAAGCGCGCGTCCGCCGGACGGATCACCGCGGCGATTCCCTATTTCGGCTACGCGCGGCAGGATCGGCGGCCGCGCTCCGCGCGTGTGGCGATCACGGCCAAGGTGGTCGCCGACATGCTAACGACCGTGGGCGTGAACCGGGTCATGGTGATGGACCTGCACGCCGATCAGATCCAGGGGTTCTTCAACATCCCCGTCGACAACATCTATGCGACGCCCATTCTCCTCGGCGATCTGTGGAAGCAGAATTACGACGACCTGCTGGTCGTGTCGCCCGACGTTGGCGGCGTGGTCCGGGCGCGCGCCATTGCGAAGCGGCTCGATTCCGATCTCGCGATCATCGACAAGCGCCGGCCGCGCGCGAACGTCGCCGAGGTCATGAACATCATCGGCGACGTCAAGGGACGGACCTGCGTGATCATGGACGACATCGTCGACACCGCGAACACGCTCTGCAAGGCAGCTACCGCGCTCAAGGAGCACGGCGCGAAAAAAGTAGTCGCTTACTGCACGCATGCCGTGCTTTCGGGCGGGGCGGTCCAGCGGATAGCGACCTCCGAGCTCGACGAGATCGTAGTCTCCGACACGATTCCGCTGACCGAGGAGGCGCAAGCCTGTTCGCGGATCCGCATCCTGTCGTGCGCGCAGCTCCTGGCCGAGACGATGACGCGCGTCTCGAACGAGGAGTCGGTCAGCTCGCTGTTTACGGAGTAAGAACGGCGAAGCCTAAAGGGCGTGATGAAACGCGAGTCGGCGCTTGAGGCCGACGAGGCGATGGTAGAAACGGCCGAAAACGGTTACACTTCAAGGCTTTCCCCGGCACAGACCGGGATGTCGCCAACCGCAGACGACCGGACCGGGCGCCCCTTGGCGTCCCCTCCCGGAAGGCCGCAGACATCAGGAGTCGCAACATGGAATTCATCGCATTCCCACGTAAGGCCGAAGGGCGCGGCGCCAACCGCCGCATGCGCCGCGCCGGCAAGGCGCCCGGGGTCGTGTACGGGGGCACGCAGGAACCGGAGGCGATCGAGCTCGATCACAACGCCCTTTTCCACGCGCTGCGCAACGAAAAGTTCCACGCGTCCATCCTCAGCATGACCGTCGACGGGAAGTTGACGAAGGTCCTGCTGCGCGACGTGCAGATGCATCCTTTCAAGAACGAGATCCTCCACGTCGACTTCCAGCGCGTCGACGAAAACCGCAAGATCCACATGAAGGTGCCGTTGCACTTCGAGAACGGCGATAAGTCGCCGGCCGTCAAAGTGTCCGGCGCGATCGTGAGCCACGTGATCACGGATCTCGATGTGACCTGCCTGCCGAAGGACTTGCCGGAATTCATCCGCGTGGACCTATCCGAGCTGGACGTCGGCCATTCAGTGCACGTGTCGGCGCTAGGCCTTCCGCCCGGTGTCACGGTCGTGACGAAGGGCAAGCTTGACCCGGTGGTCGCTGCGGCCGTCGTGCCCAAGGCGCACGTCGAGGAGACCGCGCAAGCGACGCCGGAAGCCGAAGCGGGTGCCGCGGTCGCAGGAGCCGCGGCTCCGGGCGCAGCGCCGGCGGCCGAGGCAAAGCCAGCCGATGCAAAGGGCGGCGACAAGAAAGAAGCGGGCAAGGACGACAAGAAGAAGTAAGAGGCGAAGTCAGCGCACACTGTCGCGACTTCGCGCATCAGGCCCGCCGTGCGCCACGCGGCGGGCCTTTTCGTTGACGTTGGCGTGGGGTGCTCACGGTCCGCCATGACGGCAACATCTTCCACACACCACGCTCATGCGCAGCGGTGAAGGCAAGCCGGCTGTGCGACTTGTCGCCGGGCTGGGCAATCCCGGGCGAGAGTATGCGTTCACGCGTCACAACGCGGGGTTTTGGTTCCTCGATGCGCTGGCGTCGAAAGTGGGCGCTGCGTTTCGCAGCGAAAGCAAATTCCAGGGGCAGCTTGGCAAGGCGGAGGGCAACCTGCGTCTCCTGAAGCCGATGACCTACATGAACCTGTCCGGGCGGTGCGTATCCGCGGCCGCCCGCTTTTTCACCATCGCGCCCGCCGAAATTTTGGTGGTCCACGACGAGCTCGACCTTCTACCGGGCGACGCGAAGATGAAGTTCGGCGGCGGCGTGGCGGGTCACAACGGCCTGAAGGACATCTCGGCGCAACTCGGAACCAAGGATTTCTGGCGGCTGCGAATCGGCATCGGCCACCCGCGCGACTCTTCGATTCCGCAACAGGACGTCGCCGACTACGTGCTGGCGCCGCCGACCGTAGCCGACGGCAAGACCATCGCGGCCGCGGTCGAGCGCGCGCTCGATGCCTGGCCCGCGATCGCGGCGGGCGAGTTCGAGCGGGCTATGCTGCTGCTGCATACCAAGGAAAAGTAGACATGAGCTTGAGATGCGGGATCGTCGGCCTGCCGAACGTGGGCAAGTCGACGCTGTTCAATGCGCTGACCCGCGCGGGAATCGCGGCCGAGAACTATCCGTTCTGCACGATCGAGCCGAACGTCGGCATCGTTGAAGTGCCCGACCCGCGCCTAGCGCAGCTCGCCGCCATCGCGAAACCGGAGAAGGTGCTGGCGGCGACCGTGGAGTTCGTCGACATCGCCGGCCTCGTCGCGGGGGCGTCCAAAGGCGAGGGCCTCGGCAATCAGTTCCTCGCCAACATCCGCGAGACCGATGCGATCGCCCACGTCGTTCGCTGCTTCCTCGACGACAACGTGGTCCACGTGTCCAACAGGATCGATCCCGTCTCGGACATCGAGACCATCAACACGGAGCTGGCGCTCGCCGATCTCGCTGCCGTGGCGAAGCAGATCTCGAAGTACGAGAAGCCGGCCCGCGCCGGCGACAAGGAGGCGCAGCGTATCGTGTCGGTGCTGAAGAAGGTCGAAGCGGTGCTCGATCAGGGCAGGCCTGCCCGCAGCGCCGACCTCTACCACGAGGAACAAGACGCATTGAAACCCTTCTTCCTGCTCACGATGAAGCCGACGATGTACGTCGCCAACGTGGCGGAGCGGGGATTTCACGACAATCCGCTGCTCGACGCCGTCGTCGCGTACGCAGCGAAGGAGGGGGCACCGGTGGTCCCCGTCTGCGCCGCGCTCGAAGCCGAGATCGCCGATCTCGAGGGCGAGGACAAGCTCGCGTTTCTCGCGGACCTCGGACTCTCGGAGCCGGGGCTCGACCGCGTGATCCACGCAGGCTACAAGCTGCTGGGGCTCGAGACGTACTTCACCGCGGGTCCGAAGGAAGTGCGCGCGTGGACGATCCATCACGGCGACACCGCGCCGAAGGCGGCGGGCGTCATCCACACCGACTTCGAGAAGGGCTTCATCCGCGCCGAGGTGATCGCCTTTCCGGACTTCATCGCCGCGAAGGGCGAGCAGGGCGCGAAGGAGCACGGCAAGATGCGCCTGGAAGGCAAGGAGTACGTCGTCAAGGACGGCGATGTGATGCACTTCCGCTTCAACGTCTAGATGAAGGGCCCCCAACGCTCACTTCGTTCGCTGGCTCCCGAGGTTCGCACGGCGCGTCGCAGTTGCTGCTCGCGGACGTGCGGGCGGCGGACGATGACCGCTCGCGCAGGATGAAGCTTCGCTTCACCAAGATGCACGGCCTCGGCAACGACTTCGTCGTTCTCGACGGCATCGCGCAGCGGATCGCCATGACGGCGGCGCAGTATCGTCGATTGGCCGACCGGCGTCTGGGCGTCGGATGCGATCAGGTGCTGATCGTCGAGCGTACGCGCCGTCCGGACGTCGACTTCCGCTACCGGATCTTCAACGCGGATGGCGGGGAGGTCGAACAGTGCGGCAACGGCGCGCGCTGCTTCGTCACGTTCGTGCGCGACAAAGGCTACACGCAGGCGAAGCGCATACGCGTCGAGACGGCGGGCGGCATCATCGTGCCGGAGGTCGACGACAACGGCGAGGTGACAGTCGATATGGGCGAGCCGCGATTCAAACCCGAGGACATCCCCTTCGTCGGCGCGCAAGCCGACGATCGTGCTGCCGGCGGGAGCGGCGACCTCGTCCAGCTGCTCGACGTGGGCGGCGAGACCGTTGCCATCAGCCTCGTCTCGATGGGAAATCCGCATGCCGTGCAGGTCGTCCGCGACGTGGAAGCGGCGCCAGTCTCGACCCAGGGACCGTTGCTGGAGCACCACGCGCGTTTTCCGCAACGAGTGAACGCAGGCTACATGCAGGTATTGGATCGCGCTAACATTCGACTACGCGTCTGGGAACGAGGCGCCGGGGAGACTCTGGCGTGCGGCACCGGCGCGTGCGCGGCGGTGGTGACCGGGATTCGGCGAGGGCTCATCGATTCGCCCGTGCGGGTCGAGACGCGCGGAGGGTTGCTGACCATCGCGTGGCCGGGGCCCGGCGCCGGCGTGCTGATGACGGGGCCCGCTACGACGGTGTTCGAAGGCGAGTGGGAGGTACCCTCGGCGTGACGCCGGCGGGCGCTCGACAAAAAAATGACCACTGACAGGACAAACGGGATGGAAGCAAACGACGTCGCGCGGTACCTGAAGCAGAACCCCCGCTTTTTCGAAGAATACGCCGACGCCATCGCCGACATCTTCGTCCCCCATCCGCACGGTGGTCACGCAATCCCGATCGCGGAGCGCCAGATCGTCACGCTGCGCGAGAAGAACACCGATCTCGAGAATCGGTTGCGCGACATGATTCGCTTCGGGGGCGAGAACGATCAGATCAGCGAAAGGCTGCACAGGTCGACGCTAGCGTTGATCGCCGCGCCCGATCTCGAGACGACGCTGCAGATCCTCTATCACAGCCTCAAGGAGGATTTTCGCGTGCCCCAGGTGAGCTGCCGTCTTTGGGGCAAGGTGCCGGAACAGTCGTATCTGCCCGAGCTCGCCGCCGCGAGCCAGGAGCTGCGCGATTATGCCCACAAGCTGGGCACGCCGTACTGCGGGCGGACGCCGCCGTTCGAGTCGCGCGACTGGTTCGACAGCGGGCAGGACTGCCAGTCGTTCGCCTTCCTGCCGCTGCGCACGGCGTACACGTTCGGTCTGCTCGGCCTCGCCGATGAGGATGCCGAGCGCTTCCATTCCGGCATGGGCACGGTGTACCTCACGCGCCTCGCGGAGCTCGCGAGCGTCGCGACATCGCGCTACCTGCCTCCGGCGTAGCAGGACGCATCCCGGTGCGCAAGGCGGCCGCTCCTGCAATCGCGCCGCGGGCCAACACGCCGCCGGCCATCGCGCCGGTGAACGCCGCGCATCTGGCGGCGTTCGGCGAGCACCTGCGCTCGCGGCCGCTGCACACCCGCTCCGCCTACTTGCGCGATGCGACGGTGCTTGCCGCGCTCGCCCGCGACACCGATGTGGCGCAGCTGCGCGCTCCGGAGCTGCGCCGCTTTCTTGCAACTGTTCACGGGCGCGGGTTGTCGGGCCGAAGCCTCGCGCGAATGCTCTCGTCCTGGCGCGCGCTCTACAGGCACCTTCAGGATCGCGAGCCGTCGATCAAGGAAGATCCTTGCGCAGGGCTCAAGGCGCCGAAGGCGGTGAAGCGTCTTCCCTCGGCGCTGTCGCCCGATGAAGCCGCGCAGCTCGTCGAGATAAAAGGCGACGAGGCGCTCACGGTCCGCGATCGCGCGCTGTTCGAGCTTGCGTATTCATCGGGATTGCGCCTGTCGGAGCTCGCGGGCCTCGACGTCGATCGGGTCGATCTCGCGTCCGCGGAAGTGCGCGTGTGGGGCAAAGGCTCGAAGGAACGAATCGTTCCCGTCGGCGCTTCGGCGCTCTCGGCGATTCGAGCGTGGCTCGACAAGCGGGCGCAACTGCCCGATGCCGATCCGAAACCGATGTTCGTGGGTCGCGCCGGCAAGCGAATCACCCCGCGCGCGATCGAGCGCCGGCTTGCCGACTGGGCGTTGCGGCAGGGCCTCACCCGGCACGTGCATCCGCATATGCTGCGGCATTCGTTCGCGTCGCATGTGCTGCAATCGTCCGGCGACCTGCGCGCGGTCCAGGAAATGCTCGGTCACGCGAGCATCGCGAGCACGCAGGTCTACACGCACCTCGATTTCCAGTATCTCGCCAAGGCGTACGACCGCGCGCATCCGCGCGCGAGACGCAAGAAAACCTGATCGGTAGCTGCGCGCCCCCGCGTGCTCGTTACGCGGGCTCGACGAAACGGACGACACCCGGCAGCCATGGCAGGTCGGTCGGCCCGGGGTCGCGACCCGCTTGCTTCAGCAGCGTCGTCAGCTGTCCGCGGTGGTGGGTTCCATGGTTGAACAGGTGCACCGCGGCGAGGGCGCGCGCGAGCTCGCGAGTGCGACCGTCGACCTTGCTCGTATAAGTGAGCGAGCCCGCAAGCCATTCCGTCGTCGTGTTGCCCGCCCAGTCGAGCATCCTGCGATCGGTGACTTCCCGTTCGCGCGCGAGCTCGCTGAAATCGTCGAACATGTCGGCGCCGAATGCGGGCGCGGTGCACGGCTCATCGATGAAGCGGCCCAGCCACATCCGGTCGCCCCACAGCAGGTGATTGAGCGTGCCGTGCATCGAGTGGAAGAACGCGCCGCGGTCACGCTTGCGCTCGTCGTCGGGGATCTCGCCGACGAGAGCGTACAGCCGCTCGTTCATCCAGCGGTTGTAGCGCGCCATGACCTGACAGTATTCGGGCGTGATCATCGCTTCCATCCGTTTGGTTCGGAACCGGTTTGCTTCGGACATCAGGCCGCAACGGCCTCCTCGTCGACTTGGGCAAGCTCCTCGACCTCGATCGCCGAGGCGAGCTGCGCGAGTCGCGCGATGACGCCGTAGGAATAGAAGCGATTCGGCAGACACCCCGGCGGGCCGCTCAAGTCCGGGATGCACGGCGTCTCGAACGCGAGGGGCACGAACTCCGCGCCTGGGGCGTTCAGGTTCTCGTCCTTGCCACGCTGCGCATGGACGCGATAGAAGCCGCCCACCACAAAGCGATCGATCATGTAGACGACCGGCTCGGCGATGGCGTCGTGTATCGACTCGAACGTCGGCACCCCTTCCTGGACGATGACGGAAGACACTTCCAGCCCCTCCTTCACCACCGCCATCTTGTTGCGCTGCTTGCGATTGAGTCCGACGACCTCCGAGGCGTCGTGGACGGTCATGATGCCCATGCCGTAGGTGCCCGCGTCGGCCTTCACGATGACGAACGGCTTCTCCCCGATGCCGTATTCGGCATACTTGGCCTTGATCCGGTCGAGCAGGAAGGAGACGTTCGACGCGAGGCACTCCTCGCCCGCGCGCTCCTGGAAATCGATCATCCCGCAGACGCCGAACAGTGGATCGATGAGCCAGGGATCGATGCCGAGCATCGACGCGAAGTCCTTCGCGACGTCGTGAAACACCTTGAAGTGATGCGACTTCTTGCGGTTGTGCCAGCCGGCGGCAAGCGGCGGCGTGATCGGCTGGTCGATGTCGGCGAGGACCTTCGGCGCCCCGGCAGACAGGTCGTTGTTGAGCAGCACCATGCACGGATCGAAATCAGCGAGACCCACGCGACGCCCGGTGCGCATGATCGGCTCGAGCGTGAGCGAGCCCCGGCTCGGGAGCTCGATCGCCGTCGGCGCCAGCAAATCCGCAGTGAGGGAGCCCAACCGTACGCGCATTCCCGCGTGACGCAGTATGTTCTGCAGCGTCTCGACGTTCTGCAGGTAGAACGTGTTGCGCGTGTGATTCTCGGGGACGAGCAGGATGCCGCGCGCATCCGGGCACACCCGTTCGACGGCGGCCTGGATCGCCTGTACGCACAGCGGCAGGAACGCAGGATTCAGGTTGTTGAAGCCGCCAGGAAAGAGATTCGTATCGACGGGCGCCAGCTTGAATCCGGCATTGCGCAAATCGACCGACGCATAGAACGGCACGGCGTGTTCCCGCCACTGCGTGCGAAACCAGCGCTCGATATCCGGCATCCGATCGAGGATGACCTGCTCCAGCGCCTGCAGCGGGCCCGCGAGGGCGGTAGTCAGATGAGGAACCATGGCCGCTCGCAAGGAAGGGGCGGGGTGCGATTGTAGCGGAACCCGGAAGGCCTGCCGTCGGAGCGGCTCGGAGAACGCGCGCGACAGTCCCCCTCACTCGGGAAAGCGCGCGACGGGGTGCCCGGCCGCGACATCTTTGCGGTACAGACGGTACAACTCCTTGCGGTCACCGGGACGCGCGCCTTCCCAAACCCGAACCCACTCCTCCGACGGCCCCGTCGCGCCGGTAGCGCGCGTTCTCTGCACGAGCAGAGTCATGCATGCCGCGTCGGGCACGCGCTCCAGTCGCACGGTGGTCACGTTCTCGAAATAGACGAACAGACCCCGCTGTCCTTCCCCGAAATACAGACTGGCGACGCAATCGCCTTCGGGAAGCGCGCGCGCCAGGGACCGGAACATCTCGCGATAGCTCATGCCGGAATCGAGATACCGCAACCATAGCGTCATCGCGAGGGCCCAACAGAGCGTGATGCCGGACACCCATTGCACGAGGGCACGTCCTGCCGACGAGGGGCCGCTCGCGAGCACCCACGCGGCGCTCAGCGTGACGGCGAGTGCTAGAGCGAGTGGCGGCGACTGCACCACAGGCTCGAAACCGGGCTGGTGTTCGAGCAGCTTCGACTGCCACCATGCGGGAATTCCGGTCACGAGCGCGAGCCACGAGAGCCAGTGCCGGCGACCGCGCGAAAAGCGCGTGCATCCAGAAAGCCGGAGGGAGCGCGCCGACGACGGCCGCGACGCCGAGCGCCGCGGCGTAGCGCCGGGTGCGCCATGCAGCGAAGAGCGGCAGCAGCAGAGCGGTCAAGGCGAGCACGCCGGGACCGAACAATCCTTTGCCGAAGAATGCGGAAGCGCCGCCGAGACCAAGCGCTGCGCCGGCCGCCCAAAGCGACTTCCGGGCCAACGCCAGGCCATACATGCCCACCGCCACTCCGGCGAGGAGCACGACGTCCGGGATGAGTTGGTGCATCCGTGGGAGCGTGCCCAGGCACCCCAGCGGAATCAGCACGGCCGCCGAGGCGAAGCCCCGCCCGAAGATCTCGCGCGCCGTCAGGGCGAGAAAGACGAGCGCGAGCGCGACGAAAGATCCTGTGGCAAGACGCGCGGCATCGTGCGCGGGCAGCAGCCCGTTCAACAGTTCGACGAAGGCGCCGGCGACGACGTAGATCCCCGGCGGCTTTTCGACGAACGGTTCGCCCGCGAGGGTAGTTACGACCAGTCGCGCGTCCTCAGATGGTCGAGGACGATCCCGAAGGTGTACGCCTCGTCGGGCTTCCACGGATCGTGGCCGATAACCCCGAACAGAATCCATGCGGACGCCAGTAAAACGACCCACCGGACCGCCGGGATCCCCGCGACCGGCGAACGCAAAAGGCCTCGCGCCGGTCGCCGCCAATGGATGGCGGACATCGTCTCGGCGGGGGATTGCGCCACGGCGTGCGGCCTTCAGCGCGGGGTGCCGATTGTTGCATGAAATGGCGCACCGTTCCGAAGGCGGATGCCACAGAGGAACTTGGCGTCACGGTCGAGCAAGGGGATCGCTCGCCGCTCCCCGATGCTGAGGAAAAAAAGGGGCGCCGTTGGGGCGCCCCGAAGTTCCAGGAGGTTCTCTACTGCTACCGCATGCGCGTTCCGGCCGCTAGATCCGGTACGCGGATTCGCCGTGGGAGCTGATGTCGAGGCCTTCGCGCTCCTCTTCCTCGGTGACGCGCAGCCCGATCAAGAGGTCGACGATCTTGTAGGCGATGAACGCCACGACGCCGGACCAGACGATCGTGGTGCCGACTCCTTTCGCCTGAATGATGAGCTGGTCGAAGATCGAGTAGTCGGCGCTGATCTTGTTCGCGACGTAATCGTAGATGCCCTGGCCCCCGAGCTTCGGTGCGGCGAACACGCCCGTGAGCAGCGCCCCCAGGATTCCGCCGACAGCGTGCACGCCGAAAACGTCGAGCGCATCGTCGGCGCCGAGCATCTTCTTGAGACCGTTCACGCCCCAAAGGCACACGAGTCCCGCGAGCAGGCCGAGAATCAGCGCGCCGTTGACCCCGACGAATCCGCATGCAGGCGTGATGGCAACAAGGCCGGCGACGGCGCCGGACGCCGCCCCCAGCATCGACGGCTTGCCCTTGATGACCCACTCGGCGAGCATCCACGAGAGGACGGCGGCGGCGGTGGCGACGAGTGTGTTGATGAAGGCTAGCGCGGCAGTGTCGCCGGCTTCGAGCGCCGAACCGGCGTTGAAGCCGAACCAGCCGACCCACAAGAGCGAGGCGCCGATCATCGTGAACGTCAGGTTGTGCGGCGCCATCGAGTCCTTGCCGTAGCCGACGCGCTTGCCTGCGACGTACGCCCCGACGAGCCCCGCAACGCCGGCGTTGATGTGCACGACCGTCCCGCCCGCGAAGTCGAGCGCGCCCATTTGCCATAGCCAGCCGCCCTTTGCCGTTTCCGACGCGAGCGTCGCCGCGTCCTTGATCCCGTCAGGGCCGGGCCAGAACCAGACCATGTGGGCGATCGGCAGGTAGGCGAACGTGAACCAGAGGACTGCGAACACGAGCACCGCTGAAAATTTCATCCGCTCGGCGAACGCGCCGACGATCAGCGCGACCGTGATCGCCGCGAACGTCGCCTGGAACACGATGTAGAGGTACTCCGGAATCACCACCCCCTTGCTGAACGTCGCCGCCGTGGCAAACGATCCGACGCCGTCCTTGACGGTGAAGATACCCGACAGGAAGAGCCGGCTCATCCCGCCGAAGAACGGCCCGTTCTCGGTGAACGCAATGCTGTACCCGTAGATCGTCCACAGCACGACGATGAGCGAGAAGATCACGAACACCTGCATCAGCACCGACAGCATGTTCTTCGAGCGGACAAGTCCTCCGTAGAACAGCGCCAGGCCCGGGATCGACATCATGATCACGAGCACCGTCGCGACGATCATCCACGCGTTGTCACCCTTGTTCGGCGCCGGCGCGGCGGCTTCCGCGGCAGCAGCGGCGGGCGCGGCAGCAGCAGGCGCAGGGGCCGCAGGCGCGGCTGCCGCAGCAGCGGGGGCTGCGGCGGGCGATGTGGCGGCCGGCGCTTTCGCGTCAGGCGCACCCTGCGCAAGAACGATGGGTGCGGCGGCGCCGTTCGATGCGGCCGCAACCACGGGCAACAGCGCGCCGACGAGGGCTGCGCCGAAAGCAATCAGTGCAAGCAGACGTTTCATGTTCCTCCCCTTCATAGCGCATCCGCGCCGGTCTCGCCGGTACGGATGCGCACGACCTGTTCGAGATCCGAGACGAAGATCTTGCCGTCGCCGATCTTTCCGGTTTTTGCGGACTTCTCGATCGCTTCGATGACGCGATCGAGCAGGTCGGTCTTGATCGCGGCTTCGATCTTGACCTTCGGCAGAAAGTCGACGACGTACTCTGCGCCGCGATACAGCTCGGTGTGGCCCTTTTGCCGGCCAAAGCCCTTGACCTCGGTGACGGTTACACCCTGCACGCCGATGCTCGACAAAGCCTCGCGGACCTCGTCGAGCTTGAACGGCTTGATGATTGCGGTGACGAGCTTCATGTTCTCCCTCGCGGAAAAGCGGTTGGACGGATCGATGCGGACGCCGCGTTTAGAAAGTCTTCTTGACGTAGACGACGGCTACGTCCTTCGCGGTGTTGTACCCGGTGGTGTCGGTGTAGAACGCCTTCTTCGCGTCGTTGCCGCTGTAGTACGCGCCGACCTCGAGGCCCTTCAGCGCGCCGTCGCCGACGGTGTACGAACCGCCGACCTTCCAGTCGTTGTACGAGGCCTTCGAATTGCCGCTGCCGTCGTGGGCCACGTTCAGGATCCCGTAGTGACCGATGATCGCGAAGCCCGTTTCGCCGACCGGATAGTTCGCGTAGAAGTCGAAGTACCACGTGCCGTCGGTTTTCCTGCCGGTAGGTTGAGCGCCAAAGTAATCGTCGAGGCTGTACGAAGCCTTGGCGCCGAGCCATTTCCAGTTGAGAGCGGCGTAGAGCTCCCATGTATTCGCGCTCACCACGCCCGGATTTTTCTTGCCCGGGTAGAGGTAATAGAGCGTCCCGAGGTCGAGGTTCAAGTCGTCGTTGATCGCCCACTTGTAGCCGCCGTAGAAATCCCACTCGAGGCTGGAACGGGAATAGAGATTGAAGTCCTCGAGCCAGCTGATGTTCGATCCCCATGTGCCGAGATAGAAGCCGCTCGAGTGAGCCCAGTCGAAGCCGCCCTGCACGGCAGGCTTGCCAGCGGTCTGGCTGAGCCCCCGGAAGATGTACTCGCTGAACAGGCCCACGTTCGCCGTCAGCGTGTAGTCGGGCGCGGGCGGCGTCGCCGGGGCGGGGGGGGGCGGAGGTGTTTGGCCGAGGAGCGCGGTCGGAAGGAATGCGGCGACAGCAACGGCCTTGGCGAACAAAAACGGCGACGACGTCTTGGGCATGAAATCCTCTTTTTGGGGATGGAGGTGGAACTGAAGCGAGTGAATCGCTTCGGTCAACCGAGCATTTCATGTGCCAGGAGAAATATAGCTTATTAAACAACCAGTTAATTGATTTTGACGACTAGCCGCACGAGCGCCGGTGAAGTTAGCGCACCAGCTTGGTGCGACAATTGCCGAACATCGCACCAGCTGCGAGCGGTGGCTTTAGGTCGGCGCGACAACGTCTCGCGTTCAGGTGCCATCCGGCGGTTTGGTAGACTCGACGCACCGTCAAACGCATCTCAGGAGTGGGCCATGCCAGGTCCTCCGAACTTAGACGACATCGCGGCACGGATCAGCAGGGCGATCGAAAACTCGCCCGCGAAAGACATTGAAAAGAATGTGAAGGCGATGCTGTCCTCAGGGCTCGCCCGCCTCGATGTCGTGCCGCGCGCGGAGTTCGACTTGCAGACCGAGGTGCTGCGCAAAACGCGCGAAAAGCTGGAAGCGCTCGAGAAGCGAGTCGCCGAATTCGAGGCGCGACTTCCGCCGGCGAGCTGAGGTGACTGCCGGTCGCTGCGCCGGCGCGATGAGGGTCGGCCATGTGGCCGAGTGCGGTGGCCAAGCGGGGTCGCTACGATCGACGATCGTGCCACCGCAGATGCGACACGCGGCTTGCAATACCGCAGCTTGCAATACCTCAGCTTGCGTTCCCCACTCGGCAACCATGTCGCTCGCCGTCGTTCTCTCGCGCGGACTTTCGGGTCTCGATGCGCCGCTTGTCACCGTCGAGGTGCACTTGGCCGGCGGCCTTCCCGCGTTCAATCTCGTGGGGTTGCCCGACACCGAGGTCAGGGAGTCGCGCGACCGCGTCCGCGCCGCACTGCAGAACGCGCAGTTCGATTTTCCTTCGCGCAAGATCACGGTCAATCTCGCGCCGGCCGATCTTCCGAAGGAGTCCGGCCGCTACGATTTGCCGATAGCCATTGGCATCCTGGCGGCCACTGGTCAGATCCCCGGCAACGCATTGTCGCGTTACGAATTCGCCGGCGAGCTTGCGCTGGGCGGAGCCTTGCGCCCGATTCGCGGGGCGCTGCCGATGGCGCTGTGCGCACGCCGCGACGCACGCGCGTTCGTGCTGCCCTCGGAAAGCGCGGCCGAGGCCGCGCTGGTGCGCGATGCGACCGTGTATCCGGCGTCGTCGCTGCTTGCTGTCTGTGGGCACCTGACTGGCCGCGGGCCGCTGGCCCCGCTCGAGGGCGCGGGCGCGACTCCCGCGAGCATTGGCCCCGCGCTCGACTTAGGTGACGTCCGTGGCCAGGAACCCGCGAAGCGGGCGCTTACCATCTCCGCAGCCGGCGCCCACAGCCTATTGATGATGGGTCCGCCAGGAACGGGCAAGTCGATGCTGGCGCAGCGGCTTCCCGGCCTCTTGCCGTCGCTGTCCGAGGACGAGTCGCTGGCGGTCGCGGCGATCGCGTCGCTCGCCGGGCGGTTTTCTCCGAACGGATGGGGTGCGCGACCTTTTCGCGCGCCGCATCACACCGCGAGCGCCGTTGCCCTCGTGGGTGGCGGCAGCGATCCGCGTCCCGGCGAAATCTCGCTTGCACATCACGGGGTGCTGTTCCTCGACGAGCTGCCCGAATGGGACCGCAGGGTGCTCGAGGTGTTGCGCGAGCCACTCGAGTCCGGCGTGATCCACATTTCGCGTGCCGCGCGACAGAGCAGCTTTCCAGCGGACTTCCAGTTCATCGCGGCGATGAATCCGTGCCCCTGCGGATGGCTCGGCCATGCAAGCGGTCGTTGCCATTGCACGCCCGATCGCATCGCGCGCTATCGTCATCGCATCTCCGGTCCGCTTATCGACCGCATCGACCTCGGCGTCGAGGTGCCATCGTTGACGGCGGAGACGATGGCAATCGGTGTTCGCGCGCCGGACCATTCGCCGCCGGTGGTGACAAGCGACTGCGCACGTCGCGACGTGACGGCCGCTCGTGCCCGCCAGATTTCGCGGCAGGGGAAACCGAATGCGCGGCTCGCACCGCGCGAAGTCGAAACCTGTTGCCAGCCCGGCATCGCAGGTGCGGCGCTGCTCGCGCAGGCCATGGCCCGGCTCTCACTCTCGGCGCGCGCGTATCACCGCATTCTCAAGGTCGCGCGCACGATCGCCGATCTCGCGGAGAGCCGGGACATCGCCGCACCTCACGTCGCGGAGGCGGTGGCCTATCGACGGTTCGATCGAATTTGACCGGGAACCCTGCGCTATGCTTTTGTCATAGTAAGATTCCCCCTCCGGCGTCGTGCCGGACGCTGCCTTTGAAAGTACGGAGGCCGGACCATGCGATCGACTCATCGTGACATCGAAGCGAAGCGCACGTCCCCGTTGGCTCTCTGGCGGTACGCGCACGACTACCTTCGCGCGGCGCAAGCGCTTGCCCGCCAGAACCGGATTGCCTGCCACGAATCGCAGGCGCCTTATCACGTTGCGTGCGATGGACTCGTCTTCGCGATCAAGTCCTTTCTGCGCACGCGCGGCGCGACAATGACCGAGCTCGACCGCATCATCGGCTGCTCGCTGACCGAGGCGCTCATCCGGAGCGAAGCGCAGGGCCTGCCGCGGATTCCCGAGCGGTGGCAAATGGCGGTCGCCGAAATCGCTGCGTGCTGCCAGGAGCACCAGTTCGTCCACATGACGACGACGGAATCGACGTTCATCGACGTCGAGCCGCTGGTCGAGGCGGGGGTCTGGCTGCTCGATCGGATTGCTCCGGATGTCGCCGATCACTACGCGCGGCATCTTGCGGAGGATGCCAGTCCCTCCGCCGAGGAATTCGTCGGTCGGCTACGCGCGGACCTGAAAGCGACTGCCGACGTCGCGGTGGCGTAGTGTAGGCTTGGTCGGGGCGTGCGGCGACACCGCGCTTGCCGGCGTCCCGTCGATGGCCGATTTGCCCCGATCGTTCATTTTCCTAGTCATTCGTAAGTAAGAGGCCCTTCGGCCCCAGCCCGCCGCTCGCGGTCGGTTTCCGCCTCCACGCAGCCGCGCCGCAGCATATTCACCTGTGTTCTACAGGCGAATCCCGAAGAACTCCGGATGCGGGGTCGAAAAGACCCACATCACGTAGGGTTTTGCGCCTAAGCGCAGCCGTTTTGCTGCATCGCGCCAAGGGGTTATCCACGACATCGGTTTCTCCAATGTCATTGATCTGAAACGACGATTTGATTTGGACGCCGCAGCCTCCTATCTTGACGTTGTGCGACGCAACAGCCGATGAGTCTCATGCGTTACGCACAGTTTCTGGACAAAGGAGTAATCGAAATGCGAAACGAAACCTTTCCGCTGAACGACCCGGCCGGCCTCGGCCTATTCCTCGTGATAGCCCGGGCGTTGGCGCCCGCGCCGTTCCAGCCGGACTTCAACGCGCGGTGGCCCAATGCCGAGCGGTCCCGCTCGCACCGCGAAGCGAAGGCGGACGTCGTCAAGGAGGCCATGACCGTGGCTGCGGAGACACGTCCCCGCAAGCGCGGATGGCTCGAGCGGCTCGACCGCTGGTTCTGGGCACAGCAACAGCGCGACATCGAGGCGTATCTCGCACGGTCGGAAGACATACACGACCTCGAGCAGCGGATGCGCAACCTCGAGCGCAGCCAGTGGCACCGCTATAACTGAAGCGGGCCGTTGCGCAGCTATCCCGGATGCCCTATCAACTCAACCGACAGGTGATCGAGATGAACGACCCAATCCTTACGCTTTACACCGCGCCGAAACCGGACGCCGCGACGCGGCGTTCCCTGTTCGCCTGCGGCCTCTGGATGCGCGCCGGCTTCATCGGCGCGAGCGCAACCGCCGTGGGCGTGATTCAGCTCTTCGACGGAGACTGGAGCATGCTCACTGCGCTGTCGACGTTGACTGCGGGGATTGCGCTCGCCGCCTTTTGCTGGGGCCGAGCGCATGCGGCGCTGGGCCCTCAGCCGGAGGCGGCCGCGCAGATCACGGTCGCCACGCCTGCTGCAGCGCATCGCTGAGCGCATTGAGAAGCGGGTCGCTGGCGCGATCGGCCGGATGCACGAGCCACAGCTTGGTCGTCACTGCCGGTCCCTGCCACCGTACGGTGCGGCCGGCATCGACCGACTGCGTGGCGATCTCGTCGCGAATAAGGCTCAACCCGACGCCGGATTCGACCAGGTTATGGATGACCGACTCGTTGTCGGCTTCCACCATGCGCTCGGGCGAAGGCGTCGGTGCATGAAACAGCTCCATTACCAGGCGGCGGTGCGTGCTCGGTTCCGGCGCAACGATCCAGGGCCGGGCGGCGATCGTCTCCCACGGTGCGACTTCGAGCTCGGAAGCCCAGGCTCCGGGCATCGTCACGTGATAGACGATGTCCCGCAACTCGACCGCCGTCAGATCCGCGTCGGGCCGCGGGCCGAAATAGAAGCTTGCATCGAGGGTTCCGCTCCGCACCCGCGCCAGCCCATCGCTCGACATCACCTGGGCGAGCTCGAGTTCGATCTGCGGGTAAAGCTCGCGTGCGTGCACGAGCAGGTCGCCGACCCGAAGCAGGGACGGCTCGAGCACGGTCCCGACCTTCAACTTTCCGGTCGGCTCGCCGCGAAGCTCCTGCGCGGAGTGCTTGAGATGCTCGACCGCGTCGATGATCTGCGCCGACTCCGCAAGCAGGCGGCGTCCCGACGGGGTGAGGCTCATCCCGGACGACGAACGTTCGAAGAGCGTGACGCCGAACCCTTCCTCGAGCGCCTTGATGTGCCCCGAGACCGCCGGCTGGCTCAAATGCAGCGCCTCGGCCGCCCGGGTGAGGTGGCCGAAATCGGCGACGGTGACGAAGGTGCGAAGTTGATTGAGATCCACGGGATTCCAAGCCGCCAAGTCATTCTACAAAGCGATTACCGCATCGCAACAAGACCTGTGCGGCAACGTTGCTTAGGCAACCATTATACGCGGCGACGCGGCACATTGCACTGGGGCGGTCTTGCTGCCGCCTAGGGTCTGTGAAATATTTACATATTAATCAGTATATTGAACGTATTTAGACACATTCGACTAATCGCACCGCCCCCCAGTCGGTCGGCCCAATCCGCCCCGATCTTGGTTTGGGCATCATCGCGGTGCGGCAGAGCGGGGTGCGGGCGCCGCCTGTTACGCTGCATCGCACAATAGGAGCCTGAACACCATGACCACTCTCGTCCAACGTCTCGACAAGCGCGCCCGAGCCGCGCTGCTGGCCCATTTCCTCGCGCTGGCGCCCGAAGACCGGCGGCTGAGGTTCGGCTCGTCGTTATCCGCCGGGCTCATCGCCCAATACGTCGGCCGGATCGATTTCGAACGCGATGCGGCGTTCGGCGTCCACGACATGAGCCTGCTCCTCGTGGGCGTCGCGCACGTTGCAATCGTCGACGACTACGCCGAGCTCGGCCTCTCGGTGCTGCCAGGCCATCGCGGTCGAGGCGTCGGGAGCGCGCTGTTCGAGCGTGGCGCTGCCCACGCGCAAAATCGCTCGGTGCCTCGCCTCTATATGCACTGCCTCAACGAAAATGCGGCCGTCGTCCACATCGCCAGGAAATTCGGCATGCACATCGTCGTTGAAGCGGGCGAAGCCGACGCACACCTCGAGCTTCCGCCGGCTTCTGCGGGTTCGATCGCCGGCGAACTCGTGACGGACCGGCTTGCGCTGTACGATTACGCGCTCAAGTCGCACGTCGCGAGCTGGAAGGGCGTCAATGCGGCGCTGGCGGGTGCCAGCCGACTTAGTAGCTAGGAAGCCTGCCCGGCCCAGAAAGGAGGGCTTCCTGTCCGCGCGAAGGACGTGGAGGCCCGTGATTCCCGAACGCTACCTCACGCATATCACCGGCACGCTTGGAGGCATCCGGGCCGACGGCTTCTATAAGTCGGAGCGCGTGATCCGCACGCCGCAGGCCCCCGCGATCGAGCTTACGGACGGTGCCGCGGTCGTCAATTTCTGCGCGAACAACTATCTCGGGCTCGCCGACGATCCAAGGCTTGTCGCCGCTGCGCACGAGGGGCTCGACCGTTACGGCTACGGGATGGCGTCGGTGCGGTTTATCTGCGGCACCCAGAGCGTGCATCGGGAGCTCGAAACGGCGCTTGCGGCCTTCCTCGGCGCCGATGACGCGATTCTCTACTCGAGCTGCTTCGACGCGAACGGCGGCCTCTTCGAGACGCTTCTCTCCGAAGAGGACGCGGTGATCAGCGACGAGCTGAATCACGCGAGCATCGTCGACGGTATACGGCTCTGCAAGGCGCGCCGCTACCGGTATCGCAACAACGACATGAGCGACCTCGCAGCGCGACTCGAGGAGGCGGACGCTTCCGGTGCGCGGTTCAAGCTCATCGCGACCGACGGCGTCTTCTCGATGGACGGCATCGTCGCCGACCTTCCGTCGATATGCGATCTCGCGGAGGCGCACCGTGCGCTCGTGATGGTCGACGATTCGCACGCCGTCGGGTTCGTCGGCGCCAACGGGGGCGGCACGCCCGAGCTTTGCGGCGTCGAGGGGCGCGTTGACGTCGTCACGGGAACGCTCGGCAAGGCGTTGGGCGGCGCATCCGGCGGCTATACGGCGGGACGCGCCCCGATCGTCGAGCTCTTGCGGCAGCGGTCGCGCCCGTATCTCTTTTCGAACTCGCTCGCACCTTGCATCGCTGCCGCGTCACTCGAAGTGCTGAAGCTGCTGGCGAGCGACGACGGCGCTGAATTGCGGCGGCGCGTGCAGGCGAACGGCGAAAGGTTTCGCCGTGGAATGATGGCTGAGCGCTTCGAGCTCGTGCCGGGCCGGCACCCGATCATCCCGGTCATGCTAGGGGATGCCGCTCTCGCCACGAAGATGGCGGAGGCGCTGCTTGCCGAAGGCATCTACGTCATCGGGTTTTCGTATCCGGTGGTGCCGAAGGGAAAGGCCCGCATCCGTACTCAGATGAGCGCGGCGCATACCGACGCGCAGATCGATCAGGCGGTCGCCGCTTTCGCCAAGGTCGGCAGGGCGCTCGGCGCCATAGGCTGATCCGTCGCGGCGGCGCAATCGTGGGACGGCACTCGGTGCCCCGCAGGCGATCCAACTAGGACAGGATGCGATTCGAAAACCGGAAGAAGGGGTCGACGCGATGAAGGCATTGGCCAAGCTCGAGCGCGGGCCGGGGCTCGAGCTCACGCAGGTGAAGAAGCCGGAGGTCGGGCACAACGACGTGATGATCCGGATCCGGAAGACCGCGATCTGCGGCACCGACATCCACATCTGGAAGTGGGACGACTGGGCGCAGAAGACAATTCCGGTGCCGATGCAGGTTGGCCACGAGTACGTCGGCGAGATCGTCGAGATGGGTCAGGAGGTGCGCGGGTTTCACATCGGCGACCGGGTCTCGGGCGAAGGCCACATCACCTGCGGGTTCTGCCGGAATTGCCGTGCCGGACGCCGGCACCTTTGCCGCAACACCGTCGGCGTGGGCGTGAACCGGGAGGGCGCATTCGCAGAGTATCTCGTCATTCCGGCGTTCAACGCGTTTCGGATTCCCGACGACATCAGCGACGATCTGGCCGCGATCTTCGATCCGTTCGGCAACGCGACGCACACGGCGCTGTCGTTTCCGCTCGTCGGCGAAGACGTTCTCATCACCGGTGCCGGCCCGATCGGCATCATGGCGGCGACGATCGCTCGCCACGTCGGCGCGCGGCACATCGTCATTACCGACGTCAATGACTACCGACTGGGCCTTGCCGAGCGGATGGGAGCGACGCGCGCCGTGAATGTGCAGCGCGAGAGTCTCCGCGACATCATCACGGAGCTCGGAATGACCGAAGGCTTCGACGTCGGCATGGAGATGTCGGGCGTCCCCGACGCGTTCCGCGACATGTTCCTGCACATGAACCACGGCGGAAAGGTCGCGCTGCTCGGCATCCCGCCCCCGGATATGGCGATCGACTGGAACCAGGTGATCTTCAAGGGCCTCGAGATCAAAGGCATCTACGGCCGGGAGATGTTCGAGACCTGGTACAAGATGGTCGCAATGGTGCAAAGCGGCCTCGACCTCGCGCCGATGATCACCCATCACTACAAAGTCGAGGAGTTCGAGAAGGCGTTTGCGACGATGCTGTCCGGCTCGAGCGGCAAGGTCTTGCTCGACTGGGCGGCGTAGCGCCCGCGGCACCCGGCAACGACAGTGCGCGGCCGCACCGTCGCCCATGTTGCGCTGCGTTAAACTCGACGGCTCATGAATGCGCCGAGCGATCATCCAATCATTCCGGGGTTGATCGACGTCGCCGCCCCGCCGCGGCTGCGCGAGATCCCGTACAACTACACGTCGTTCTCCGACCGTGAGATCGTCGTTCGCCTGCTCGGGGCACCGTTGTGGGATGTGCTCTCGGAGCTGCGCGGCGAGCGGCGCACCGGGCGCTCGGCGCGCATGCTGCTCGAAGTGCTCGGCGACATCTGGGTCGTCGAGCGCAACCCGTACCTGCAGGACGATCTCATCGACCACCCGAAGCGCCGGCGGCTGCTCGTCACGGCGATGAATCATCGGCTCGACGCCATCGAGAATCGACGGCTCGAGAATGCCCAAGCGCGCGGCGACGCCGACTCCGAGCGCGACCAGAACGTCGCGGAGCTGATCGCCGCGGCGCGCGCCGCCGTGCTGCGCTTCGGAAGCTCCTTTCGCGACGTGATTGCCTTGCGAGCGAAGACGCTTTCCGTCCTGCGTCGCGTGACCCGCAAGGACAACATCGCGTTCGACGGCTTCGCTCGGGTGTCGCACGTGACCGATGCAACCGATTGGCGCGTCGAGTATCCGTTCGTCGTGCTGTTCCCGGACACCGAGGAGGAGACGCGGGCGCTCGTGCAGGGCTGCATCGAGCTCGGGCTCACTGTCATTCCGCGCGGCGGCGGCACCGGTTACACGGGCGGTGCGGTGCCCCTCACGTCGCGCGCCGCGGTGATCAACTGCGAGAAGCTCATCCGCCTTTCAGGCGTGGAACGACTGCCGATCGGCCCCGGGGGCGCGCCGGTGGCGACGATCGACTGCGGCGCGGGGGCCGTGACGAAGCGCGTAATGGAGGCGGCGGAGGCCGAAGGACTCGTCTTCGCCGTCGATCCGACGTCCGCCGACGCGTCGTGCATCGGCGGCAACGTCGCGATGAACGCCGGTGGCAAGAAGGCCGTGCTGTGGGGCACGGCGCTGGACAATCTCCTGTCGTGGCGAATGGTGACGCCCGATGCAGAGTGGCTGGAAGTGACGAGGACCGATCACAACCTTGGCAAGATCCACGACGCCGCCGTCGCGACGTTCGATCTCGCCTGGTACGCCGACGACGGCAAGACGCTGCGGCGGCGCGAGACGCTCGCCTTGCCCGGGCCCTCGCTGCGCAAGACCGGACTTGGCAAGGACGTCACCGACAAGTTCCTGGGCGGCCTGCCCGGCGTGCAGAAGGAGGGCTGCGACGGTCTCGTCACCTCGGCGCGATTCGTGCTGCACCGGATGCCGCCGTTCATCCGCACCGTGTGCCTCGAGTTCTTCGGTTCCACGCACGACTCGACGCCGGCCATCGTCGAGATCAAGCGTTATCTCGATGCGCGGCCCGGCGGCGCGATCCTCGCCGGTCTCGAGCATCTCGACGAGCGGTACGTGAAGGCGGTCGGCTACGCGACGAAGGCGAAGCGCCATGGCCGGCCCAAGATGGTGCTGCTCGGAGACATCGTCGGCGACGACGAAGTCGCAGTCGCGAAAGCCGCGTCCGAGGTGATCCGCATCGCGAACGCGCGCAGCGCCGAGGGATTCGTGGCAGTTTCTGCCGAAGCGCGGAAGAAGTTCTGGCTTGATCGCGCCCGCACCGCGGCGATCGCCCGGCACACGAACGCGTTCAAGATCAACGAGGACGTCGTCATTCCGCTCGAGCGGCTCGGCGATTACAGCGACGGCATAGAGAGGCTCAACATCGAGCTGTCGCTGTCGAACAAGCTCAAGCTTTGCGAGGCGCTCGCGGCGTTCCTCTCCGGGCCGGAGATCGTGAGCGCCTGGGGACCGAATGACGACACCCGGCCTCCGACGGAGGAGCTGGCCGCGAGAGTCGACGAGGCGCGCGAGCTCGTCGCCGGCGTTCGCGAGCGGTGGCAGGACCTTCGTCATCGCATCGACACCGCATTCCCGTCGCTGCAGGATCGCTCCGTCACCTGCTCGTGGAAGACGGAGCTCAAAGGCCCGCTCGAGCAAATCTTCGGCGGCCTCGCCTACGCGCCGGTAATGGCGCGCTGCATCGAGATCCAGCGCGAGACATTGCGCAGCCGGGTGTTCATCGCGCTGCACATGCACGCGGGCGACGGCAATGTGCACACGAATCTGCCGGTCAATTCCGACGATTACGCGATGCTGCGCGAGGCGAACGCCGCCGTTGCCCGCATCATGGCGCTCGCGCGGAGCCTCGGCGGCGTCATCTCGGGGGAGCACGGGATCGGCATCACCAAGCTCGAATACCTGACGGCGGACGAGCTTGCGCCGTTCGCCGCATACAAGGCGAAAGTCGATCCGCACGGCCGGTTCAACGCGCGCAAGCTGCTCGCCGGAGCGGATCTGTCCGGCGCCTATACGCCAAGCTTCTCGCTGATCGGTCACGAGAGCCTGATCCTCGAAGCGTCGCGCATCGGCCAGATCGCCGCTTCGATCAAGGATTGCCTGCGCTGCGGCAAGTGCAAGCCGGTGTGCGCCACGCACGTGCCGCGCGCGAATCTTCTCTACTCGCCGCGCAACAAGATCCTCGCGACGTCGCTGCTGACCGAGGCGCTGCTGTACGAGGAGCAGACCCGGCGCGGCGTGTCGTTCCGCCATTTCGACGAGTTCTCCGACGTGGCCGACCACTGCACCGTCTGCCACAAGTGCGAGAAGCCGTGCCCGGTCGACATCGACTTCGGCGACGTGTCCATCGCCATGCGGAACCTCCTGCGCGACGAGGGCAAGCAGCGGTTCCGGCCGGCGACCGCGGCGGCGATGCTCTTCCTCAATGCAACCGACCCGACGACGATCAAGATCGCCAAGCGGGCGATGATCGGCTGGGGCTACGGGGCGCAGCGGCTCGCGCACAACGTCGCCGAGCGCCTGGGACTCACCAAGGGGCAGACGAAGCATCCGCCGTCGACGACGGGAGCGACGAAGCTCAAGGCGCAGGTGATTCACTTCATCAACAAGCCGATGCCGGGCGGACTGCCGAAACGCACGTCCCGGGCGCTGCTCGACATCGAAGACGCCACCGTCGTCCCTATCATCCGCAATCCCGCGCGACCCGAAGAGAGCGACGCCGTGTTCTACTTTCCCGGCTGCGGCTCGGAGCGGCTCTTCTCGCAAGTCGGGCTCGCGACGCAGGCGATGCTGTGGCACGTGGGCGCGCAGACGGTGCTGCCGCCGGGCTACCTCTGCTGCGGCTATCCGCAAACGGCGGCCGGCGAGGCGGATCGCGGCCAGCGGATCATCACCGACAACCGGGTGCTGTTCCATCGCGTCGCGAACACGCTCAACTACCTCGACATCAAGACGGTGATCGTGTCGTGCGGCACCTGCCTCGACCAGCTCGAGAAGTACGAGTTCGCCGAGATCTTCCCGGGCTGCCGGCTGCTCGACATCCACGAGTACCTGCTCGAGAAAGGCGTCGCGCTTTCAGGCATCGAAGGCGTCCGTTACATGTATCACGACCCGTGCCACACCCCGATGAAGCAGCGCGCGCCGCTTGCGGTCGTCAACGGTCTCATGGGAATGAAGGTGCCCCTGAACGATCGCTGCTGCGGCGAATCGGGAACGCTCGCGACCACCCGGCCGGACATCTCGACGCAGGTGCGCTTCCGCAAGGAGCAGGAGTTGCGCAAGGGGGCGGCGGCGCTTCGCGCCGACGGCTTCGATGGCGACGTCAAGGTGCTGACGTCCTGCCCGTCGTGCCTGCAGGGACTTTCACGCTTCGACGACGACGCTGCGACGAAGGCCGACTACATCGTCGTCGAGATCGCGAAGCACCTGCTCGGACCCGACTGGATGGCCGACTACGTCGCGAAAGCGAACCGCGGAGGCATCGAGCGCGTGCTGGTCTGACGGCGCGTCGCCGGGAAGGGCGGGGTGGTACCTCCAATCCGGCTGATTTGTTGTATAACTCCGAGGCGATGATCGAACCGCCACTGCCCGGTATCCCGTCCGCGGACACGCCGGCCCGGCCGGATGAGCTTCGTGCCCTCGCCTTCGCCGACGTCGACACCGCAAAGCGCTGGGCGCGCGGGTTGCCGATCCAGAACGTCGCGCTCGTCTGCGAGACGGTTCTCGGCCAGTTGAAGGCGCTGGGCGCCACGACGTTTCCACCGCGGGAGCGCGCGACGATCGCCGAAGTCCTGCGCGATCTCATTGCCCACCTGCACACTGAGCTCGCTCGTCGTTACGCGGGCAAAGGCCAGCCGGCCGAGGACCGCGAAACGGATGCTGCGGAGCAGGCCATCGCGTTGTGGCAAGGCCTTTGGGAGCAATACTCGACCTGCCTCAAGCCGCTCCTGGAAGGCGATCCCGATCTGCAAGGCGTCAAGCCGAAGATCCTCCAGCGCGGGATCTACGTCGGCAAGCAGCTCGTCGTCGCGCACGGGCTCGCGCGCCGCGCCGTGCCGGGCAACGTATGGCGCGAGCTCCACGCGTACTACCGGCTGGCGGAGATGCTGGAGTGCGCGGTGACGTCGGTGTCGGACATGCTTTTGCCGAACGCCGTGGGCATATCGTGCTATTCGACGTACAGCCACGCGTTGCTGCTTGGGCTCGCCGACCCATGCGGGATGTCGGTGCGCCAGATCGAGCTCACGGACCGATGGCTCGCGATGTGGGCGCGCAAGGTCTTTCCCTACGCGCAGCAGCGCGAAACCGAAGGCCCGGTCATCGCGATGGACCTCGATGGCGGCTCGGGCGCCGCTCTCGTGCCGAGCGCGCCTCCCGACGCGGGTGCATCGATGCGCTTCGGATACCCCGGCAAGCTCGCGACGAGCGTTCGTGGCCGCTTGAAGCGACTGCAATCCGGGGCCAATCCGGCGGAGCTGCAGCTCGGCAACGACTGCAGCGTAGAGCAGTGCACCACGCTTCTAGGCTACCTCGATTCGCGCTGGTATCAGCTGCAGCGGCGCCGGTCGACCGTACCGGAGCAAATGGTCGAGATTTGCGCCGGCGGCCTTCCGGCCGCGTATTTCCGCGTGAGCGGCCACACGTTCGACCGCAAGGACCCCGCCGCCCGGCTGACGTTTACCGAAGCGCAGCAGCTGCATGTCATCGCCGCGGTCGACAACTACGACAGGGGCAGGGAGGGCGCCGAATCGGAATGGGCGTGGGAGCGATGGCAGGGCACCTGCGAGCCGCGGGAGGTGCTCGTCCTCCGAGAATCCGTGGCGATCCACCGCTGGATGCTCGACCAGCTGGCGATCGTGCGGTGCGACGACATGGTTCGCGTCGGCTACGTCACCCGTGTCGCGATCGGCGGCGAAGGCGAGTTGGGTGCGGAGCTACAGCTCTCGCTCGCGATCAGGCTGTGGTCGGCAAGGCCGGCCGCGACGACGCTGCTGCCGCTTTCGGCCGCGGGCTCGAACGATCCGCCGCTCGCGGCGCTGCGCCACGATGACAGTCCCGACGACAAGCCGTTCCTCGTGCTGCCGCCGCGGACGTTCAATCCCAGCCGCGTGCTGCGCTCGCTCGACACCGGTCCGGATCGCCGCTACCGGCTCACGCGGCTCCTTCAACGCGGCGTCGATTTCGAGCGCGCATCGTTCGAAGAGACGAGCTGACGTCGAAAAAAAGCCATGCCCAACCGCCTCGCCGGCGAAACGAGCCCTTACCTCCTCCAGCACGCGGACAATCCGGTCGATTGGTATCCGTGGGCGGACGAGGCATTGTCGCTTGCGCGCCGCCAAGGGAAGCCGATCCTGCTGTCCATCGGTTATTCGGCGTGCCACTGGTGTCACGTGATGGCGCACGAGTCGTTCGAGGACCCGCGCGTCGCGGCGGCGATGAACGCCGACTTCGTCAACATCAAGGTCGACCGCGAGGAGCGCCCGGATCTCGACCAGATCTACCAGGCGGCTCACGCGCTGATGACGCGGCGCTCGGGCGGCTGGCCGCTCACGATGTTCCTCACCCCGGACGGCGCGCCGTTTTACGCGGGCACCTACTTGCCCCGCGAGGCTCGCTACGGATTGCCGGGCTTTCTCGATCTCCTGCCGCGCATCGCCGCTGCCTATCGCGAGAAGGGCGCAGCGATCGCCGAGCATGCGGCCGACCTCAAGACGGCGCTCGCGAGCCTCGAGCCGGATCCGCCAACGGATACTGCGCCGGCGTCATCGTCCGCGGCGAAGGCGCTCGCGGAGCTCGAGGAGCGCTTCGACCCGGAGTTCGGCGGATTCGGTCCTGCGCCCAAGTTTCCCCATGCGACGGATCTCGAGCTTTGCCTGCGGGAGCATCTGCGCACGAACGATGCCGACGCGTTGACGGTCGTCGGCGTCACGCTCGCGCGGATGGCCGAAGGCGGCATCCACGATCAGCTGGGCGGCGGCTTCTGCCGCTACAGCGTAGACCGCGAGTGGACGATCCCGCATTTCGAAAAGATGCTCTACGACAACGGCCCGCTGCTCTCGCTTTTCGCGGACGTCGGCCGGGTCACGAACGACGTGCGTTTTGCCGCGGTCGCACGCGGCATTGTCGGCTGGCTCACCCGCGAGATGCGCGCTCCCGACGGCGCGTTCTACTCGAGCCTCGATGCCGATAGCGAGGGCCACGAAGGAAAGTTCTACGTGTGGCAGCGCGACGAGGTGCAGGCGCTGCTGTCGCCCGAGCTCTACGCAGTCGCAGCGCCGCACTACGGACTGGACGGCCCGCCCAATTTCGAAGGCCACGCGTGGAACCTGCGGGTGAAGCGAGAGCTCCCCGCCATCGCGGCCACGCTCGGGATCCCCGTCGCAGACGCCGGGGCGCGCCTCGAATCGGCGCGAGCCGCCTTGCTTGCGGCGCGCGCATCGCGCGTGCGGCCGGGCCTCGACGACAAGATCCTGACATCGTGGAACGCGCTCGCGATCTCCGGTGTTGCTCGCGCGGCGCGCGCACTCGACGTGCCCGACTGGGCGGAGCTCGCCACCGGGGCGGCCGACGCGCTGCGGCGCACTGCGTGGCGCGACGGGCGCCTCCTCGCCACGCGCAAGGGCGACCGCGCGCACCTCAATGCGTACCTCGACGATTACGCATTCCTGCTCGCGGCGCTCATCGAGCTCATGCAGACGCGCTTTCGCCTGTCGGACTACACGTGGGCGCGCGAGCTCGCCGACGTCCTGCTGGCGGAGTTCGAAGACCCGAAGGATGGCGGCTTCTTTTTCACGAGCCACGACCACGAGCAGCTCTTTCACCGCACCAAGCCCGGCCACGACAACGCGACACCGTCGGGCAACGCCGTCGCTGCGGGCGCGCTGATCGTGCTCGGACATCTGTGCGCCGACCCTCGCTACGTGGCGTCCGCCGAGCGTGCCGTGCGCCTCTACGCGCCGGCCATGGAGCGTTCGCCCGCCGGATTCTCGACGATGCTCGCGGCCCAGGAATGCGTCCTGGCACCGCCGACTTCGGTGCTTCTTGCGGGCGACGCGCAGGAGTGCAGGCGCTGGCAGCAGGCGCTGGCCGACCGGATGCGTCCCGACGTTCGGGTCTTCGACGTGGCGGGGGTCGACTTGCCGCCGGAGCTCGCGAAGGGTGCGGCGCCCGCCGCCGGCGCCGCTGCGTGGGTCTGCCAGGGCACGCGATGCCTACCCCCGATCGACGATCTGGGCCGGCTCGAGGCGACGCTCGCGAGTGGCGATCAACAGTAGGTTCTAGTACCATTCTTCCGGCTTTCCCCCCACCCTTTCCGATGGAGCATCGATGAAGATTGCCGCAGTAATCCTGGTGGCCGGAGTGCTGGCAACGGGCGCCGCGCGTGCCGCGGATTCCGGCGAAGAATTGATGAAAAAAGACGGTTGCACGGCGTGCCACTCGGTGGACAAGAAGATCGTCGGCCCGGCGTACAAGGAGGTCGCGGCGAAGTATCGCGGCGACAAGGATGCTCCCGCCAAGCTTTTCGACAAGGTCAAGAAGGGCGGCTCGGGCGTCTGGGGGCCGGTGCCGATGCCGCCGAACGCAGCGGTGCCGGATGCCGACATCAAGACGCTGGTCGCCTACATTCTTGCGTTGAAATAATTCCGCCGCGCTTTTATGATCGCCGCCGCTCGCGCAGGGTGGCAGCCTCGAGCGATCCGCGCGCGGGAGCGCGGAGCGAACGTTGAAGAGAAATGGACCGACGAGGGCGAAGCGCGACAACCGCTTCGCCCTCATGCTTCCTCCGGCCGGAGCTTCGCGTGCCTAAGCAGACACCCCTCTATGCCCTTCATCGCGCCGCCGGCGCGCGCATGGTGGATTTCGGCGGCTGGGACATGCCCGTCAACTACGGCTCGCAGATCGACGAGCACCATGCGGTGCGCACCGACGCGGGCATGTTCGACGTGTCGCACATGCGTGTGGTCGACCTCGAGGGCGCGGGCGCCCGCGACTTTCTCCGCTATCTGCTGGCGAACAACGTCGACCGCTTGAAAAGCCCGGGCAAGGCACTGTACTCGTGCCTGCTCAAGCCGGACGGCACCGTGCTCGACGACTTGATCGTCTACCTGCTGGCGGACGATTTCTTCCGCATCATCGTCAACGCCGGCACCGCGGACAATGACATCGCCTGGTTCCGCGAGCGGCTCGCCGAGCGTTCACCGGGGGTGAAGCTCACGCCGCGTGCCGATCTCGCGATCATCGCCGTGCAGGGGCCGAATGCCGCGCGGTATCTGCCGCAAGCGCTGCCATCCGCGAGCAGCGCCGTTTCGTCGTTGAAGCCGTTCAATGCGATGCTGATCGACGGCCCGGGCGAGCTCATGATCGCGCGCACCGGCTACACCGGCGAGGACGGATTCGAAGTCGTGCTCCCGGTCTCCGAGGCCCCGGAATTATGGAACCGCCTGCGCGAAGCCGGCGTTCCGCCCTGCGGACTCGGCGCGCGCGACACGCTGCGGCTCGAGGCCGGGATGAATCTCTACGGCCAGGACATGGACGAGACGGTCACGCCGCTCGAGTCGGGGCTCTCGTGGACCGTCGACCTGTCGAGCCCGCGCGATTTCATCGGCAAAGCGGCGCTCGCCGGCCGTGCGACGCCCTACCGGCAACTCGTCGGGCTCGTGCTGCTGGACAAGGGCGGCGTGCTGCGCGCGCACCAGGTCGTGCACACCGCTCACGGCGACGGCGAGGTCACGAGCGGCACGTTCAGCCCGACGCTCAATCAGTCGATTGCGCTCGCGCGCGTTCCTGGTCCCGTGGCGCCCGGCGACACGGTAAAGGTGGTGGTGCGAGACCGCGAGCTCACGGCGCGCGTCGTGAGGCCCCCGTTCGTGCGGAACGGCAAGGTGCTGACGGGCAGCGCGGCCTAGCACTCGTCCAGGCGAGGTGGTCGGCGAACTGCAACCGGCTGGCGCAAGCGCGATCTCATTCACCAACAACATCCACAAAACACGGAAGTTTCCAGGAGCAGCCATGAACATTCCGACAAATCTGCGGTACACCTCGTCGCACGAGTGGGTGCGCACCGAGGCCGACGGCACGGTGTCGATCGGGATCACCGATCACGCGCAGGGCGCACTCGGCGATCTCGTGTATCTCGAGCTACCGGAAGTTGGTCGCAAGCTCGCGGCGGCCGAAGCGTGCGCGATCGTGGAATCGGTAAAGGCGGCGTCCGACGTCTACGCGCCGATCGCGGGCGAGGTCGTCGCCGTCAACGAGGCCGTGACGAAGTCGCCCGAGCAGGTGAACCAGGACGCGTACGGCGCCTGGCTCTTCCGGATGAAGCCCGCCGACGCGAGCGCCGCGGCGAAGCTCCTTGATGCGCGCGCCTACGAGGCGACGATCGGCGACGCGTGATGCCGGGTATGGACGGCTTTGCGGCATTCGCCGCGCGGCACATCGGCACCACGCCAGACGACCAGCGCGCGATGCTGCGGACGCTCGGCCACGAATCGCGCGCTGCGTTGATGGACGCGATCGTGCCCGCCGCCATCCGGCGCAACGGGCCGCTGGCGCTTCCCGAGGCGCTGACCGAAGCCGAAGCGCTCGCGCGCATTCGCGGGCTTGCGGCCAGGAACAAGGTGCTGAAGTCGTTCATCGGCCAGGGCTACTACGGTACGCACACGCCCGGCGTGATATTGCGGAACGTTCTCGAGAACCCGGCGTGGTACACGGCGTACACGCCCTACCAGCCGGAGATCTCGCAGGGACGGCTCGAGGCGCTCGTCAACTTCCAGACGATGATCTGCGACCTGACCGGCATGGCGATCGCCAACGCGTCGATGCTCGACGAGGCGACGGCCGCCGCCGAGGCGATGACGCTATGCCATCGGCACGGGCGCAGCAAGAGCAACCGCTTCTTCGTGGCAGACGACGTTTTCCCGCAGACGCAGGACGTGGTGCGCACACGCGCCGAGCCGCTCGGCATCGAGGTCGTCGTCGGTCCCGCCGGCGATGCCGCGCGCGCGGACGCCTTCGCGGCGCTGCTCCAGTATCCCGGCGCCAACGGCGACCTGCGCGATTACCGCGCGCTCGCCGACGCGGTGCACGCCGCGGACGGTCACGTCGTTGCGGCCGCCGATCTGCTGGCGCTCACGCTGATCGTGCCGCCGGGCGAGTGGGGCGCCGACGTGGTGGTCGGGTCGGCGCAACGCTTCGGCGTGCCGATGGGGTACGGTGGCCCGCACGCCGGTTATCTCGCGACGCGCGACGATTTCAAGCGCTCGATGCCCGGCCGGCTCGTCGGAGTGACGATAGACGCTCTCGGCAATCCCGCTTACCGGCTCGCGCTGCAGACGCGCGAGCAGCACATCCGGCGCGAGAAAGCGACGTCGAACATCTGCACGGCGCAGGTGCTGCTCGCGGTGATGGCTGCCATGTATGCGGTCTACCACGGCCCCACGGGGTTGGCGGCGATCGCGCGCCGAGTGCATCGGCTGACGTCGATTTTGAGGATCGGGCTCGAGAAGCGCGGCCATCAGGTTCCCACCACGAGCTTCTTCGACACCATTGTCGTTGCGACCGGCAAGCGGACGGCGCAGATCCACGCGCTCGCAGTCGCCCGCGGGATGAACTTTCGCCGCGTCGACGACGCGACGGTGGGATTGTCGCTGGACGAGACGACCACCCGCGACGACATCATCGCGATCTGGCGGGTCTTCGGCGAGGGCGAGCTTGGGAAGGAGATGGACGACCTGTTCGATTCCGCTACCGACCCGCTGCCGCAGGCCCTCCGGCGCGCGTCGCCGTTCCTCGTGCATCCGACCTTCAATCGGTACCACTCCGAAACGGAGATGCTGCGCTATCTCCGCCGGCTCGCCGACCGTGACATTGCGCTGGATCGCGCGATGATCCCGCTCGGCTCGTGCACGATGAAGCTCAACGCGACGGCGGAGATGATCCCGGTGACGTGGCGGGAGTTCGGCGATCTGCATCCCTTCGCGCCGGCGGACCAGGCAGAAGGCTATGCGACGATTGTCGCCGACCTCGAGCGAATGCTGTGCGCGGTCACCGGTTATGCGGCGGTGTCGCTGCAGCCGAATGCGGGCTCGCAGGGAGAGTACGCGGGACTGCTCGCGATCCAGGCGTATCACAGGAGCCGCGGCCAGGGCCATCGCAACGTCTGCCTCATTCCGGCTTCGGCGCACGGCACCAATCCGGCGTCGGCGCAGATGGCCGGCATGCGCGTCGTGGTCGTCGCCTGCGACGCCGACGGCAACGTCGACATGGACGACCTGGAAGGGAAGGCGAAGGCGTACAGCGCGAACCTTGCGGCGATCATGGTCACCTACCCATCGACGCACGGCGTGTTCGAGTCCGGCATCGGCCGGTTGTGCGCGATCGTCCACGAGCACGGCGGCCAGGTCTACGTCGATGGCGCGAACCTCAATGCGCTCGTCGGGCTCGCGGCGCCCGGCGAGTTCGGCGCCGACGTGTCGCACCTCAACCTGCACAAGACGTTCTGCATTCCGCACGGTGGCGGCGGTCCCGGTGTCGGACCGATCGGCGTCGGCGCTCACCTTGCGCGCTTCCTGCCGGGCCACCGCTATCTGCCGCCGCCCGAACGGAAAGGCACGGTCGCGGCCGCGCAGGAGAGAAAAGGCACCGCGGCCGCCGCGTCGGATGCGATCGGCGCGGTCGCGGCCGCGCCATATGGTTCCGCGTCCATCCTGCCGATCTCGTGGATGTACATCGCCATGATGGGCGGCGAGGGATTGCAGGCAGCGACCGAGAGCGCGATTCTCGCCGCCAATTATGTCGCGAAGCGGCTCGACGCTCACTACCCGGTCCTCTACTCCGGCCCCGGCGGACTCGTCGCGCACGAGTGCATCCTCGATCTGCGGCCGCTCAAGGAATCGAGCGATGTCGCGGTCGACGACGTTGCGAAGCGCCTCATCGACTACGGCTTTCACGCGCCGACGATGAGCTTTCCCGTCGCGGGCACGCTGATGGTCGAGCCCACCGAAAGCGAATCGAAAGCCGAGCTCGACCGGTTCGTGGACGCGATGATCGCGATTCGCGGCGAGGTCCGTGCAATCGAGGAGGGACGCGCCGATCGCGCGGACAACGTGCTGAAGCATGCGCCGCACACTGCCGCCGCCGTCGCGGCGGATCAATGGACGCATGCCTATCGGCGCGAGAGCGCCGCGTATCCCGTGGCGACCTTGCGCGAGACGAAGTATTGGCCGCCCGTGGCGCGCGTCGACAATGTCTACGGCGATCGCAATCTCTTCTGCAGCTGCCCGCCGGTAGCCGCCGCCGGCGCTTCGTGACGAACCATTGAAAAAGCACCGTCGTGACCCTGACATCGCTCAATCGCTGGAAAGCCTCCGCCATCCATCTCGGGATCAGCGCGGCGATTGGCATCAGCGTCGTGGCACTGATGCTCGCGCTCTGGTATCCGCAGCACTATTTCGCGGCGATGGGGGGCGACACGCTGATCATGCTGCTGATGGGCGTCGATGTCGTCATCGGCCCCCTGATCACGCTCATCGTGTTCGACCCGAAGAAGATGAATGTGCGCTTCGATCTCGCCGTCATCGCGCTTTTGCAGCTGGCGGCGCTTTTGTACGGTTGCAGCATCATGTTCAAGGCCCGGCCCGTCTACAACGTGTTCGTGGTCGACCGCTTCGAGGTCATCGCCGCCAACGCAATCGACGATGAGTCTCGCGAGAAAGCGAAGCCCGCATTCCAGTCGCTGTCGCTGACTGGCCCGAAACTCGCCGGCGCGCTCGAGCCGACCGATCCCAAGCGACAAGCGGACATCGTGATGTCGGCGGCCGGCGGCGGCAACGATCTGTCGAATCTCCCCGACCTGTTCGTTCCTTACGACGACGTGAAGGCGCGCGCCGGGCAAGCCGCGAAGCCGCTGTCCGAGCTCGTCAACCACCAGCCGCAGGATGCGCCGGTCGTCAAGTCGTTCGTCGCCGCGTCCGGCCACGCCGAGGATACGGTCGGATATCTGCCGATGAGGGCGCGCAACCGGGACATGGCCGTCGTCGTCGACCGCAAGACCGGCGACATCGTCGGCATCGTGCCCGTCAATCCCTGGTGAATCGAATGCCGCCCGCCGTTCGCCTGCTGCGGGCTGTGGCCGTGGCATGGCTCTTCGCGCTGCAGGGCCTGGCATTCGCGCAGTTAGTGCCGCCGCCAGTGATCGCGGCGCAGGCGTACCTGCTGCTCGATGTCGCCAGCGGACAGGTCATCGCCGCGGAGAACGGCGACGAGAGACGGGAGCCGGCCTCGTTGACGAAGCTCATGACCGCGTATCTCGTGTTTGCCGCGCTGCGCGACAAGTCGATCACGCCATCCCAGCAGGTGCCGGTATCCACTGCGGCCTGGCATGCCGAGGGCGCGCGGATGTTCGTCGAGCCAAGGAAGGCCGTGACGGTCGATGAGCTATTGCGCGGGATGATCGTGCAGTCCGGTAACGACGCGTCAATTGCGCTCGCGGAGCTGCTCGCGGGAAGCGAGGCGGCATTCGCCGAGAAGATGAACGCCGAAGCTTCGCGGCTCGGTCTCGGGAATACGCATTTCGAGAACGCGACCGGCCTTTCGCAGCCGGGGCATTATTCGACGGCGAGGGACCTCGGGCGCCTGTCGGCGGCGCTCGTCCGCGATTTTCCGGAAGAGTACAAGCTCTATTCGCTGCGCGAATACCGCTACAACAACATCTCGCAGTCGAACCGCAATCGTCTGTTGTGGATCGATCCGCACGTCGACGGCATGAAGACGGGGCACACCGAGGCGGCCGGCTGGTGCCTCATCGCCTCGGCGAAGCGCGGAGACCGCAGGCTGCTCGCGGTCGTGCTGGGCGCCGCTTCGGACTCGGCGCGCGCGGCGGAAGCGCAGAAGCTCCTGAACTACGGTTTCCAGGCGTTCGACCTGGTGCAGCTCTATCCGTCGGAGAAGCCCGTTTCGAGCCTGCGCGTCTGGAAGGGAGAAGCGAAGGACGTCGCCGCCGGCTTCGTCGCCGGCAAGTACGTGACGCTTCCCAAGGGCGCGGCGGAGAAGCTCCAACTGACGATGACCGCGACCGAGCCGCTGCTCGCGCCGGTGACCAAGGGCCAGCTGGTGGGCTCCGTCAAGATCTCGCTCGAAGGCAACCCCGTCGCGGAATTCCCGCTGGTCGCGCTGGCCGATGTGTCGCAGGCCAACGTGCTCGGCCGCGCGTGGGACACCGTAAGGCTGTGGTTCCGATGACTGGAGAAGCGATGATCGTTTATCTCAATGGCGAATTCCTGCCGATCGAAGAGGCCAAGGTCTCGGTGCTCGATCGCGGGTTCATCTACGGCGACGGCGTCTACGAGGTTGTTCCCGTTTACGGGCGCAAGTCGTTCCGGCTGCCGCAGCACTTGACAAGGCTGCAGCACAGCCTCGACGGCATTCGTCTCGCCAATCCGCACACCGATCCGCAATGGACGTCGATCATTGGCGAGCTCGTTGCGCGCCAGCCGTACGAGAACCAGGGCGTGTACTTCCAGGTCACGCG
>Ga0070672_100000166_pt1 | contig 36328 bp, 32 predicted proteins | sample KBSM13metaG_FD_66151 | JGI IMG/M metagenome (GOLD analysis project Ga0070672, IMG submission 66151) | Miscanthus rhizosphere microbial communities from Kellogg Biological Station, Michigan, USA - KBS M1-3 metaG | ecosystem: Host-associated > Plants > Roots > Rhizosphere > Soil ... | reverse complement strand
CGGGTGCGACACCGGCCGCGCCGGGTGCGACACCGGCCAAGCCCACCGGAGCGCCGGGTGCACCTCCGGCCGCGCCGGCCGCAGTGCCAGCTGCCGTCGCCCCCGCGAAAGGGACAACACGATGAAGATCCTGGTCGTCCTCGCCGTGGCCGCCGTGTTTGGGCTTCTCCGTTTCCGTCGAGCCAACCTACTGACATGGGCCTGCGCGTGGTGGCTGGGGATCTACGTTCTTCTCCGATTCGGATTCACCGCCCCGATTCCCAGCTCGGTCATCTCGATCTACATGGGAATCGTCTCGCTAGCAATCCTGGCGTACATGTCCTCCAGTGAGCAGCGCCGCGAAGAAGTCTCCGGCCCGCTCGTCCGGTTCATGACGGAAAGGCGGTACACCGTATTCCTCGGCGCGACGGTCGTTGCCATCCCAGCGATCGCGGCCGCAAACGTGTACGTCGGGATGAACGTCCCCATTCAGCCTCCGCTCTTTTCGCGAACGGTCCATCCTGCGTCCCCGACGAACATCACCGTTCGCGACAACAGGATCGATCTTGACGCTGGACAAAACCCCTACTGGGAACTCGAAAAGTCGAATCCGGAGGAATTCCGCAAACACGTCGAGCAAGGGCGCCAGGTCTACTATCGGAACTGCGTCTTCTGTCATGGCGATAACCTCGCCGGCACCGGCATGTTCGTGCATGGGCTGGACCCGATCCCGACCAACCTCCCCGAAACGATCCCGCTGTTGCGCGATACGTATCTCTTCTGGCGGATTTCCAAAGGAGGCCCGGGACTTCCCGAGGAAGGGGGACCCTGGGATACGGCGATGCCCGCCTGGGAGAAGTTCCTGAAGGAAGAGGAGATCTGGGACGCGATCCTCTTTCTCTACGACTTTACGGGTACAAGACCTCGTGCCAGGGAAGAGGCCACTGCGAAATGACCTCCCGTCTAATCGGTCCGCGCGGGTGTCTCCTGGTTCTGTTCGCGTTGTGGGCCGCGACGACCGCATCGGTGCGCGTGACGGCTCAAGATGTCGGAACCGAGGCGCAACGCGAGTCAGGCAAAAGGCTATACCTCAAATACTGTTCGCAGTGTCACGGCGAGAAGGGGGACGCCGAAGGCTACGCCACTCCGCACCTGTACCCGCGGCCGCGTAACTTCACGACGGGCAAGTTCAAGGTTCGGACGACTCCGAATGGAGCGCTTCCGACCCATCAGGACATCGTCAACGTCATCAGGCGGGGCATGCCATACACGTCGATGCCCGCCTGGCCAACACTCTCCGACCAGGAAGTGTCGGATATCGCTCACTTCATCACGAGCTTCTCCGCCGATTTCTCGAATAAAGAAACCGTCCCGCAGCCGCTGACGCTCCCGAGCGCCCCGGCAACGACGAGCGAGTCGATCGAACTCGGGAAGAAACTCTACGCGGAGACCGGCTGCCTGAAGTGTCACGGCAACCTCGGTCGGGGCGACGGACCTTCGGCTCCGACACTGACGGACGAGTTGGGACAGCCGATACGCGCAGCAAACCTCACGCAGCCCTGGACCTTCCGGGGAGGGCCGTCCCGTGAAGATATCTTCCGGACGATGACCACGGGGCTCAACGGCACGCCGATGCCGTCATTCACGGACAGCCTCATGCCCGAGCAACGATGGGCGATCACCGACTTCATCGTCTCTCTCTCGGGAAGCAGCGCGCCTGGCTATACGAACCTCGTCGTCGCCAAGTACGTCCCGGATCCGATCGATCTGAAGAACGGAGCCGCGGGCTTCCAATCCGCGGCTGTCGCGCGCTTTCCGATCGTCGGACAGGTCATGGAACCCGGACGGGCATTTCATCCTCCAGCGACCTCCGTGACCGTTCAGGCGATCTACGACACCGAGTCAATCGCCTTTCTCGTTCGATGGCACGACATGCGCGCCGACAACACTGGGAAGAACGGACCTTTGCTTCCCGTGCCGCCGGAGGAGGAGGAATCTGCGCCAGGAGGTGCTGCCCAGCCGACTGCGACGAACCCCTTCGGCGATGCCGAAGTGGCGCCAGCTCAGAAACCCGAAAAGGATCCCTTCGCCGAGGAGGAACCGGCAGCCGCCCAGGCATCCGAGTTCTCCGATGCGGTCTCGATCCAGATTCCTTCGGCAGTACCGACGGGTGCCCGCAAGCCTTACTTCATTTTCGGTGACACCCAGAACTCGGTGGATCTCTGGTTCTTCGACCTGGCCCGCCCCGATCCGCTCCAGTTCACCGGACGGGGAAGCGCGGACATCGCCGCCAACGACACCGGGGATATCACCGGCGTCGCGAGCTACGACCAGGGTGAATGGTCGGCCATCTTCAAGCGACCACTTCGCCCAACCTCGGGCGCCCCGTTCTCGCCCGGAGAGTTCATGCCAATAGGCTTCTCGGTCTGGGACGGGTTCTCGCGCGAGCGTGGCAACAGGCGAGGTCTCACGGTCTGGCACTCCGTCTACGTCGAGCCGGAAGTGGTTCCATCGGCCGTCGGCCCGATGCTCAGAACGGCTTTCGTGATTCTCGCCATTGAGTTAGCAATTATCAGTTGGGTGCGGCGGCGCTATGGCTCACGCGCCCGCGCGGAGGTCGGCGACCCGATGCAACCGTCGGCCACGAGGGCGTGAGCTGTCGCAAGGTATCCGGAGGATCCAATGTACAAGAGCATCTACGTTCCCGTCGATAACTCGGACCACTCCAATCGCGCCGTCGCCTGCAGCATGGAATTGGGCAAGGCGTTCTCCGCAAAACTGGTCGGCTGCCATGTCTACGCGGCGAAGCTGCACGACTATCGCTTCAGGCAGATGGAGTACACCCTGCCCGAGGAGTATATCGACGAGGTGGAGCTGGAGCGGCAGCGGAAAATCCACGACAGCCTCATCACGATGGGCCTCAAGCTCATCTCCGACAGCTATCTCGATGGCATGTCACGTCTCTGCGGGGAGTCAGGCCTCGCATTCGAGCCGCGGATGATGGACGGGAAGCATCACATCGAGATCCTCAAGGATCTCGCCGGCTCACAGCACGACCTGGTCGTCATCGGCGCGCTAGGCGTCGGGCGCGCGCGCGACAGCGTGATCGGCTCGGTCTGCGAACGCGTCGCCCGCCAGTCCGATCGCGATGTCTGGGTGGTCAAACACGTACCCGAGGCAGGCGAGCCGGACCGGGACACGATTCTGGTGGGCATCGACGGCAGCCCGCAGTCGTTCGGCGCGCTCATGACTGCGATCGAACTGGCACGCACGTTCGGCAAGAAGATCGAAGCGATCGCCGTGTACGACCCCTATCTGCACTACTCCGTCTTCAACGGCATCGTCAACGTCCTCACCGAGCAGGCGGCGAAGGTCTTCCGCTTCGAGGAGCAGAATCAGCTTCACGAGGAGATCATCGACACCGGGCTCGCGCAGATCTATCAGTCGCATCTCGAAGTGGGCGAGCGGATGGCGAGCGAAGACGGCGTCACGATCAAGAAGACGCTTCTCGACGGCAAACCCTTTCAGAAGATCCTCGACCACGCGCGAAAGACGAATCCGTGGCTGATCGTGGTGGGCCGCATCGGCGTCCACAGCCCGAATGACGAGACAGGGCTGGGGAGCAACGCGGAGAACATTCTCCGCGCCGCGCCCTGCGATGTCCTCCTCTCTACGCGCCTGGAAGTGCCCCGGCTCGACGTGCGCGCCGAAGAGACCGTGCGATGGACGCCCGAAGCCGAGGAGCGGATGACGCACGTGCCCGACCAGGTCAAGGGGATCGCTCGCACCGGCGTCCTTCGCCTCGCGCTCGAGAAGGGGCATTCGGTGATCACGAGCGCCGTGATCGACGAGGCGATGGACCGGTTCATGCCAAAGAGCGCGTCGGCCGCGACGAAGGCGCTGGCCGAGGCAGTGGCTCTCGAGCGTGCGAAGGCTGGCCCCGTGTCGATGTGCCGGTCGTGCGGCGTTGCCGCGACGCAGAGCGGCGCCGTCAAGTGCACCGTCTGTGGCGCTACGGACTTCGAAGTGATCTCGCAGGAGATGATCGAGAAGATCGCGGCCGTCGAGGGCGGGCTCGAGGAAGAGACGACCTACGACGGGCGCAAGCTGCGTTGGTCCGAGGACGCCCGGAAGGGTCTCTGGACCATGAAGAACGCCTATCAACGCCGCCGCGTCAAGGCGCGGGTCGAGAAGCGCGCCCGCATGATGAAGATCGATGCGATCACGCTCGACTTCGCGCGGCAGGTCATCGAGGAAGAAACCGGCACGCCGCTCGACATCAAGGGCCGCGTGGCTGAAATCCCCGAGAGCACCGCCGCGGCCGCCGGCGAGCCGCGGCTCGTGGCCCGCGACGACAAGAAGAACCCCCTGATCTCGACGTTCGAGTGGACCGCCGACGCCTCCCAACGCGTCTTGCGCGTGCCCGCCGGCTTCATGCGGAACAAGACGCAGGAGCGGATCGAGGAGCTCGCGCGGGAACGCGCCGCCTCGACGATCGACCTGGCGCTGGTCGAGGAGGGCATCGAGATCGGCAAGAAGATGATGGCGGAGATGATCGCGACCTACGAGGGCCCGCCATCGGCGACGAGCGCGAAGCCGATGCTCAATGAGGTGAGCCCGCTCACGGCACGCGATTGAGTGCGTATCGCTTTTGCCGCACCGATGACATCGGGCTTCTCGTCGACGCGCTAAATCGCTGCTGGGCTCCGTACTTTCCAGACGAGCCGCTGATGACGCCAGCGGCTTTCAAGCGATCGATACGCGACCTGCAGGTCTGGTGCAGCAGCTGTATGGTCGCGTTTTCAGGCTCGGATCCGATCGGTGTCCTGATCGGCGCTAAACGAGTCTCAAGTACTCTCATCCACAGGATCGCTGTCCATCCCGATCATCGGCGACAGGGTCATGGGCGGCACCTGCTCACCTCGCTCAGCTCGAAGCTCGCGATTCTCGGGCCGCCGAGAATCGTCGCCGAAGTCCCCGAGACGCTTGCGGCCGCCCGCGCGCTGTTCCGCGCAAGTGAGTATGTGCAGGAAGCGGTTCTCACAGATTACGTTCTGCCGCGTGACGAGGCGGGCCCTGCCCTCAGCGAGCGTCCGAATGCGGCGCGAGTCGAAGGGTTGGTGATCCCCGTCACCGTCGACGATCTCGCCGCGAACGGTCTCCTTGAAGAAGCGCATTCACAGACGTGCTGGGAACGTTCAGTAGGGACCCTCACTGCCCGGAAGGACGAGATCGCAGGACTCGCCGTCGCCTCCGACGAACGGATCGAGGCCTACGTCCTTTACGTGACGCGCGGTCTACAGGAGACGGAGATTTTCTCGCTCCGCTCTTTCATCGACGATGCCGGAGCCCGTTTGAAGCAACTGCTCTCTCAACTCCGCGCGCGAGGGATGGAGACCTTCCGGTTCCCGAAGGTCCACCCGGACGAGATCTCGAAGGAAGGTCTGAAGACGCTCGGCTTCAGCCCCGCCGACGCGCATTTACTCTACTCAACGAGGGCGCGGTCCGGCTAGGAACGCCGTTCAGGTGTTCCGGCGGACACAGGCAGCGCGCGCAGGGTGCACGCCTAGTAATGAGCCCCTCTCGCATCGTCTGCGCCAGGACGAGTCTGTCGGGTCCCACCAATGTCGGAACCGATATCGGAGTGACCTCGCGGCTTCCACCACGTGAACCAGGTGTGTCCTTGCGCCCTGCCGCGACGGATGTACCAGATGTAGTACGGAACCCACAGCCCGATTAAGAGCACGAGCGCGATCGTGATGCCAGTCGAGATGTCCATTTGCTCAGCTCCTTCCGTGCAATGACCTTTAGATGCAAGCAGTGATCCCGGCGGCGGCGAGCTCGTCTGGAGGCGGCGGCGACGGTGTAAGCTATCCACCTTCGGAACATCGCAATGAAGCGCTACCACGACATCGTCGGCGACGGAGGGTCCAGAATCCTCGAGCAGGTTGCCGAGCGACACAACCGCATCACTGACGGGCTCGCCAGTGTGCGTCATCTCGTGGCCGTGGGCTCGGGTAAGGGCGGGGTCGGCAAGAGCACTCTGACGCTGCATCTCGCGGGCGCGTTGCGCGCCATGGGGCTTCGGATTGCGATCCTGGACGCGGACTTCAACGGCCCATCACAGGCGCGCATGGCCGGCGTCCAGAGAGCGCTGTTCGTTCCCGGCAGTCACAAGGTCTCGCTCCCGCGGACCAGGAACGGGATCGCGGTCTTCTCGATGGGCTCGGTGATTCCGGAGTCGGAGGCGCTCGAGTTCGAGAGCCAGGCGCACGGAGAGTCACACACGTGGCGCGCCACGAGGGAGTTTGCTCTCCTGGGCGAGATCCTCGAGTCCTTCGAGTGGGGAGCTCTCGATGTGTTGATGTTCGATCTGCCGCCGGGAGCCGAGCGGACGGTCCAGTACGCGGACTTTCTCGGGCCGCGGACTTCGTTCGTGCTCGTGACGATTCCTTCCGAGGTTTCGCGCGGCGTCGTCGCGCGCTCGGTCGCTGCTCTGTCGAAAAAACCCAATCGTCTCCTCGGGTATGTCGAGAACATGAGCGGCTACTATTGCCGCGACTGCAACTCGGTGAAGCCGCTCTTTGCCGCTTCCGAAGCCGCGGCCTTGGGAATCCCCTGCCTCGGGACCGTGCCGTTCGATCCCGAGCTGGCGCGGCAGTGCGACTTGGGAATCCCTCTCCGTGAGCTGCCCGATACACCGGTTGGCCGCGCCCTGGATCATGTTGCGCAGCAACTTCTGGAAAGCCTCATATGAAATTCCTCTGCGTCCCCTGCGATAGCCCGATGAAACTGCAAACCGTGAGGCCGCCCGAGCGCGGCTCGTTGCAGATCGTTTACTCGTGTCCTGAGTGCGGCTACGAGATGGCGATGCTGACCAATGCGTACGAAACACAGGCCGTTCAGTCACTCGGCGTGCGGCTCGGACCCGAGGTCGAAGCAGGAGCGTTGAGCACAACCGGCGGTCGCTGTCCGTTCCCCGGGATGATTCCAGGGAACGAGCAGCATCAATCCAGCGAGGCAGGCGAGCCAATTCCCGTCCGGTGGACTGCCGCCGCGGAAGCCCGGCTCGCGAACATTCCCGAGTTCGTCCGCCCAATGGCGCGCACCGGCATCGAGAGATTCGCCCGCGAGAGGGGCGCAATGGAAGTGGACGAGAAGATACTCGACGCGGCCCGCGACTTCTTTGGCATGTGAGGCAACGGGATGAACCTGTCGCCGCCGAACCCGAGCCAGACTCCCCTGAGCAGAATAGAAGGGCCTCTCTCGAACCGAGTCGAGGGGTTCGCTCGGCCTTACGTCATTTCCTGGAACCTCACCTACCGCTGCAATCTTGCCTGCGAGCACTGCTATCTCGATGCAGGGCCCAAGCCGCTGGTCGGCACGGAGAACTTCGCCGACCGGAGCGAGCTCGGCACAGAGGAGTGCTTCAGGGTCATCGACGACATCGCCGCGTTCGCGCCTGAATGCCTGACGATCCTGACAGGCGGCGAGCCGCTCCTGCGGCGCGACATCCTCGAGATCGTCCGACGCGCGGCGGAGCGCGCACTCTGGGTTGTCGTCGGCACCAACGGTGTGCGCATCACGGAGAACGTCGCGAAACGTCTCGCAGAGGCGGGCGCGCGAGGACTGTCGCTCTCACTGGATGCGCTCGATCCCGATTGTCACGACCGCTTCAGGATGGTGCGTGGCGCCTGGCAAAACACGGTGGAGGGAGCGGAGATCCTCAACAGGACCGGGCTCCCCTTCATCGTGCAGACGACGGCGGGATCGCACAATCTCGGCGAGCTCGACGCCATCGCCGACTTCGCGCACGATCGCCTCGCCGCAAAAGTCTGGAACCTCTACTTCCTGGTGCCGACAGGGCGCGGGCAGTTCGTATCGGACATGACCCCCGCGCAGTACGACGAGGTGCTCGCCTCCCTCTACCGGATCCAACGGAAGTACGACCGACGGATGCTCGTGAACGCGAAGTGCGCCCCGCACTACATCAAAACCGTTCTGGAGAATGCCAGCGCCGAGACCGAACCGAAGATCAGGACCTACTCCGGAGGGGCCGGAGGGTGTCCAGCGGGAACGCACTACATGGGGATCCGGCCGAACGGTGATGTCACTCCTTGTCCCTACCTCCCGGTCTTCGCGGGGAACCTTCGCCGCGCGGCTCTCGCGGATCTCTGGACGTCCGCGGAACTATTCACCGACATTCGCCGCCGTTCCTCGCTCGATGGGCGGTGCGGAGCGTGCGAGATGAACGCCCACTGCGGGGGCTGTCGCGCCCGGGCTTACGGAATGACCGGCGATCTGATGGCGGAGGATCCGCTCTGCACGCACACGCCCGGGACGTTCGCGGGGTCGCCTCTTCTGGTACTTCGCGGCGCTGACCGGGTCGGTCCGCCTTCGCCCCTTCGGGGCTTCGGAGGGACGCCGCCATTGATCGAGTACGCCGGCGAATCGCCGACGACGATCGCATGGGACGATGCTGCAGCCGCACGAATGAAGAAGGTCCCGGCGTTCGTCCGGGGGATGGTCGTCAGGGCCGTCGAGGAGTCCTGCCGCAAGAACGGACTTGATCGCGTGACCGTCGAAGAACTCGAACGGATCCGCGCTCGGATGCCAACGCCGAAGCTCTTCGGGCAGGTTGTGCCACGAGAGTAGCTGCCACCAGCGGAAACGCACGAATTGCGCGGAGTGCGACCTTATCTTGATGCGGTGAGGTGGCCTTGCCCGATCTCGCAGGAGGAGCCAGGCGTTCGCGGTCTTCCAATCCCGATTGACGGTCTCGGGGGAGACGTTCAAGACATCGGCTGTTTCGTCCACGGTCAGGCCGCCAAAGAATCTCAACTCGACAACCTGGCTCATGCGAGCATCGAACGTCGCCAGGCCGCTGAGCGCATCGCTGAGCGCAACGAGGTTCTGCTCCTTCAAGTCTGGCAGCTCGTGCACGTCATCGAGATTCACGTGAAGGCGCTCGATCGCGATCCACAACATAACTTCGCTCGTGAAGTGCTCGGAGGCGCGTACTGGAAGATGGGCGATCTCGCTCGCGCGGGTGAGCTGCTGTCGAATGGCACGGCATACGCCGAACTTGGCATTTGAGGGATTGGCTTTTGGCCCGAAGCCTGAAGCCAAGCGCGCGAAGCGTCGGGCAGGATTGCGCGAAAGTCCGCGCGCGGCCACAATACGGCCTCCGATGATCGGCAAGACGGTCTCCCATTATCGAGTTGTCGAGCGGCTCGGTAGCGGCGGCATGGGCGTCGTGTACAAAGCCGAGGATACGCGGCTCGGGCGGCCCGTGGCCCTCAAGTTTCTGCCGGAGGATTTCTTGAGGAGAGATCCGAGCTCGCTGGAGCGTTTCCGTCGGGAAGCGCGGGCGGCGTCGGCGCTCAACCATCCCAACATCTGCACCGTATACGACATCGACGAGCACGAAGAACAGCCTTTCATCGCGATGGAATTCTTGAGGGGTCAAACCTTGACGGACCGCATGTATCGCGGCCCTCTCAAGGCGGATGACCTCTTGGAACTGGCTATCCAAATAGCCGACGCACTCGAGGCCGCGCATGCGGAAGGAATCCTGCACCGCGACATGAAGCCGGCGAATATTTTCGTGACCGAACGCGGTCAGGCGAAGATTCTCGACTTCGGGTTAGCAAAGCTGTTGTCACCGCGAGGAGCCGCGGCCGCTGGGGCGGCCTTGTCCGAACAGCCCACAGTCGCAAAGGCCGACGACCGCCTCACCGAAATCGGATCGACCGTCGGAACCGTGGCCTACATGTCTCCCGAACAGGCGCGGGGCGAAGATCTCGATGCACGGTCCGACCTCTTTTCGGTGGGAGCCGTTCTTTACGAAATGGCGACGGGCCGCAGGGCTTTCGGCGGCGAAACCACGGCGATTATCTATGACGCCATCCTGAACAAGCGTCCGAGCGCGCCGGCTCGCGTCAATCCGGAGGTGTCCCCGAAGCTTGAAGCGATCATCGACAAGCTCTTGGACAAGGATCGCAGCCTGCGCTACCAGAGCGCAGCGGATCTCGAAGCCGACCTGCGGCGAATGAAGCGCGACAGCACACCTTCTCCACTTTCGGTTGCCGTCGCGCCGACTGCTGCTGAGGCCAAGAAACGTCGCCGCGTGGTCCGGCTGAGTGCAACTGCAGCAGTCGCTGGCGCCGCTGCGATAGCCGGCCTGTATTTTCTGACGCCCGCGCCGGCCTTGACCGAGCGTGATGCCATATTGGTCGCCGACTTTGTCAACACGACGGGCGATCCCGTGTTCGACGGGGTTCTGAAGCAGGCACTGGCCGTTCAACTCGAACAATCGCCGTATCTCAACATCGTCCCGGACGACCGCGTTCGAGACACGCTGCGTTACATGTCTCGCTCACCCGACGAGCGCGTCACGGATGCGGTCGCACGAGAGATCTGCCAGCGTGAAAGCATCAGAGCGGTCCTGGGTGGATCGATCGTCATGGTTGGCAGCCACTATGTGGTCTCACTGAACGCGACCAACTGCGCCACCGGAGAGTCTCTTGCGCGAGAGCAGCGTGAGGCAGGATCCAAGGAAACCGTGTTGGCCGAACTGGGCCGGGCGGCGTCGAGCCTTCGGGCCAGGCTGGGCGAGTCGCTCGCCTCCATTCAGAAGTTTGACGCACCGGTTGAAAGGGCCACCACCTCGTCACTCGAAGCGCTTCGCGCGTTTACGGAAGGCCGCCGGCTCAATGCAGCCGCGGCGTTCGACAAAGCCGTTCCGTTCCTGCAGCGCGCCGTGGAGCTCGATCCGAACTTTGCGATGGGCTATTACCTCCTTGGCACAGCCCACGGCAACATGGGACAGCGTGGGCCGCAGATCGAGAATCTCACCAAGGCGTTCGAGTTGCGAGAGCGGGGCCGAGAGCTGGAGAGGTTGAGCATCAGCGCGGTTTATTACACCGTTGTCACTGGCGATCTAACTCGCGCAATCGAGACTTTGACGCGTTTCAAGGAGACCTATCCGCGAGATTTCCGCGCGAGGCTTCTGCTGGGAACCGTCTACGTCATGGTCGGCCGCTTCGAAGAGGCCTTGCCCGAACATCAAGAGATGATGCGAATCAATCCGAGATTTGGATCGCTCGCCGTTCAAAATCTCGGTCAAACGTACATGTTGTCCAATCGCCTCGAGGAAGGCAGAGCGGTTATCTCGGGAGCGATCGCGCAGAAACTCGAAACCCCTGGACTGCATCGAATCCTTTACGAGATCGCGTTGATTCAAGGCGACACGGGGGCGGCCGAGCGAGAGTACGAGCTGGTCAAACCTGCGTTGAGGGCCAGACTGCTCGACGCGGCGGCAGTGGCTGGGTTCCAGGGCCGGCTGGCGGAGGCGCGCAAGCTGCTCGGGGAGGCTGATGATCCGACCGGCGTGGCCCGTTTGGACGCTGTGTTCGCTAATCGTCGGCAAACGCAAGCGGCAGCCGAAGAGACCCTCCGACTGTCCCAAGCAATCAGTGGGTCAACGCTTCAACGCACATGGCATGGAGCGGTGTCGATGCTGGCTATGTCCGGCGATGACGAGGTCCTTCGCGAATTGGAGCGAATCCAGAAAGACCGGTCGCAGGACACGCTGCTGAACTTCGTCGTCATACCGACGGCAAAGGCAGCACGCGAGGTTCGGGCAGGAAACGGCGCGAGGGCCATCGAGTTGCTCAATGGGGTGAAGCCATTTGAGCCCAGTTTCGCGAGCCTCCCGGCGATCTACACACGCGGCCTCGGGTATCTGCAATCCAACTCAGGTCGAGAAGCGGCGACGGAGTTTCAAAAGATTCTCGATCGCCGCGGCGTCGATCCGCTGTCTCCTCTTTATCCGTTGTCCCATCTTGGCCTCGCGCGCGCATACACGCTCGTTGGCGACCTCGCCAACGCCCGCAAGTCTTACCAGGACTTTTTTGGAATCTGGAAAGATGCGGATCCCGACATCCCCGTCCTCGTTCAGGCACGAGCGGAATACGCCAAGCTCTCCGCGAACTAACCTTTAACCGAGCTCGACGACTGGACAGTCGCTGGCAGGATTACTACCGGAAGGGGTCAGCGGCCGCTCCGGCCTGCTCCGCGATCGTTTCCTCCATCCACTTCTGGAATTCCTCTGTGGTCTGGACGGTGACAAAGCCACGCATTCGGGCATGGCCCAAGCCGCACAGCTGCGCGCAGGCGATCTCGTACTCGAATTCCGGATTGCCCGTCCGGGTCTTCATGTCCGCGGTTGTGACGGTGGGGATGAACCAGATGGGGATTGTCAAGCCAGGGATGGCGTCCTGCTTCACTCGAAACTCCGGCACGCCGAAACTGTGAATGACTTCCTTGCTCCGGAGCCTCACGATGACCGGCGTGTTCACAGGCAGATGAAGCTGATTGACTGTCGTGACGTCGTCCTTGGCTGCAGGATCGGAGCGATCGAGTCCCAGGGGGTTCGTCTGAAGGTCGAGCAGCTTGATGTCCGTACGGCCGAATATTCGATCGGGGCCGGGATAGTGGATGTTCCAGGCGAACTGCTCGCCGGTCACCTGAACGACCAGCGCTTCGTTCTCCGGAGGCAGGGCCTCGACCCTGGTAGCCCACAACGGGATGGCGAATCCGATCAGGAGAACGGCTTCGACCACGGCCACGCCGACCTCGAGATAGGTCGACCTGTGCGACGTGACGCCCTTATAGTCCGCCACCGGATTGCGCGAGCGCCGGAAGCGGACAATCGCGTAGAGAAAGAACCCTCCCCAGCCCACGAACAGAATGAGCATGAAGATGTGAATCCAGCCGATCAGGTTGTCGATCTGCCCGCCGTGAGCCGCGGCGAGCGGCGGGAGCCCTAGCCACTCAGTCATGTTCTCGACGCTCCTCCCTGGAGCTCCGACCACTCAGTGTCGAGGTCGATGTCCGCAATGCGCTTCGCGCGTTTGCGGAGATAAAGAAAGAAGGCCACGAACGCACCCTGCACCGCGAGTGTGACAGCCAGCAGCGCCAGAATGCCGAGTTTCGCCCCGTCGATCATCCCGGTCTCCGCTGCCCCGAAACACACGGGGCAGGCGAAGACGCTCGAGCTGCCGCCGATCACCACGGCGGCAGCGGTGGTCAGGGCCTGGCTAATCCTGCGGCGTGCTTGCCTTGCTTTCATCACAGCGTCCTCGTCTTGCGAAGGAACCAACGGTCGTAAAGGACCAGGCCGATCGACACCGCGAAAGCCGCGATACCCGAGAGCAGGCTGGCGAGCCCGTCCTCGCGTCCGTACAGGGACAGGCACCAGAACCCGAACAACACCGCGAGTACCGCGGAGAGGAGGATGAGGAAAGCGTGGACCAACCTGAGGTTCATTAGTGAATCCAGTAGCCGTCGCTGACGGTGAAGATGGGAAGCGCCAGCAGTGCGACGAAGAAGACAGCCGTGAGCGCGAGGACCGCGTAGATCAGCTTCTTCTCGGAGATCAGGTGCATGAAGTAGCAGGCCACCAGCGATCCCTTGATGATCGCGACGAGCAGCGCCACGGTCACGGCGATCGGCACGGGAAGATGGAAGCGAGACACCGCCACCGTGACGATCGTCAGGACCATCAGCGCGACGAAGACCGTGATGTAGACCCTGACGTGTCTGTCGATGTCGACTGCGTGGTCGCCCGTCATGGATGTCGCGTGGTCGCTCGTCATGAATGCCGCCTACAGAAGATGCCGCTTTACAAAAGATATAGCGTCGGGAAGAGGAAGATCCAGACCAGATCCACGAAATGCCAGAAGAGGCCCGAGTGCTCGACCCGGTTGGTGAACCACACTGGATTCGTCTTCCAGAGCTTCGCGCCGGGACCCCAGAAATACGCGTTCACCACCATCCCTCCGAACACGTGGAGCATGTGCAGGCCGGTCAAAGTGAAGTAGATGGCGAGGAAGTTGTTGCTGCTGGGAAATTCCCCCAAGCGGAGATGGTGGCCGTATTCGAAGTATTTGACTACGAGGAAGACCAATCCGAGAAGGATGGTGGCTCCCATGTAGATCCGATAGGTCCCGAAGCGGCGGCGCATCAGCGACGCCCAGGCCATGACCATCGTCACGGAGGACGAAATCAGGACGATCGTGTTGAACGTCGCGAGCGGGACGTCGAGGATCGTGTCTCCCCGCGGCCAGCTCGGCGCCCCGGTCCGGATCAGGATGTAGCTCGCGAAGAGGGCTCCGAACAGCATGACCTCCGAGGCGAGGAACAGCCAGATGCCGATCTTGCCGTTGGTCAAACCGGTGTCGCGCCGAACCTCGACGGTGTAGGGGATGTCCATCTCGAATCAGGCCTCGTACTGCGGCACGAAGTCCGTAGCCGCGCCGGGAACGCTGTACTCGTAGGGCCCGCGGTACGCTTCGGGCGAGCCGTGGAAATTGCCGTGTGGTGGAGGCGAAGGCGCCGACCACTCGATCGTCGTCGCTTGCCACGGGTTCTCCCCGACCGTCGCTCCGTTCCGGATGCTCCAGAAGAAATTGACGATGAAGGGAATCTGGAAGAGCGCCATGGTCCACGCGCCCCACGACGAGACGGCGTTCCAGTGCATGGTCGGCTGCGCAAAGTTGTAGGCCGTTCCGGCGTCGAACAGGCGCCGCGAGACGCCGGCCATCCCGATGATGAACATCGGCATGAAGACGACGTTCATGCAGATAAAGGTGCCCCAAAAATGGATCTTGCCGAGCGTCTCGTTCATCTTGCGCCCGGTTGCCTTCGGATACCAGTAGTAGATCCCCGCCATGAGGCCGAAGATCGTCCCCGGAGCAACGACGTAGTGGAAGTGGGCGATGACGTAGTAGGTGTCGTGCAGTGGGATGTCCGCGATGTTCAAGCCGAGCGGAAGCCCCGTGAGCCCGCCGATGCCGAACATCGGCAGAAAGGCCGTTGCGAAGAGCATCGGCGTGTTGAAGCGTATCGATCCGCCCCAGAGGGAGATGATCAGCGCCGTGAGGATCACGACCGACGGGATCGAAATGATCATCGTCGTTGTCTGGAAGAACGCCGCCATCGCCGTCCCCATGCCGGTCATGAACATGTGGTGTGCCCAGACAATGAACGACATGAAGCCAAGGAAGACGAGCGAGTAGACCATCGAACGATAGCCCCACAGCGGCTTCCGCGTGTTGTTCGCGATGATCTCGGCCACGATTCCAAACGCAGGAAGGATCAGCACGTAGACTTCCGGGTGCGCCAGGAACCAGAACAGGTGCTGCCAGAGGAGCGGGTTACCTCCGCCGGCGTTGGTCAGGGCCTGGCCGCTGACGACGAGGCCGCTCGGGAGGAAGAAGCTGGTGCCGGCCACGCGATCCATCAGCTGCATGACGCCCGCGGCTTCGAGGGGCGGGAAGGCCAGGAGCAGGAGGAAGGCCGTGACGAACTGGGCCCAGCAAAAGAAGGGGAACCGCATGAACGTGAGCCCCTTGGCTCGGAGCTGGATCGTGGTCGTGATGAAATTGAGCGCTCCGAGCAGCGACGAGGTGATCAGGAAGATCATCCCGATGAGCCACCACGTCTGACCCGTGCCTGCGATGACGGAGAGAGGCGCGTAGGAGGTCCACCCGGATTGCGCGGCCCCGCCCGGGACCAAAAAGCTGCCGAGCATCGTGATGCCGCCCAGGAAGAGGCACCAGTAGCTCACCATGTTGATTTTCGGGAAGGCCATGTCCGGCGCTCCGATCTGGAGCGGGAGCACGAAGTTCCCGAATCCTCCGACGGCGAGTGGGACCACCCCGAGGAAGACCATGATGGTGCCGTGCATCGCCCCGAGCTCGTTGTAGAACTCGGGAAGCATCGTCCCGCCCGGCATGCGCGCCTCGCCAAGGAGCTGCCCGATCAGCGGCAGCGCGGCGCCTGGGTAGGCGAGCTGCCAGCGCATGAGCATCATCAACGAAAAACCAAAGAGGAGGAACAGTAAGCCGGTGACGGCGTACTGGATGCCGATGACCTTGTGATCGGTTGAGAAGACGTACTTGCGCCAGAAGCCGAGCTCCTCGTGATGGATTTCGTGCGCGACGTGCGATTTGGGTGTAACGGCAGTCGGGTCACTCATGAGGTCTCTCTCCGATCGCTACTTCGCGCCCGGGATAGCGAACTTGAAGCCCTGGGTCTTCGTTTCGTTGGCGGCAACCGTGACCGAGGCCGTCTGCGTCCCCAGCCTTTCGTGCCACGCGGTGATCTCGTAGGTCCCTGGGTCGAGGCCCGAGATCGTAAACTTTCCGTCCGTACCCGTCACCGAGAAGAAGGGATGCGTATAGACGCCGATGTACGCGCTCATCCAGGGGTGGACGTCGCACTTGACGTTGAAGATCGCCTCCGGTTTGGGGAACGTCGTGGACATCTCCTTGACGGTCGCCGGCTGCCCCCGGTTGAACGACGGATTGATCTTGGGAAGCGTGTGGATGTTATGGAGGATGCCGTCGGAGTTGAGGATCCTGTAGGCCTGCCCGACCATGATCCCCATCACGTGCGGCTTGTACTGACAGCCATCCTGATCAAGCGTCACCGGAGTCGTGGGAACGGGGTAGGTCTTCCCCGACGGGAGCCCCTTCGATACCCAGACCATGATGTTCGCCATCGCGTTCCCGGTACCAAGGACGAGTGCCTCGTTCGGCGCAGGTTTTCCTCCGTGCTTCTTGTGACACACGGCTTCGGCCTGCATGTCGAGTGGCTTGAGCGCGGGGGCTTTCCCGTCGAAGATGACGGTCCCGGTGATGGACGACGCGGCGATGGCAATGCCCGGCCACAACGACATGGCGACCAGAACAGCCACCAGCCACGGCCTATACCCTAATCCGCCCATGCTCGGCTCCTTGGTCATCGTCCACCTCTCTCCTCGTCGTCGCGGGGCTGCTTTCCCCGCATCATCGAAGCGCTCGGTCGGCGCGGGAACTTCAGTTTCCGCGAATTCTACATCGGACCCGCCATACGTGCGTCAACATCCTCGACAATCGCTGGCAAACAGCGACTAGTCCCTATCCGAGTTCTCGTTCATCGCCTCATCAAGGTCGACGTGGAACGGACTCGTGTCCGATCTCAGGCGTTCTCGAACACGAGCGATTCGGCCAGCCTCGGGTCGCGTAGCGGTACGAGCGCCTGACGCCGCATCAGCCAGCCTGCGGCCGCCACGAAGCACCCGCCGACGGCGAGGAAAGCGGCCACGTCCAGAGCCGACGGACGGACTCCTTCGGGGTGGAGCGTCGGCATGACCTGCCAGTAGAGATCAACGAAGTGCATCGCGAGGAGCCACGTTCCGCCAACCGCGAGGGTCCATCCCCTCCGCTTGACGGTGCGCCCCATCAGGTAGAAGAACGGAACCCCGAAGTGTCCCGCCATGAGGAGGAGGGAGACGATCGTCCAGGACCCCTCGAGCCGCGCCTTGAACCAAATCGACTCTTCCGGAAGGTTCGCGTACCAAATAAGGAAGAACTGAGAGAAGCCGATGTAGGCCCAGAACGACGTGAACGCGAAGAGGAACTTTCCGAGGTCGTGCAGGTGCTCGGTGCTGATCACCGTGTCGAGCAAACCTGCCCCGCGCATCGCCGCCGCCACGACTGAGAGCAGCGCGATGAATCCGACGAAGGAGCCCGCGAAGAAATAGACGCCGAACATGGTCGAGTACCAGTGCGGCGTGAGCGACACGATCCAGTCGACCGAGGCGAACGTCGAGGTCAACGCCATGACGATGATGGAGGGACCGGCGAGTTTCCGCAGGCGCGCCGAGACCGTGGGATCCCCTGTCGCGTCCTGGCCCCGCGAGAGACGGTAATAGAGGAGCGCGATGAACGACCAGCATCCGAAGTAAATCGTCGCCCGGATCAGGAAGAACGGCACGTTGAGAAACGGCGCCTTCCAGCGAAGCAGCGCATCGTGTTCGGCGGCGCCCGGGACGGACCACGAGTAGACATCCTGCAGGCCGAAGAGCAACGGAACGAAGAGGGCGGCCATCACGGGGATCGTCGCGAAAACGGTCTCGCAGGTCCGGCGCACCACGATCCCCCATCCTCCCTGGCACGCATACATGAACAGGGTGAAGAAGAGCGCGCCGAGGGCCAGACTCAGAAAGAACAGGAACGACACGAGCCACGAGAAGAAGAACTGCTTCGGATTCGCCGCCCCCAGAAACGCGCAGGCCGCGGCGCCCAGCACGGCGCAGGCGGCGCCAATGACTGGAAAACGGTTCCACGGGTGCCCGGTCGGGATCATGGCCTGTTCGGGCCGCAGGGCCACGCGATGGTGTTCGGAGCTCATTCAGGACTCCAGCAGTTCGACGCTTCGTGCGCCCAGCGACTCCAGCAGCTTTCCCGTGCCCGACGGATCGAACCGTGGATCCCACGATTCGATCGAGATGAAGAAGGCATCATCGGTCACGCGTTCGAAGACCTTCGATCGGAACAGCGGATGGTGGTGCATGGGGAGTCGATTCAGGCCGAGCATGCCGAAGACGGCGCCGAACGCGGCAAAGAGCACTCCCAACTCGAACGTGATCGGAATGAAAGCGGGCCACGAGAAGTACGGTTTACCGCTGATCACGAGGGGGTACGCGCTGGCGTGGACCCACCACTGCAGGCCGAACCCGAACGCGGCGCCGGTCAATCCCATGACGAGGACGATCCAGGGAAGCGGGGAACGCCGGATTCCCATCGCTCCCTCGAGGCCGTGGACGGGGAACGGCGTGTGGGCATCCCAACGCGTGAAGCCCGCGTCACGCACCCGCTCGCACGCGTGGTAGAGGTCCGCAGGCGTTGCGAATTCGGCGAGGATTCCGTAATGGGGTCCCTTCGGGAGCTGGTTGAGCAGGAACGGCATCAGGAGGCTCCCTTGGGTGCGGGCTCGCCGTGGACCGGCATCGCGGCCCGATGGTTCCTGACCCCGCGTTCGGGGCCAGCCTGCCAATGCGGATTGGCCTGCGGCAGTACGGTCTTGACCTCGGACGTTGCCACCATCGGCAGGAACCGCACGAACAGGCAGAACATCGTGAAGAAGAGCCCGAAGCTTCCGAGCAGACACGACACATCCCAGACCGTCGGCGTGAAGTATCCCCAGGAGGACGGAAGGAAATCGCGGTGCAGCGACGTGACGATGATGACGAACCGCTCGAACCACATGCCGATGTTGATGACGATCGACAGCGCGAACAGGATGGGGATGCTCGTGCGCGCCTTCTTGGACCAGAAGACCTGCGGGCTGATCACGTTGCAGCTGATCATGATCCAGTACGCCCACGCATACGGCCCGAGCGCGCGGTTCATGAACGTGAAGAACTCGTACGGGTTGCCGCTATACCAGGACGTGAAGAACTCGGTGGCATAGGCATAGCCGACCATCGTCCCGGTGACGAGCATGATCTTCGCCATGTAGTCGAAGTGGCGAAGCGTGATGATGTGCTCGAGGCGAAACGCCGTGCGGCAGATCACCATGAGTGTCACCACCATGGCGAAGCCGGAGAAGATCGCACCCGCGACGAAGTAGGGCGGGAAGATTGTCGTGTGCCATCCGGGCAGCACGGAGACCGCGAAATCCATCGAGACGACTGAATGAACCGAAAGGACCAGCGGAGTCGCGAGGGCCGCGAGAACGAGATAGGCGCTTTCGTAGTGGTTCCATTGCCGCACGGAACCCCGCCATCCGAGCGCCAAGAACCCGTAGACGAACTTGCGGATGGGAGTCTTCGCCCGATCGCGCATCGTCCCCAGGTCCGGGATCAGGCCGACGTACCAGAACAGGACCGAGACCGTTCCGTACACGCTGACCGCAAAGACGTCCCAGAGAAGAGGGCTCCTGAAGTTTGGCCACAGGCTCATCTGGTTCGGGATCGGGAACATCCAGTAGGCGACCCAGACACGTCCCACGTGGATCCCTGGGAACAGCAGCGCGCACATGACCGCGAAGATGGTCATTGCCTCTGCCGAACGGTTGATTGAGGTGCGCCATTTCTGGCGGAAGAGGAAGAGGATCGCCGAAATGAGCGTTCCGGCATGCCCGATCCCGACCCAGAACACGAAGTTCGTGATGTCCCAGGCCCAGCCGACAGGGACGTTGAGACCCCAGATGCCGATCCCTTCCCAGAAGAGCCACGAAACCGCGACCCCGAGAAGGCCGAGGAGCGCGACGGCGGGGAGGAAAAAGAACCACCAGCCAGTCGGTGTTCGACGCTCGACGGCCTCTGCGACGACCTCGGTGATCGCGTGGAAATCCGGCGAGCGCAGGATGAGCGTCGGACTGCCTTCGACAGGGTTGTCGAGCAGTTCTGCTTCCGTCTGGGCCAAGCCTGTTCCCCCGACTTGAATGTGAAGAGGGCCGCGTGTGTTAGAAGAGCGGCCCTGTACCTACCATCGCGGATCGCGCCGAGTCAAGCGTCCGCCTTCGCGCGGAGCGCTACAGCGAGGCCTCGCCGGAGCAGTTTTGCGGCGGAGTGCCGAGGCCGGTATCGCGGCCCCCGGGCGCAGACGTGAGACCGATCTGCTCGAGCAGCGGTTCGAGGTCGTCTCCCGAGGCCGGAATACACGCGAGGATCCTCGCGGCGTTCTCCCGGACCCATGAGTCCGCCTTCGGAAGCGCGCGCACCGCGGTGTCAGATCCGAGGAGCCGTTGCCACGCCTCGTGCGTCTCGGTCGCGAATTCCGAGAGAAGTGACGGCGCTCCCCCCGCGCGCTGGATCCTCGACATGCGCGCTGCCAACTCGCGCGCTTCGACCAGCCCCGAGTTCATGCTGTGCACGCCGACGGGAGCCGCCTGGTGTGCCGCGTCCCCGACGAGCCAGACGCCTCCTCTGCCAAACGTCCGCACGAGACGGCGCTCGAACAGGCCGAGCGTTGACCAATAAATCTGCGTCGGTCGCGCTGCAAACCAGGGAGCCCTCGTGGCGATCAACTGCTCCAGCCGCTCCATCGATGTCGAGTGTTTCACGGCGTCGTGGATTTGGAATCCCCAGCGGCATCGGCCGTCCTCGAGGGGCCAGTACACGCTCGTCATGTCTGGATCGAGAATGACTCGCGCCTCCGCCGGAAGTTCCCCCGCCGCCTCGATCTCGTAGATGGAGAAGATCTGACCGGCGCCATGCTCCTCCATCTCGATACCGGACATCCGCCGTACGGCGGAGTCATACCCGTCGGCGCCGATCACGTAGGCCGGTTTGATCGTCTCGCTTCGAACGACCACCCACTCGCTTCGCGCGACGGGGTAGCCCATCGCAACGTGGTCGAGCTTGGCGACCTCTGCGCGGAGAGTTGCGTCCTCCGTCGTCAGAGCCTGGAGCCGGTGTCCCCAGAGGACCTTGAGTTGCTTCTGACGGAGCGCGTCCTCTGCGGCTCTCTCCAGCACGCTTTGGCGGATGACGAGGAGATACGGATGCTTGGAAGCGAGGGCCGAATAGTCGATCTCCGCACGTCGCTCCCGCCCTTCGTAGTACGCGACCTTCGTCAGCTTCCGCCCCGCGGTGATCAGCGCTTCAGAGAATCCAGCCTCATCGAGCATGCGGAGCGTGCGCGGATGGATCGCGAGCGCGTAGCTGTGCTGGGTCGTCCTTTGGTGCATGTCGACGATCTGCACACGGACGCCGTACTGATTCAGGAACAGCGCCGCGACGAGACCGACCGGACCGGCACCGACGACGAGTACCTCAGGATCTGGGTGACTGAACATCGGCTTCCCTCCTCGCGCACACTGGGTTAGGACCCGGCTGCCGAGGCTGCAAGATCGGCTCCCAGTCTGCCGCGCATGAAAACGCGTGAGGGAGTGGAATTCTCCAGTGATCCGCGCCTCGATCGGGATCCTTCACGTTCTCCCGAAAAAAATTCGCGCTCAGCTCTATTGTAGATCTTCGATGAACGATGCGAAGCGGTATTGGCGGCGGTTCTGGCGCGAGCCGCTTCAGGACGCGTGTCGCCTGAGGCGCAGCCGCGCCATCACTTTCCGCGGGTCCACCGACGGATGGAACCGCCGCGGCGCGGGAAGCTGCAGATACAGGATTGCGGTCGCCGCTAGAAGACCCAGAGCCCACGAATGGATTCGGATTGCACGCAGGATCTCGCAAGACAGGAAGACGTAGACCGAGAATCGCGCCCGCTCGTGGCGGCGCATCATCAACGCGCCGACCACCGGCGCAATCGCGAAGTAGACGAACGCGTCCCAAGGGTGGCGGCTACCGAAGTTGAGCCAGCGCGTATCGAATAGCAACGCCAAGAGATGAAGCGCCGGACTGGTCAGCAGCACCACGGTCAGCAGCCAGAGTCCTGCCGGTCGTCGTATTTCGTCTGCGGTCTGAGGTTCCATCGAGGGAGTGAGTGTCCTCAGCTAATCCATGTTCGCAAGCTGCGCGAGGATCGCGTCAATGGGTGCCTTCGCGCACATGAACATCGGCGTGTCACGCTGCGTATAGAGGCTCGCCTCCGTGTAGCGCAGCCGCCCCACCAGATCGACGAACTCCTGCGGGTAGTCCGAGTCGAACGCGACCACGAAGTCCTGATCGTCGATGCCGTAGCTGTTGCTCGTGTTTAAGCGGACGCCCTTGAACGGGGCAGAGGCGGCGATGTGTTCGTCCATCATCCCCTGCCGCGCGTGGGGCGAAAGGCGGTACCACGCCCGCGTTTTCGTGAAGGGGTACACGAACAGGTATTTTCCTTCCCCCGGCAGCAGCTCGATGCCCTCCCCAGCGCCCTTTATCTTGTTGACGTACGGCGACCGGCGCTGCAATGAGAGGAAGCTGTACACCGGCGACAGATAGGCACCCAGCCGCGACTGTCTGATCGCCGCTTCCATCGACTGGATGCACAGCGGATCGAACGCGATCCGCCAGAGCATGAAGTCGACGTCCGCGCGCAGGCCCACGAGTGAGTACGTGCGCAGGATCAGGTCGTCCAAGGACTCCCACTTCTGCACCAGTTCGATGAACCCAGACGCGGCCACTCGCTGCTCATCGGCGGGGAGCCGCCGGAACACCGGGTCGAGCCGGTAGAACGAATAGTTCAGGAACTGGCGGCGTTGCCTGTCCGGGCTCTTACCCGTGACGATCCCGGTCGGGTCGAGGTCGACGGAGGGGCCGCGGCGGGGCGGCGGGCCGGTGGTCTCGGGAGGGTGCTCCATGTTCATACCTACGTGGCGGCCGGCAGCTCAAAGTCGCGCAGACGCGCTTGGAGGCGTTCGTACTCGGCCTTGCCAGCCACGTGACGAGGCAACGTATGACTCCCGACACGGATTGTCAAGCGCGTGAAGCGCTCGTTGCCGAGCACTTACCGTTGTCTCTGAATCAATGCTCAGTGCGTGCTGCGCCCGCCTCTTCCCTTCCCCGTGTCTGGTCCGCCGGTGTCTCCGTGCGCACACCGTAGCCGGCGCCAGCCGCGCCACCGGGGTACGTCTTCATTCCTCGCGAGAGGTAGTCGGTCAGAGAAAGACCCAGCAGGATGACGAGAAAGAAGAACGCAGTGCCGACGAACAGCTTGGTCAGCTGGCTGCTGTACTTCGCGTGCATGAAGAACAGGATCACCAAGGTCGCTTTGGTGATCGCGATACCGATGGCGACCGGGAAGTTGAACGACCCGAGATTGACGAACGCCACGGCCACCGTGATGGCCGTTCCGATCATCAGCGCTGCGAAGACGGCGTAGTAGGTGCTCTTGGGTGAAATGTGTCCAGCCATAGCCTTACGCGAAGTGTCCGGCCCGGTCCACGAGGTACAGCAGGGGGAACAGAAAGATCCAGACGATGTCGACGAAGTGCCAGTACAGCCCGCTAATCTCGACCGGCGTATACCACTCGGGTGAGAACCGCTTCTTGTGGGCCATCCACGCGATGACGGCCATGATGAAGAACCCGATGATCATGTGCGTCGCGTGGAGACCCGTCATCAAGAAGTACAGCGAGAAGTAGATCTGTGCCGGCCCGGCCTGCGGCCCTTCAAACATGAAGTTCGGCCCAGGCACGTGGTGGTGCTCGAATTTTTCCTTGTACTCGAAGTACTTGACGATCAGGAAGACCAGCCCGAGCGCCATCGTCATCAGAATCCAGACGACAGTAGCGCGCTGCTTCCCGGTCTGCGCTGCGCGAACTGCGAACGCCATCGTCAAGCTGCTGCCGATGAGCACGGCGGTGTTGAAAGCGCCGAGCACGATGTCGAGCTCACGGCTGGCCTCGGCCCACGCGACCGGGTACCAGATGCGGTAGAGCATGTAGGCAAGGAACAGCCCGCCGAAGAACAACACTTCGGTGATGAGGAACAGCCACATTCCCAGCGTGGCGGCCTCGTGCTGCTGCTCCAGCGAGTCGAAGTGGTGCTGGAGATCGTGGTGATGGGCGGCGTGCGTGCCGTGAGACTCGGCGTGCGCGGTGATGGCGTCAGACAACTTTGATCTCCCGCCTCGAGTACTCGTACGCGTCTTCAGTGACGATCGGCTGTGTCTCGAAGTTGTGCGGCAGCGGCGGCGACTGTGTCGTCCATTCGAGCCCGGTTGCGTGCCACGGGTTGTCGCCGGCTTCCTCGCCGTAGAAGAGCGAAGCCACGAGGTAAATGCCGACCAGGATGTACCCAAAGGCAAGAATCGACGCGCCCGCCGACGACAGGACGTTCAACAACTGGAATTCGGCCGGATACACGTGGTACCGGCGGGGCATCCCGAGGTACCCGAGGATGAATTGTGGGCCGAAGGTCAGGTTAAATCCAACGAACACGATGATCGATGCGACCTTGGCCCAGATGTCCGAATACATCCGCCCGGTCATCTTCGGCCACCAGTAGTGCAACCCTGCGAAGTAGCCCATGATGGCGCCGCCGACCATGATGAAGTGGAAGTGCGCGACGACGAAGTAGGTGTCGTGCAGGTGCACGTCAACCCCCAGCGCCGCGGTAAAGAGTCCGGTCAGGCCGCCAATGAGGAACAGGCCGAGAAACGAAATCGCCCAGATCATCGGCGCCTTCAGCCAGATCGCGCCGCGGTACAGCGTCGCCGCCCAGTTGAACGTCTTCACCGCCGACGGGATCGCAACGGCGTAGGTGAGGAACGAGAACACCAGCGCGGAATAGACCGAGATCCCCGACACGAACATGTGGTGCGCCCAGACCAGGAAGCCGAAAATCGCAATGGCCAGGCTGGAGAACGCCACGAAGGAGTAGCCGAAGATGCTCTTGCGCGAGAACGCGGCGATGACCTCGCTGATGGCGCCCATCGGCGGCAGGATCATGATGTAGACGGCCGGGTGCGAATAAAACCAGAACATGTGCTGGAAGAGCACGGGGTCGCCACCGAGCGCCGGATCGAAGATGCCGAAGTGGAGGAAGCGTTCAACGGCGAGCGCCAGCGTGGTGATGGCAATGACCGGGGTGCCGAGGATCTGCACGAGGCTCGTCGAGTAGATCGCCCACACGAAGAGCGGCAACCGGAACCAGGTAAGCCCCGGCGCGCGCATCCGGTGGATGGTCACCATGAAGTTCAGACCGGTGAGAATCGACGAGAAACCGGTGATGAACACTCCAAGCCCGGTCGCAACCACGTTGGTGTTCGATGCGCGGCTGCTGTAAGGCGTGTAGAAGGTCCAGCCAGTGTCGACGCCGCCGGACACCATCGCATAGACGGTGAACAGAAACCCGATGACGAAGATGTACCAGCTCAGAAGGTTCAGCTTCGGGAAGGCGACGTCCTTCGCGCCGAGCATCAACGGCAGCACGAAGTTTCCGAGGATGGCGGGCACGGCCGGGATCAACACGAAGAACACCATGGCGACGCCGTGCATGGTGAACATCTTGTTGTAGGTGTCTGAGGAGACGAGATCCCCGGCCGGAGTGGCCAGTTCGAGACGAATCATCGTGGCGAAGAGACCGCCCAGGAAGAACGCAAAGGTCACGACCATGAGGTACATGATTCCGATGCGCTTGTGATCCTTGGTCAGCAGCCACGAGGCTACGGTGTGTTCGTGGTTGAGGTACGTCACCCGCGGCGCCATCGCCGGCATCGTAGTATCCATGGTCCTACCTGTTCTCCTGTGGCGCAGTACGGCTCGCGGGTTCCTCGGGTGCCTGGGCTCTCGAGGCTGCGCCGGTCTGAACGCGCAGCGACTTCACGTACTCGACGAGCGCCATGACGTTCTCTTCGCTGACGAGCCCCTGGAATGTCGGCATGAGCGGTTGATAGCCGGCAACGAGCTTGGCTTGCGGCATGAGGATGGATTCACGCACGTACCCTTCGTCGACGACGACCGTTGCACCGTCAGCCAGCCTCTCGGCGGCTCCGAACTTGTTGGTCAGGGAGGGCCCCCGCGGTCCCGGACCCTCACGCAGGTGACAGGTGTTGCACGCCAGGTCTCCGAAGAGTTGTTCGCCTCTCGCGGCCAGGGAACCACCGCCGACGTTGCCGGTCAGCCAGGACTCGTAGGCGGCCGGGTCCATGACGATCACTTTCCCGACCATGCCGGAATGATTGGTGCCGCAATACTCGGCGCAAAACAGATGGTGCTCTCCGACAGCGGTCGCGGTGAACCACACCGTGCTGTAGCGGCCGGGAATGGCGTCCGCCTTGGTGCGAAACGCGGGGAAGAACATCGAGTGCAACACGTCTTCCGACGTGAACGTGACCCTGACCGGGCGGCCGGCCGGCACGTGCAGCTCGTTGATCTCGCTCTGCCCATCGAGATGCTGGAACTTCCACATCCATCGCTTACCGGTCGCGTAGATCTCGAGTGTCTGGTCGGGCGGACGCTGGAGGTCGAAGAAGACGTTGGCGCTCCAGACGAAAATCACGATAGTGACGAGGAACGGAATGATCGACCACGCCAGCTCGAGGGGAATCGAGCCGTGAATTCGCGCACCAACCTCCAGCGGATCGCGGGTGCTGTACTTCGCGGAGAAATAGATCACGACGACTGTGACCAGGATGGCGACCGACGCGGTCACCGCGAGGATGAAGAAGTACAGCGCGTCTACATCGGCGGCAAGCGTGGACGCCTGGAGAGGAAACAGTGGGGTCCCAGAAAACATAGCTACTCAGGCCTGTCTTTCCGCCAGGTGGCGCGATTCGCGCCATCGCATCAGCACAATGAAACCCGCAATGAGACCCACCGTCAGCACGCCGCACAGTCGCATGATGTTCATGAACGCCGCCCCGTACTTTCCATCCGCCGGGTCGTAGTGGAAGCAGTAAAGCAAGAGCTCATCGACGACCGAACCCAGACGCCCCTGGCCCGAATCGACGAGAGCCAGCCGTAGATCCTTCGGCGAGAACTCCACGCCGTAGAAGTACCGCGCCAGCCGCCCGTCGGGAGTGGCCACGAGAACGCCGCTCACGTGAGCGAACTGTTGTGTCTGCTCGTCCCACTGATACGTGAAGCCGGCGGCGGAGGTGACCCGCTTGATCTCCGCTTCCGTCCCGGTAAGGAAATGCCAGCCGTTTGCCGTGTCGGTCGCGGCCCAATGCAGCAGATGCGCCCGCTTCTTCGCGTTGGCCGCCTCCGGCGTATCGCGGGAGTCGAAGCTGACGAGCACGACGTCGAATTCCTTGCCCGCTGTAAACGGGATGACCTTGAGGGCGGAGGAAATCCCGTTCATGACCAGCGGGCACATCATCGGGCACTGGTAGTACACAAACCCCAGCACTACGGGCTTGCGCCCGAAGTAGTCACCCAGTGTGACGTCGCGCCCGTTTTCGTCCTTGAGCTGCGCATCGAGAGGAAGCTGCTCGCCAAGGCGCTGAGAAAACGTCACGTGCTGCATCTTTGGCGGCACGTTCGAGGCAACGATTCCCCCGGTGAAGCCCATGGAACCAGGCATACCTGGCTGCTGCTGAGCGCTGATCTCAGTAATGCTGAATGCAAAATGCAGAATGCAGACAATGACCACGGCGCCCATCCGGCGTAACCGCAACACCTTCAGCATTCTGAATTCTGAATTCTGCATGACGGGGTTCATTGCTTATTGCCTTCTTCTTTCCAGCGCACGCCCGGCGCTCGCGTCGGTCGGAACGAGCGCAGACGATTCAGCAGGCTGTTCACCTGCGGCGGTTGCATCCGTTCTTGCCGGCAGACCGCGCTCGACCGTCAGCCGCATCGCCTCGGCGATCGGGATCCGGACGGTGCCTGCTCCTTTGTCGACCCAGCTGTATCCGTCGAGCGCCGCGTTCTCACGCAGACGAAAGTCGTAGATTTCGTTGGCCGGCTTGGCCTGGAGTCTCGGGCCTGATGGCAACCGCGGACCCTGCTGGAGGGCCAGCGGATACTCCGCGTCGCCTTTGTTTTCGCGTACGTTCGCGAACGCAGCGAAGGTGAACCACATCAAGATGTGCACGATGACCGCCGACGCCGTGAGCCACGCGGCGAACTGGATGATCATCGACACGTTGACGTCGGTGTGCTCGTGTCCTGATGCCGACGGAGGGTTCAGATACTCGTCGTCTGCCGACGCGTGAGCAGCGTGAGGGTCGTGGGCCATCAGTGGCCGCCTCCCGCGGTTTCGAGTGATTCACGCAAGTACGGGTCGCCTGCAGCCAGCAGCGGCCGCTGCCGCAACTCGCCACAGAACATCCACAGCCAGAGCCCGCCGATGGCGAGCGGCGCTGCGATATCGAGCCAGTGGAAGAAGAAGTGGCTGGCGTGCTCGCCGGCCAGCAGGTGGAGGTTCCCACCGCTGGTATCGAACTCAGGCGACACGAGCATGAAGATGTCGGCGAAGCGCACGAACAGGATCCAGAACGCGATCACGACCAGCCGGTGCGGCGTGCGCTTCAAGTTGCGCGACAGGAGCAGGAACCACGGCACGAAAAAGTGGAACAGCACCAGGAAGACGGCCAGATACTGCCAGCCGTTGCTCGTGCGCGTGAGCATGTAGGGGATCTCCTCGACCAGGTTCGCCGCGAACGTCAGCAGGTACTGTGAGAAGTTGAAGTACGCCCACAGCATGACGAAAGCGAACATCAGCTTGCCGAGGTCATGGAAGTGATGCGGCTTGAGCAAGCTTGACATCGGCTCGTACTTGAACAGAAAGGTCGAGACGATGATCGTGAACGCCAGCGCCGTGAGGCCCTGTCCACCCATCATCAGGAACCCGAAGATCGTCGAGTACCAGTGCGGGTTGAGCGACATGATCCAGTCGATGCCGGCAGCTGTGACGGCCAGCGCGTAGAAGACCAGCCCGCCGCCGCTCAAGCGCTGGAGGCGCGTGTTGACGGCAACGTCACCCGAATCCTGCAGGTGCGACCACTTGTTCAGCAGCGTCGCGATTCCCCACCAGCCAGCAAAATAGATCACCGCGCGCAGGATGAAGAAGGTCGTATTCAGGTACGACGCCTTGTGGCGCAGCACTTCGTCGGCCGCCACGTGATCGGGGTGCGACCACGGATAGAGCGTGCCGATGCCGAGGAGAACCGGAAGGAACAGGACCGCGAGCAACGGCAGCGTGCGGCTGGACGCTTCAAAGATTCGTCGGAACACGCCCCAGACGCCGCCCGACAGGTGCTGAATCATCATCAGCGCCAGCGAACCGAGGGCGATTCCGAGGAACAGCATGTAAGCCACGAGCCAGGCTCGGAAGAAGTGGTCGCGGTCGACGAGCAGTCCGATGCCGCACCCGGCGAGACCGATGACGCCGGCAATCAGAGCGCGCGACCTGACGCGGTCGATGTCGGCGACCGGCGGCGAGTACGTCGTATCCACGTTCACTGGTTCTCCTGGGCGGGACGATCGAGATCCGAACGGCGGTCAGCCGGCACATCGGCGACGGTGGCGTTCATGCTGAGTTGCAGCGCCCTGATGTAGGCGACGATTGCCCACCGATCCGCCACCGGCACCTGCGCGGCGTAGTCCTGCATCGCGCCAAAGCCGTTCGTCACGACGTCGTAGAGGTACCCCGCGGGTGCATCGCGCAGCCGCTGTTCGCCGTACGAGGGGGGCTGCCGGAATCCACGCTGGACGATCATGCCGTTACCGACGCCGGTGCGCCCGTGACAAGGCGAGCAGAACACGTTGTAGCGTTCCTGCCCGCGTGCCATGACGCCGGCGGTCACCGGCATCGGGAACACGGTCGCAAACTGCCCCGAGACCTTGCCGGTGTAGAGCAATTCGTCTTCACGGAGATAGCCTCGTGGGACGGTGTTCGGGACGAGCGTGCGGGCCGAACCCCCGCTCGCAAAGAACTCGCTCGCCTCGAGCGGCTCATAGCGCGGCGCGTCGTGCATGTCCTGCCGACAGGCGACGAGCGCCACGCTCATGGCGACAAGGGCAATCACTCGCGATGCAGGCTTTGCGGCGCTCGAACCCCAAACCCCAACTCGAGAGTTGGGAGTTGGAAGTTGGCAGTTGAGTCCCGTGAGCAGGTTACGGCGCAACTTCGGACACTCCTACCGGATGCAGCCCCTCGAGAAACTTCCACGTGCCATGCCGCTCGAACCGCGGGTCGGTGGTCTCGATCAGGAGAAAGAAGCGATCGGTCGACGCGCGCCCGAAGGCGTCGACGTTGAACACCGGGTGATACGGCTGCGGCAGCTTGTTCAGCGCCCACATGCCGACAAACGCCGTGAGCGCTGCGCCGAGCACCGTGGTTTCAAACGTCACCGGGATGAACTGCGGCCAGCTATTGAGCGGCCGGTCACCGACGTTCATCGGGTAGGCAATCACCGAGACCCAGTACTCGAGGCTGAACCCGGCGAACCCGCCGAGGATGCCCCCGAGCAACACCAGAAGCGGCAACCGCGTTCGTTTCAGGTCGAGCGCCTCGTTGAGCTCCTCGATCGGAATCGGCGAGAACGCGTCCATCCTCCGGTAGCCGGCCAGACGCGCCTTCGTCGCGGCGTCGACAAGAGCCGTTGGGTTGTCAAACTCGGCCATCAAGCCGTACGTGGTCGGTTGCGCGGTGTGTGCCATCACCTCACCCGTGGTGTTCTGCCTTCAGCTTGGCCTCCGGAACGATCGTGCGCATTTCAAAGATGGCAATCGCCGGGAGGAAGCGGATAAAGAGGAAGAAGAGCGCCAGGAACAGACCGATCGTGCCGGCAAACATGCCGAAGTCCCACCGCGTCGGTGCGTACATGTCCCACGACGAAGGCAGGAAGTCACGATGGAGGCTCGTCACGATGATGATGAAGCGCTCCAGCCACATACCGACGTTCACGAGCAGCGACAGAACGAAGAGCAGCGGGATGTTGTCGCGGACGCTCCTGAACCAGAACAACTGGATCATCAGGGCGTTGATCAGAATCAGCGACCAGTAGAACACCGCATACGGCCCGAACATGCGGTTGTACATCATGAAGCTTTCGTAGGGGTTGGAGCTGTACCACGCGAAGAACGCTTCGTTGGCGTAGCCATACGCCACGATCATCCCGGTCACGAGCATGACCTTCGTCATGTTGTGGATGTGGCGCATCGTGATGAAGTCTTCGAGGTGATAGAACTTCCGCAACGGAATGGCCAGCGTCATTACCATCGCGAACCCCGAGTAAATCGCGCCGGCGACGAAGTAGGGCGGGAAGATCGTCGCATGCCAGCCCGGGAGCACCGACACCGCGAAGTCGAAGCTCACGACCGAGTGAACCGACAGCACGAGTGGCGTCGAGATTCCCGCGAGCAGCAGATACGCTGTCTCGTACCGCTGCCAGTGCGTCGCCGAGCCGCGCCATCCCAGCGCCAGCATGCCGTAAAAGCGCTGCGCGAATTTGGACTTCGCGCGATCGCGTAGCGTCGCCATGTCCGGCACCAGTCCCGTGAACCAGAACAGCGCAGAGACCGTGCCGTAGGTCGACACCGCGAACACGTCCCAGATGAGTGGGCTGCGGAACTGTGGCCAGAGGCCCATGCTGTTCGGGTACGGGAACAGCCAGTAGATCGCGAGCCACGGGCGGCCGGTATGGAGCAGAGGGAACATCGCCGCACAGGCGACCGCGAACAGCGTCATCGCTTCCGCAAACCGGTTGATCGAGGTCCGCCACTGCTGGCGGAACAGCAGCAGGATCGCCGAGATCAAGGTGCCTGCGTGGCCGATACCGATCCACCAGACGAAGTTGATGATGTCGAAGGCCCAGCCGACCGGGACGTTGTTACCCCAGATGCCAATGCCCTTCACCAGCAGGTTGCCGATGGTCATGTTCAGCACCATCAGCAGCATGAAAGCGATGAAGAATCCCAGGAACCAGCCGATCGGCGTGCGCTTGGAGAGCACGACGTGACCGATCGTCTCGGTCACGGACTCGAAGGTGTGCCCGGACTCGATGACCGCCGGCGTGCGGCTCAGCAGCGCCTTCGTCTCAGCCGAGATCGCCGCCGGTGCGTGCGCCTTGTCCATCCCTTAGTGTCCTTCCCCCTCGGTCCCGAGCGGCCGAGCGGGTTCCAGCTCGGTGTTGGGGTTCCGCACGATGGCGAGATACGTGGTCCGCGGCCGGGTGTTGAGCTCGGCGAGCAACGCGTAGTTCAACGGACTGGCCCTCAGTTTCGACACCGCGCTCGCCGGGTCATTGATATTGCCGAACACGATCGCCTCGGTCGGACAGGCAGACTGACACGCCGTGAGCACTTCCCCGTCGCGGATCTGTCGATCCTCGAGCTTCGAGGTGACGCGCGCGAGATTGATCCTTTGCACGCAGTACGTGCACTTCTCCATCACACCGCGGCTTCGAACGGTGACGTCAGGATTGCGCGCCAGCTTGAAGCTGGCCGTGTCCCAATCCGAATAGAGCAGGAAGTTGAACCGGCGGACTTTGTACGGGCAGTTGTTCGAGCAGTACCTCGTGCCCACGCAGCGGTTGTAGACCATGTCGTTCAGGCCTTCGTCGCTGTGCGTCGTTGCCGCCACCGGACACACGACTTCGCACGGCGCCGATTCGCACTGCTGACACAGCATCGGCTGGTGGTAGGTGTCCGGGTTCTCGAGGTCACCGCTGTAGTAACGGTCGATGCGCAGCCAGTGCATCTCGCGCCCGTTGCCGACCTGCGCCTTGCCGACGACCGGTACGTTGTTTTCAGCCTGGCAGGCAACGACACACGCGTTGCAGCCGGTGCAGACGTTCTGGTCGATCGCCATGCCCCAGGAATAGCCGTCGTACTTGCGGGCATCGAACATCGAGAGACCGACTATGGGTTGATGTTCCTGTTTGGCAGCGAAATTTGGATCGCGTTCGTATTGCTCGGCCGTTGCCACTCGAACGAGATTCCGGCCCTCGAGCGACCAGTGGTCCTGGGTCGAGACGAGCTCGTAGCTGTCGCCCGTCTTGGTGACCTGAACACCGCCGAGGACATCGTGCGCGACGCTCGTGCGCAGGGGGTTGATGCCGAACCCGATACCCGTGCCGATCCGTCCCGCCCGCTGGCGGCCGTATCCCGGGTGAAGCGTGATCACGTCAGCCGCGTGTCCGGGCGCCAGCCAGACCGGAATCCGAATCGTGTTCGATCCCTGCTTCACATCGACGACGTCACCGCTCACAAGATTCAGTCGATCAGCCGTGCCAGGAGACAGGAGCGCAGCGTTGTCCCACGTGAGCTTCGTCAACCACTTTGGCAACTCCTGCAGCCATCCGTTGTTGGCGAACCGACCGTCATAAACGCTGGGATCCGGCCTGAACACGACTTCGAGTCCCGCGGGAACCGACTCCGGCGCCGCGCCGATGGCGCCGTCTTTCAGTGCAATCGTCTTGGGCGCGAATGCCGTGTCTGGAATCACACCGTCATGGAGCCATCGTCGCCAGTCCCTGTCGAATGGCGAGAGCGCGGTACTTCCAGGTATGGGGGCCTGCGAGCCCACGGCCGGTTCCGGTGCTGCCGGAGTCGCCGCGGCACCACGCTGGCCGCCCCAGTACGAGCGCACGATGTCGTACCCAGATCTGACACCCGCGGCACTGAGCGTGGACACGACTTCGTGGGCGGAACGACCGTTGTAGAGCGGCGCGATTAAGGGCTGCACGATTGACGCAGTCCCATCGTGACCGCGCACGTCACTCCACATCTCGAGGAAATGCGTCTCCGGAATGTGCCAATGACAGAGGGCCGCCGTCTCGTCGTGAAACTGACTCAGATTCGCGCGGAGCGGCACTTTGTCCATCGCCTCGGCGAACTTCAGATCAGAAGGCGCCGTGTATACGGGGTTGCCACCGAGCACGAGCAGGAGATTCACGGTGCCGGCATTCATCTCACCCACCAGCTCGGTGAGGCCTGCGCGCTGATCCATCGGGTGTGTCTCGACGGTTTGTGTGTACACAACCGTGCTTCCGACGTTGCCCAGCAGGTCGTTCATCGCGTGCGCCAGTGCGTGGACCGCAGCGGGCTGGCCTTCACCCGCGATGACAAGGCTCCGTCCGCGGGCGGCCTGGAGATCTTTGACCAGCGGGCCGAGCCAGGCCTGTCCGGATTCTGGCGCTGTTGCTCCAGCGGCACCCGTCACTCCGAGCTGTCCCGCGAGCGCTCGGGCAAAGGCGCCAACGTCTGACGCACGGAGCAGCAATCGATGGTCGGCCTTGGTCCCGGTGTTGGACGGCGAGCTCTCGACCGAATACAGGCGATTGCGCTGTGCGCGATCGCCATCGCGCTTGCGGCGTGAGGCGTACGCGCGCGAATGCTTCAGCGCGCCGTTGCCGGCACAGAGAAAATCTGCGTCGAGCGACAAGATGACGTCGGCCTTGTCGATCGAGTACACCGGATCGACGTAGTCGCCGAACGCGAGCTTGCTGCCGGCGCGGACGTTGTGGCGACCAAACGGCTCCCATTGAATCCATTTCGCCTTGGGGAAGCGGCCCAGGAACTCGTCGATCTGTGCCCCGAGGGTCGGGGAAGACACGGTTTCACTCAGGACACGTATGCCGCTGCCCTGCGATCCCTCCTGGGCGACGAGCACTTGCCGCATTGCCGCAGCAAATGTCTCGAACGGGCGGATTTCGCCAAGGTGGGTCAGGACCTGCGACCTGTCCGGATCGTAGAGACCCAGAATCGACGCCTGCGCGAAAAGGTCGGTGGCGCCCAGGCTGGACGGGTGATCGGGGTTGCCCTCGACCTTCGTCGGGCGACCCTCGTGACTTTCAACCAGGAGTCCCACACCTGAGCCTGCGAAGGGCATTGCCGTCGCGTAAAACAGGGGCTTTCCGGGTATCACCTCTTCCGGCTGCCGTACGTAGGGAACGATGGCCTCTTCGGGTTGGCGAGTGCAGGCGCTGACGCCGGCGAGGGCCATCGAGGCCCCCATCAGTTTCAGGAACCCGCGGCGCCCGACGGGATCAAGCCACTCCGAGGCGTTGTGAGGAAATTCGCGATGGAGAAACTCCTTGAATTCAGGGGTCTCGGCGACCTGTTCGAGGCTTCGCCAGTAAGTGCGGCCGCGTGTTCCCTGGAGTTTCTCGCGAAGTACCTGGATATCGTTCGAATCGTTCATGTGCGGCTCACCGGTGGCACGTGGAGCAGCTGGTGTTGCCCTTGATCCCGTACTCTTTCACCAGCATCGGCCCCTGCACCGACTGCGGCACGGCAGGGCGGTAGTCCATCGTGAACACTTCGCTGCGAGGCCGGACGTATTTCTCTGGATTGCGGTGACAGTCGATGCACCACTCCATCTGAAGTGATTGCACTTGCCGCATGAGGGGCATCTGGTCGACACGCCCATGGCAGGTTTCGCATCCCATCCCTTTTTTCACGTGGATGCTGTGGTTGAAGTACACGAAGTCCGGAAGGTCGTGGACGCGCACCCAGCGCAAGGGGCGATCGTCCCTGAAGCTGGCGCGAACCGGCTCGAGAATCGGGGCATTCGACCAAATCTGCGAGTGGCAGTTCATGCAGGTCTTGGTGGGAGGAATTCCGGCAAACGAGGAGGTCTCCACCGACGTGTGACAGTACCGGCAGTCAATGCCGTCGTCGAGCACGTGGTGAAGGTGGCTGAATTGCACCGGCTGCTCAACGTACTCGTTGGCGCGCGTGACGTACGACGAGCGCCCGATCAGCATGGCGAGCAGGATCAGGCCCGCGGCCGATACGAGCGCGCCTGCGAGACTGAGCTTGGAAATGGTATTGGCGCTGCGATGGAAGATCTGCGGCATTTCCTAGGGTGACTGACGGGCGGCGTTCTCTTGGGGCCAGTCCCGAGTTGTACCACAATTGTGAAAAAAGGATCAAGCGCTCGAGGGCGGCCGGGCGCCCATCTGTCCGACGCGCGATTCTTATGCTCAAATGTAATTCACATTCACGCCGACGCGCCGAATTTCCACACGCCGGTATACAATCCGCAACGACGGCCGCAACTCAATGAGCGACAGGAAGTACCGCCAACGAGGCTACCAGGACGAGGACCGCGATAGGGCTCCGAAGCCGTCAGCACCTCGCCCGGCTCCGGAACCGGGCGCGCCGGCCGGAGCAAGGCGGATTTCCCAGGATGGCCCCAAGAACATCAATATGCCGGGGTTCCGGCACGTCGTTC
>Ga0070672_100000164_pt1 | contig 36773 bp, 28 predicted proteins | sample KBSM13metaG_FD_66151 | JGI IMG/M metagenome (GOLD analysis project Ga0070672, IMG submission 66151) | Miscanthus rhizosphere microbial communities from Kellogg Biological Station, Michigan, USA - KBS M1-3 metaG | ecosystem: Host-associated > Plants > Roots > Rhizosphere > Soil ... | reverse complement strand
ATTGCGATCACAAATGCCATCACCATGTGCAGCACCACCTGCATGCGTTGACGCAAACGAATCTTCGGACTCATGCCGTTCCCCTTTCACTTGAACCCTGTACCCATACCCGCCCATCGTGGACCGTTACCGCCAGTGCAGCCAGACTGCGGCGAGGAGGGCCAGCGACGGCTTTCCCATCCTCCGCATTGAAGAATCCGTGATGGCACGGACACGCCAGCTGGGAATTTGCCGCATCAAAATGAACCGGACAGTTCAGATGCGTGCAGTTCTGATTGAATGCGACAAATTTATCCGGCGCCAGGCGCAACAGAATGCACGCATCGTCGTCGGTCGGATAACGAAAGAGCTTGGAGCCTCCCGCTGGTACCTCGTCAAGGGAGGCAACGGAAACGGCATCGGACTGTGTTGCCCGCGCGTGCTTCCACAATTTGCGAGCTGCCGCGACAAACGTTCCCGCCAGAAATGCAAAGGATGTCAATCCGAGGAATTTCGTGAATTCCCTTCGTGTTGCGTAACTGTCCTCGCCTAACGGAACCGGGAAATCCTGTCGCCAGCGCCTCAACGGAAACGGACGCTCAGTCGGCTTTGGCACTTAGCACCTCCATTCCACCGGTCCATATCGAAAGGTCCGCGATATCGACCATGGTGCTTGCGGCACCCGGCATGAATTCCATGATGTCGTAGTCCAACCGATTCGTTTCCGGAGAACTCATCAGCTTGACCTTCGTCCGAAGTCCCTGTTCGCCGAACTGAAACTCCTGGATTGGCCTTTCCCTTCGCATGCGCATCACGTCTTCCATGGGCCCGAAATAGAGCGCCTGACTGGGACAAACCGTCGCGCACATGGGTTTCTTTCCGATGCTGGTGCGGTCGAAGCACATATCGCACTTCACCATCTGATCGATGGCCGCAACGTAGTGCGGCACGCCAAATGGACATGCCAGCACGCAATTCGAGCATCCGATGCAACGGGACTTAATGGAGCTGTGGACGATCCCATCTTCAGTCTGCTTGATGGCATCCGCAGGGCAAACCTGCGCACAGGCCGGATCCTCGCAGTGCATACAAACGACGGGCCCCGTCTGCGTCGTTGAACTCCGATCGATAAATTCCAGATGAATCATCGAACGCCCGCGGTGCGTGTCGCATTCCATGCACGCCGCCACGCAGGCTTCACATCCAATGCAGCGGGAGGGATCGATGAAGAACTGATCGTTGGCGCCAATCATGTCGAAATCCTCTCGACCCGGCACGCGCAGACTTTGTATTCCGGAATCTTTGAAATCGGGTCCAGTGCCCGATTCGTCAGGAGGTTTGCAGATTTCTTCCCCGGCCAGTGATAGGGCACAAATACGGTATCGGGTCGAATCGTCTTCACGACCTGAGCCGGAACGATGATCTCGCCCCGTCGTGTTATGACCTTCACAAGTTGACCGTGCTGAATCCCCAGCCTCGCCGCGAGCATTGGATGCATTTCACACAAAGGCTCTGGATACTGATCGACAAGTGGTCCGATTCGTCGAGTCTGGTTTCCAGTGAGGTACTGCGACACCACACGCCCACTGGTGAAAAATATCGGATATTCACTGTCGATGTCTTCTGCCGGAGGCCGGTACTCGTATCCATGAAACCGCGCCTTGCCATCCGGGTGATGGAACGCTCCGCCTTCGAACAGCCGCGGTGTCCCTGGGTGTGTCCACGAAGGACAAGGCCAGAAAACGCCCATGTTCTTTTCGATTTTGTCGTAAGTCATGCCGCTGTAATCCGCCGAACCGCCCTTCGATGCCGCGGCAAGCTCACGAAAGATATCTTCCGGCATCGCATAGAGAAAATGATCTTTGGCCCCAAGCCGGCCCGCAAGATCTTTCAGGATTTCCCAGTCGACTCGCGCATTTCCCGGAGCCGTGACCGACTGGCGGAGCCGCACGCAGCGGCCTTCCCCGGTTGTGACGGTCCCCTCGTCTTCTTCCTGCAGAGATCCCGCAAGAACCACATCCGCGTGGCGTCCGGATTCGGAGAGGAAGAAATCAATGCAGCCATAGAACTCCAGCTTGTCGAGAGCGGCGCGCGTGCGATTGGCATCGGGTATGGAAACCAGGGGATTGAAGCTGATGGAAAGCAATCCCTTGATTTTTCCGGCCTCGATCGCATCAAAGATTTCGCAGGCGGTCAGCCCCGTGTGAGGCAGCTCGCTCTCCTTGATGTTCCAGAAGTCCGCAATGAAATTCCGATGAGTCGGATTCTCAATGTCGCGCGCTCCTGGAAGCTGATTGCAGCGCTGGCCATGTTCCCGTCCACCCTGACCGTTTCCCTGCCCGGTAATGGTTCCGTAGCCGCAGCCGGGTTTTCCAATGCGCCCGGTGGCCAGCACGATATTGATGTAAGAGAGACAGTTCTCCACACCTTTCACCTGATGTTCGACGCCTCGCGCGTGGAGCAGTATGGAGGTTTCCGCCGGTCCCCAGATCTCGGCGGCGCGGATCACGCTGGATGAAGGAACGCCGGTAATCTTTTCGGTGAATGTTGGCGTGTATCGTTTCACCAGATTGCGCACACGATCAAAATCGATGGTGTGCGCGGCAATGAACTTTTCATCGATCCAGCCGCGTTCGATAAGAACGTGCAGGATTCCATTGGCCAGCGCGCTATCGCGGCCGGGCCGGACAGGAAGAAACAAATCCGCGGTCCGTGCGATTGGCGTCATTCGAGGATCGATCACAATGATCTTCGCGCCGTTATCCCGTGCCCGCCAGACATAGTCGGTGAGAATCGGAAAACATTCGCCGAGATTGGTACCGCTGAGCATCACGGCCTTTGCGAGCGGAATGTCGCTCCATGGGTTCGCGGCGCGATCCACTCCAAACGCCATTTTGTTGGCGGCTCCCGCGCTGACCATGCAGAGCCGGCCGTTGTAATCGATGTTCGCTGTCTTTACTGCAAGGCGCGCGAATTTTCCGATCAAGTAGGCCTTCTCGTTGGTCATGGACGCGCCGCCAAGAATAGCGAACGAATCAGGGCCGTGCTCCGCCTGAATCTTTCGGATGGCCGCGACCGTCCGGCCCAGGGCGTCATCCCAGGATGTTTCGGCAAATCCACTTTCGGTACGAATCAGGGGGGCGAGCAGCCGATCCGGATGTTCGTTTTGCAGGTAACGCTTCACGCCCTTGGGGCACAACATGCCGTGATTGACCGGGAATTCTTCCCAGGGCTCGAAGCCGATCACCTTGTTGTCCTGAACCTTCAGCTGAATGCCGCACTGAACGCCGCAGAAACAGCAGTGCGTCTTGACGAGCTTCGCCTCTCCGGTCTGCTTGTGTTCCAGCCAGCCGCCAGGGGGCTCGTGGTTCAGATGCGGGCCGAACCGATCGATGAATTGTGTTTCGTCGAGTGTTGGAATTGCCATGTGTATTAGCGGCCGAGGGCCCGGCCCTGATTCAATGCAAACAGCCGGCGTCTGCATGGCGGACAGATATCCTGGTAATGAAGTTCGCCGTTTGAAGTTTGAAATCGAAAATTGAATCCAATCTGATCGAGCACTTTTTTCAGATCCTGAACATGCATTTGAGAGGCGAAATCCCCGCCACATCGAAGGCACACGGCGCGCGGGCCCTTCTCGCCGGCATCCTTATAGAACGAAACCCCAAGGGATAGCGGCCGCTGCACGATGTGGAAGAGTTTGCCGAACGGCAGAAACAGGAGAAGTGCGATGACGCTTGCGGCATGGGCCATTCCGATGAAGGGAAAGCCGTAGCCGTCCATTGATTTCGCACTCACCGTCAGCATCAGTCCTGTGACGGCGACCGCGAACAGCAGAAGTACCGGGAACACATCGTCGGCAAAGCTTTGAATGGCGAGCTCGCTTCGGTCGCTCATGCGGAGTTTCACGGAGAGTATCAATCCCACAACCAGAACGACCGCTGCGATGTTCAGAAGATTGAAGTGCATGAACCCTCGGAAGCTGTGAATCGGAAATTGCTCCACGGCGAATCCAAACAGAAAGACGCGATAAGTTTCTGCGTCGTTGGGAAGTGTTTCAAAGTGAAGCCAGCCGAATACCAGGGGGAACGTCAGTGCGAAGGCGAGCATGCCGCCCCAGGACAGGCACGCATGCATGATCCAGCGCTGGCTGCTTCGCTTTGTAATGAAAGTCTGAAGAACGAAGTTATTCAACAGCAGTGTGCCGAGCTTGCGGCGTTTGGCTTGTGGAGCGAAGAATAGCCGCCATCCGCGATTCACATACATCTTCGTGGGCGGACGCTGAGCCCAGACGGCGTACCGATAGGCCACGGCAAACGCCGCAAAGATGGAACCCACGGCATACGTCGTGAGCGCCCAATCGAAATACCGCAGCCATCGCGAGCCAATGACAATCATGGTTGCGACGATCAGCGCGGCGACCAGTCCCGCACGGAACCCGGATTTGTCGAAATACTTCACGGCGCATCCAGTGCATTGCGGCTGCCAAAGCCGTGGGGATCGCCGAATGGCAAACAAATCCTGCCGATTGATGTCGATTGAAAGAGAACCGGTGGGACACACGACGACATTGCAGGTCGTGTCGGAACGACAGATCTGTAGGAATGTTCTCAAAGGGCCACAAAAACGAAAGAGCACTGCCGCAATTCAGGTGGGATGAACAGTTGCGACAACATTCATTCCCCGGAATCGATGATTTCGGACGATTTGCCAGTTCAAACGCCGGAGATTCCCAGTACAAGAGTTGCAGCCCGACTCCTACAAACCTGTACCACGGGGCATTTGGCGCACGACTCACCCGAATCCTACATTGATGTCGTGCCAGCAGCGCTTTCATACAACCGTGTAGGCCGTCGATTGCGTTTCCAGCGGTAGGGCCCGCGGTCAACCCCTTGTCCTGACGCGGTTTCCTGTCCGTTTCCACTTCGAATGTGATTGGCACCTGTCTTGCCATACGGAAGTCCATGTTCATGAAGGCCGAGAAGGAACGATTGATCGTCATTGGTAACGGGATGGCGGGAGCCCGCGTCGTAGAAGAGATCCTGAAACGGACGCCGGACCGTTTCGAGATTGTGATGTTCGGGGCCGAGCCGTACGGAAACTACAACCGCATTCTGCTGAGCAATGTGCTCAATGGCAGTCAGGCCGCTACGGAAATCTTCATGAACCCGTTGGCGTGGTATCGCGAGAACGGAGTCCGGCTGCATGCAGGGGTTCGTGCGACACAAATCGATCGTGAACGAAAAGTCGTAATCGGAGCACCGCTGCGAAAGGAAGCGCTGGCATACAGCGTGGACGCCGCATCGGACGCAAGTGCCGGACTCGTCGAAGAACCCTACGATCGCGTCATCATAGCGACGGGGTCGAGGCCATTTGTGCCGCCGATGGAAGGGTTCGGAGGTTCGGGAACCTTCATGTTTCGGACCATCGATGACTGTTCTCGCATCGCGGACTACGCGAAAGACTGCAAGCGCGCCGCCGTGATCGGCGGCGGTCTCCTCGGGCTGGAAGCCGCGCGAGGGCTTCTTACGCACGGCGTCGAAGTGACGGTTCTCGAAGCAGCGCCACAGTTGATGGCCGTTCAGCTCGATCCGGAAGCCGGCGACATGCTGCGCAAGACAATCGAAGCGATGGGAATTCGAGTGCTCTGCAACACGATAACGACTCGCATCGCGCGCACTGGCACCAACGGTACGAGTCGTGTCACACATCTCGAGTTCAAGGATGGAACAACGCTGGACACCGACATGGTCGTTGTCAGCGCGGGCATCCGGCCGATTACTGAGATCGCCACTGCCTCCGGCCTAATCGTAAAACGAGGCATCGTTTGCGACGATCAGATGCGCACCAGTGACCCCGACATTTTCTCCGTTGGCGAATGTGTCGAACATCGGGGCCAGCTTTATGGGCTGGTCGAGCCAATCTGGGAACAGACCCAGGTGCTGGCGGACGTCGTTACCGAAACCCGCGTGGAATCCGCATATCTCGGCTCCAAAGTCGGGACCAAGTTGAAGGTCATGGGAGTAGAACTTGCCTCGATGGGAGAAACGAAACCCGCAAGTCCCAGCGATGAAGTGGTCGTCTATCGCGAACCGGCCCGAGGCCTTTACAAGAAGTTGATTGTGCGGGATGACAAAATCGCCGGAGCCATTCTACTGGGTGACGTGGAGTCTGCAAGCGCGCTCATGCAGATGTTCCACGGTGAAATGAAAGTGCCCGCGCGTCGTGCCGATTTGCTTTTCGGCGCCCCAAAAGGAGTCTCGCTTCTGAATGTCGCGGATCTTCCCGACAACGCGCAGATCTGCAACTGCAACGGCGTGAGCAAGCGTCAAATCGCAGATGCCATTCAGAACAGTGGCTGCCAAAGCGTCTCGAAAGTCGCAGCTTGCACCAGGGCCGGCATGGGGTGTGGCTCTTGCAAGAGCCTGGTGGCCCAGTTGCTGGAAAGTTATCTCGGCGAAGTCGGCTACGATCCGTCCGAACATTATTACGTTCCTGGAATACCCCTGGAGAAATCACAACTCGTCGCGGAGATTCGAAGTCGAGGAATCAAGTCGGTCAGCGACGTATTCCAGCACCTTGCCGATGGCAAGGAAGACCCTGCCAGCAAAGTCGGCCTCGCATCCCTTCTGAAAACTCTATGGCCCGATGAGTACGAAGACGAGCGCGATGCGCGATTTATCAACGACCGTGTTCACGCCAACATTCAGAAAGACGGCACGTTCTCCGTGGTGCCGCGCATCTACGGCGGTGTGACGACGGCTGCGGAGTTGATGCGCATCGCGGAAGTCGCCATGAAGTATCAGGTTCCCATGGTCAAGTTCACTGGCGGCCAGCGGATCGATCTGCTGGGAATAAAGAAAGAAAACCTGCCCGATGTCTGGAAAGACCTCGATATGCCCAGCGGCCACGCGTACACGAAATCCTTTCGCACATGCAAAAGCTGCGTCGGTACGGATTTCTGCCGGTACGGCGTGGGAGATTCGATCGCTCTGGCACAGAAAATCGAACGCCGATTCCAGGGCATTGAATCGCCACACAAAATGAAGCTGGCGACGGCTGGCTGTCCGCGCAATTGTTCCGAGGCCTACGTCAAGGACCTTGGAGCCGTCGCGATCGAAGGCGGCAAGTGGGAGATTTACGTTGGCGGTGCCGCCGGAGGCACGGTTCGCAAGGGCGATCTGCTCTGCACGGTGTCGACGCACGATGAGGTACTGCACTTCATGGGACGGTTCATGCAGTACTACCGCGAACACGGCAAATATCTCGAACGATCTTATGGTTTCGTCGAGCGCGTCGGTATCGAAACGCTGCGGCAGATTCTCGTCGACGATAGTCTTGGAATTTGCGATCGGCTGGATGCGGAAATTCAGAAAGCTGTCGATGCCTACCGTGATCCGTGGCAGGAGGCCGTCCTTCCAGCCTATCCCGAACAGTTCAGTGGACCCGAATTAGCGTACGCATTGGAGGTTGCAGAAAATAATGGCTGAAAAAATGTTGAGCCCCGTTGTGAATCTTGGAAGTGTCAGCGCCATTCCGTTGGGACAGGGGCGCTGTTATGTGGTTGGAGGCGAGAATCTCGCCGTATTCCGTCAGCGGGACGGCCGGATCTTTGCGTCTCATAATCGATGCCCGCATGGAAGGGGCCCGCTGGCCGAAGGAATCCTTGGCGGTGGCAAGGTGATCTGCCCGATGCACGGCCATCAGTTCTGTCTGGAGACCGGTGCCAGCAGTGGGGGAACGGAATCGCTTCAGGTTTTCCCGGTTCAGGAAGTCGACGGCACCATCCAGATGAATCTCGAAAGCGTTCTCGTTTGACCTCCGTGGACGAGTATTCGGGGTTACGCCAACGCGTGTTGTGGCTGTCCACCGTGGCATTCACACTTCTCTTCAATGTCTGGTTGATGATGGGCGTGCTTGGGATTTCCATCCGCAAGGACCTTGGTCTCAGCGACTCGCAACTGGAGTGGCTGATCGCGGCCGCGATACTTTCCGGTGCGTTGTTGAGGCTGAACTTTGGCATCTGGGCCGATGCGTATGGCGGACGTCGCATCATGGGACTTCTGCTGCTGGGTACCGCAATCCCCACGTACTTGTTTGGCCAGGCAACGTCGTACGGCCAGCTAATGGCTTGTGCGATTCTATTCGGTATCGCAGGCAACAGTTTCTCAGCGGGTGTCTCCTGGAATTCTGCATGGTTTCCGCAGGAGTCGAAGGGAAAGGCTCTCGGAATTTTCGGTTCGGGTAACGTCGGTGCAGCCGGAACGAAGTTGCTGATTGTATTTGTGCCAGGTGTACTCACGGCCGTGCCCGTCGCAGGATATCTCGCCGGAATCGTTCCGGGCGGATGGCGGTTCATTCCGACGGTATACGCTGCGCTTCTCGTTCTGATGGGCATTGCGATTTTCTATTTTTGTCCGAGTCCGGATCGCATGCCTGGCCGAGGACGTCCACTGCGCGATACCCTGCTACCCCTCCGCCATACGCGCGTTTGGCGTTTCGGTTTGTACTACGTCGTGGTCTTCGGCGCTTACGTCGCGTTATCCGCGTGGCTTCCGAAGTTCTACATCGATACATACGGTGTTTCGCTCTCCACTGCCGCAATGCTTACGGCGACCTTTATTTTGCCTGCTGGTTTGTTGCGGCCGCTGGGCGGCTATTTATCGGATCGACTCGGCCCGCGCGCGGTGACATACGCGGTGTTCATCACCATGGCGGGCACATTGATCGCCTTGTCGTTGCCGGGGCACTGGCTTGGCGTGTCGTCATTTGCAGGTCTGATGTTCGTGCTCGCCTGTGCCATGGGAATTGGCAAGGCTTCGGTCTACAAGTACATTCCGGATTATTTCCCGAATGACGTTGGCGCTGTGGGAGGAGTGGTAGGAATGCTTGGCGCGCTGGGTGGATTTTTTCTTCCGCCAATGTTCGGCGTGTTAGGCCGACTTACGGGTAGCCCGCAGCTCGCGTTTCTTGCTCTCCTCGCACTTACCGTCTGGAGTCTGGCCTGGCTTCATCTCGCCGTGTTGCGCCTTCGCACGTTGAAAGCCCTTGATGAAACTGGAGACCGCTTGCCGACACCGTACACGGCTACGTCGTAGCCACAGTTTCTTTCGGAGTGAGAATCTCCAGATCCGGCGCGGTGTGAGCGAAAGTGGGAAGGATTGCAGGTTGCCCCAGCCATTCAGGATTCAATCACTCCGCGTTGTCGATTAGCCACGAGGTGCATAATGGCTTGCCGCTCAGCCGCGAGCGGCGCGTGGGATTACTGACGGAAAGCCTAACCGTGATTCGCAGCTCGTCGGTTGCAGCGTTTTATGGCGCTTAGTGGACCTTGTCTCCTTCATGCCCTGCCCTCAGTCCAATGCTCGCTCCGCTGAAAGTAAGTTTCCCTGGGCGGCTGCGAGAATAGCTCGCGCGGATAACCAAGTGCCAGCTGGGGCATTTCATCAGCCGGAAAGAAATGGAGTTCCTCAGTTTCGTCATTTCTACCATCGAGCTTGCCACCACGAACCTCGCAATCAAACAGAATGCACATGTACTCAACTTGATCACCGTTCGCATACGTGTACCGAAAGCCCTCGGCTCCTCCAAAGACGCCGAGCACCCGTAACGGTCGTACAGACAAACCTGTTTCTTCGGAAACCTCGCGGACTACCGCCTCCGCTGGTGTTTCACCTGGATCGACTGCCCCAGCGGGCAGGCTCCAACCATTCGCGCTCCGTTGTAGAAGGATCTTTCGTTCATTATCGCGAATTACAGCAGCGACTCCCGGCACCATCAAGAGTTGGTGACCGACGTGAGCTCTCAGGTTCTTCAGGTAAACAGAAATTGCCATGCCAGCGATACCTCAGGAGTGGAATGGGCCATAACGGCTTGCCGCTCAGCCGCCGCGCTTTTCAGCGTCCGGCTGCGCCGGCGTGTCAGGCGACGCTCCTGTAAGGAGATCGATGACCTCGTTGCTCGGACGAACGTCACCAAATATTCGGTAGAATGTTGCCAGCGTCGCCTCATGCAGACCGTGCGCGTGCCCCGATAGTGCATCGGATACCAAAATTACTTTGTAATTAAGTTCGACCGCATCGCGTGCCGATGATTCACAGCAAATGTTGGTCACGGCCCCGGCAATGAGCAATGTGTCGATTCCCAAGGCATCGAGTTGCTCCTTTAAATTGCACTTACCAGGAAAAAACGCGCTCGCGCCGGACTTGCTCGCAACAAGGTCGCCTTCTGATGTGTGGAGTTCGTGCCAGAGTACAGTCCCGTCTCCATCCGGTTGTCCATCATTGAAGTACTTCGCCGCCAGCTCGGATCCGAGGATCGCTGCGAAATGCTTCGGCATGACCGGCATGTGCGAAGTAACCCACGCCACGGCCCCTCCGGTCCTTCGGACGGCCGCAGCCAACTCATTCACTCGTGGCACCAGCCGCCGACACTCCTCGTTGGATCCAACCGTAGCGGTGTCGAGATCGATGACCACGAACGCCGTTCGGCAAGGCTCGACGCTCTCGAAGGCGTGAAGGCGTCCGCGCCGAGCCACGACTTTCTTCACGATCTTTTCTGCGATGCCACTCGGATGCTGCATAGGTTGACTCTTCTGCACTTTGGTATTGTGTTCAAGCTCAGCCGGACTGGACTCCAAGTCGCCTAACGGCTCAACGTTCAGCCGCGAGCAGCACGAGAATTCCTTTGCGGTTTGGACTTCCGTTGGACGCGGCTCGGCCGCTGCAATGATGTTTTAGCCCGCAGTCGGCTGACGCGAGGGTAGCGTTCCGGGTGGTCAATCGAGTCAACTACCAAATCAATGTCAAGATCTGGCCAATAAAGATGGTTTGGACTTTGCAGTTCAACGTTTCCCAATTCTCGGATCCGCGCTTCCCTAAACCATGGGAAGTTCCCAAAGGACAAGAAGCGCTCCTTATCTTCAATCAGAAGGCAAAATCCGTTTGTCGAAACGTTGCTCACTTCAGCCAAAGTGTGCTTTCCAAGCCGCGCGGATTTCATCTCTGTGCTCCTGTATTGACCTTTAGTGCAGCCTTCACCTGTCGTAGGGTCAGACCGTAATTCTGAGCTAATTCAATGTTCGGTTCCATCCAGAACTTGGCCTCGCCCCCCGGCCCTCTTACATGAATGTGCATCCTTGATTCTTCGCGGGAGAAAAAGTAAAAACGATGCGAACCATCACGAAAAACCGTTGGAATCATGCACGTATCTTACAGCGAGGTGTCTTTATACCAACCAGGTTCGACGGGCTAACCGTTTGCCGCTCAACCGCGAGCGGCGCAAACATTGCAGTTCAGTTTAGCTGCTACCGTTGCGCCCTCCTCGTCGGTTGCAGCGGGGGGCTAGGCAGGGATGTACGACGCCCGGCGCCTGCGGACGAAATCGTCAATATCTGCATGCCCAGCCGTCATTCCGATACCGGCCGTCCATCGTCGCTGACCAAAACGTGCGCGCCAACGGCTGCTTATGGGTTCGAGGGGTCGAATTGTCGTGCCGAAGGCGCCAGCCACAGTAACTGTTCTTGTACGAAAATGCCTGCGCCTTCACTCCACAAGATAAAACGTTACTCCGTCGTCCCACAGCTTCAAGTGGTAGTGGCCGACAACCGCTCTCTCGCTGAGCCCAAACGGATCTTGGTCCACGCAGCTGCATGCGATGACGCTTGCCCCGACTATCGACAAGAGGAGGCAGAGACGATTAAAGACCTTAAAGCTCTTGTGCGCCCAACATGAATTCAGCCCCAGCCAGACGCGGCTACGAAATCAAATCCCTGGTCAGTCTATTTTCAAGCAAAGCCAAACCGTAATTCTTATAACCGGTTCATGTCGTCCATTTACCTGTGAACGGCGTCTCTTGGAGTTCTGGAGATGCGGCGGGGCTTGTCGGCATAGTTCATAACCAGTGATGCGGCGGAGATCAAAGAAGGACGGAAGGATTCGTGTAAATCCGTGAGCGAAGGCGAACGGCAAACAGCGTGTCTGAGTCGTCGCCGATGGTTTTGACTCTCAGGCCGCAAACTGTTTGGCGTGGTTCTCCAGGAAATCGATTACGTGGCTGTGGGCCGTGAAGTAATTGGGATCGTCCATAACCGCGTTGCGGTTGCGGGGGCGTGAGAACGGAACATCATAAATTTCCCCGACCTGAGCTTCGGGGCCGTCCGTCATCAGGATGATTCGATCCGCAAGGTACAAGGCTTCGTCGATATCGTGAGTCACCATCACGACCACCTTCTTCGAGCGCTCCCATGCTTCAAGCAGCGTGTCCTGCAGGTCCAGCCGGGTCAGCGAATCCAGCATGGAGAACGGTTCGTCGAGCAAAAGAAATTTGGGTTCGATTGCGAGGGCACGTGCCAGTGACGTGCACTGCTGCGCGCCCAGCGACAACTCGGAGGGTTTTTGATCGTAGCTTTCGCCGACACCCACCAGCTCCATGTATTTCTCAACCTGCTCTCGAATTTCCGATCTGGTGTAGTGCGGAAACACGCGCCGCACGGCGAGCGCGACGTTGTCTCCTGCGGTGAGCCATGGCAGCAGGCACGGCGACTGGAACACCACACCCCGGTCATTTCCCGGTTCATCGACTTCCGTGCCGTTGATGACGACGCCGCCAAATGTCGCCTTCTGCAGTCCCGCAATAATGGAGAGCACCGTCGACTTGCCGCATCCGGAGTGTCCCAGGATGCAGACAAATTCGCCTTCACGGATCATCGCATTGACGTTTTTGATCGCCGTGTACGGTCCCGACGGCGTCTGGAAGATCTTTGTCATTCCGGTGATTTCGAGTGAAGTTTTCATGAGGCCCGTTCCTCCGCGACTGTTGCGGTCTTTATGGGTACGACCGGTGCCGCCGGCTTCTTCGTGTGGACAAACTCCGCGAGGCGTTCGACAACTTCCGCGCGGATGCGAACCGCGTGAGGGTCATGCATCAACAGCGACGCGCTTCTGGGTTTTGGAAGACGCACTTCAATCGGAGTGCCCAGACTGGCGCGCGGCGGCCGTGTCATGGGGACAATCCGGTCGGACAGCAGCAGGGCTTCGTCCAGGTTGTTCGTGATCATGATCACCGTTACAGCACGGCCGGCCCTGGAGCACAGGTCAATGAGCTCCTGTTGAAGTGTCGCGCGCGTCAATGCATCCAATGCACTAAATGGTTCGTCCAGCAGCAGGATTTCGGGATCCGTCGCGAAAGCGCGCGCAATCGCGACACGCTGACGCATACCGCCGGAGAGCTGGCTCGGACGTTTGTGAAGAGCGCCACTGAGGCCAACGGTTTCCAGGAATCGTGTGGCTTGTTCGATCTGCTTCTTCCGCGGCCAATCGGGATACGCGGCATCTACCGCTAGACGTACGTTTTCGAGTGCAGAGAACCATGGGAGAAGAGAGTAGTTCTGAAACACCACGGATGCGCGAGGGTGAATTCCTGTGACCGCCTTGCCTCCGATGGTCACGGTGCCCGAGTCTGCCTTCACGAGACCCGACAGGATGTTCATGAATGTCGATTTACCTGCACCCATGCTGCCGACGATTGAGACAAAGTCGCCTTCTTCCACCGAAAAATGGATGCCGCTCAATACATCGCGAAAGCCTTTCGCTCCCGCGAATGATTTCGAGACATTCCGAACTTCCACGAATGCCAAACTGTGGTCCTCCTTTACGCGATCTAAACCGAACGGAGACGGACTTCCACGAATCCCATCATGCGATCCAGCAGGAACCCGACGATGCCGATCGTCAGGATGCAGAGAAGAATGTGGGCATAGATCAAACTGTTGTACTCCTGCCACAGGAAACCGCCAATACCCGGAGTACCCGTCAGCATTTCGCTGGCGACAATCACGAGCCACGCAATTCCAAGACTCAGCCGATATCCCGTAAACATGTGCGGCAGCGTCGCGGGCAGCAGAACCTTGGTGAATGTCTGGAATCCGGTGAGGCGCAGCACCTTCGCCACATTCCGATATTCCTGCGGTATGGCTTTGACGCCCGCCATCGTGTTGATCACGGTGGGCCACATCGAACAAAGAGCAATCGTGAAGAGTGCCGCTGGTTCCGATTTCTGAAACACAATCAGTCCCAGCGGCAGCCACGCCAATGGTGAGATCGGACGAAGCACCTGGATGACCGGATCAAACATTCGATTGAATGCTTTGGAGAGGCCCAACAGAAATCCAAGCGGAGTGGCGATCAGTGCTCCAAGCAGGAACCCCTTGGCGACCCGGATCAGGCTTTGAAACGCGAGCAGGCCGATCCCCTGATCCATTTCGCCGCGCTTGACCAGCGGCTCCATGATGTAGACCTTGCTGTCCTGCCACGTCTTCAAAGGTGATGGCAGATCGGGCACGGTCGTGCTCATGAACGCCCACAGGGCGACGACCGCCAGGATGCCAACTATCGGAAGAGCAATTCGCGCTAATCGGTCTTTCATTCAGATCACTCCTTAATTGCCCTCCTGAGTCAGGAGGGCAGCGGGATCGCGAAGCGGATCCCGCGAGGGGTGGTTCCAACGGGCAATCTTGTAAAATCGCATTCTGGAACCACCCCGGTCGTCTCCTACGACACCCTGCTGTGAATCGGAAACGACAGTGCATACTTCTCGGCTTCGTTCGGATTGAACGTCCCGTCGAACAACTTCACGGGTTGCATATCCTGCGCCTTCGGGGTGACGCCCATGTCCTTCATGGCATCGAGGTAAATGTCCTGTCGAATGACTTTCTTCACGATACCGGCATAGTCCGGAGCTGACGGCACCATTCCCCAGCGGCGGAACTGACTCAGCCACCAGTAACCAAATGTCTTCAACGGATAGTTCGCATCGCGCTGATTGAAGATCATGTAGTTCGGATCCTTTTCGACTTTCCCGTCGCCGTAGTCATAATCACCCATCAGGCGCGGCAGAATAATCTCCGGCGGACAATTGATGTAGGTGGTTTGCCCCACGACATCCGCCGCATGCTTCCGATTTTCGAGTTTGTCCAGATACACGCTCGAAAGCTGCAAGCCCTTCAATATGGCTTTCACCGTTTTAGGGTTCTTTGCGGCGAAATCCTCCGTGAATGCGCAGACTTTTTCCGGGTGATCTTTCCACATCTGCTGTGTCGTGACGGCGGTGTAGCCAATCTTGTCGGCAATCGCTCGTGCATTCCAGGGCTCGCCGACGCAGTACCCGTCCATCTTGTCGACCTTCATGTTCTGCACCATCTGCGGTGGCGGAATAGTGATCAGCGAAACATCCTTGTCCGGATTGACGCCGCCGGAAGCAAGCCAGTAGCGCATCCACATGGCATGCGTGCCGGGAGGAAACGTCATCGCAAAACTCAACGGATCGCCCGCGGCCTTCGCCTTGTCCGCCAGCGGCTTGATGTCCTTCGCGCTCTTGACGCCCGCAAGCTTTAGTTTGTTGTTCAACGTAATCGCCTGGCCGTTTCGATTGAGCAGCCATGGAATGACCATTGGCTTCACCGGCGAACCCAGCAATCCCATGGTGGAAGCAAACGGCATTCCGATGAGCATGTGAGTGGCCTGGTTCTCGCCGAGATTCATCTTGTCGCGAATGACGGCCCACGACGCTTCCTTGGAGATCACGGATTGGATACCGAACTGTTTGAAGTAGCCGAGTTCGTGTGCCATGACGATGGACGAGCAATCGGTGAGCGCTATAATGCCGAACCGGACGTTTGGAGTCTCCGGGGAATCGTCCGCAAATGCACCACCCGCCCAGCCTTTCGGCACGCCGGCAAGCAGACCTGCGGCTACGGAAGTTGTTGCGGTTTTGAGAAAACGTCGTCGAGTCTGTTTCATGGAAAGAGTACCTCTCGAATCAGAATTGATACGTCGCCATCGCGTAGGAAAAGCGATAGGCTTTGCCCGGAGTCGCGTTCTTCAAAAACGTTCCCGGAAAGATGTTGGCATAGCCGCCTGCGAGTGACAGCTGCGGGCGCAACGCGTATGTCGCCTGAATATCGGCTTCCTGACCGACGAAGCGCCCGGCAGCGCCGCTGGCCACTTTTGCGATGGCGTTACCCGCGGCGTTGTACAGAGCGTCCGTTCGGCTGGGAAGCCACCACGCGTGGTAGAAGCTGTTCATGGAGAGTTTTTTCGTTGCCTTGAACTCGACGCCGGAACGCACGTCGTGGATGTTTTTCCAACCCACCTGATCGGATAGCCCGAGCTTGTCGTGACCCGTGGGGTAAAGCTGATCGAACGTCTCCTGCTTCCCGTCACCTGCAACTTTGTCTCCTGTCGCGTAGTTGTATTCGGCAACAAGATGGGTCGTCTTCTTGATTTTCGGCAGCGTATAGCCTGTCATCCAGTGTCCGGCCCAGGCGCGAATCGTATCGGTTCCAACGGAGCCGGTTTGACCAACCATCTCCACGGAGTAATCCAGGTGAGACGGGAGTTTTCCGGCGATGCGTCCTCCATACACTGGACGACTGAGCACGCCAGGGACTCCTGCCTCGGTCCTGGTGCCGCGGCCGATGCGCCAAAGAACATAGGGTTCGATCGTCGCATTCGGTATCAGCTTTTCAATCGATCCATAGGCACCGTGAAGATCGTTACCACCAGAGCTTTTGTCGAATGAACCTTCCTTGAGATTCACGACAGAAGATGCAAAGGCATCGACCTTATAGTTTCCATGCTTGAAGGTGAGTCGCGCAGCATCGAATGACCGGGCGGTGTTGGTCCAGTTCAGATGGCCGATCAACCGCATTTCGCCGAAGAACATTTCCTGCCGGCCGACGCGGAGCGCGAACATGGGTTTATCGGAACTGCTCAGTTCGAGATAGCCCTGGCGCAAATCGAATGTGTTTTCATACGGCGGACCGTCGGGTTTGGGATTGCGCCAGAAGACCTGCGAGTCCACCGCCTGAATCTGAAATCGCATCCACGACGTTGGACTCACTCTCAGGTTGAGTCGCGCACGGCTCAGCAGGAACGCATCACTGGAATCGGGCTTGAAGCCAAGTCCGCCGACTCCTTCGAATCGCGTGCGATACTCTCCGTTGAAGTGAATCCATTTGGGTAGTTCTCGGTTCAGACTGTCAGTGAGCAAAGGTGTAGAAGTGGCACTCGCGGCCGGTGCCTTGGCAGGGACCGCCGTCGATGGAGTCTGTGCACTGAGCGCCGCTGTGAACAGCGCAATCACCAGCAGGCCTCCTTCTATTCGATAGATGATTCGTCTCAATGAATTCCTCCCTTCGATTCGGACATGGGGGATATAGCAATGCACTGACCTTTCGCATTTCTGAGAGCGCGGAGATTGATGATGTCGGTGAGAAGAAAGAGACTTAGTGGGAATTGCGAGGATTGAGCGATGCGGAAAATCGATCAAATCCCCACAGATATGTTGGAATCTTTCGAAAAAAACCGACAGAAGTGTAGAAATCCATCAGGTTTCCCGATGGATTTCGGAGAAGAAGATCGAAAGATCGGCGTCGCCGTGATCGATTTTTCAGACGACATCTTACTCTCACTCGAGAAAGACATCCATCTGAACGCCGTTTATGCGAACGGACTTTCGATTTAAGACAAATTCGTACGCGTTTTTCGGGTACAACCGACAGATTTGTGATCTGACTTGGTCGCAGGCACGGCGTCTGAAGATGTTAATAAATTCATTCATGAGGAGACGCGGCTCGAAGCGCCGGGGTGGTTCCAACGCGAAACCCTGCTGTATTACGGTTTTGGAACCACCCCTCGCGTGATTGCTTCGCAATCAGGCTGCCCTCCTAACTGAGGATGGCAGTCTTCGCATCTTCCAAAAATTCTATTCATTCACATGCGGACCTTGCATGAGGCGGCCCACTGCTTGCGGACCCGTATGGGTCCTGCTAGAGTCGCCACTCCATTACGAAGTGCAATGAACTGGGAAGCAATCATCACCACGCTGAAACTCGCAACAGCCACCGCCACAATCCTGGCCGTCATCGGCCTGCCGATCAGTTACTGGGTGGCGTTTTCGAAACTGCGATGGAAATTCCTGGTGGAGGCAGTGGTCGCACTTCCTCTGGTACTCCCTCCAACGGTCCTTGGATTTTATGTCCTCGTCGCAATGGGACCACGAAGTCCGTTCGGTCACTGGTATGAATCGCTCACGGGACATGGTTTGCCGTTTACACTCGAAGGCCTGGTGATTGCATCCACGCTGTATAGCCTGCCATTTGCCGTTCAACCCGTTGCAGCTGCTTTTCGATCTATTGACCGGCGCATGATCGAAGCATCGTGGACGCTGGGCGTATCGTCATGGGGAACTTTCTTTCGCGTCATCGTTCCACAGGCGAAGGCCGGCCTGGTTGCGGGATTTGTTCTCAGTTTTGCCCATACGGTCGGCGAGTTCGGCGTTGTGCTGATGGTCGGCGGCAATATACCCGGCGTAACACGCACGATTTCAATTCATGTGTATGACGAAGTCCAGTCGATGGATTATGCGTCTGCCGGGATGACATCGCTGGCATTGCTGGTGTTCTCATTTCTCATACTCTCTCTTGTTTACAGTCTGACGCCGAGACGCGACCGTATTTTATAAAGGATAGACTTTGCTCAATGCAGAGATAGCCAAGACATTTAAGAGCGGTGTTCAGGTGAAAGCCTCCCTGAGTCTGCCGCCCGGTCCATCCGTAACGGTTCTCTTCGGAGTCTCCGGTGCCGGCAAGACGACGCTGCTTCGATGTATCGCCGGACTTGAGCAATTAACAGCAGGAAAAATTGTGTTCAGTGGCCAGGTCTGGGCGGATGTTTCGAAACGACGTCACATGCCCACACAGAAGCGGCCGATCGGATATCTCTTTCAGGATTACGCGCTCTTTCCGCATTTGAACGTACGCGACAACATCGGATTCGGAATTCACCATCTCGCATCCGGCGTGCGAAGCGAACGCATCCGAACCACAGCAGCCACTCTGCAGATCGAAGACTTGCTGGAAAGACAACCTGATGAACTGTCCGGCGGTCAACAGCAGAGAGTCGCTCTGGCACGCGTGCTGGTGCGAGAGCCGGGACTGCTATTGCTGGATGAGCCGTTGTCGGCACTGGACGGAGTGGCCCGCGATCACGTGCGTGCCGAACTCGCGCGCTTGCTTCGTCGTCTCCAGATACCGGCAATAATTGTGACCCACGACTGGGTGGATGCCCTCACTCTTGGAGATCGTTTGCACGTGATGAGCCGGGGCGTGGTTCTTCAGGAAGGAAGTCCGCAGGACGTCTTTGCGAAGCCACAGTACGCGGAAGTGGCTTCAGTGGTCGGAATGGAGAATCTGGTGGTCGGCCATGTTCGCGAACGAACTGCGGATGTCCTGAAGCTGCAGGTTGGAACCGCGGAATTGTATGCCGCCGACCCGAAGGGAGACCATACCGACTACTTCGTTTGTATTCGAGGCGAGAATGTGACCCTGGAGACTGTGCGCGCCGGACAGAGCAGCGCCCGCAATAATCTGCGCGGCAGAGTTAAAGAGATCTCGGCTGCCGGGTCCCTGATGAAGGTCATTGTTGACGTTGGCTTTGAAATCGTGGCCCTCGTGACGCATCAGGCGGTGATGGATATGCAACTTTCTCCGGGAGTGGAAGTTTTCGCGGTGTTTAAGGCTTCTGCAGTTCACCTCATCCCGCGAACTGTCTGATCCAGGTCTCATCCGTTACCCGAGCGGAAAGGATTAGAAGATTGGAACGAAAGACGCTAGCATTTTACGTTTGCCTCGGTCTAAAGCACACGCTGTGAGGAATTATTGATGCTCTTTCGATGGGTTTATCGTGTTCTGGTCGGATTCACTCTTGTGATGCCGCTTGCCGCCGAAGTCCCAAGGTCCGGGATTGAGAAATTTGGAAACACGCCTCTCGTTTTTGAACCCAATTACGGGCAAGTGGACTCTTCGGTCCGTTTTCTTTCACGTGGTGATCGGTTTGGCTTCTTTCTGACCGATACGGAATCCGTTGTTTCTCTTGGAGGTTCCACACCGGCCATAGTCCGGATGCAGCTGGTTGGGCAAAATCCCCATCCGCGGATTTCAGGATCTGGAGTACAGGCCGGAGCCAGCCATTATTTCAAGGGGACGGATGCCTCAAAGTGGCAGGAGTCGGTGCCGCATTTCCTGAAAGTGGACTATAAGCAGGTTTATCCGGGTATTGACCTGACTTACTACGGAAATCAGCGCCAGCTCGAATATGACTTTACAGTCGGACCCCACGCAAATCCCAAAACCATCGAATTGAAATTTACCGGCGTCGATCCAATTGAGATTGACGAAAAGGGCGATTTGGTACTTCATACGCCGGCAGGAGAAATTCGACATCAGCATCCTCGCGTGTATCAGCATCGCAACGGTATAGAGGCAGAGGTCGAGGGGCAATTTATTCTTCTCGGATCCGGGAAAGTTGGTTTCAAGATCGGCAAATACGATCCCGAACTTCCCCTGATCATCGATCCAAAGTTCATATACTCGACGTACTTCGGGGGCGAGGGCCCCGACGGCGATATTGGCATCGATGTGAAAGTCGATGCCGCGGGAACAACGTTTGTGACCGGCTATACGTCGTCTATGGATTTCTTCAACACGAATCTGTCGCCGACAGCTCCCGGTGGAAAACTCGATGCTTTCGTGTTGAAAATGGATCCGACCGGTTCCAACATTCTTTCGGCCATGTACTTTGGCGGTTCTTTGGATGACGAAGGCCACCGAATCTGGTTGGACAACGTTGGATCTGTTTACATTACCGGTTTCACGAGTTCCACGGATTTTCCAATCGTGAATGGCTTCCAGACCAGGCTGGGCGGCAAGAAAGACGCCTATGTCATGAAGATCGATAATGCCGTCAGTCAAATTCTTTTTTCGTCTTATCTCGGTGGCTCCCAGGATGACCAGCCGTTCGGACTTACCGTGGACACGACCGGCAATATCTATATTTCAGGAGAAACGAGTTCTCTCAATTTTCCGTTGATGAACCCGATAATAGGCAATTTTGGCGGCGGAAGGGGAGATGCGTTTGTTACGAAGATCGCTGCAGACGGAACACTCATCTATTCCACCTATCTGGGCGGTATCGGGAACGATCATTCCTTCGATGTGACGTCCGATTCGGACGGCAATGCCTACATTGTGGGATACACGACAGCGGCCTTACCCAATATTGTTCGTGCGGCATATGGAGCCGTCGGCGATCCGGAACAGTCGTTCCTGGCCAAGCTTAGTCCGGATGGCCGCAGTCTTCTGGCGTTCGCATACATCGGAGGGTTTGGTATTGACGAAGCCGTTCGAGTAGTGTTGGATTCGAATCAGAACATCATTATTTCCGGATATACCAGTGCTTCGAATTTTCCCGTCGTGAACGCCATCCAGCGCACCAACGGGGGCGGAGCCAACTCGTTTGATATTTTCCTGATCAAGTTGCTTCCTGATCTCAGCGACATCGTTTTTTCCACATACATTGGCAGTGACGGATCAGAAGGCGCGCCAGGACTGGCCGTGGACCCTGACGGGAACATTTATCTCGCCGGTTTCACGTCCTCGTTTGAATTTCCCGTGGTGAACGGAATCAATATCGGAACGTCCGGCGGCAACCTGCATGGGGACCGCGACGCGTATGTAATGAAATTGAATCCGGACGGCCGGATTCTTTTTTCCACGTATGTTGGGGGAAGCAGCTCCGATGGAGCCGTTGGAATCGCTTTGGATGAGGCCAGGAATATTTACATCACGGGATTCACTTTCTCGAATGACTTTCCGGTGGAGGATGCTTTCCAGGAGAATCCTTCCGGCGCATCCGATGGATTCCTGATGAAGATCGACGCCACCGACGTGGTGGTGAACACACCCGTTGTTGTGCCCGACCAGGGAGGCATCGCAATCGCCACAATCGGCAGCAGTAACCGGGTACAGTTTGCACACGCTATTGTAGATCTCCCAGTGGGAGCAAAACGGCCGGCCGGGCTGGCAATTCTGGACTTGCGCCAGGGCGGAGCTGAAGTTGGTGAAGTGGCGTTTCCACTTCTGCCGTTCATTACGGATGCGCGCGTTTACGTCAATGAGAGCACCGCCCAGGGGACGAATATTTCGGTGGTGAATCCTTCCGCGGATCCCGTGGATTTGAACTTTTTTCTGGCAGATCGAACCGGGGCGCAATCCCGTTTCGGGGGCATTACGATTCCGCCGAAGAGCAGCTTCGCTCAACCCGTGACGGGGGCACCTTTTTTCTTTCCGGCCAATTCTTCGGGAACACTTACTTTCTCGACAACCGCTCCAGTTGCCGCCCTGGCGTTTCGAACGTTTACGGAAGCCAATGGCTCGATCCTGATTTCCTATTTGCCGCTCATCAGTCCATTCGAAACCGAGACCCGACCGACGACAATTGCGCAATTTACGACCGACCTGACCTGGAGCTCAGGGTTCATACTGGTGAACAACACGGAAACCCAGATGTCCGGAGTGGTTCGGTTCTACAGCACAGGAGGCGATCAGACCGATCCAACTCAGTCTGCCACTCCCGTTGAAGTGACTCTCGATCGCGGAAATTTCACAGATGTTCCTTACAATCTCGCGCCGCTGGCCAGCGATAGTTTCAATACCAACGGCACTGAGACCCTGATTGCCGGTTATGCGCAAATCATCCCGGACGGTGGAACATTTACCCCTGTCGCTTCGAATATACTGACTTACGCCAAGAATGGTGTCGGCTCCCTGCATGCCATCACCGAAGCTCAAATTCCGGCCAGCGATTTTCGGCTATACACCGAGTACAGCGGAGACTTTGAACACAGCGAGAACCGGACCATCGTGACGTCGTTTTCGCTTTCGAATCCTTCGGACACGCCAACCGATGTCACATTAAAGCTGGTCAGGCTGGATGGCACGTCCACCGGTCTTTCGACAACTTTTACGCTTGCCCCACACGGGCACATCTCGAATTACGTGCACCGCCTCGCCGGCTTCAGCGGCATGCCGAACCCTTTCCAGGGAGTCATGCTGGTTCATGCGACCGGACCTGGTGTCGTTGCATTTGGGATGAGGGGACGACTCAGTGAAAATGGAACGTTTGTTGGAACGACAACCGGTCCAATCAAGGAGAACCCTGGAAGCGGAACGACCGTGATTTTTCCTCATGTACTGGATGGTGGCGGTTATGGAACCCGATTTATTCTCCTGGCGGATTCTTCCGGTACAGGGACGTCGGGAACGCTGAATTTTGCAAACGAAAATGGAGACGCGGTGCCACTCGCCATTGAATCCGGAGCCGTCGAACCGTTGTGGCCTGCCGCACCGCCACCGAAATTGGGCATTCCACAACTCACGAAGGACCTTAACGGAGACGGCAAGGCAGACATCGTTTGGGAGACTTTCATCGGGAATGTCTACGCAGGTCTGATCAATGGAAGTTCGGTCACCAGTCAACGCTTTATCGCGAATATATGGACCGGGTGGACCATAGTTGGCGGTGGTGACTTCAATGGGGACGGGAAGGCCGACATTCTCTGGCACGACCTTGAAGGCAATGTCGCAATCTGGATGATGGACGGAATCCGCGTCGATAGCTTCAGCACCGTTGGGAATCTGGGAACAGACTGGTCCATCGTCGGAGCAGGAGACTTCAACGGCGACGGAAAGGCGGACATACTCTGGCATAGTGATTCGGGAGACGTCCTGATCTGGTTGATGGACGGAACAACAGTCACCAGTACCGGCACCATCGCAAATATCTGGACCGGGTGGTCCATCGTCGGAGTTGGAGACTTTAATGGCGATGGGAAAGCGGACATCCTTTGGCGGGACCCTGATGGCGCTACCGCAATCTGGCTCATGAATGGCGGAACGGTTCTGAGTTTCGCAACCGCCGGGACCAGACCGCCGGACGTTTTTGTTGCCGGAGTTGGTGACTTCAACGGCGATGGCAAGGCCGACATCCTGTGGCGGGATTCCAGAGGAATTGTCTCCATGTGGCTGATGAATGGCACCAGCATCATCAACAGCAGTTTTATCTCAGACATCTCCAGTGGCTGGTCCATCGTTGGAACCGGTGACTTCGATGGCGATGGCAAGGCCGATATTCTCTGGCGCAATTTTAAAGGCACAGAGGTCATCTGGTTCATGAACGGAAGCACCGTTTCCAGTTTTCATGAAATTGGCATTTAGCGGGCTTTGAAAACAATTCCGGTGGATCGCTATGCGTGGCATATCGAAACTTTTCATCATTCTTCTGGCAGGCACCGGACTTTATGCTGCTCAGGGCGCCGTTCCCTTTCTTCTCCTGAGTTCGAGTGATTCCGGTACCACCAGAAATGTCCGGGAATTCGAATACAACGTCTCCGTAGATCGGTACCTGGATGCGTCTGCTATCAAGAGCGTGGTCTGCCAGCTCATTCGAAACGAAAAGCCAGCCGGGTACGAAATTCTGAGTTTGGGTATTTACTACAAACTCGATCGGTACATCGTCGAAACAGATAGAGACGTCGCCGAAGGAGCCCGGCATCGTGAGCGGCGGATTGCCCAGTATCACTGGAACAAAGACTCACCGAAAGATTCCCGACGACTTGTCGTCAGCAAGGACGCTAAAGGGAATTCATTGACGGAATGGCGATACTACGACTTCGATCACACCAAATCCTGCCGGTAGGACGCTTCTCTTTCCTGGATGACTAATCCTCGTGCTTCAGAGATGACGGATTTGTCATTTTGGGGGGCTCGATTCCACCTGGCCGGTGTGCTTCAGAAACACCGCGCCAAGAGGGGGAATCGTCAGATTCAGAGAATGACTTCGTCCATGCATTGGAATTTCTTCCGCATTCTTTCCGCCCAGATTTCCGAAATCCGTACCCCCATACGCATCAGAATCGCTGTTGAGAATTTCGGTCCATCTCCCAATGTGCGGGACTCCCACGCGATATTCGTAGCGGGGAACCGGTGTGAAATTGCAAACAACCAGGATGGTATCGGAACCACCGATGGACTTTCGGACAAAGCTCAGCATGCTTTGCTGCGAGTCGCTGCCATCGATCCATTCAAAGCCTTCTCCTTCGCAATCCAGTTCGTAAAGGGCACGTTCATTTCTATAGGTGTGATTCAAATCGCAGACCCAGCGTTGAAGCTGCCGATGGGATGGAAAATTCAGGAGGTGCCAGTCGAGACTGTCGTCGTGCGCCCACTCGCGCCACTGGCCGAATTCGCCTCCCATGAATAAAAGTTTCTTTCCAGGTTGCGCGTACATGTATGCGAAAAGCAGCCTCAGGTTCGCGAATTTCTGCCAGAGATCGCCTGGCATCCGGGAAAGCAGAGAACCCTTCTCATGAACAATTTCATCGTGAGACAGTGGGAGGACGAAGTTTTCGTGAAAGGCATATAGGGTTCGAAACGTCAGTTCATTGTGATGAAACTTGCGATGGACCGGATCGTGAGACATGTATCGGAGCGTGTCGTGCATCCACCCCATATCCCATTTGAGCCCAAAGCCAAGTCCTCCTGTGTATGCGGGCCGGGACACGCCGGGCCATGACGTCGATTCTTCCGCGATCGTCTGAACGCCGGGAAATTCGCGATAGATGTCCGTGTTCAGACGCCGCAGAAAATCCATTGCTTCGAGATTTTCCCTGCCGCCGAATTCATTCGGTATCCACTCCCCTTCCTTGCGGGAATAATCGAGATAGAGCATGGACGCCACCGCATCAACGCGCAAACCATCCATGTGATACTTGTCCAGCCAGAATGCAGCGCTGCTGAGCAGAAAGCTGCGGACTTCATGACGTCCGTAGTTGAAGACGTCACTGTTCCATTCCTTGTGAATTCCCTTCCGGGGATCGGAATGTTCGTAAAGGTGAGTGCCGTCAAAATATCCAAGTGCCCATTCATCGGTCGGGAAATGAGAGGGAACCCAATCGAGTATGATGCCGATTCCCCGCTGGTGCAGATAATCGATCAGGTACATGAGATCCTGAGGCGAGCCATATCGGCTGGTCGGTGCGAAGTATCCTGTCGTCTGATAGCCCCACGAACCGTAGAAAGGGTGTTCGGTTAAAGGCAGAACTTCAATGTGTGTAAATCCGAGCTCATGGACGTAGTCCGCAAGCGGCTTCGCAATTTCCCGGTAGCTGAGCCAGCGGTTTCCGTCTTCAGGCACACGCCGCCAGGAGCCTAAGTGAACTTCGTAAATCGACATTGGCGACCGATGACTGTTGTGGCTTCGACGTGCGGCCATCCATTTGTCGTCGTTCCAGTCGTAGTCCAGTTCCCATGTCTTTGACGCAGTTAACGGCGGTGTTTCGGTGTGAAAGGCGAAAGGGTCGGCTTTGTCCGTCTTGTAACCATTAATCCGCGAAACGACGTGGTACTTATAGGGTTCGCCCGGCTGGAGTTGCGGAACGAATGTCTCCCAGATTCCGGATTGACCGCGCGGTTGCATGGGGTGGCTGTTTAAATTCCAGCCATTGAAGTTGCCGATCACCGTTACCGTTTCCGCATTCGGCGCCCAGACGGCGAAGTTTACGCCGGATGTTCCGTTGACGATAGAACGATGCGCGCCGAGATGACGGTAAAGACGGATATGGCTGCCTTCGTTGAAGAGATAGAGATCTTGATCGGTCAATAACGACATATTTTAGGATTCGGGATTTCGAAATTCGCCAAGTTTGCGGAGAACTTTCTGGATATGTCGGGAGTCGCGCATCTGTTCGATACTGTACCGCAGCCGTCGCCGCCAGTTTGGACGTTCTTTTGTTGTGGCAGGAACGTTCTGCGGTTGAGTTTCATTCCATAGATCTTCAAGGTTCACCAGCACGACATTGGCTTTGCTTCTACCGAGATATTCGATGCAACCCTGAAATTCATTTTTTCTCTTCAGAAATTGTCGGAGTGACTTCCGAAGCCGGTCCCGAGTCTTCCTTTCCCTGTGCGCCGTCTTTCGATCGAGAAATTTCAGAGAGCGTCTGTCGTCGATGTCCGTTCCAGTCATGAAGGACTGGAACGGCGCCATGTCGTGAGTATTCAGGCTGGCGACAACGTCTTCCTTTGGCCGTCGCAAAGGATTCTTTGGAGACTCCACTGAAAGTTCGGACTGCACTATATACAATTGCCGGATGTTGTGTCGCGCCAGGGCCTCATTCACTTCCGGCGGCACCAGTCCAAGATTCTCTCCAACAATCCCCGCATCGTGCCGATGCGATTCCACACTCAGCACTGCGTAGACCTCATCGGACGGATAGCGTATATACAAGCCTTGCGTGCCCGGCATTCCCTCCGGGATCCAGAAGAGGCGGTGGAGACCCATCACATGGTCAATGCGCAGCAATCGAGCGAAGCGTAGATGATTCCGAATCATCGCAACCGTGTATGCGTGGCCGCTCGTGCGCATCGCTTCTGGATTCATTGGGGGAAAGCTCCAGTCCTGACCCGAAGTGAACATGGGGTCCGGCGGGGCACCGACGGACATTCCCTTGACGAACAAATCCTGGTGCCGCCACGTGTCAAATCCTTCTGCGTGAAGCCCTGCCGGCAAGTCCAGATAGAGCAGACAGCCCGAACGAGTGGTTCGAACAGAGAGATGCTCCATCTGTTCCTGAATCAACCACTGCGCATACACGTGATAGTGGAACGCGTCGCCGTCGTAGTCGCCTGGCCGAACGTCTCCTCGACGCAGTCGTGGAGTCCAGGTTTTCCAGCCTTTTTCCTGCCGTTCTGTGACGGCGCGAAATCGGGCGTAGTTGTCGACGGCCGGATTCGCTTGCCTGAACTTTTCAAACTGGTCCCGTCGCCGACCCGATTGAGAAAGCAAAGTCTGCGCCATGCCTTCCAGGACGCGCCGTTTGTCAGCCATCAGACGGCGATAGTCGACGAGAGACTTTGCAGCCGGTTTTCGGCGATGGGTGCTCCCGATTGGAAATTCCGGCGACCGTGCCGGATCCACGTAGAACTCATTCCAGAACATTCGACTGACTGGAGAATAGGGACCAGGCTCAAACGGTTTGTCGAGAAACGTCGATAACAGCGGCAGTGTCGATACGACCTGACCGCCAAGCTCGCCAATCCAATCGACGAGGGACTCCAGGTCGGTAAGGTCTCCAGCGCCCTCGTTGCGTTTCGAATGCAGTCCATAAACAGGCGCAAACACACCCCAGGTCCTTCTGGAAATGGGGAAGTGCGCTCGTGTAGGAGCGGAGATCACCAGGCTTCCATTAAGTCTGTGGTAACCCATCGGAAGACGTTTCGGAGGTGGCCATGATAACTCTTTGCCGTCTTCCGATATCAGGGACGGTTTGATGCCTTCAGGCAAATGCCCAGGTCGAAGTTTTCCGTCCCAAGCCACAAGGACGGGCGCGAGACGATTGCCGGACAACTCATCGTGGCGCAAACGCAACGCAGGCTTTACGTCGTCCATTTTGGAAACCGGTGCGCCGAGGGCGCGAAGAGCAAGAAGGACGGATTCCGTCGATGCAACCTGCGGTTTCTTCCGCATGTCCAGGTACGAAGTCTGGATGCCGTAGAGTTTCGCGAGTTCTTTCAGCTTGGGATTCAACAAGTGAAGAGCGTAGCACAGCGAAATGAGGGAAAGAGGGTGCAGTCCCCTCTTTCCCTCATTTCGGTTTGAAGGTCAGCAGGATTTCGCCGTCGGTGTCGAGGATTCGCAGAGGTTCTTTCAGCAGGTTCGTGGAGCCATACGTGGCGGACAGCAGTTCGAACTCGGGAGGGAACACATTGAAGGTGACGGGGTGCTCCCCAACAGGCAGTAACAAGCCGAACGCCCCGGTGTCATCCGCATTCCGGACGACCGAAGGTTCGTTAAGAAGTGTTCCTGGCCTGGCGGTCGAGCATACGTCGCCAGTGCATACGAAACCCGTAGGGCTGACATACACAAACGTCCCACTCGATAGCGGATTCGCGGAAATCTGGTAGCCTTCGGTGCCATTCAATCGCACCGTCAGCGAAAAATTGGGCACGCGTCCGTTTCCCTCGACGACTGCGCGGACTTTCACTTGTCTTCTTTCAGGAATCGTCAACTCAACAAGAAACTCATCGCCTTTTGCAATTACGGTCGGATGAATCATGGCCGAAACGGTCGGATTGGTGCCCACGACATAGGTATCCGGAGGAATCCTGAGGAACTCAAATGATCCGTCGGAAGCTGCTGTGGTCTGAAATGCGAGCCGCGTTCCCTGGAGAACTACATTCACCGGACCTTGAAGGCGCGATATTCCAAGCACGCGGCCGCTGACTTTCGGCCACGGCTGGGTCTGCCGGACTCCGAGGCTGACGACAATGTTTCGGGAGTCTGAGCCGGAAATTTTCACAGGTCCTTTCAATAGATCCGTGGAACCGTAAGTCAGGGACTTTACTTCGTAGGATTTCGCAGAGAGTCCACCGATTTCAATTCTGTGATCTCCCTCTGGCAGGACGATTTTGAATGATCCAGCTGGACCGATATCCAATTCCGTATCGATGGTCGGGCCGCCCAACTGAACATACATTCGGCCGTGTGGCGGCGCCGGCAGTCCGGAAGCCGCGTTGATCCACGCTCTCAAACGTGTGGGCGGCATCGCATAACCGTCTTCGATCACGACTCGTCCGGCCACAGTTCTCTCGGCTGGGATCTCAAGCTGAATATTGGCGACGTTGTCAGGGCCAACGACGACGGTCGTATGTGGAATCGTGGCGACATACGGGTCGATACCGAGTGAATAGATGCCTGGAAGAACTCGCGGAAATTCGAAACGTCCGGCAGCATCGAGCGGGGCGTCGAGTTCCGTCGTGGTGCTTGTCATCGATATACGGGTGCTTTCGGGTGCTTTCAAATTCTCCCGGCCAGCGACGCGACCGGAAACCTTTACCTCGTGCGACCCGGATTTTGCTGCGATAGTCACAATGATGGGCTTCCTGTCGCCGTCCTCCGCAATTTTCAGCGTCTCCTTGAGTAGATTTGTGGATCCGGTAGTAATGGACTTGATCTCATAGTCGGTATCCGGGAAGTCGCGAACCTCGACACGGTATTCGCCTTCGGGCAACCACTGTGTATTTCTCAGGAGGTTGCTACTCACATAAGCTTTGAGCGGCTCAACACCGTTTATTTTTTGTGTGCGTGTGAACAGCAACGAGAAGTGCGGCTTCGGTGCTTCGTCGTTGGCCACCAGTTCGATTATGAAATCTCGTTGTGGCGGAACCGCGTGAATCTCGATCCCTTCGATATCCCGATCCTGGACAGTGATGCTTTCGAGCACAGCGGACGCAGAACTTGCCCGGTAGATTCCATTTTCCACGTTCGCAAATTCAAAGGAACCATCGGAGCGAAGCGGCGCTTCAAGTTGAACCGACGATCCGGAAAGCGTAACAGTACGGCCGCCACCCTGCAGCGTTCCGACATTAACCAGACGCCCACTCACCTTGAATGTCGGCCGTGGGAAGGTTCGGAGCGTTACCAGGATTTCGGTTACGTCGCGATTGGCCACCCTCAGCGGTTCTCGCAGCAGGTCCGTCGATCCCCACGTGATCGAAGCCACCGCGTATCGATTCGAAACGTAAACATGAATTTGATGATCGCCTTCCGGGATCATTCCGGCGAAGGTTCCATCGACGGAGGGGTTTGGATAGCTGTCGATGGCAATGCCGTTCGGAAGATTCGAGGTTAACGTGAGATCAAACCTGGGCGGCGGCGCTCCGCCTTCGACGACAACCCGCCCCGTCACACGCCGGTAAGTTGGTATATTAAATTCGAAATTGCTCACTCCTCCGCTTCCAACAATGAGCTGTGAACCTGGCAATCCCAGACCTTGGATGTAGTACCGTCCCGGCAGAACTCGAGGGAACTCGAAACGTCCATCGCCGCCAATCGGGACTTCCAACAGCGGCGGGTAGTTGTTTTGAACTGCAAGGACGACGCCAGGCGTCACCACGTACTGCTCCGGAAGGTTTTCTATGCCTACAAAGCGACCGCTCACACGGACAAATTGCGCAGTTCTGGAAGTCTTTAGGGCGATGAATAAAGGCTGAACCGCCCCGACAACTTTCAGCGGCTCTCGAAGCAAATCGGTTTTTCCGTACCTTAGAGATGCCAACTGATATGCGTTCGACAAGCCGCCAAGTTCGACGCGATATTCGCCGACAGGTAGTGCAACGCGCAGTGTTCCATCGCGGCGGTTCTCAAAGCCGATACTTACGTAGGACCAACCGGATGGTCCCTTGAACGACAGCCAGACATCCTGCAGTGGACCACCGCCTTCGACGCTGGCGCGGCCAGCAGCGAAGACGAAAGGACCGGTCGTGAGTCCGATGTCGGTCACGTCTCGGTCTCCGATCAGGAGAGGTTTTGAGCTCCAGATGATCCGTTCAAATTGGTTTGGTGCGCTGATGCGGTAGGCTCCCGGCGGAACATGGACAAACTCAAACAAACCATCCGGTGAAATATCCGTTTGCCCAAACGTCTCGCCTGTGGACATATTCAGCAGCGTCAAGGACCGCTCGTCATGCCATTCCGCGTTACGGATGAGCTTGCCACCGAGACGCACACCACCGGAACGCTGGAGCTGAAAATTCACTGCTTCAAGGGCCGCGTCTGGCGTGATGTTCACAGTCGTAGCTCCAGACGCGTTCAGGGTGCCTGGGTAAAAGGTAGGAGCCTCCAGTGGTCCCGCAACAATGTAGTATCGGCCCGGCGAAATATTCGCAAGACGGTATCGTCCGGAAGAGTCCGTCTCCGCAATACTCACCAACCCCGACCCGTCAGTGGCGAGATTGCGTTCCGCAGGCATGGCGGCGACACGAACGGCTCCCGCTGACATTCCGTTCGCTGTTTGTATCCGGCCGGATATCGCTCCGGTATTGTTTTGCGCAACGGCTACGGCAGCACACGCAGACACCACCGCAATGGCGAATAGAGCCGGAAATGTTCTGGAGGGCATGGCAGGAGTTTACAGCGGAGTTATAGCGACAGACCACTCAATCCCCGGAAACAAGGGGTCTGTCCCCTCGTTCCCCATTTTCGCTACAGAATTCCGAGAGATTGACGCGGAGTATAGCCGGGGAAGACTTTGGCGACGTCCGCCGTCTGCATGTGTTTTGTGAGTATCTCGGCAAACACATCGCGGAAGTCCGTTGTCAGCGCCAGATCGCGTCCTTCGAAAAGTTGATTCGGCCCGAGGCCCGGCCATTTGCCGTAAACCTTTCCACCTTTGACGGGGCCGCCTGCCATGAAGAGCGCGCTGGCATGCCCGTGATCGGTTCCGCCGGATCCGTTTTGTTTGATGGACCGTCCGAACTCGGTCATCGTGACAATCACCACATTTCGCATGCGATCTCCGAGATCGCGGTAAAGCGCGGCGATACCATCACCAAATTCGCGCAGTCTGTTGCTGAGCTGGCCTGCGACGGAGCCTTGATTGGCATGCGTATCCCATCCACTGAGATCCGCAAATGCAACCTCCAGGCCGACGTCGGCTTTGATGATCTGCGCGATCTGCAATAGCGATTGAGAAAACGGCTGGCTGGGATAAATGGCGCCATTTTCCGGCTGAAACCGTGTGGGATTGGCATCCTTCAGCATCTTCATGGCATCGAAAGTTTCGTTGTGCCACATGGATTCAAAAGCGGAATAGATTTCACTGTTACTGTTGCCCGGGGCTCGCCCCTGGTTGCCTCGAACATCGAAGTCCTGAATCTTTGTCATCGCCAAGGCCGGTGCAGGACCTAGCAGGGATCGAGGCATATTGGTGCTCATCGCGATTGCACGGAATGGAGCCGATCCCTTTGGTCTGGGATCGGTCTGCATGTAACGATTGAGCCAACCGTCGCTGACGCTCTTATTTCCCGGAGCCCCGGATTCCATGTAGTCCTGGGCGTCGAAATGCGATCGAGTATTGTCCGGGGATCCAACGGCCTGAACCATGGCAAGATGTCCCGCATCGTAAATGGGTTTCAGTGAGGAGAGTGCGGGATGCAGTCCGAAGTATCCGTCCAGATCCAGGGTCGTCTCACCACCGCCGCGCAACGGCGACGGCAGGGCGATCTGAGGACGCAGCGACGCGTAATGCGGGTCTCCAAAAGGCACGACCATCGAAATCCCATCGGCCGCGCCTCGCTGAAAAATGGCAATCAATATCGGCCGATTTTTCGACGCGGCCGGATTCTGAGCATAGGCGGTGCGCAGCAGGAACGGCGGCACGACTCCGAAACTGGCGGCGGCAACACCCGCGGACTTCAGGAAAAAGCGACGAGACACTGGCACACGCGGCATACGCACCTACCTTTTTTGAAACTCTGGGGATCCCAGATAAAGCGCAGCGGTCTTTGAATCCGGGAAATCGTTCAATTGAATTCGGGTATCGGGCAGCTTGTTCGCTGTCAGGTTTACGGCAAAGTTGATGCGTTCGACCAAGGTTCCGTCGGTCAACCAATAGTCTGCGCGATCCGGAAACCCTGTCGGCGCAACGAATTGGTAAAGCGGCTGGCCCATCTTGGTAAGAAGCTGTGCCATTCGGGGACTGCCGTTGGTCTCTCCGTTCATGGCGCGTATGGAAGAAACCACATATTCGAAAGCAGACTTGGTTTTCTGCCCATAAGCGTCAGGCGACATGAACTCGTCCGAATAAAAAATCGTGCGGAGCATTTCGCGGATGTCGCCATCGGTCTTCATGAATGTCGCAGCGACCTTGTCTACCAGTGAATCCGGGGGATTGTCGCTCACGAAATACCGCACGAGTTTGGTGGAGATGAAACGCGCCGTGCTCGGATGATGGGCGAGAATATCGATGACCTTCTCCCCGTCTTCAATTCCTCCACCGGCCCGTATTTTGTTGCCAAGCACGACCTTCTCGCCCCTGTCGTGCATCATCAGGCGGAATACGAAGTGGGCATCCTGCCGGGGTCTGTCGATGGTCCAGCCGGTCAGGGCACGAGCGACTTCCTGAACATCCTTCTGCGTATAGCCACCGTCGACTCCGAGGGTGTGCAGTTCCATCAGTTCCCGTCCATAGTTTTCGTTGATTCCGTCTCTTTTTCGATTCTTCGCCTGGTTCGCTTCTTCAGCAGCAATGTTCGGCGGCAACGGAGCGCCGGGATTCGCCAGTCTGGCTCTTGCGGCAGCCTGCAACGGGAGCGCCAAATTCGGTACGGTCGACAGATGGTTATCCAGGTAGAAAAGCATTGCCGGACTCTTCGCCGTTGCCATCAGAAGGTCCTTGAACTTGCCCATGGCGTTGGGCCGAATCGCATTCATTTCATAGTCGGTGGTAAACCACTTGTCCTGACCTTTATTCCAGTACACGTTGAAATGGTTGAACCAGAAATCGGTCATCACTTCCTGAAGCTGACGCTCACTATAAACGGCGCGGATAATTTTCTGGGACTGCAGTTCCTGAAGCAACTGCTGCGGCCGTTCGAGCCCGTTTTGCATCATGTAGCTTTGAAGCTGGCTGCGGTTGGCTTGCGGGTTCTTGTCATCAGCCTTTGGTTTCTGAATGCCGGCACGTTGTGCGACCTGCTGAGGTTCGGGATATCGCGCCATCAATTCGTTCGTCTTCATACGGATTGAAGGCAATTGGCTTAATCGGTTGTCGACCGCACTGTCGTTGATCTGTTCGGGGTGAAGCTGTTGCTCGATGTACTGACGAATCCCCATGCTTTGCACGCGCGCCACATCGCCTGGGCGCGGACCAAAGGCCAGGCGGTTCAAGACGTGAGTGGCTTTGTCCTGTTCTGTCAGCGTTCGGGGTGCCGAACTGGCGCTTGCAACTGGCAACGCCAATAGGATGAAGAAGAAAAGCGTAGAGCGCATTGGTTTGGGCCTCATGCTGCGTATAGACCACAAACCAGCGGCTTGGGTTTATTCGCTAGCTGTCGCCATCCTCGGAACTGTCGTCGATGCCCGTGGCGAAATCATCCAATTCGTCCGCCTCAAGAGACGCTTCATCAACATCGTCAACGCTGTAGAGCTGGCCGCCGAGTTTTTCTTTCTGGGCTTTCTTCCCACCTTCGGGTTTGAAGGACTTCTGGTTGCGACTTCGGAACGGCTTGGCATCGGGCCCGAATTTCCGGTTAATGCGATCGCCGCGGCCCGGAGGTTCGATGGAGCTCGAGTCCGATCGGGCAAAGTCGTGACCTCCGGAATGCGAACCCGACCCCATCGGGCGGGGCCCGGAGGACATGGGACGCGGAGGGCCTCCGCTGGGACGGTAGGGAGCACCAGCTCCTGGCGGACGGCTTTCCTTGGCGCGCGCTTCGTTGACCGCCAGAGGCCGCCCCTTGAAATTCTGATTGTTGTATAACCGGATGGCTTCCTGAGCCTGTCCATTGTCCGCATATTCGACAAATGCGAAACCGCGTTTTCTTCCAGTCTCGCGGTCGAGCGGCATGAACACGTTCAAGACATTTCCCGCACCTCCGAAATGGGCGCGGATTTCTTCTTCGGTTGCCTCGTAGGGAAGGTTCCCAACAAAAAGACGAACAGACATTATTACCTCGTGAAAGCTCTCATTTGGAATTGGTAATAGATGGAAATTTCACTGGGGTGACTGGGCCGGGAATTTTGGGGTTGAAGCTTTAAGCATGCGCCGCTCATATTACTTCTTTGCCATCTCGATTTCAACGATTTGCCTTATGGAAAACAAGCTCTCGAATGCCTTTCGAAATTTTGAACACGAAGGCTGGCAGAAAGCAGCCGGTCAATATGACTTTGGGTTTGGCGCCGTCACCAGTCAGGCAGTGGATTCACTTCTAACTGCGGTTGCCGCCCAAAGCGGTATTCGATTGCTCGATATCGCGTGTGGCCCAGGCTATGTCGCGCTGGCTGCTGCGCGCCTGGGTTGTTCCGTTGTTGGAATCGATTTTTCTTCGGAAATGATTCTTCGTGCAAAGGAAATGCCACAGCACGAAACCTGGAATCTGGAGTTCTGCGAGGGCGACGCGGAAAATCTGACGTTTCCCCCTTGCTCCTTTGACGCCGTCACGATGAATTTTGGGATGTTGCATCTTGCGCTGCCCGACCGTGCAATAGCGGAAGCCTTTCGGGTCCTGAGGCCCGGTGGCCGATATGCCTTTACGGTTTGGGATGCTCCACCAAAGACCGCGGGATTTGAAATCGTTCTCGATGCCGTTCGAGCGCATGGCAATGTCAACGTTCCCCTTCCGGAGGGTCCACCGTTTTTCAGGTTCAGCGACCCGTTCGAGAGTGCCCGCTCGCTCAAGGCAGTGGGATTTGAAAACATCAAGATGATTGTCGTGCCGCAGTTCTGGAGATTGAAGTCCGGAGTCGACTTGTTCCAAACCATGCGCCGCGCTGCCGTGCGAACTGCGGCACTATTGAACATGCAGTCGCCGGAGGCGCTCGCGAATATCGAAAGAGAGATCTCAGAGAAAGCGGAACAATACCGAACGCAAGCCGGTATCGAACTTCCGATGCCGGCGATTTTGACGTCTGCCGTCCGGCCCGCGTGAACCTTCGTGTTTATTACTTCGTATGCGACGTCAGCCACTTCAATCTCAGCAGCTGACCATCGAGCACGTAGAGAAATTTCAGGGTCTCGGGGGATACAACGTTCGTGCGTTCTACAGCAACCGCCAGATCCAGAACGCTGGCGATGTATTCGGCGGTGTTGAGAGTCTCCCATTGGAGTTCGCTCTGTGAAAAATCCTTGAACTCCTGAGGGTCCGGACGGGGATGATTGACCTTCGCGGCACTGAGATAACGAAGAAATACGTCGGTCTCAGCTTCGATATTCTTCAGATCCTTGTCCAGCTTGCCCTTCATCCCTAAATTCTGGCCAAATTCCATCGTCGCTTCGCGGAAGCGGGGAATTGCCATGCGAAACTCGAGGAATTTGGCATCGAGATCTGCCGTCTGGCCCGG
>Ga0070672_100000163_pt1 | contig 36844 bp, 34 predicted proteins | sample KBSM13metaG_FD_66151 | JGI IMG/M metagenome (GOLD analysis project Ga0070672, IMG submission 66151) | Miscanthus rhizosphere microbial communities from Kellogg Biological Station, Michigan, USA - KBS M1-3 metaG | ecosystem: Host-associated > Plants > Roots > Rhizosphere > Soil ... | reverse complement strand
GGGCAGACCGGTCGGCGCGAGGCCGACGAGGTGCGCACCATGCGCCGTCGCGATGCGGATCGCAAGATCGACGCGCGCGAGGCAGTGAGGCGTCGCGTCGAGGTGAACCACGATCGTCTTGATGTTCATGATGTCTCCGTGGCCATGGCCGGTCGAGTAGCGGTCCGATCGATGCGCGCGGCGTTCAGCACGACGACCAGCGAGCTGGCCGCCATGCCGAGGCCGGCCGCCCACGGCGGGAACCAGCCCATGAGGGCGAGCGGCACGCAGGCCACGTTGTAGGCGACGGCCCAGGCGAGGTTCTGGCGCACGACCCGCAGTGCACGCTGCGCGATGCCGCGCGCCCAGGCGATGTCGTCGAGCCGGCCCGACATCAGCACGAAATCGGCTTTCGCCCGGGTCAGCGCGGCGCCCTCGCCGATCGCGAACGAAGCATCCGCCGCGGCCATCACCGGCGCGTCATTGAGGCCGTCGCCGACCATCCCGACGCTATGACCGCGACGTTGCAGCGCCTCGACGAACGCGAGCTTGTCCGCCGGCGTCGCACCACCGTGCGCCACATCGATCGAAAGGCGGTCGGCCAGCCGGCGCACCCGCCCGGCGTCATCGCCCGACAGCAGCGCCAGCGCAAGTCCGTCGCGGCGCAGTGCGTCGACCGTCGCCGGCGCCTCGGCGCGCATCGATTCGGCGACGCAGAACACCGCGAGCAGACCGTCGGGGCCGGCGAACCACACGCGCGCTTCGATCGAGGGCTGGGTGCTTGTCCCATCGTCGCCCGATCCATCGGCCGTCGCCGGTCCGGCCGTCGGCGCCGATGGATCGGCTGTCGATGCCGGAACCTCCGCTTCGGTCGCCCAGCGCCGCGAACCGACGCGATAGCGCACCCCGTCCTCGCCGATCGCTTCGAGTCCGAAGCCTGCGTGCTCGCGGATCTCGCGCCAGCGATATGTGGCAACGCCGGATGCGGCGCCGTGCGCCGCGAGCGCGACCGACAGCGGGTGGCTCGACGACGCCGCGAGCGCCGCCGCCATCGACTGCAGATGGCGCGCACCCAGTCCGGCGCGTTGCGCCGCCGGCTCGACCGCGCACGCGACGCCGTCATGGCCTTCGGTCAACGTGCCGGTCTTGTCGAAGCAGACGGTGTCGAGCGCGGCGAGCGCCTCGAGCGCCTCGAGCCGCTGCACCAGCACGCCGCGCCGCACCAGCGCGGCGGCTGCGGCGAGATAGGCGACCGGCGCCGCGAGCGACAGCGCGCACGGGCAGGTCACGATCAGCACGGAGACCGCGACCCAGACGGCGCGCGTCGGATCGACGATCGACCACACGGCGGCGGCCGCGGCGGCCAGCACCAGCACGCCGGCGAGAAACGGCGCGGCGATGCGGTCGGCGACCTGCAAGGTCGGCGGCCGTCGCGCCAGCGCAGTCCGCAACAGCGCGACGATGCCCTCGTAGCGCGTCTCAGGCCCGAGCCGGTCGACGCGCTGCAGGACCGCCGCGCGCAGGTTCAGGCTGCCGGCGATGGCGTCGTCGCCCGGCCGCTTCTCGACCGGCCGCGACTCGCCGGTGAGCAGCGCCTCGTCGACTGCGGTGCGGCCCTCGAGTACCGCGCCGTCGGCGGGAAAGGCCTCGCCGACCGGGACCCTGACGCGATCGCCGCAGCGCAGCTGGGCGAGCGCAACGCGGCTCGTCGTTCCGTCGGCCCCGATGCGCCAGACCGCCGTCGGCAGCCGCCCGATCGCGCCTTCGAGCGCATCGGCGACCCGCCCCTGCAGGCGCAGCGCCAAGTAGCGGCCGGCCAGCAGGAAGCTGACGAACATCGTCAGCGAATCGAAGTAGGCCTCGCGGCCGAACGGCCCGGCCGGATCGAATGCGGCGGCCGAGCTCGCGATGAAGGTGACGCCGACGCCGAGCGCGACCGGCAGGTCCATGCCGATGCGGCGCTCCCGCAAGCCGCGCCACGCGCCGACGAACATCGGCGCGGCCGAGAACAGCATGACCGGGATGCTGAGCAGCCAGCTCGCCCACAGCAGCAGGCGCGCGTGATCCGGGGCGATCGAGCCGGGCTCGGCGAAGTACGCCGGCGCCGCGACCATCATCACCTGCATCATGCAGAAGGCGGCGACGAAGAGACGCCACAGCGCGGCGCGTTCCTCGGCGACGCGCAAAGCGCGTGCCGACGCGGCACCGTCGGGAACCGCGTCGTAGCCGGCCGAACGCACCGCGCCGACCAGCGTCGAGAGGCGCGTTCGGGCCGGATCCCAGACGACCAGCGCACGCCGCGTCGCCTGCTGGACTGCCGCCTCGCGGACCCCCGCGTCGCGGCGCAGCGCCGCCTCGATGACATTCGCGCAGCCGGCACACCAGAGCCCCGACAGGCGCAGGTGCGAACGGGCGAGGCGCCTGCCATCGGCCTCGGTCGCCCACGTCGTAAACGCCCCCTGCGCGGCCGGGTCGTCGAGCGCGACATCGGCCATGGCCGCCATGTCAGTCATGACGCAGCGTCGAAGACGTGGAAAAGCGGCGGTGGGCCATGTCGTCCAGATGAGATCGTGCGGATCATCGACCGGGCACGCTGCGCCGCATTTGATCTGCGACAAGATCGGAGGCGCCGGGATGCAGAACACTGTCGATGCACCCGGAGATCGACGAATGAAGATCCTGATCGCTGCCGATGGCAGCCCCTACACCAAGCGCATGCTCGCCTACCTGGGCGCCCATCCGGAACTGCTCGGACCGAAGCACGAGTACACCGTCGTCCATTCGGTGCTGGCGGTGCCGCACCGGGCTGCCGCCTATGTCGGCGCCGAGGTCGTTCGCAAGTTCTACGAGGAAGATGCCGAAGCGGTGTTCCGGCCGATCCGGGCTTTCTTCGAGCAGCAGGGCATCCACGCCCAATTCGTCCACACCGTCAGCCACGCCGTCGATTCGATCGCCAAGCTGGCCGACGAAGGCCGCTTCGATCTGCTCGTCATGGGCTCGCACGGCCACGGCGAGCTCGCCAACCTCGTCCTCGGCTCCGTCGTCACCAAAGTCCTCGCGAAGTGCTCGACCCCAGTACTGCTGGTCCGCTGACGGACGCGCCGGCGTCGTCGCTGCGGTCGATCCTGGTCCACGTCGACGCGACGACCGAAAGCGCCACCCGGCTCCTCGTCGCCTGCGACCTGGCGGAGCGCCACCGCGCGACCGTGCGCGCGTTGTTCGGCACCGCGCCGATGGCCGACACCGGGTCGTTCGGCTATTCGGCCGGCGCCGCGCTCGACGATGCGACGGCGTTGCGGTCGCTCCGGCTCGAGCAGGCCCGCGCGCATCTGCAGCGCAGTCTGGGCGACCGCGCACCTGACGTCGCCTGGTACGACGTGGTCGGCGAAACCGTCGGGCACGGCTTCCTGCAGGAAGCTGTGTTTGCCGATCTGGTCGTGCTCGGCCAGCAGTCGGCCAGCGTCGGCCGCAACGGCGGCGCACCGGCCGGCTTCGTCGAGCTGGTCGCGATGGAAGGCGGGCGGCCGACCCTCGTGATTCCGCACGTGCTCAGCACCGACGCGGTCGGTCGGCGCGTGCTGATCGCCTGGAACGGCTCGGCCCAGGCCGCGCGCTCCGTCAGTGGCGCGCTGCCGCTGCTGCACGCCGCCGACGAGGTCCATGCGGTGACCTGGGGGCGCGGGCCCTCGATCGCACCGTTCAGCCGCCTCGACATCCGCCAGCACCTGGCCGGCCACGGCATCGCGGTCACCACGCACCAGCGCGCGCCGTCAGCCCATGTCGGCGAAGACCTCATCGCGGTCGCGCAAGCGCTCGGCAGCGACCTGATCGTGATGGGCTGCTACGGCCATGGCCGGGCCACCGAGCGCGTCCTCGGTGGCGCGACCCGCTCTATCCTGCGCAAGATGACGGTGCCGGTGCTGATGGTGCACTGAGCGTGGCGCTCAGCGCCGCACCGGACCGGCGTGCAATGCGTCAGGCGTGCGCCGGCGGGTTGAAGACACCGGGCATGGTGTCGACGAAATCGTCCTCGACGCGGACCAGGCGCATGCTGCCCGGAATACGTTCAGCCTCGGCAAATTGCACCGCCTGCGCCGCCGTCATCTGGAACGGTGTGCGGCAGATTTCGCCGGTCTGGGTGTCGCGGTAACGCCAGCGCCAGAGTTCCATCAGCTTCATCAGAGAACTCCTCGAAGCAAACATGAGGGCCACCTCCGATTGGGAAGGTTTTCCCAAAATTCCATGGCAATGGATGTGCCTGCAAGAGTAAAGTCGAGCGCCAGAAGGTGCCTCAGACGCCTCGGAGGAGACCAGCGCCGTGTTCAGCCACCATCCCGTCGGGGCCACGCGCCGTCCGCGGTCGCCCGGCGGAACCGACTTCGAGGCCACCCAGCCGAATGCTGATCTGCCGCCGGACGCCCGGGAGATCTGGCGCGATTCTTCGCTCGATCTGCAGCACGGACTCGACGTCGACGAGCTGCCGATCGACTCGCTGCCGGGCGAGTGGCGCGAGTCGTTCCGCTGAAGGACCGACCGAGCCTCAGGGGCGCTTGCGCGGAGTCTCCGACGGCTTCGCGTCGGGCGGGTCCTCGATGACGTCGAGACCGCTCGCCAGATCGAACGACGAGCTGCGCCAGCCTGAATCCGTCGACGGTCCGCCCACCGGCAGGTAGCGCCCGCGCTCGTCGAGGTCGCCGCGGGGCACCGCTTCGCCGGTCGCCTCCATCACGACGACCTCGTACTTCGCGAGCACATCGCGCGGCGCCTTGTAGCGCGAGACCCGATAACGCTCTTCGCTGGGCGACCACATCTTGAAGCCGTAGACGGTGACGAGTTCGTCGGGGTTCATCGGCGGCTTCCCGAGCCGGGTACGAAGTTCGCGATGCCGCTATTCTGCGGTTCATCGCGCGGCCGGGCGCCAGTCGACAGCCCCTCGTCGGATGCCGCGGCCCGAAAAACCCCGGTCCGCGGGGGGGCGGTACATTCGCCCCTCCGGCGATGACGCGCACGGCCTTGAGCCGGCTGCATGTCGAGCGCCAAACGACTGCTTCGGCGGCGCCTGCCGTGCCGCTACCGGCCGATCCTTCGAACGATGTCCACCCGAATTGCCGTTGCCCTGTGGGGCACCCTTGTCCTCGCCGGCTGTGCCGGCCTGCCCGCCGCTGCGCCGGAGCCCCGGCCCGTGCTCGCACTGCCGGATCGCTGGCAGGCCACCTTGCCGCACGGCGGCACGCTCGCCGAGCTGGGCCGCTGGTGGTCGCAGTTCGACGATCCGCTGCTCGAGCGCGTGGTCGGCGCGGCACAGTCGGCGAGCCCGACGATCGCCAGTGCCGCCTCGCGCATCGAGCAGGCCCGCTCGACGCGCACGGCCGCCGGCGCAGCGCTGCTGCCGGCCCTCGACGCCAATGCGTCGGCGGCGCGCGGCGTGCAGGACGTGATGTTGCCGCACGGCACCTCGGCGAGCGTCGGCCTGCAGGCGAGCTGGGAGCTCGACCTGTTCGGCCGCCGGCGCGCCGCCCGCGACGCGGCCGACGCCCGCCTCGAAGGCGCCGATGCCGCCTGGCATGACGCTCGCGTCGCGGTCGCGGCCGAGACCGCGAGCCAGTACGTCGAGCTGCGCGGCTGCGAGGCGCTGCTGGCGCAGGCCCGGCTCGAGGCGAATTCGCGCGCCGAGACGGCACGTCTGACCGACCTGAGCATGCGCAGCGGCTTCGAGTCGCGCGCCAACGCGTCGCTGGCGGTCGCCAGTGCGGCGCAGACGCGCGCGGCGGTCGCCCAGCAGGCAGCGCGTTGCGACCAGATCGTCAAAGCGCTCGTTGCATTGACGGCGGTCGACGAGCCGGCGCTGCGAACCCTGCTCGGCACGAACACGGCGCGGGTGCCGCAACCGGCGGCGATCGCGGTGCCGAACGTGCCGGCCGATGCGCTCGCCCAGCGGCCCGACGTCCTCGCGTCGAGCCGCGACGTTGCCGCGGCGAGCGCCGACGTCTCGGAGTCGGAAGCGGCGCGCTGGCCGCGCATCGCGCTCGCCGGCAGCATCGGCGCGCAGCGCTTCGAGGCCGGCGGCACCACGCTCGACGGCACGACCTGGAGCATCGGGCCGGTCAGCGTCAGCCTGCCGATCTTCGACGGCGGTGCCCGGCGCGCCAACGTCACCGCGGCGCGGGCACGCTACGACGCCGCGGTGGTGTCCTACGGCGCCGCGCTGCGCAACGCGGTGCGCGACGTCGAGTCGGCGCTGATCGCGCTGCAGGCGAGCGCCGAGCGGCGCGCGGACGCGCAGACCGCGGCCGACAACTTCGACGCCTACACGCGCGCGACCGAGGCCAGGTACCGCAGCGGGCTCGGCTCGCTGTTCGAGCTCGAGGACGCACGGCGCAGCGCCTTCGTCGCGCAGAACGTGCTGATCGACCTGCGCCGCGATCAGGTCGCGGCCTGGATTGCCCTCTATCGCGCGCTCGGCGGCGGCTGGACCGCACCGGCCGATGCCGCGCTCGCCACCGCCGCCGAACCGAGCGGACAACCGAAATGAAGCACCCTGTCCGAGCCGTCGCGCTCTTCACCGCCCTCGCCGCCCTCGCCTGGCTCGCCGTCGGCCTGCCGGCCGGCCGTGCCGTCGCCGCCGACGAGAAGAAGCCGGCGGCCACGCGCCCCGCCCTCAGCGTCGTCGTGACGCAGCCGCAGCGCGCGACCCTGCCGCTGCGGATCGCCGCCAACGGCAACATCGCGGCCTGGCAGGAGGCCAGCATCGGCACCGAGGCGAACGGCCTGCGCCTCGCCGACGTCAAGGTCAACGTCGGCGACGTCGTGCGGCGCGGCCAGGTCCTCGCGACGTTCGCGCCGGAAACGATCGAGGTCGAGCTCGCGCAGTCGAAGGCCGCCGTCGTCGAAGCGGAAGCGACGCTCGCCGAAGCGGCCGCGAATGCGGAGCGCGCGCGCAGCCTGCAGGCGACCGGCGCGCTCAGCGACGCCGCGATCGCGCAGTACACGACCGCCGAGCGGACCGCGAAGGCGCGCCTCGACGCGCAGCGCGCCGCATCGCGCGCGCGCCAGTTGCGGGTCGCGCAGACTGCCGTGCTGGCGCCGGACGACGGCGTGATCTCGGCGCGCAGCGCAACCGTCGGCGCGGTGCTGCCGGCCGGCCAGGAGCTGTTCCGGATGATCCGCAAGGGCCGCCTCGAGTGGCGCGCCGAGGTCGCGGCCAGCGACCTCGCGCTGGTCAACGTCGGCATGCCGGTCACCTTGACGACCGCCGGTGGCGGCGTCGTCACAGGCACGACGCGGATGGTCGCGCCGACCGTCGATCCGCAGACCCGCAACGGCCTGGTCTACGTCGATCTGCCGGCGCCCGGCCCGGCGCGCGCCGGCATGTTCGCGCGCGGCGAGTTCGACGTCGGCAGCAGCAGCGCGCTGACCCTGCCGCAGAGCGCGGTGCTGCTGCGCGACGGCTTCAGCTACGTCTACCTGGTCGACGGCGAATCGAAAGCCCGGCAGACGAAGGTCGGCGTCGGCCGCAGGATCGGCGACCGCATCGAGGTCACGCGCGGTGTCGACCCGGCAGCGCGCGTCGTCGCTTCGGGCGGCGGCTTTCTCGCTGACGGCGACACGGTGCGGATCGTCGACGCGGCGGCCGCGCCAACAACAGCGACGGCGCCCTCCGCGTCGGCGCCGTCGAACGGCGCTGCGGCGCGCTGAGGCCGGCGATGCTGAACGTCTCTGCCTGGTCGATCCGGAATCCGATTCCGGGCGTGCTGCTCTTCATCATGCTGACCTTGGTCGGCCTGATGAGCTTCCGGTCGATGAAGATCCAGAACTTTCCGGACATCGACCTGCCGACCGTCACGGTGACTGCGCTGTTGCCAGGCGCGTCGCCGGCGCAGCTGGAGACCGACGTCGCCCGCAAGGTCGAGAACTCGATCGCAACGCTGCAGGGCGTCAAGCACATCTACACGACGGTGCAGGACGGCAGCTCGACGACGACGGTCGAGTTCCGACTCGAAAAGCCGACCCAGGAAGCGGTCGACGACGTCCGCGATGCGGTCGCGCGGATCCGCTCCGATCTGCCCGCCGACCTGCGCGACCCGGTGATCGCGAAGGTCGACCTCGCCGGCTCGCCGATCCTGACCTACACGGTCGCGTCGAGCCGGATGGACGACGAGGCGCTGTCGTGGTTCGTCGAAGACACGGTGGCGCGCAGCCTGCTGTCGGTGCGCGGGGTCGGTGCGGTCGCGCGCGTCGGCGGCGTCAGCCGCGAGGTGCGCGTCGAGCTCGATCCGGCGCGGCTGCAGGCGCTCAACGCGACCGCGGCCGACATCTCGCATCAGCTCAGCCTGACGCAGCGCGAGGCGTCGGGCGGGCGCACCGATGTCGGCGGCGCCGAGCAGTCGGTGCGGACGATCGCGACCGTGCAGTCGGCCGCCGAGCTCGCGCAAATGGAGATCGCGTTGAGCGACGGCCGCCGCATCCGCCTGGACCAGGTGGCGAAGGTCAGCGACACCGTCGCCGAGATTCGCTCGGCGGCGCTGCTGAACGGCAAGCCGGTGGTCGGCTTCGAGATCGTGCGGACGCGCGGCGCCGGCGAGACCGAGGTCGCGGCCGGCGTGCGCGAGCGCCTCGAGCAGCTGAAGGCCGCGCATCCCGGCATCACGATCACCGAGGCGTTCAACTTCGTCGACCCGGTGCGCGAGAACTACGAAGGCTCGATGGCGCTGCTCTACGAAGGCGCAGCGCTCGCGGTGCTGGTCGTCTTCCTGTTCCTGCGCGACTGGCGCGCGACCCTGGTCGCCTCGACCGCGTTGCCGCTGTCGGTCATCCCGGCCTTCTGGCTGATGTCGCTGCTCGGCTTCTCGCTCAACGGCGTGACCCTGCTGTCGCTCTCGCTGGTCGTCGGCATCCTGGTCGACGACGCGATCGTCGAGATCGAGAACATCATGCGGCACCTGGGCATGGGCAAGACGCCGTACCAGGCGGCGATGGAGGCGGCCGACGAGATCGGCCTCGCGGTGATCGCGACGACCTTCACCTTGGTCGCCGTGTTCCTGCCGACCGCGTTCATGGGCGGCGTGCCGGGCAAGTTCTTCGTCCAGTTCGGCTGGACCGCGGCGATCGCGGTCCTCATCTCGCTGGTCGTCGCCCGGATACTGACGCCGATGATGTCAGCCTACGTGCTCAAGCCGCCGAAGAAGCCGCACCGCGAAGGCCGCTGGATCTCGATTTACATGCGCTGGGCCGCCTGGTGTCTGCGCCATCGCTGGCTGACGACGCTCGGCGCCACCGTGTTTCTGGTCGGTTCGCTGTCGCTGGTGCCACTGCTGCCGACCGGCTTCATCCCGGCCGACGATCTGTCGCAGACCCAGGTGTACCTCGAGCTCGCGCCGGGTGCGACGTTCGAGCAGAGCCTGGCGACCGCCGAGGAAGCACGGAAGATCGTGCAGAAGAACCCGCACGTGAAGCTGGTCTACACCGCGGTCGGCGGAGGCTCGACCGGCCAGGATCCGTTCGCGCCGAAGGGCCAGGCCGAAGCGCGCAAGGCGACGTTGACGATCAACATGACGCCGCGCGACGAGCGCCACGGCGTCAAGAAGCAGGCGATCGAAGGCGAGCTGCGCGACGCGCTAAGCGCGCTGCCGGGTGCGCGCGTCAAGGTCGGGCTCGGCGGCTCGGGCGAGAAGTACGTGCTGGTGCTGGCCGGCGAGGACGGCACGGTGCTCGGCGCCGCGGCGCGCCGGGTCGAACAGGAGCTGCGCACGATCCCCGGCATCGGCAACGTCACGTCGACCTCGAGCCTGGTCCGGCCCGAGGTGATCGTGCGGCCCGATCCTGCGCGCGCCGCCGACATGGGCGTCACGGCGACCGCGATCGGCGACACCTTACGAGTCGCGACCGCCGGCGACTACGACCAGGGGCTCGCAAAGCTGAACGTCTCGCAGCGCCAGATCCCGATCGTCGTCAAGCTGCCGCCCGAGGCGCGGACCGATGTCGACCTGCTCTCGCGCCTTGCGGTTCCAGGTGCACGCGGACCGGTGATGCTCGGCAATGTCGCGACGCTGTCGTTCGACAGCGGGCCGGCGCAGATCGACCGATACGACCGCCTGCGCAACATCAACTTCGAGGTCGAGCTGAACCAGCAGCCGCTCGGCGAGGTCGAGAAGAAGGTGCTGGCGCTGCCAAGCCTGCAGAACCTGCCGGCCGGCGTCGTCCACACGACGGTCGGCGACGCCGAGATCATGGGCGAGCTCTTCTCGAGCTTCGGCCTCGCGATGCTGACCGGCGTCGCCTGCATCTACATCGTGCTGGTGCTGCTGTTCAAGGACTTCGTCCAGCCGGTGACGATCCTGGTCGCGCTCGTGCTGTCGATCCCCGGCGCGTTCCTCGCGCTCTTCATCACCCGCACGGCGCTCTCGATGCCGTCGATGATCGGGCTGATCATGCTGATGGGCATCGCGACGAAGAACTCGATCCTGCTCGTCGAGTACGCGATCATGGCGCGCCGCGACCGCGGCATGACGCGCCTCGACGCGCTGATGGACGCCTGCCACAAGCGCGCGCGGCCGATCGTGATGACGACCCTCGCGATGGGTGCCGGCATGACGCCGATCGCGCTCGGTCTCGGCACCGACCCGAGCTTTCGCGCGCCGATGGCGATCGTCGTCATCGGCGGGCTGATCACGTCGACGTTCCTGAGCCTGCTCGTGATCCCGGTCGTCTTCACCTTCGTTGACGACGCGGTGCAGAAGATCAAGGGGCTGTTCCGCCACCACGGTCATTCGACGGCGGGCGGCGGTCCGAACCCGGTCGGGACGGCGGCCGGTGTGGAGAAACCGGCGCAGTCGTAGCGGCTGCGCCGCTTGCCTCGAATCGGTTCGAGTCGGATCGGTTCGGCGCGACGCGCCGCCGCGTCAGTGCCGGCCGGCGGCGTCGGCGAGGACGCGCGCGACGAGTTGCGCCTGGCTGTGCACCCCGACTTTCTCGAACGCGAGCTTCAGGTAGACGCGTGCGCTGCCGTAGGTCACGCCCATCGCCATGGCGGCCTCGTGCAGGCTGCGGCCCTCCGCAAGCAGCTGGGTCAGCCGTGCCTCGGAACGCGTACAACCGTAGAGCTGGCGGATCGTGTCGGCCGACACCGAGGCCTTGCCGCTGTGCGTCGTTGCGGTCAGCAGCACCAGCGGCGTCGCCGGCAGATAACGACCCATCGCGCCGACAACCGGCATCGCGTGCAGGCTCAGGTGCGCACCGCCGGCCAACGGCACGATCACCGGCGCGGTCGCCAGCACCTCGGTGCCGCTCGGCGCCAGTGCGGCCGCGGTGCACGCGGTCAGGTCGTGCTCGGCGACGGCATCGGTCGCGCCGAGGACGCCCTGCCGCACCGTCAGCCCGGCGGATGCCGACAGCAGCGCTTCCATCGCCGCGTTGGCGTAGACGCCGTCCGTCGAACAGCGCGATCGCCTGCGGCAGTGCGTCGAACGCCGCGGTTCCGGCGGCCGCGTTCTCGGCCTGCTCGAGGCGCACGCCCATCTGCAGAGCACGCGTCAGGTGCCGGCTCAGCACATCGAACGCGTGCACCTCCGCATCGTCGAAAGTCGGCATGTCGCCCGGACGCAGCAAGGTGACGTTGGCGACCACGCCGTCACCGGCCAGCAGAGTGTTGCCGATCGTGTACTTGAAGCCTTGCGGCCGCATCCACTCGTTGTAGTAGGCCGAGCGGTAGAGCGCATCGGCGTCGTGGATCAGCGCCTCGAGCCGCTCGTTGGTGCGCACCACCCCAGGTCGGTGCAGACGCTCCGACAGGCGGATCCACGGGTTGTCGCCGGCGAAGTACAGCTCGTCGAAGCTCTGCACCCAGCGCGGCCCGACGCCGAGCAGGCAGATCGGCCGGACCCGGCGCGGCTCGAAATCGAGGAAGTAGAAGGTCTGCGCCGACGACGGGAAGCGGGCGTGCATCAGCCGCATCACCTCGGGCCACGCGGCGGGCTCCAGCGCGGCGCGGTACACCGCGTCGGACAACTCCTCCTGCAACGGCTCTGCGATCGGCATCGGCGACCTCGGCAAGCCCACAGCATACGAGCGATGCAGCGCGGCCGGGAGCCCCTCGGATCGGTGCCGACCCTAGGCCGGCGGCATTTCGATTTCGATTGCGCTGTCGCGAAGACCGGCGCCGCGCGGAACGCGCCTAGACCGCGTCGTCCCAGCGCGCCGACAGGCGGACCGCGCCGTTGATGATGCCGACCATCGAGTAGGTCTGCGGGAAATTGCCCCACAGCTCGCCGGTCGCCGGGCTCATGTCCTCGGACAGCAGGCCGACGTGGTTGCGGCGGGCGAGCAGCGCCTCGAAGAGCTCGCGGGCGCGCGCATGCTGGCCGATCCGCGCCAGCGCATCGACGCGCCAGAACGAGCAGACGTTGAACGCGGTCTCGGGCCGGCCGAAGTCGTCCTCGGCTTCGTAGCGGCGCATGTAGGGGCCGTCGCAGAGGTTCTTTTCGAGCGCCTCGACCGTGCTCGTGAAACGCGGGTCGCGCGCCGGCAGGAAGCCGACCTCGGCCATCAACAGCACGCTCGCGTCGAGGTCGTTGCCGCCGAAGCTTTCGACGAACGACTGCCGCTTCGGATTCCACGCCTGCTCGACGATCTTCGTGTGGATGATGTCGGCGCGCGAGCGCCAGAACGCCTCGCGGTCGTTCTGCGCGAAGGTGCAAGCGATCTTCGCGAGACGATCGCACGCGGCCCAGCTCATCAAAGCCGACGAGGTATGCACGCGGGCCCGCGTGCGCAGCTCCCACATGCCAGCGTCGGGCCGGTCGTGCAGCAGCCAGGCCTGCTCGCCGACCGCCTCGAGGGCCGCGAAGTCGGCCGCGTCGGCGCGCCGGAACAGGCGATGGTCGTGGAATGCCTGCGCGGCGCCGAGCACGATGTTGCCGTAGACGTCGTGCTGGAAGTGCTCGTGCGCCTGATTGCCAACACGCACCGGCCCCATGCCGCGGTAGCCCGGCAGGTGCGTCACGATCGACTCCGACAACTGGCGCTCGAGGCCGATGCCGTAGAGCGGCTGCACGTGGCCGTCGTCGGAGCCGCGGATGACGTCGTAGAGCCAGCGCAGGTAGTCCTCCATCGTGCCGACTTCGGACAGGCTGTTGAGCGCGCGCACGACGAAGAACGCGTCGCGCAGCCAGCAGAACCGGTAGTCCCAGTTGCGCCCGCTGTTCGCGGCCTCGGGAATGCTCGTCGTCATTGCGGCAACGATCGCGCCGGTCTCCTCGAACTGGCACAGCTTCAACGTGATCGCGGCACGGATCACGGCCTCCTGCCACTCAAGCGGCAGCGCGAGCCGGCGTGTCCAGTGGCGCCAGTACAGCGAGGTCTGCTCCTCGAACTCGCGCGCGGTTTCCTCGATCCCGCCGGACAGCGTTTCGTCAGGACCGAACAGCAGGCTGACCGGACCGTGCAGCGAGAACCAGGTGCCGTCGGCGAGATAGGTCGGCGGCGCGTTCGTCGTCAGGCGCAAGGTGCCGCTCGGCAGCACGTAACGCAGGTGATTGCTGCCGCGCGTGATCGCCGGCGCGACGCTGCCCCACTCGCCGCGCGGGCTGACCGTGATGCGCACGCGCGGATGACCGCTCAGCGGATGAATCCGCCGGACCAGCTGGGCCGGCCGGAAGATCCGGTCGCGGTTGAAGAAGCGCGGCGCGAAGTCGGAGATCTCGATGCCCTGCCCGTTCGCGTCGAGCATGCGCGTCTTCAGGATCGCCGTGCCGTGCTCGTAGCTCTGCTCGACCTTCGCGAGGCCTTCGAGCTCGACGAGCATGCTGCCGTCGCGTGGCAGGCCTTCCGCCGAATCGAGCAGCGCGTGAAAGACCGGATCGCCGTCGAAGCGCGGCATGCAGCTCCAGACCACCGCGCCGCCATGATCGACCAACGCGCTGATCGCGCAGTTGCCGATCAGCGCCAGATCGAGCGATGCGGGCCCGCCGGCGCCGCGCCGGGTGAGGTCAGGCGCGTCGATTGCCATGCGCTGCCGCGACCTGTCCGTGCCGCGATGCGAGAGGTGCTTGTAGGGGCCTTTCGAGCATCCGGACGAATATACAATGACCCCTTGCAACGTGCCTTCGACGCGGGCCATTGCAGCCCGGTCCACGCCGGGCGTTGCCCGCCGAGCATCGAGAGTCCCAGACCCGCTGCGGCACGTGCCTTGCGAGCGTGGCACCACGTTCGACGATGAGATTCCTGAACCTCCAGCTTCGCTTCCTGATCCCCTTGCTGTTGACGCTGGTGGCGGCTGCCTACCTGGCGACGCCGCTGATGGATCAGCTGACCCTGCGCTGGTTCGCGCGCGACCTGAACGCGCGCGGCTCGCTGGTCACCAACGCGCTGTCCGATTCGATCAGTGCGGCGATGAGCGAATCGCGCGTGCAGCGCCTGCAGACGCTGTTCGACCGCGCGGTGCAGGACGAGCGCCTGTATGCAATCGGCCTGTGCTCGCTCGACGGCACCTTGCTGCGTCGGACCGCGAGCTTTCCGCAGAACCTGAGCTGCCGCGAAGCGAAGACCGCATCCGAGCAGCCCGACCCGCGGCTTTCGCTCGAAGGCGGCCAGGTCCACGTCGGCGTGCACCAGGTCAACGGCGAGATGGCACCGGTCGCCAACCTCGTGCTGCTGCACGACATGAGCTTCATCGACCGGCGCAGCCAGGACACGCGGCGCTACCTGACGCTCTTCATCGCCGGCCTCGGCCTCGCGATCGCGTTGATCACGATGATCGTCGCGCAGCTCAGCTGGCGCGGCTGGATCACCGGCGTGCGGGGCCTGCTGCACGGCGACGGGCTGCTGCGGCCGTTCGCGGTGTCGCCCGAGGTCGCGCCGATCGCCGCCGAGCTGCGCATTCGCCTGCGTGATCTCGAAGACGAGTACCGGCGCGCGCTCGGTCCGCAGACCGGCTGGGACCCGGATCGCCTGCGCGGCCTGCTGCGTACGCAACTGCACGGCGAGCAGGTCATCGTGGTCTCGAACCGCGAGCCGTACATCCACGAGCGCAAGCCGGACGCCGTCGTCGTCAAGCGGCCCGCGAGCGGCCTCGTCACCGCCGTCGAGCCGGTCATGCGGGCGTGCTCGGGCACTTGGATCGCGCACGGCAGCGGCGACGCCGACCGCGAGACCGTCGACTCGCATGACCGCGTCGGCGTGCCGCCCGGCAAGAACGAATACCTGCTGCGCCGCATCTGGCTCAGCGCCGAAGAGGAACAGGGCTACTACTACGGCTTCGCCAACGAAGGCATGTGGCCGCTGTGCCACGTCGCGCACGTCCGGCCGGTGTTTCGCGAATCCGACTGGGAGCAGTACCGCATCGTCAACCAGCGCTTCGCCGACGCGGTGGTCGCCGAAGCGCGCAGCGACGACCCGGTCGTGCTGGTGCAGGACTATCACTTCGCACTGCTGCCGGCGATGGTGCGCGAGAAGCTGCCAAAGGCGACCATCCTGACCTTCTGGCACATCCCATGGCCGAATCCCGAGTCGTTCGGCATCTGTCCGTGGCGGAAGGAGATCCTCGAGGGCATGCTCGGCAGCACCATCCTCGGCTTCCACACGCAGTTCCATTGCAAGAACTTCATCGAGACGGTCGACCGCTTCCTCGAAGCGCGCATCGAACACGAGCACTCGACGATCTCGTTCAAGGGCGAAGAGACCTTGATCGAGAGCTATCCGATCTCGATCGAATGGCCGACCGACGACGAGCGTGCGACGTGGCCACCGGTTGCCGAGTGCCGACGCCGCCTGGTCGAGCGCCTGCAGCTTCCCGACCGTGCCTGCATCGCGGTCGGAGTCGATCGCTTCGACTACACGAAGGGCATTCTCGAGCGCCTGCACGCGGTCGAGCGCCTGCTCGAGAAGCGCCCTGAGTGGATCGGCCGCTTCGTGCTGGTCCAAGTCGCCGCACCGACGCGCAGCCTGCTCGAGGAATACCGGCTGTTCCAGGAGCGCATCGCGCAGGTGACGAAGCGCATCAACGAGCGATTCGGCAAGCCGGGATACCAGCCGGTGTACCTGCTCGCCGAGCAGCACAGCAAGCGCGAGATCGCCGAGCTGTACCGCGCCGCCGACATCTGCGTGATCACGAGCCTGCACGACGGCATGAACCTGGTCAGCAAGGAATTCGTCGCGGTCCGCGACGACGAGCAGAGCACGCTGGTATTGAGCCGCTTCGCCGGCGCGGCGCGCGAGATGACCGAGGCGCTGATCGTCAATCCGTACCACGTCGAGGAGACTGCCGACGCGCTGCACCGCGCCGCGACGATGCCGATCGCCGAGCAGCGCGAGCGCATGGCGAGCCTGCGCATGACGGTGCGCGAGAACAACGTGTTCCGCTGGGCCGGGCACATGCTGACCGATGCCGGCCGCGCACGCCTGCGCCAGCGCATCGAGGCGCGCGTGAAGCGGCATCGGACCGCCTGACATGCAGCACCTGTTCACGCCGGAGGGCGAGGCCGCACTGGTCGTCGTCATGGCGTCGCGTCCGCTGCTCGCATTCGATTTCGACGGCACCCTGGCGCCGATCGTCGCGCGTCCCGAGGATGCAAGAGTCGCGAACGCGCTCGAGCAGCGGCTCGAGCGACTGGCGCAGCGCCTGCCGCTGGCGATCGTCAGCGGTCGCCGCGTCGACGACATCCTCGGGCGCCTCTCCTTCGCACCGCACTACGTGATCGGCAACCACGGCGCCGAGGACCCGTCGGCCGTCGGCTTCTCAGCGTCGGCGCTCGACGGCATGCGCGCCCGGCTGCTCGCCCATGGCCCCGCAATCGAGGCGCTCGGCGTCTCCATCGAGGACAAGATCTACTCGATCGCGCTCCACTACCGGCTCGCCACTGACCACGCCGCCGCCTTCCGGCTCATCACCAGCCTGGTCGATGAACTGCCGGCCGGTCTGCATGCGTACGGCGGCAAGATGGTCATGAACATCGTGCTCACGGCCGCACCGAACAAGGCCGACGCGGTGGCGAGCCTGGTCGCGCGGTCGGGGGCGCACAGCGCGGTCTTCGCCGGCGACGATCTCAACGACGAACCGGTGTTCGCGGCGGCCGCGCCCGAATGGCTGACGATCCGGATCGGCGCCGGCGAGACGCCATCGCAGGCCCGCTTCTACCTCGAGAGCCCGGACGAGGTCGCGGTGCTGTTCGACCGGATGCTGATCCTGCTCGGCGATCCGGCTTCGGCGCTCGGCGCTGTCTCGATACCCTGACGCGATCGGTGTCGTCGCGACGACCGATCACGTGCTGCGGCGCGGCCCAGCGGCCTCGGCATCCTGTGCCAGCCGATCGTCGAGCGCCCGATCGGCGCCGCGCAAGGCCGCATCGTCGGGCGTCGTGATGACCCACGTCGGCACCCGAGCCAGGTAGCTTCGGAAGCGGCCCTTGCTTTCGAAGCGCTCGCGGAAGCACGAGCGCGCGATGCGGTCGCCGAGACGCGGCACGATCCCGCCGCCGATGTAGACGCCGCCCTGCGCGCCGAGCGTCAGTGCCAGGTTGCCGGCGAAGCTGCCGAGAAAGCCGAGGAAGCGCTCCACCGTCTCGGTGCAGTGCGCATCGCGGCCCTCGAGCGCGCGCGTCACGATGTCGGCCGGCGCAAGCGCTTCGACCGTCTCGCCCGCACGGTCGCCGAGCGCGCGGTGCAGGTTGACGAGACCGGAGCCGGAGAGCACGCGTTCGGCCGAGATGTGCGGCCAGTGGCGGCGCAGGATCGCCAGCAGTTCCTCTTCGACCGCGTCGACCGCGCACAAGGTGGCGTGCCCGCCTTCGCCGACCACCGGCAGCCAGGTTCCATGCGGACCTTGCAGAAGCCCGGCCACGCCGAGACCGGTGCCGGGTCCGAGCACCGCGATCGGCGCACCGGGCCGTGCGGCACCGCCGCCGACCGTCCTGAATGCTTCGACACCAAGCAGCGGCGTCGCGAGCGCAAGAGCGGCGAAGTCGTTCAGCACGACCAGCCGATCGAGCGCAAAGCGCTCACGCATCGCCTCGATCGAAAACGACCACGGCAGGTTGGTCATCGTGACTCGGTCGGCATCGACCGGGGTCGCGATGCCGATCGCGGCGGATCGCGGCGCGGGGCGGCGCTGGTCGGCGAGATAGAACGCCACGATCGACTCGAGGCTCGTGTGATCGCTGCAGCGGTATTGCCGGATGCACTCGACTCCGGCGCCGGGCGCCGCGACCCAGCCGAAGCGCGCATGCGTGCCGCCAACATCGGCCAGCAGGCGCGGGTGGCCGCGGTCGGCGTCGCTCATGTCAACGCGCACTCTTTCCGCTGGCAACGAGACGCCGGAACTCGAGCAGGCGGGCTTTCAAACGCCGCTCGGCGGCCGGGCCCATCCGCAGCAGCATCTTCTGCCCCGACGCCAATCGGTCGAGCGCCGGGTCATCGAACTCGTAGAGAACCCAGGGGCGCTCGGGTCGCACCGGGCCGTTGATCGGCGGCAGATGAACCCGTGGTGCCACAGCGGGCTCGGGCGTTGCAAGCAGCAGGTCGATGACCTGGACCAGCCGGTCGTTGAAGTAGCGACCGGGGTAGCCGAGCTCTTCATAAGCCTGCTGGAATTCGGGGTACAGCGTCCGGTACACGCTGGCCGCGCGGCGCGGTTCGACACTTTCGACGAACGTCAGGAATGCGGCATAGCGATCCGCATTGCCCGCGGCGATCGACTCGACGTCGTCGCGCCGCTCGACGCCGAACCGACCGGCGGCCGGCACGACCGGCCAGAGCCGCGCCGGCGCTCGGGCACCGCCGAGGTTGTCGACCGTCGCGACGAAGCGGCGCGGAAAGTCGTCGAGCTGCAGCATCGACAGCGCGGCCTTCTTGCCAACGAGGTCGGTCAGGACCGTCGCGACATCGCGCGGCCCGGCCGGCGTCGCTTCAGCCGGTGCTTCGATCGGGTGACGGATGCGCGGCTCGGATGCGGCCGGCGCTTCAGGAGGTGCGGCCTGCGGTGCGACCGCCGGTGGCGGCGCGACTGCCGCGACCGGCACCGCGCGGGCCTGCCGCTGCCACCAGTACCAGCCAGCGCCGGCGGCGAGCAGCAATGCCAGCACGCCGAGCGTGATCACCACGGCCTTCTTCAAAATTCAGGAACCTCGGAACGCCTCGGCGAAAAGTGAATCCGTGAGGGGATGCTTTGAGCGAATGGATTATCCGCATCCGACGGGGCGCACGACGGCGCCGACCGCTCTGGCGTCAGGCCCTTTTCGACCAGCGCCAGACGACAGTCGCGACGGCCGATCGGCGACGTGCTGAAACGCAGCCTCGCCATCACACCGGCGCGGCGGTCAGGTGCTCATACAGAATGGCGAGCCCGATGCCGATCAGCACGACGCCGCCGAGCAACTCGGCGCGGCGGCCCGCGAGAACGCCGAGCACGCGACCGAGCAACACACCGGCGGTCACCATCGTCAACGTCGCGACGCCGATGGCAGCGGCCACCGGCACGATGTCAACGTCGAGGAACGCGAGGCTCACACCGACCGCCATGGCGTCGATGCTGGTCGCGAAGCCGGTGACGGCGAGGAGCGCAAACGAATGGCGCGCCGGCTTGGCCGCGGGCTCGTCGGCGTCTGCCGGCGCGAGGCCGTTTCGGATCATCCGCAAGCCGAGCACGCCGAGCAGCACGAACGCGATCCAGTGATCCCACTGCGACACATAACGTCCAGCCGCGCGGCCGAGCAACCAACCGATGACCGGTGTGATGGCTTCGATCACACCGAATATCACGCCGGTGCGCAAGGCTTCCACCCAGCCCGGCCTGTGCAGCGCCAACCCTTTGCCGATCGCGGCTGCAAAGGCATCGGTCGACATGGCCAAGGCCAGCAGGGCGATCGATGCGGGATTCAATGGGTGGCCATGGAAGGGTCGCGACTTTGGCGCAAGCCTGAACCATAAGGCCTTTCATAAAAAGCCTCGCAATCGGCAAAACCGCGCGTCCGGCTATAGTTCGGCTGTCCCCCCCGCAGCTGTGCTCCCGCAGGCGAGCACCCTTTCTAAGACTTCTCGGAGAAGCGATGGCAAAGTCCTACAAGCAGATTCAGCAACAGATCGCAAAGCTTCAACGCGAGGCGCAAGCGGTCAAGAAAAAAGAAACCGGTGGCGTGATCGAGCGCATCAAGGCGGCCATCGAGCACTATGAACTGACGAGCGAGGATCTTTTCGGCACCAAGTCCGGCAAGCGCGCCGCAAAGGCCGTGGGCCCCCGAAAGACTTCCGCCAAGAAGTCGGGTGCCGCGGGTCGCCGCGTCCCGATCAAGTATCGCGACGAGCACGGCAACACCTGGAGCGCACGCGGCAGCCAGCCGCGCTGGCTCGTCGCGGCGCTGCAGGCCGGCCGCAAGATCGAGGAATTCGCGGTCAAGCCGCATTAGCTTTCGAAAGCTTCGGCCCGGCATCTCAAGACGAACCCCTCGCCGCGCACGTGCGGATGAGGGGGCAGCAGGATGAGCGCCACCTCGCTGTGCGCGCAGCGATCGGCTGATGTCCGAGACCGAAGCTCACCGCTCTGCCGAGCGCCGAATGCCATCCGCGCGTATGCGGCAGTGCCTGACCGCGATCCTTAGGCACGTTCCCGGGCCGTCGAAGATTGATGGGTTGCCTCGCAATCGATTCCCTGCGATCAAAGATCACCGCGACCGGACTTTGCGTGGCTGTGTCGGGAACTTGTCCAGATCGACACACATGAAACGGTGCGCATGACGCACGTTCACGTACCGACACGACGGCCGCGTCGCACTGGCGCACCCAACCGAGACGAGGGAAAAGATTCAGCGACGCCGGCGGACCGATCGGGCCGTGCCGTTCGAGCTGAACAGCTCGTCGAAGATCTCGCCAGGGATCGTGTCCGTCACATCCCTGACGGTGCACCCCGTCAGCAAGTCGTAGGACGACGCGCGCCAGCTCGGCACCTTGCCCGGATTGAGAACCCGGGTCCGCACTGCCGGTGCCTCCGTGCTCTCTGCCGGTGCCTCGCGTGATGTCGATGTCGTCGCCGAAACCGATGCCGATGCAGGCGCGGCCGTCGGTGCTCGCGGCACGGTACGACGTTCGAGCAGCGACGGGCCCGATGACGAGGTCGGCGAAGGGTTGGCGGCAGCTTCGGCAGACGACGCCTGCAGTGGCGTGCGATAGATCGGATCGCGGATTTCCGGATGCAGGATTCTCTTCGGCACGGGGTCAGCGCCCGCCGTGTCGTAAGCCGATTTCGGGACGAGCTCGAGGTACTCGCCCATCGGCGCATCCGCCGTCATCCTCCACACGAGTCGAGGACTCGCTGGAGCCTTCTTCGGGTCCACCCGCTGCTCCACCCCACGAACTTGAGGACACAAAGTCTAGTGATCGATCGCCCCTCGTGGCAAGTGCTATCGCAGCAGTGCGGTCGACCTTTCGCAACGAACTGAAACAGCGTCGAAGTCCTTTCTCCGAAGCAGTGCTTCACGTCGCGGAAGTGACCTGCGAAGGGAAGCCGAGGCATGGGGCTTGCCGGGCAGGCGGACCCGCTCGGCGCGCCTGCCCTCGCTTTCCGGAGACTGATTCGCTTGAACCCACTTTCCCATTTCGACATCCAGGTCATCAACCTGCCGTCTCGTGCCGATCGACGCGAAGACTTCGGACGCGAGCTGGCTGCGGTCGGCATGAGCTACGCCGATGTACGGCTCTTTTCGGCGGTGCGTCCCGATGACGCCAACGGCTTTCCGTCGATCGGTACGCTCGGCTGCTTCCTCAGTCACCTCGGTGCCTTGCGCGCCGCCGAACCGGGCCGACCTGTGCTCATCTGCGAGGACGACCTGAACTTCTCGCGCGACTTCCTGCCGCGCATCGGCACGATCGTCGAGCGCTTGCGCCGCGATGAATGGGGCGTGTTCTACGGCGGTCACGACACGTTCGGCGAGCCGGTTCGCGACATGGAGCCGTTCCCGTCAGACAAGGGCATTCGCTTTGCGCACATGATCGGCTTCAACGCCGATGTCGTGCCGCGCGTCATTGCCTACCTGGAGGCCATCCTCGCCCGCGGTGGCGGCGATCCAGCCGGCGGGCCGATGCATGTCGACGGTGCCTATTCCTGGTTCCGCCGTGACTACCCGGATATCGTGACGCGGCTGGCATTGCCGCAACTGGGTTTCCAACGCCGCTCGCGCACCGACGTGCACGACCATCGATGGCATGACCGCACGCCGGTGATCGCGCAAGCGATGACGCTCGCCCGGCGCCTGCGCAATCGCCTCTATCGCTAGGCCCGCGGTGCGTGCCGATGGCCGCTCGGACATCGACACCTCGAGCATCACGCACCTGCTCAAATCGGCGCCGACAAGCCTTTCAGATAGGGCCGCAGCGCCGAGAACCAGGCCAGCGCCATGCGCGACTGGCCGCGTCGATTCGGGTGGATCCCATCGTAGGTGTCGGCCTCCTCCCGCTTCGGGTCTTCGACCCATCCCTCGAAGTGGTTGACAGCAACCACCGGCGCGTCCGGCACGTTCAGGCGGTCGACCATCCGGGCGACGCGAAAGCGACGCCACGGTGCCTTCCAGTCGTGCAGCGCGAGCTGGCCGATGAGCACGACCACGTGTGGGTTGCGCTGGCGCAGCATCTGGATGATGTCCTCGAGCGGTTCGATCAGTTCGCTGCTGTCGAGGTCGTTGGTGCCGAGATGGACAAGCGCGATGTCCGGTGCCGCGAAGTGCCCGAGGTGCGCGCGCAGCTGGTCGCGCACGTACTCCGGGTTCGCGCCGTAGTACGCCTCGTGGTGCGGGTCGAAACCGGGCGGCCAGCGCGCTTCGCGGTGCAGACCTTGCTCGCGCGTGCCGACGTAGTCGACCGCGACGCCGGTCGCACGGATCAGGGCCTGCAGCGGAACGCGATAAGTGGATTCATCGCGGTCGCGGTTCCCGCCGACGGTGATCGAATCGCCGACGAACAGGATCTTCAGCGGCTCGGCGCAAGCCGCCTGCTGCAGCGCAAGTGCGCTCGCGACGCAGACGACGAGCTTGCCGAGCCGGCGCTTCCATGCACCCATTTGCAAAATCGATTTCCTCCACCTGGTCGGATGTGCCGACCACACGGTCGAACGCCTCGGAGCGGCTCGTCCGAAACGCTGGTCCAGCAAGAGAGATGCCCAAAGGGGTCCCGCAGAGCGGCCGTTGCTTATCGATACAGTCGACCGCTTGCAACGCCTCGCAGGTTCTTTTTGGCAAGGCTCCGAAGGACTGACATTCCGATGCCCCTCATCGATCCCGGCCCCCTCGAATCCCGTCGCCTGCTGCTTCGCCGTGTCGAAGCCAAGGATCTGGCCGATCTCGGCGACGTCAACGGCGACGAGGCGGTGACGCGCTTCCTGCCCTATGCCACGTGGCGGACGCCGGACGACGGCGCGTCGTGGTTCGACCGGATGGAAGCGATCCAGGCCACCGGAACGGCACTGCAGCTCGTCGTCGTCGAGCGCTCCTCGGAGCGGGCCATCGGCACCTGCCTCGTGTTCCGCTACGACGAAGGCAGCGCGCGCGCCGAACTCGGCTACGTGCTCGGACGTGCACACTGGTCGCGCGGCTACATGCGCGAGGCGCTCGGCGTATTGCTCGCGGGCGCCTTCGGACCGATGAACCTGCGGCGCATCGAGGCCGAGGTCGATCCGCGCAACGGCGCCTCGCAGCGGCTGCTGCTGCACCTCGGGTTCCAGAAGGAAGGCCGGTTGCGCGAACGCTGGGTCGCGAAGGGCGAGACCAAGGACGTCGATGCGTTCGGCCTGCTTCGCCGCGAGTGGACGTCGGCCGATCGGCGCCATCCGACCGAGCTTGCGCAGCGCGCCTGACCCGCACGCGCAGCGTAGCGAATCTCGAGGCGGGCATCAAGTTGCGGCTTGCCCGGCGCGATCCGGGCGCGCTTCATCCGGCCCGCCAAGGCCGCTCAGAGCGCCGGCTCGGTCTCCTGCAGCGTCGCGTAGAGCTTGCCGAACGCGGTATCGGGCTGGCCGTCCAGGCCGCCGTAGAGCTTTTGCACGCCCGCCGGCAACGAGGCGAACGCGACCTCGGCGGTGCTGCGTTGGGCGATGGCCGCGGCCAGCGCGCAGGCGCTGCGCAGGACCAGGTCGAGCGGCGTGTCCGTCGCGGCCGGCGGGCAGGCCGCCTTGCAGATCGTGTCAGCGACCGGCTGCGGAAACCCGATCGTCTCGACCCACAGCGCACCGACCGTCGGATGGTCGATGCCGAACGCACCGGCCTCGACCTCGGCCAGTTCGGCGCCGCGCACGACCGCGAAGCCCGTGAACATCGCGTCGGCAATTTCGGGATAGGCCTGGCACAGAATCTTTGTCCGGCGAACTGCTCGCACAGAGCGCCGGCATCAAGCTGACCCACGTGCCGTACAAGGGCCAGCCCGATGCGATGAACGACCTGCTGTCGGGTCGCGTGACGATGATGCCGTTGACCGCAGCACTTGCGGTTCCGCATATCAAGGCCGGCAAGCTGCGTCCGCTCGCCGTCACCACCGCGACCCGCTCGACCGCACTGCCCGACCTGCCGACCGTCGCCGAGGCGGCAAATCTGGCGGGCTACGAGGTCGGCACCTGGTTCGGCCTGGTCGCACCGGCCAAGGTGCCGGAGGCGATCACGAAGAAGCTCGCCGCCGACATCGCGCAGATCCTGACGATGCCCGACGTCAAGGCCAAGTTCGACACGCTTGGCATGGAGCTCGCACCGCAGAGCCCGGCGCAGTTCGACGCTTTCATCGCCAAGGAAGCGGCAAAAGTGGAGCAAGGTCATCAAGCAGGCCGGCATCGAGCCGCAGTGATGGCCTCGATCCGCACGCCGATCTGCGCGCAGCTCGGCATCCGCCACCCGATCTTCGGCTTTTCGCATTCGGTCGACGTCGCGGTCGCGATCGCGCGGGCCGGCGGCTTTCCGGTGCTGGGGCTGGCGCGCGAGATGCCGCACGAGATTCCGGAGATCCTCGCGCACGTCGAGGAGCGGATGGGCACCATGCCGTACGGCATCGACTTGATGCTGCCGTCGAACGTGCCGAAGGAGGCGCGCATCGACGGCTTGCGTGCCGCGCTGCCGGCCGGGCATGTCGAGTTCGTCGATGGCCTGCGCCGCCGCTTTGCGGTCGAGCCGCCGGTCAAGCCAAGCTTCTTCACGACGCAGGTCCGCTCGGAGGCGCTGTTCGAGGCGCAGATCGACGCGGTGCTGTCGTCGAACGCGCGCGGCGTCGCCACCGCGATCGGCTTGCGCGCCGACCTGATCGAACGCGCGAAGGCGCGCGGCAAGCTGACCTTCTCGCTGGTCGGCTCGGTGCGCCATGCGCAGAAGGCGCTCGCGATGGGCGTCGGGGTGCTGGTCGCGCAGGGTTACGACGCCGGCGGCCACACCGGGCCGGTCGGCACGCTGTCGCTGCTGCCGCAGATCATTGCGGTCGCCGGCACGGCGCCGGTGCTCGCGGCCGGCGGCATCGCGACCGGCGCGCAGGTTCTCGGCACGATTGCGATGGGCGCGCAGGGTGCGTGGCTCGGCACCCTCTGGATGGCGGCGCGCGAGAACCACACGCCGCCGGCGCTGCTGCGGCGCCTGATCGAAAGCACCAGCGAGGACACGCTGATCACGCGCGCCCACAGCGGCAAGCCGTGCCGCGTCGTGCGCAGCGACTGGATCGACGCGTGGAACGAGCCGGGTGCGCCGGAGCCGCTCGGCATGCCGCTGCAGCAGGTGCTGACTGGCGACGTCTTCGCATCGATCCACGAGCACGACAACCCGCGCCTGATCTACGAGGCCGCCGGCCAAAGCGTGTTCGCGATCGAGCGCGAGACCACGGTCGCGGACCAGGTCGAGCGCCTCGTCGACGACATGGATGCCGCCTGTGCGCGGCTGCGGACGATGGCGGATGCGGCGACGTTGCCGGAACCGGTCCATGCCGCCGCCTGACCTGCGCCCGCTGCTCTCACCCCGTTCTATCGCGGTGATCGGCGCGTCGACGCAGGCCCACAAGCTCGGCGGCATGCCGATCCGGCTGCTGCGCGAAGGCGGCTACCGCGGCGCGATCTACCCGGTCCACCTGCACGCCAACGAAATTCAAGGGCTGAGGGCCTATCCGTCGATGGCCGCGATCGGCGAGGCGGTCGATCTCGCGATCATCGCGGTGCCGGCGTCGGCCTGCGAAGCGACGATGCGGCAGCTGGCCGAGGCCGGCACGCGCGCTGCGGTCGTGTTCAGCGCGGGCTTCGCCGAAACCGGCGAGGCCGGCGCGGCGCTGCAGCGCCGCCTGGCCGAGTTCGCGCGCGCGCACGGCATCGCGCTGCTCGGGCCGAACTGCCTCGGCGCGATGAACCTGCGCAAGCACGTCTACGCGACCTTCTCGCCCGTCGTGCTGGCCGGCGTGCCCCCGCAGGGCAACATCTCGCTGGTCAGCCAGAGCGGCGCGTTCGGCGGCTATGCGTTCGCGCTCGCCCGCGAGGCGCAGGTCGGCCTTCGGCACTGGATCACGACCGGCAACGAGGCCGGCATCCAGGTCGCCGACGCGATCCACTGGCTCGCCGGCGATGCCGGGGCCGGCGTGATCCTGGCCTACATCGAAGGCAGCCGCGACGAGCCGCGCCTGCAGGCGGCGCTCGCTGCCGCGCAGGCCGCGGGCAAGCCGGTCGCGATCATCAAGGTCGGTCAGACCGCGGCCGGCACGCGTGCCGCGCGCCACCACACCGGCAGCGACACCGGCGACGACGCGCGCTATTCCGCGCTGTTCGAGGGGCACGGCGCGCACCGAGCGCGCACGATCGGCGAGTTGTTCCGGCTCGGCTACACGCTGAGCCGCGGCCGGCGCGCGGCACAAACGCCGGGCACCGATCCGAAAAACGCCACCCCCGCGCTGGCCGTGCTCAGCATCTCCGGCGGGATCGGCATCATGATGGCCGACCGTGCCGAGCAGATCGGCCTGCGGCTGCCGCCGATGCCGACCGCTGCGGCACGGCACCTGACCGACCGCATTCCGTTCGCGACCGCCGCGAACCCGATCGACGTGACCGGCCAGGCCTTCGCGCAGCCCGAGGTGCTCGCCGACACGCTCGCCGACCTTGCGCGCTGCGGCACGTACGGCCATGTCGCGGCGTTCTTGGCCGGCGGTGCGGCCGTGCCGGCGGTCTGGCAAGCGCTGCAGGCGGGCATCGAGCGATTGCAGGGCGACCCCGACGCGGCAGCGCTGGTGTTCAGCGGCATCGTGCTACCGGCCCAGCGCGAATGGCTCGAATCGCGCGGCTGCCTGGTGTTCCAGGAGCCGGCCGATGCGGTCGATGCGGTCGCGGTGCTGGCGCGCGCTGCGGCTCAGTCGGCGTCGAGATAGCGCTGTACTGGCGCGCCGACCTGCTCAACGATCTGCGGCGCTGCTCCTCGCGCGCGGGCCCGAGCGCGAGCAGGTGCGCGTCGAAAGCATGACTGAACCTCGCGCTTCCGTGTCCTGGTGCTGCGGACGCTGTCGCGCGTGCCGGCGTTTCGCCGCAACCTGGCGTGGCGGTTGTCGGGGCTGGTGTATTGCTGACGCTTGGGCTTCGGACGAATCTCCAACCGCCTATGTTGGACCACGTTGCGGTGCCGTCGGCGACGGCGTAACGTGACGGCGGACCGCTCTCATGACGCCCGTCACCACATTCGCCGCATGCGCCGCCATGCTCGTCGGCGCCCTGCCCGCGCCGCTCTTCGGCGCGCCGACCACCTGCGCCGATGCGCTGAAGAAGATCGAGAAGCAGATGGCGGACGCTGGTTTCCGGCAGCCTCAGTTGAAGATCGTTCCAAAGAACCTGGCGGGAAGTGCCCGGGTGCTCGCGAGCTGCGAAAACGGCACCCAGCGCATCGTCCAGCGCGCTGAAGCCGAGCCTTCTGCCCCGAAGCCAGGCCCGGTTCCCGAGGGGCCCGCCGGCGCGCCGGTCAAGCGATGACGCAACGGTCGCGGTGATGCCGATCGAGTGTCGTCACGTCCGTGTGCACGGACACGTTCAGGGCGTCGGCTTTCGCGAAGCCTGCATCGACGCGGCGCGGCGGCGTGCCGTCACAGGCTGGGTTCGCAACCGCATGGACGGTTCGGTCGAGGCGATCCTGCAGGGCACGCCCGAGGACGTTGATGCGCTCTGTCTTTGGCTGCGCGACGGCGATACCCCGGGGCTCGTCGACCGCGTGGACATCGAGCCGATCGAACCACCGTTCCCGCGCTGTGATCGCTTCGAGCGCATGCCGACGTCCTGAGGCGCTCGATCCTAAAACATGAAGATCCTCTCCTTCACATTCACCGAGACCCTCATGACCCCGACCATTGCCGACCGCCGCGCCACCTTCCGTGCCCTCCACCAGCAAGGCTGCTTCGTCCTGCCCAATCCCTGGGACGTCGGCAGCGCGTGCCTGCTCGAAAGCCTCGGCTTCAAGGCGCTGGCGACGACCAGCTCCGGCCACGCCTGGTCGATTGGCCAGGCCGACGGCGCGGTCTCGCGCGAGGCGACGCTCGCTCACATGCGCGTGATGGTCGAGGGCACCGCACTGCCGGTGAATGCCGACTTCGAGAGCGGCTTCGCCGACAGCCCCGACGGCGTTGCCGAGAGCGTGCGGATGGCGATCGCCAGCGGCGTGGCCGGCCTCTCGATCGAGGACTCGACCGGTAATCCGAACCAGCCGCTGCGCGCGCTCGACGATGCGGTCGCGCGGATGCGCGCGGCACGGGCCGCGATCGACGCCTCCGGCGGCGACACGCTGCTGGTTGGTCGTGCAGAAAATTTCATCGTCGGCCGGCCCGACCTCGGCGACACGCTGCGACGCCTGAAAGCGTACGCCGAGGCCGGTGCCGATTGCCTGTACGCACCCGGCATCCGCAGTCGCGAGCAGATCGCCTCGGTGGTCGCCGCAGTCGCACCGAAGCCGGTCAACCTGCTGATCGGCGCGGCCAGCGAATTCACCGTCGCGGATGTCGCCGCGCTCGGCGTGCGCCGCATCAGCGTCGGCGGCGCACTCGCGCGGGCGGCCTGGAGCGGCTTCCTGCGTGCGGCACATGCGATCGCCGACGGCGGCCGCTTCGACGGCTTGGCCGATGCGGCCTCCGGCCAGCAGCTCAACGCACTGTTCGCGACGCAGGGCGAGCCGGCGCCGGGTTCCACGCGCCAATCTACCGGGTCAGGGAGGCCGGCGTCGCAGTAGCACACCGAAACTGCGGGCTACGGCGGCACAAGCGCGCCGCACCGTCACATGAACATGACCACCAGGCCGCCGGTGAAAGCGGCCACTATCAGCAAGGTGACGACGAGGGAGAGAGCAGGAAGCCAGCGCATCCGTCGACTGTGCCGGCGCCGCTGCGCTCCGGCATTCCCGCAGACACGGGGCAGCCCCGGCTTGAGGGGGCAGGCTTTAGCGTGTCCACACAGCGCACAACATCCGATGCAAGCAGCGATTTCGGTCGAGCCACTAAACCAGCGTCACCCTCGACTTGATCGGGCGCATCACGAAGCTCGTCTTGCAGTCCTGCACACTGGAGTGCTTGAGCAGCGTGTCCATCACGAACCGCGTGTAGTGGTCCATGTCGGCGACGACGATGCGCAGCAGGTAATCCATCTCGCCGGTCAGCGACACGCACTCGACGACCTCGGGCCAGGTCTGCACCGCCGCCGCGAAGACGTCCATCGGGCTGCGTTTGTTGCCGCCGGTGTGCTTCTCCATGCGGACGTTGATGTAGGCCGTGAGCCCGAGGCCGATGTGCTGCGCACTGACCAGCGCCACGTAGCCGGCGATGACACTGGCTTCCTCGAGGCGCTTGACACGCCGCAGCGCCGCCGAAGCCGACAGGCCGACCTGCGTGCCGAGCTCTTCGTACGAGAGTCGGCCGTTCGCTTGAAGCGCTCGAATGATGCGCTGATCGAGTGCATCGAGCGCCAATTCGTCTTGCATCGGCCGATTCTCACATGAAGCCTGCGCGCGGGCCATCGATTGCTCCCAAATACGCATGAACCCTGTGCGCGACACTGCTTAAAGTTCAATCAGCAGGGCGCCGCCTGAGCGCAGTGCCATTGATATCCATTCTTCTCGTTTCGGAGCGCCACCATGTTTGATCTGTTCGACAACCCGATGGGCCTGATGGGGTTCGAGTTCGTCGAGTTCGCGTCGCCGAGGCGCGGCGTGCTCGAGCCGGTGTTCGAGAAGCTCGGCTTCTCGCTCGGCGCCAAGCGGAGCTGCAGACGCGCGGGATCCTGCTCGACGGCAGCACGGAGAACGGCCAGCCGCGCCTCCTGCTGCAGATCTTCTCGCAGACGGTGCTCGGGCCGGTGTTCTTCGAGTTCATCCAACGCAAAGGCGACGACAGCTTCGGCGAGGGCAACTTCAAGGCGCTGTTCCAGTCGATCGAGCGCGATCAGGTGCGGCGCGGCGTGCTGCAGGCGCAGGCCTGACGCGCTGCGGATCAAACACTGCGTCACGGTGCCTGCAGCCACCGCGAACGATCGCACATGCAGCAAGAATGCGCTCGCTCGTGACACACATCGACGGGAACGACATCGCCCTGCAATGCACGACTGGCCCCGAGAGGAACACCGATGCTGAGACAACTCAACGAGACGGCCAAGCACGGCCACACCACCGACCACGCGCCGGTACCCGAGCGTCCCGACTGGACCATCGACCAGGGCTGGGAAAAGTACACCGCTTCCGAGCACGCGGTCTGGAAGAGGCTGTTCGAGCGCCAGAGCCGGCTGCTGCTCGGCCGGGCCTGCGACGACTTCGTCGCCGGCATGGGCAACCTGCCGATCGGCCCCGACCAGATCCCGGACTTCCGCCGCCTCTCCGACATCCTGATGAAGCGGACCGGCTGGCAGGTCGTCGCGGTGCCGGGGCTGGTGCCCGACGAGGTGTTCTTCGAGCACCTCGCGAACCGGCGCTTTCCGGCCGGCCACTTCATCCGCAAGCCGGACCAGCTCGACTACCTCGAGGAGCCGGACGTCTTCCACGATGTCTTCGGCCATGTCCCGCTGCTGATGCACCCGGCCATCGCCGACTACATCCAGGCCTACGGCGTCGGTGGCCTGCGCGCGCAGAAGCTCGGTGTGCTCGACAAGCTGTCGCGGGTCTACTGGTACACCGTCGAGTTCGGACTAATCCAGCAGAAGGACGGCCTGCGCATCTACGGCGCGGGCATCGCGTCATCGGCGACCGAGACCGTCTTCGCGCTCGACGATCCGTCACCGAACCGACTCGACTTCCAGCTCGAGCGCGTGATGCGCACGCGCTACCGCATCGATGATTTTCAGGAAACCTACTTCGTCATCGACAGCCTCGAGGAGCTGCTCGGCCTCGCGCACGTCGACTTCGGCCCGGTCTACGACGCGGTGAAGAATCAGCCTGATCTTGAGCCGGGCATCGTGCTTCCGGCCGACGGCATAGAGACGCGCGGCATCGGTCGTTATCACGCAGCGCGCCGAGCCGGCGCAGCCGCATAAGTTCAGTCCCGGGGACCGAGCGGATCACCGTCGCAGCGATCCCGGCACGTCCTTCCGCAGTCTCAGCGGAAGACGGCGTTCCTCACCCGGGTCGCGCAGCCAAACGCAAAGCCGCGCAAGGTTGCCCAGGTCCACGCCCCGGGCGAGTTGCCACGGGGCGAGCCGCCAGCGACGGGGCCGCTGCGGCCGATCTGAACGAGCAGGCCGAAAGGATGAGTGTCGGGCATCGAGAACTCCTGCTGCGTCGCCGACCGCCGGTGACTTCACCCGTCATGAACAGCGCGGATGCGCTGAGTGACGGGGAATCGGCGGAAGGACCTTTGCAACTCGAATTCATCGTGGCACCGTTCGACTGCGCGTGCCGATGCGGGCCGCTCGGAGTCGTGCATTCCTCGCACTCGTCGTCAAAACGTCAAGCGGTCGACGACTGCGTGTCGCCGACGTCTAGTTCCTCGCGCGCCGGCGCGCGAGGAATCCGAAAAGGCCGAGCCCCGCCAGCATCAGCGCGTAGATCTCCGGCTCGGGAATCGGCGCCGCATAGCCCACCAGGTCCGCGGCCGTCGCGCGGTACGCGTGCAGCACGCCGGGGATCAGCTCGTAGCCCCTGGTACTGAAGCCCGCACCCACCGGCGCGCCGAGCGTGCCGTCGACGTTCACGACAACGCAGTTCAAAAAGCCGCCGATGTCGCACTGGATGCGGCTCGTCGTGCCGGGCTTGAAGTAGACCTCGTACTGAGTCGCGCTGCCGGCGATCTGCGAGACCGAGTAGTCGTTGTCGGTGCCGGCCAGCATCAGGAAGCTGCCGTCGGCGAGCTTCGGGCCGATCGCGAGCCCTTCCCACTTCTCGGGCACCGCGCCGCCGAGCGCGGCCAGCGTGTCGGCGCCGAGATCCATGAACGGCGTAGCGATCTTGGTCACCGCCTTCCCCGCGAAGGTGCCGCCGGTCAGCTCGACGGCGCTGATGTCGTCGGCGCCGGTCAGGTCGATCTTGAAGACCTTCTTGTTCTGCGGCGTCAGCTCGGACGCCGCCCCGAGCCCGCGGTTGTTGCGCTCGAGGACCAGGAACTCGTGGTCGTTGATCGCGACCAGTGCGGAGATGCCGCGGCCCTGGCTCGCGCCCTCCATCCGGTAGGCGTACTGGCCGACCGCCTGACCGGTCACGGTGTCGAACTTGACGATGCGCGCGATCGTGCCGTTGCCGCCGCCCTCGTTGACCATCGCGCTCTGCAGCATCGCGAACACGAAGGCGCCGTTCGGGCTGATCGCGAGGCCTTCGAAGCCGCGGTTGATGCGGCGCCCTGCGCTGTTGGCATCGGGGTCGTAGTTGTAGACGCCGGGCGCTGTCGTCGGACGGATGTTCTCGGGGATCGCGTACGCCCGCACCAGCTGGCCACTGCGGGTGAATTCCATCACCGAGGCGCCGTACTCGTCCGAGACGATCAGGTTGCCGGTCTTCGGATGGACGACGATGCCTTCCGGATCGAACGCGCCGCCGAGCACGCTGGCCGGGGACGGCGCCTTGCCGTTCAGCGCCTGCCCGGCCGCATCGGTGAAGAGCACGGTCTGCTGAATCTGGAAGTTCGAGATCGCACCGGTCGCCGCATTGACGTCGATCGTGAAGCGCTGGGCGCGGGTCGCGTAGTCGAGCGCTCCGCCGCCCGGCCCGCGGTCAGACAGCGCCCACCACTCCGACCGGTTCGGGTCGTAGTAGATGTCTGAGAAGAAGCCCACCCGCCCGGTGTTGACCGCCGTGCCCCCGCTCAGGTCGAGCAAGGTGGCCGTGAGCGCAAGCCCGTTGACGAACGTCGGCGCCGCGTTCACCGCAGTGGCGGCGAGCGCAGCGACGAGTACAGGAACGGCGCGGAAGGCAAAGGTCATGGCGGATTGAAGCGTTGAGGGGTACCGGCAGGCTATGGCGCCGCGATGACACCCTCGTGACAGCGGCCGGCGCACGCTCTCGAAACGTCGCACCGATTCCGCGCACGAGAGGCCACTTAAGGCACCGCGGCGGTGCCCGTAACAAATCGTTTTTGTCGTCGACGGGCGGTCGTGCGTCGCTAAACTAAAAATCCACCAGGAGGCTTTCGCGATGCAGACCTTGGCCACATCCGCCTACCTCGAAGCCGATGTCGGAGCTGTCTCCGAGCTCCGCCGCGAAGGAAGCTCGCTCGAGAACCCCTACGTCTATGACTCGGCGGCGCGAGAGATCAAGGCGCTTGCTGAGCGCGGCTTGGTGGCGGTGGTCGACGAGCAGACATCAGGCGATCCGCGGATACCTTTGACGACCGCGATCCGCTTCAAGAAGTTGCGATGACCGGCGGCCCGTTCACCAGAACGCCGGCGCCTTGCCGGCCCGCCTCAGCGCCTTCCGCGCGCGCTTGGCACTTCGCGCGATTTCGGCGCATAGCCAGCCGACGTCGAACCACGCCTTCGGGTCCCCGCGCTCGCTGACGGCGCGTGCCGCGCGCCGGCTCAACAGCAGGTCGACATGCTCGCCGACGGCATCCTGAGCCGGCTTCAGCGCGGCCAGGTAAGCCTTGACGTGGCCGCGTGAAAAAAGCGGCGCGACCAGCTCGCTCAAATAGCGGAGCCGCTTGAGGCGCTTGCGCACGCGATGCTGGCCGTCCTCGTCGAGCTGCTCGAAGCGAGCGGCATCGCGCCGTAACCGGCGACGCAGTCGATCGAGGCGCTCGACGATCAGTCGCTTCACGTCGTCAGGCGCCGGTGCGTCGACACCCGCTGGCGCCGGATCGAGCGTCAGCGCAAGCAGATCGAGCAGCGCGAGCTGGAAGGGCGCAGCGCGGATCAGCGCCACAGGATCGGGCAGAGCGGGGGGCGCCAGCGCCTCAGGTGCGCGCGGCGAGCCCGCCGCCCGCAGCCGCGCCTCGATCACCGGTGCCACGGTACGCGCGTCGCGATAGCGGCCGAGCGCGCGGAACGCGTCGGTCAGCGCCGGCTCCCAGGCACCGTCCGTCGCGCCGTCCAGCGCGGCGAGCTCGCGCGTCGCTGTCCGCAGGCGGCGAATCCCGATCCGCAGCTGGTGGATCAGCTCGTCATCGCGCGCGCCTTCGCCGATCTCCGCGGCGTTGCCGACGATCTGCGCGACGCAGGCCGCGACAACGGCACGGTAGAGCGCCGGCCCGTCAGCGTCGGCCGGGATGTGCGGGCGCGGCTCCTGAATTGGCGCGCCGAATTCGATTCCACGCGCGAGGCGATCGGCGCGCTGGGCCTTCGAGACTGTGCTGAGCCAGAGGCAGTGCTGGGCCACGTCGGCTTTGGCGAAAGCGATCAGCTCCGCCGGTCGGCCGGCCTTCAGTTCGTACTCGATCTCGCTGATCGGCGCAGCCTTGTCTGCCGCGCGGATTGTGCCGCGATCGAATGCGACCTCGATCGCTGCGCCGCCCATCTCCACATCGACGGCGAGGCGCTTGAACACGCTCTCATGGACCGGCAGCAGCGCGCCGGGCCCGTTCTTCGACTCGCGCAGCACCGCATCGAGCGCCTTGCCGGCGCGCGTCGTCGCGTGCAGCGCCGGATCGATTTCCGGTCCCGCAGTGCCCCACTTGCCGGGGCGGGCAACCGTCTCTTCTTCGCGTACGATCGCGCTCGGTCCCGGCGCTTTCAAGGTCTGCTCCCACGCGCCGCCACCCTTGCGCAGCCGCAGCGACAGGTGCGCTTCAGCAAGGCGACCGTCCTCGGTATCGAAGTAGCGCGAGCGGATCGTGCGCATCGTCGCCCCACCCTTGCGCAGGGCCGACTCGAGTGCGATCGCGGCGTCGGCAGCGACCGCAAATTTCAGCTCGGTCTCGGTGGTCACGGGAAGGTCTCTCCAGCCGGTCATGGCCGCATCGTTGCGATCTTCATGCGTCGCTGTAACGGCGTCAAAGCTGGGACACCAGCGACTCGTCCGCCACCTCGTCCTCCATCGGCTTCTCGATGCGCACGCGCGGCGCCGGGAAGACAAGCCGGAACACCGAGCCCTTGCCGACCTCGCTATCGATGACGAGCTCGCCGCCGTGGCGCTGCACGACGTGCTTGACGATCGAGAGGCCGAGGCCGGTGCCACCGGTCTCGCGGGAGCGGCTGCCATCGACGCGGTAGAAGCGCTCGGTCAATCGCGGCAGGTGTTCACGGGCGATGCCGGGGCCGGTGTCGCTGACCGCGAGCTCGCCAGCGCCGTCTGTCAACAGGCGCCACGACACGTCGATCACACCGCCTTCCGGCGTGTAGCGGATCGCGTTGTGAACGAGGTTGGTGACGGCGCTCGTCAGCTCGGTCGCCGAACCCGCAATGGCGATGCGCTCGGGCACATCGACGGCGATGCGGTGCCGGCCCGCCGATAAGGCGCGCGCATCGGCTTCGACAACGCCGAGCAGCGGCTGCAGATCGACCCAGCGATCGGCGGCCGGCCGCGGGCTGCCCTCGAGCTGCGCCAGGGTCAGCAGGTCATGGACCAAGGTGCCCATCCGTTCGGTCTGCCGCGCCATCATCGCGAGCACGCGCTTGCGTTCGGCCTCCGACAGCGGCAGATTCGCCAGCGTTTCGAGGAAGCCCGACAGCACCGTGAGCGGCGTGCGGATCTCGTGCGACACGTTGGCGACGAAGTCGCGCCGCATGCCCTCCGTGCGCTCCTCTTCGGTCCTGTCGGTCGACAGCACCAGCTTCATGCCGTCGGCATAGCGGCGCGCCAGCACCGACAGCGAGGCGTGACCCCGCGGTGCCTGGAACGAGACCCGCTCGTCGAACCGATCGTTCTGCAGGTAGGCGACGAAAGCCGGCGCACGAACCAGGTTCGTCACACGCTGACGTCGGTCGCGCAGCGGGTCGAGGCCGAAGTGGTCGGCCGCGCTGGAATTCAGCCACTCGATCTGGTCTTGCGCATCGAGCAGCATCACGCCGTTCGGCGAGGCCTCGATCGCCGACAGGAACTGGCTCAGCCGGGCCCGCTCGTTTCGGATCTCGAGTTCCGACTGTCGCAGCGCGCGCTCGATGCGATAGCCGAGCTCGCCCCAGAAGCCGGCATCTCGCGGCGCGGGGCCTTCGCGCGATTGCCGCAGCCAGGTCAGCAGTTGCTCGCCACGTCGTCGTTCGTAGAGCGCAAGTCCGGCAGCACCGATCAAGCCGCCGGCGATCAGGCCGATCGTCGCGCCGCTGCGGCCGAGCAGGCCGAAACCGGCGAGCCCGCCGGTTGCCATCGCGACCAGAGCCAGAAGGAGGCGACGCAGCAACCATCCCATGGGCGCCTAGAGCGATAGCTCGGTGGCTCGCCCGCTCAACCTGTACCCTGCGCCTCTGACCGTCTCGATCAGATGCGCACATCTCACCGGAGTCAGCGCTTCGCGAAGCCGCTTGACATGCACATCGATGGTTCGTTCCTCGATGAAGACGTGATCGCCCCAGACCTTGTCG
>Ga0070672_100000162_pt1 | contig 36932 bp, 33 predicted proteins | sample KBSM13metaG_FD_66151 | JGI IMG/M metagenome (GOLD analysis project Ga0070672, IMG submission 66151) | Miscanthus rhizosphere microbial communities from Kellogg Biological Station, Michigan, USA - KBS M1-3 metaG | ecosystem: Host-associated > Plants > Roots > Rhizosphere > Soil ... | reverse complement strand
ATGGCGGCGCGCGGCTACACCGAAGCGTTCGCGCGGCAGATCTACCAGCAGATCCTGGGCTTTGGTGAATATGGCTTTCCCGAATCGCATTCCGCCTCGTTCGCGCTCCTCGTTTATATCTCCGCGTGGCTCAAGCACCACGAGCCGGCGGCGTTCACCGGCGCGCTTCTGAACTCGTTGCCGATGGGCTTCTACGCGCCGGCGCAGCTCGTGGGCGACGCCCGGAGGCACGGCGTCGAGGTGCGTCCCGTGGACGTGACGGTCAGCGAGTGGGATTGCACGCTCGAGGAGATTCCAATTTCCCGTGCGCTGCGACTCGGTTTCAACATGGTCGCCGGACTCTCGGAAGCCGCCGCGCAGCGAATCGTCGAGGCGCGTCGAGCACGGCCGTTCGCGAGCAGCGCGGATCTTGCCGATCGCGCGGCGCTCGACCGCCGCGACCTGCATTGCCTTGCGGAAGCCGATGCGCTCGCCCCGCTCGCCGGCCATCGCCATGGCGCCGCGTGGGCGGTGGCCGGCGTGGAGCGGCTACCCCCGCTGCTGGCGGGGAGCGCGGTTGCGGAAGCCGATCCGGAGTTGCCGGCGCCCACCGAAGGCGAGGACATCGTCGCCGACTACCGGACGCTCTCGCTGACGCTGCGGCGACATCCGCTGGCGCTGCTTCGCGCCAAGCTTGCAAAACAACGGCTCGCGACAGCGGCCGAGATCGCGCAGACGCCGCACGGCCGCACGGTGCGCACGGCAGGCATCGTCATCGGCCGGCAGCGCCCCGACACGGCGAGCGGCGTGATCTTCGTGACGCTCGAAGACGAGACGGGCGCCACCAATGTCATCGTCTGGCGCGACTTGAGCGATCGCCAGCGCCGCGAGCTCCTGGGCGCGCAGCTTCTCGCCGTATTCGGCACGGTAGAGCGCGAAGGACAGGTCGTCCACGTCGTCGCCGGACGGCTCGCCGATCTCTCGCCGATGCTCGGTGCGCTGCAGACTCGCTCCCGGGATTTCCACTGAGCGCGCTCGTGTCGGCGCGCAGCCGGTGTGTAAGATTCGTTTGAGATGAAACAGCCGGTCCCTAACTCAGCCGACGTACGCATGCATGGCTTCAGCCACCGCAGCGAAGTGCCTGTCGTTCTCGAATGGATCGACCGGCACGCGTTGCCGTTGCCGCCGGAGGATGTGGCGCTCGAGAAAGTGGCAGGCAGGATCCTCGCGGCGGACCTCGTATCCCCGCTCGACGTGCCGGGATTCGATCGCGCGGCGATGGACGGGTATGCGCTGCGCGGCGCCGACACCGACGGCGCGAGCGAGTACAACCCGCTCGAGTTTCCTGTCGCTGGCCAGTCGATGCCGGGGCAGCCGTTCAGGGGGGCGATTCCAGAGCGAGCCGCCATCCGGATCATGACCGGCGCACCGGTGCCGCAAGGCGTCGATGCCGTGGTGCCCGCCGAATACGTGAGCGAAGCGGACGGCCGCATCGCCATCACGCGCAGCGTCGCGCCGGGGCAGCACGTCGGGCATGTCGGCGAGGACATCGGGAAAGGCGCAGCCGCGTTGGCGCGAGGACGACGCCTGCGCCCGCAGGATGCGGGTCTCATCGCTTCGCTGGGCCTCGCATCCGCGTCCGTCGTCCGGCAGCCGCGGGTGCGCCTTCTCGTCACCGGCAACGAAGTGCGCGCGCCGGGAACGCCGAAGGGCGCGTACGAGATCTACGACGCCAACTCGTACATGCTGCGCGGCCTCGTCGAGCGCGACGGCGGCGTGCTCGAAAGCCACCATCGCCTCGGCGACGATCCGGCCATCATTCGCTCGGCGCTTCGCGAGCCGGGCGCCGACGTGATTCTCGTCTCGGGAGGGTCGAGCGTCGGCACCGAAGATCACGCGCCGAAGCTCGTCGCCGAGTTGGGCGAGCTTGCGATTCACGGCGTCGCCATGCGCCCGTCGAGCCCTGCGGGCGTCGGCCGCATCGGCGAGACGCTCGTATTCCTCCTTCCCGGAAATCCGGTGTCGTGCCTTTGCGCGTACGACTTCTTCGCCGGCCGCGCTATCCGCCTGCGCGGAGGCCGCGACGGCGATTGGCCGCATCGCCGCCTTCGCGCCAAGGTCGCGCGCAAGATCGTGTCGGCGATCGGACGCGTCGACTATTGCCGCGTGCGCATCGTCGACGGCGCCGTCGACCCGATCGCGTTGAGCGGCGCGTCGGTCCTCTCGTCGACGACGCGCGCCGACGGCTTCGTCATCGTCCCCGCGGAAAGCGAGGGGTACGGCCCGGGCAGCGAAGTCATCGTGTACCTGTACGAGTAAAAGCCTTTTCGCCATGCCTGCGCCATCCACACCAAAAGGCCGGCCGTCCGATTCAGGCCAGTCGCAGTTTCTAAACGTTGTCACGCGCGACGAGGCCACCGCGCGCTTTCGCGCGCACCTCGAATTGGCTCCGCTCGGCCGCGAGGTCGTGGCTCTGCACGCGGCGCTCGATCGGGTGCTTGCCGAAGATGTCATCGCCGGCGTCGACGTCCCCGGCTTCGATCGGTCGAATGTCGACGGTTACGCGATGCAAGCCTACGACTCGTTTGGCGCGATGGAAGAGCGGCCGCGCACGGTGCGGCTGAACGACGAAGTGCTCGCGCCCGGCGTCTTAGCGACGACCGAGGTCACCGTCGGCGTCGCAACGCCGATCGCGACGGGCGGCATGGTGCCGCGCGGTGCGGATTCCGTGCTGATGGTCGAGCACTCCGAGCTCGTCCAGGGCGAGCACTGCGATGAGATCGAAGTGCGGCGGTCGCTGACGCCGGGCGAGAATGTGAGCTACGCCGGCACCGACATCGCTCGCGGCGAGACCGTGCTGCGGGCGGGACAAGAGCTCACGTCGCGCGAGATCGGCGTGCTGGCGGCGCTGGGATTGCGCGAGATCGCCGTCCATCGCAAGCCGCGAGTGGCCATCTTCTCGACGGGGAACGAGATCGTCGCGCCCGGCCACCCGCTTCGGACCGGCGCCGTCTACGACTCCAACGCGGCGATCATCGGTGCGGCAGTCGAGGAGCTTGGCGGCACGCCGGTCCATCTTGGTGTGATTCCCGACGACGAAGCCGCGCTCACGAGCGCCCTGACGCGCGGCCTCGAGTGCGATGTGGTCGTGTTCTCCGGCGGAACGTCGAAGGGCGAGGGCGACTTGTCGTATCGCGTCGTTCAGCGGCTTGCGAATCCCGGCGTCGTCGCGCACGGCGTCGCGTTGAAGCCGGGGAAGCCGATCTGCCTCGCGGTGACCCACGGCAAGCCGGTCGTGATTTTGCCGGGCTTCCCGACATCGGCGATCTTCACGTTCCACGAGTTCGTCGCGCCGGTGCTGCGCGCCTACGCGGGCCTCCCCGTCGAGCGCCGGCAAACGGTGAATGCGACGCTGCCCATGCGCGTGAATTCGGAGCGCGGCCGCACCGAGTACCTGCTCGTCGGGTTGGTTCAGGGCGCGCAAGGACTGATCGCCTATCCGATGGGAAAGGGCTCGGGATCGGTCACGACATTCAGCGGCGCCGACGGCTTCATCACCATCGACCAGCACACGGAGATTCTCGACGCCGGAGCGACGATGTCGGTGCAACTGTTGAGCCGCTCGCTCGAGCCCGCGGATCTCGTCATCATCGGCAGCCACTGCGTCGGCCTCGACCTTCTGATCGGCAACCTGATGCGACAGGGCCGGCGCACCAAATCGCTGTACGTGGGAAGCATGGGCGGGCTCGCGGCGGCGAAGCGCGGCGAATGCGATGTCGCCGGCATTCATCTGCTCGACCCCGCTACCGGCGAGTACAACCGCCCTCTGCTCACCCCAGGGCTCTCGCTCGTGCCGGGCTACGGACGATTGCAGGGGATTGTCTACCGGCGCGGCGACGCACGGTTCGAAGGCAAGCAGGCGGAGGCGGCGATCGCCGCCGCCCGAGCGTCCGATTGCGTCATGGTGAACCGCAATGCCGGCAGCGGCACGCGGATCATCATCGACAGGATGCTCGGCGCCGCGCGCCCATCCGGATACGGCGTGCAGACGAAATCGCACAACGCCGTCGCCGCCGCGGTGGCGCAAGGCCGCGCCGACTGGGGCGTCGCCATCGATACCGTCGCGCGGCAGTACGGCCTCGACTTCATTCCCGTCCAGGAAGAGCGCTACGACTTCGTCGTGCCGACGGCGCGCCTCGAACTTCCCGCCGTGCGCGCGTTCTGCGCACTGCTGCGGGATGAGGGCGTGCGCGCGGAGCTGCGCGCACTGGGCTTCCGGTCGTAGTACCTACAGTCGCAAATGCAGATAGGCGCTGATTCGGGTTGTGGCGCCGTGATATTCGACGGTATATTACGCAGCCCCGAGCTACGCGGCCTCCGCCGCCGGACCGCCACGATGCGCCGCTTGCGCGCTGCTGCTGCATCCCTCGTCCTGGTCCTGGCGTTCTGCATAGTTTCCGCGGCCCTTGCTGCCGACGTCACCGTGTTCGCCGCGGCAAGCCTCAAGGAGGCGCTCGACCAGCAGGCGAAGCAGTTCGAGGCGAGCACCGGCAACAAGGTCGTGGTGTCGTACGCGGCAAGCAACGCACTCGCGAAGCAGATCGAATCCGCCGCGCCGGCCGACGTATTCATCGCCGCGGATCGCGACTGGATGGATTATGTCGACAAGCGCAGCCTGCTCGCACCCGGTACGCGGGTCGATCTGTTGCGCAACACGCTGGTGCTGATTGCTCCCGCTCGCAGCGCGGCGAGCCTGCGCATCGGTCCCGAGTTCGGACTTGCCGCCGCGCTCGGCAAGGAAAAGCTGGCGATGGCGAATCCCGACAGCGTGCCGGCCGGCAAGTACGGCAAGGCCGCGCTCGAGAAGCTGGGCGTCTGGGCGAGCGTCGCGAACCGGGTGGCGCGCGCCGACAACGTTCGCGCGGCGCTGGTGCTCGTCTCGCGCGGCGAAGCGCCGTTCGGCATCGTCTATGCGACGGACGCGCAAGCCGACAAGCGTGTACGGGTTGTCGACAAGTTTCCGGCCGACAGCTATCCGCCGATCGTCTACCCTGCCGCGGTGCTGGCATCGAGCCAGTCAAGAGCGGCCAGGTCCTTTCTCGACTACATCCGTTCAGCGCCCGCGAAGCGAGGCTGGGAGAAATACGGATTCGCAATGGCACAATGACGTATGACCGAGCTCAGCGCTGACGAAGTCGGCATCCTGGCGCTGAGTCTTCGGGTCGCGATCGTCAGCGTCGTTTGCAGCCTGCCCTTCGCCATTCTCGTGGCGTACGGCCTCGCGCGCGCGTCGTTTCCGGGGAAGACGCTCGTCGACGCTTTCGTCCACCTGCCGCTGGTGCTGCCTCCGGTCGTCGTCGGCTTTGCGCTGCTCGTGCTGTTCGGCAAGCGGGGCCCGGTTGGCGGTTTTCTCGACGAGTGGTTCGGCATCGTGTTTGCATTTCGCTGGACGGGTGCTGCGCTCGCTTCGGCGCTGATGGGCTTTCCGCTGATGGTGCGTGCGATCCGGCTGTCAATCGAGGCCGTCGACCGAAGGCTCGAAACAGCCGCGCGCACGCTCGGCGGCTCGCGCCTGTGGGTGTTCACGACGATCACGCTGCCTCTCGCCCTGCCCGGCATCGTCACCGGGACCCTCCTTTCGTTCGCGCGCGGACTCGGCGAGTTCGGCGCGACGATCACGTTCGTCTCCAACATTCCAGGCGAGACGCAGACGCTGCCGCTGGCCATCTACACGTTCACGCAGGTTCCGGGCGGCGACCCGCAGGCGCTTCGCCTGTCGATCATTGCGGTGCTGTTGTCGCTCGTGGCGCTCGCCGCCTCGGAGTGGCTCACCCGGCGCTCCGCGCATCGGCAAGGCCATGATCGACGTTGACATCGAGCAGCGGCTCGGTGACTTCCACCTCGACGTCAGTTTCGCGGCCGAGGCGCCGATCGTCGGGCTTTTCGGCCGCTCGGGGTCCGGCAAGACGAGCATCGTCAACGCGATCGCGGGAATCGCGACGCCGGAGCGCGGCCGCATCCTCATCAACGATGCGGTCCTGTTCGATGCGGAGCGGCGCATCGACGTGCCGCCCCAATCGCGCCGGGTCGGCTACGTGTTCCAGGACGGCCTTCTGTTTCCGCACATGGACGTGCACGCGAACCTCACCTACGGGCAGCGCTTGCGCGACGCCCGCGATCGATTGATCGATGAAACGCGCGTCGTCGAACTCCTGGGTTTGGGAGGCCTGCTCCAGCGCAAACCGCGAACGCTGTCGGGCGGAGAAAAGCAGCGCGTGGCGATCGGCCGGGCGCTTCTCGCGCAACCGCGCATCCTGCTGATGGACGAGCCGCTCGCAGCGCTCGATTCGGCGCGCAAAAGCGAGATCCTCGACTACATCGAGCGGCTGCGCGACGAGCTCGCGATCCCGATCGTCTACGTGAGCCATTCCGTCGCCGAGATGACGCGCCTCGCCGATGCCGTCGTCGTCCTGTCCGAAGGCAAGTGCCTCGCCGTCGGCGCCGTCGATGAAGTGATCGGCCGTCTGGCCTCGGAACCCGAGCCTGATCGCGACGACGCCGGCTCGGTGCTCGACACGCACGTGACGGCGCACGACACGGCGGAAGACCTGACGACGCTCGCGTTCGACGGCGGCGAGTTGTTGGTGCCGCGCCTCGACGCCGCGATCGGCGACCGGGTGCGCGCGACGGTGCGAGCGCGCGACGTTTCGCTCGCGTTGGCCCGCCCGGCCGACGTCAGCATCCTCAACATCCTGGCCGCGACGGTCGTGTCGATCGAGGAGCTTCCGGGCGCGCTGGTGGTCGTGCGGCTCGCCGTCGGCGGCTCGACCGTCGTTGCTCGCATCACGGCGCGTTCGAGCCGACAGCTGGGGATTCGCGCCGGCCTCGAGCTTCACGCGATGATCAAGGCAGTGTCGTTCGACCGGCGAAGCGTCGGCTATGCATGAGGCTGGAGGCGCGATGAAACCCGAGATCCGATTTCATATTCGCGATTCGGAACAGCGGACCCCGTGGTGGATCGGCCCCGGCAAAGTCGCGCTCCTCGAAGCGATAGGCGAGACCGGCTCCATCACGTCATCGGCGAAAAAACTGGGAATGTCGTACCGCCGCGCATGGCTGCTGATCGAGGAAACGAACAGCTGCCTCGTTCGTCCCGCCGTCACGACCGCGACCGGCGGCCAGCACGGCGGCGGCACGACGCTCACACCGGTCGGCGCCGAGCTCGTGCGCCGTTACCGCGCGCTGGAGCGGCGGACGGCCGTCGCCGTGAATCGCGATCTCAAGACGCTCCTGCGCGCCATCCCCGGCCGCCCCGCCAAGGCGAAGTAACGCTCAGCGCTTGGTGTACAGCGCCGGAAACTGCGTCTTCAGCGCGTCGAGCTTCGGCAGGTCGTTGTAGACGATGTAGGGCTCGCGCGGATGCAGGGCGAGGTAGTTCTGGTGATAGTCCTCGGCCGGATAGAACGTGGTGAGAGGCGCCAGCTGAGTGACGATCGGGCCCTGAAAGGCCTTCGCCGCGCCAAGTTGCGCGATATACGCCTCAGCGACGCGCTTCTGCTCGTCGTTCGCGTAGAAGATGGCCGACCGGTACTGCGTGCCGACGTCCGGGCCCTGCCGGTTGAGCTGCGTCGGGTCGTGGGCGACGGAAAAGAACACCCGCAGCAGCTGGCCGTAGGTGATCTTCGCGGGGTCGTAGGTCACCTGCACCGACTCGGCATGCCCGGTGGTGCCCATGCTGACCCCGGTGTAGGTGGGGTTCTTGGTGCTGCCGCCCGCGTAACCCGAGACCGCCTTCGACACGCCGGCAAGGTGACGGTACACCGCTTCGACACCCCAGAAACAGCCGCCCGCGAACACCGCGGTCTCGTTGCCGGACTTCGCCGCCGGCGGCGCATCGATTGCCGGGGCAGGCAGCGGCGCCGACGGGGAGGCGATCGCCGCCGAACCGGCGCAGAGGAACGCCGCCAAGGCCAACGCAATGCTCGTACGAATCTTGTGCATGGTTCTCTCCGGGGAACGAGGATGGCAGATTGGTCGCATACGGCGGCCGTTTCCTTACTCGCCGTCTATTGGGTCTCGCAAGCGACTGACGGCGCGAGCTTTTCCTTCGCCGCCGCGATGTTGGCCACGTCGGGCAAGGCGACGCCATTCTTGACCGCCGTGACCTCCGCGAGGATCGAAATGGCGATCTCGGGCGGCGTCCGGCTCCCAATGTAAAGGCCGATCGGCCCGTGAAGCCGCGCGATCTCCTCGGGGCTCACGTCGAAGTCGAGCAGGCGTTCGCGTCGCTTCGCGTTGTTCGCGCGCGAGCCCAATGCGCCCACATAGAAGGCCCGCGATTTGAGCGCTTCCATCAACGCGAGGTCGTCGAGCTTCGGGTCGTGCGTGAGGGCGATGACCGCACAGCGCTCGTCCAGATTCATGGCCTGAACCGTGTCGTCCGGCATCGTTTTCACGAGCGTCACGCCCGGAACGTCCCACGTTTCGGTGTACTCGAGGCGCGGGTCGCAGATCGTCACCTGGTAGTCGAGGCCCACGGCGATCTGCGCGAGGTATTTCGATAACTGCGATGCGCCGATCACGAGCATCCGGTAGCGCGGTCCGTGAATCGTCGTCAGGATCGTGCCGTCGAATTGGACGTCGAGCGGCGGCAGCGCGGGCGAAAGCGTTGCGTTGCCTGTCGCGAGATCCAGCCGGCGGGCGACGAGCTTGCCGTCTTCGATGGCGACGAGGAGCTCGCCGATTCCCGAGTCGACGGTCAGAGGCTCGCAAACGAGCTGGATCGTGCCTCCGCATGGCAGGCCGAACCTTCGCGCCTCGTCCGCCGACACGCCGTAGGTGACCGCCTCGCACGCCGAGGACGTCATGCCGTAGTGGCGAACGCGGCCCACGAGGTCGTCCTCTATGCACCCGCCCGAGACGGAGCCGACGACGTGTCCGTCGTCGCGCACCGCGAGCATCGCGCCCGGCGGACGCGGCGAGCTGCCCCACGTCTTGACGACGGTGACGAGGAGCACGCGGTGGCCTGCTCCGAGCCACTCGGCGCTCTTCTTCAGTACCTCGAGATCGACGCTGTCCATGGCAACTCCGCATCATGAACGAAGCTTTGGCAGCCCATCGTCAAGCGCCACCGCTTCGTTCGCACCTCACATCCTGCCGCGCATCGCCAGGTAAACGACGACCGCCAGCAGGATGACGATCGCGACGTAGCGCACCCACGCCGTGTTGCCGGAGGTTGCCGGCGCAGCAGGCATCGCAGCGGCGGGAGCAGGAGCCGCGGCAGGTTCGGCCGCAGCCGGAACGGGCGCCGCGCTCGCGGCAACCTTGTCCGAAAACCGGGCGAAGAAGTCGTCGGCGAGCTTTTGTGCCGCACCGTCGACGAGCCGCGATCCGATCTGGGCGATCTTGCCGCCGACCTGCGCAGTCACGATATACGACATCGTCGTCGCGGCGCCGTTCTGGTCGGGAATGAGCCCGACCTTGGCCGCGCCCTTGGCAAAGCCGGCCGCGCCGCCCTGTCCCTCGAAGCTCAGCGTGTAACCGTTCGGAGGGTCGATGTCGGCAAGCTGCATGCGGCCATTGAACTTGGCCGCGACCGGCCCGATCCGCGCGGCCATCGCAATCCTGTAGGCGTTCGCGCCGTCGGGCTCGATCGTCTCGCAGCCCGGAATGCAGTCCTTGAGGAACGCGGGATCGTTGAGCGCGGCCCACACCGTCGGAACCGGTGCGGGAACGGTGCGGCTGCTTTGCATCTCCATGGTGTCGCTCTCAATGCGTCCGCAGTTGCGTTCTGGGGGTCTCGCTCATCCGCGAGTTCGAGCGTCCGCGCGATTGCGGACGCTCCAGCGCTGCGGCGAGCGCCGTCAGGCTGTCGAAATTGTGCACGGGCAGGAAGTCGTCGACGTGCGGCAGCATCGCCTTGATCCCGGCCGGACGCGCTTCGAATCCCTCGTAGCGCAGCAGCGGGTTGAGCCAGACGAGCCGCCGGCAGGACTTGTGCAGGCGTTCGATCTCCTTGCCAAGGTCGAGGCCGGCGTCGGCTTCGAGTCCGTCGGTGATGAGCAGCACGACAGCGTTCTGGCCAAGCAGGCGGCGGGACCACAGCCGGTTGAATTCCTCGAGCGAGCTGCCAATCCGCGTGCCGCCGGCCCAGTCGGAAACGGCCGTCGTCACGCGGGACAGCGCGACGTCGACGTCGCGGTGCTTCAGGTGACGCGTGACGTTGGTGAGCCTCGTCCCGAACAGCAGCACGTGCACGCGGTCGCGATCGTTGGTGATCGCATGCAGGAAGTGCAGCAGCATGCGCGCATAGCGGTCCATCGAGCCCGAGATGTCGCACAGCACGACGAGCGGCGGCGTCCGCCGCTGGCGTCGCCGCCACGCGAGCGGCGACAGCGTTCCGGCGGCGCCCGTGGCACGCCGCAACGTCGCGCGGAGGTCGATGCGGTGCCCGCGCAGCGCCGGCGTCGTCCGCCGCACCGGCAGCTCCGGCAGCGGCAGCCGCAGATTCGAGAGCATCGCGCGCACGGCGGCGAGCTCCTCGACCGTCATCGTTTCGAAATCCTTGCGCTGCAGCACCTCGCGTGTCGACGTCGTGAACGTGGCGTCGAGATGGATTTCCTTGTCGTCGCTGGAACGGTTGTCGAGGCCCATCGGCGGCAACATCGCCTGGGCGATGCGCGCCGGAAGCTCGGGCGCCTGCTCCGCTTCGCCGCCACGCCCGAACACGGTGGGCAGGAGCGCGGCAATGAGCTTTTCGAGCAGCTTCGGATTGCGCCAGAAGAGATCGAACGCCTGCTCGAAAATCGACAGGTGCTCGTACCTCGACACCAGCACCGCAGCGAGCGCCGCACGAAAGTCGTTGCGGTTGTCGAGGCCCACGGCTTCGACGGCTTCCAGCGCCGCGAGCGAGCGAGCGGGCCCGACGGGAATCCCTGCGGCGCGCAGCACGCGCACGAAGTGGACCACGTTCTCCGCGAGACGCCCTTTCGGTGCGAGCGGCACGGCGCCCGAACGCCCGCCTGCGACAATCCCGCCGTGCCCGTTCACAACCGGATGCCCGCCGTTTCCACGTCGGCGATGATCTTCGCCACGACGTCCGGACTGAGCGCGCCGACATCGTCCTGGTACTTGAGCAGCACGCCGGCAGTATCGGCGACGGTCTGGGGGTCGAGCGCGACGCGATCGAGCGCGACGAGCGCCTCGGCCCAATCGAGCGTCTCGGCGATGCCGGGCGCCTTGAACAAGTCCATCGCGCGAAGCCGCTGCGTGAACGCGACAATGGAACGCGCGAGCGACTCGCTCGCTTGCGGGCACTTGCGGCGGACGATGGCGAGCTCGCGCTGCGCATCCGGATAGCCGACCCAATGGTAGAGGCACCGCCGCTTGATCGCGTCGTGGATCTCGCGCGTGCGATTCGACGTGATGATCGCCACCGGAGGGCTCTTCGCACGGATCGGACCGAGCTCCGGGATCGTAATCTGGAATTCCGACAGCACTTCGAGCAGGTAGGCCTCGAACGGCTCGTCGGTGCGGTCCAGCTCGTCGATCAGAAGCACCGGCGGGATCCCGTCTTCCGGCGAAAGCGCTTCGAGCAGCGGCCGCTTCTGCAGGAAGCGCGGCGTGAAGATGTCGTGCGCGAGCGCATCGCGATCGACGCTGCCGGACGATTCCGCAAGCCGGATCTCGATCATTTGCCGCGGGTAATTCCATTCGTACGCGGCGGACGAGATGTCCAGTCCCTCGTAGCACTGCAGGCGGACGAGCCGCTTCCCGAGCCCCTTCGCCAGCACCTTCGCGAGCTCCGTCTTGCCGACGCCGGCTTCGCCTTCCAGGAACATCGGGCGTCCCATCTTGAGCGCAAGAAACACGCTCGTCGCCAAGCGGCGGTCGGCGACGTAGTCGGCGCGGTCGAGGAGCGCCAGGACGTCGTCGACGGAGTTCGCAAGCGCGGTCGGAGCTGCGGCGGAAGGAGGCGCTGCGGTCATCGGGCACCGTATTCGGGCGGCTCGTGCCCGCCATCCGACAGCATAGCAAACACGGCCGTTCAGCCGGCAGCTGCCGCCATCGTCTGGTCAATGCCGTCCGAGTACCGGCGCGGGAGGTCGATCCCGCCCCGATCATGCCTCGCGGCATGGATCTTGTGAATAATTTCGTGCGTGAGTGTCAACGGCCGCGTCGGCTGTCTGCGGCAGTCCAAACTGGCGCGCGCGGACGAGGTGATCAGTGACCGATTGGCAAACGTGTGATCGGCTCTCGTCCGCGGTCGCGCTCGACCCCGCGGCTACTGGACCACGTACGTGACGTCGGTGCTCCAAGTGACGTCGATCTTGTCGCCCACCTTGACTTGGTCGAACACCGTCGGATCCACGATGCGTCGGCTGTATTTCCATCCGTTCGGCCCGACAAATGTCATCGACGATGCGGCCTTGTCGATGTCGCTGACTGTGGTCGTCATCGTCCGCACCATCGCGGCAGCGCCGCCGGGGCGCGCATCCTTACCCATATTAGAGGCCGTTGCGGCGCTATCGACCGCCGCCTCCCCTGCCGGCTTCAGCCGCGCGTACACATTGTTGTTGTACGTGACCTTCAGCTTGTCGCCCACCTTGAGCTCGTCGAAGCGCTTGGCGCTCGCGGGCACGTCGACGGCGACGAACTTGCCGTCGGCGGTCTTGATATTCACAGCGCGAATGTTCTTGTCGATCGTCTCGACGGTGCCGGCAACCGTGACCGTCTGTTTCGGGAGCTCTTTGATCTGCGCCCAGCCGGGCGGTACGAACGCCAAAGCCAGTGCGAATGCGCTCAACACCGTAATGGATCGTTTCATTCGTTTCATGCTCCATCTCCTTCTGGTTGTCCAATGGGTCGTGTGGCAAGTCTCGACGCTTTCCAAAGAAACGCATAAGCAGATCAAGTGTACGCCTGATCGCGATTGGAAAGGTCGCTTCGGAGAAACACCCGGATCGGAATTGCGGATGGCCTAGAATCCTTCGCGATGAAGGGCATATTCATCAGCTATCGACGGCAGGACACGGCCGGGTATGCCGGGCGTCTCTACGATCGTCTTGCGGGCCACTTCGGCGCCGATCGTGTGTTCATGGACGTCGAAGGCATCGAGCCCGGCCTCGATTTCGTCGACGCGATCGAGCGCGCCGTGGGGTCGTGCGAGGTGCTGATCGTCATCATCGGGCCCGGATGGCTCGCCACCGACAGCGCGGGCAAGCGCCGGCTGGACGATCCCAAGGACTTCGTTCGCATCGAAACAGGCGCGGCGCTCGGCCGGCACATCCGCGTCGTGCCGGTGCTCGTCGACAAAGCGGCGATGCCCCTGGCGGAAGATCTCCCCGCGGACCTCGCGCCGCTCGTGCGCCGTCAAGCCATCGAGCTCAGCAACAAATACTGGGATGCGACGACCGGCGAGTTGATCCGGACTCTCGAACGGGTGCTCGACGGCGACAAGGTGGCGGACGGACGGATCGCGACCGCCACAGCGGCAACGCACGCGGAGCCCGAGGACGAGCCGCTGCTGGTCGTCAACAAACGGGATATTCGGCGTCCCTGGGTGATCGCGGGAGCGCTGGCGCTCATTGCCGCCGCGGTCGGTCTCTACATTGCGCATCTCTGGGACGACGCCGCCGTGCAGAAGGCCGACGATGCCGGCGCCCCGCCCCGGACGGCCGCGGAGAAAACACCCACGTCAATCGCGGAGAAGCCGCCGGCGCCGGCGGTCGAGAAATCTCCCGAGCCGACGTCGCCCAAACCTGCGGCGCCACCCCCGGAAAAAGTTGCCTCAAAGGACAAGCCTTCACCGCCCTCGGCGCAGAGCACTGCACCTGCGAAGACCGCACCGGACAAGTCTGCATCGTCGATGACGACACCGGACAAAACCACTCCGGCGAAAGCCGCGCCCGCCCAGACCACCGCACCCGAGGGTTCGCAAGCGGCGAAGCAGCCCGACGAAAAAATCGCCGTGGTGACGCCCGTTCCACCGACCGAGAAGCCGTCGGCACCTGTCGCTGCCGCGACGCCGGCTCCCGCGCCCATCACGCCGCCGCTCACGCCGCCCGTCGCCACCGCTTCAGCATTGCCTGCGACATTGCCGCGAGTCGGCGATACCTGGGAGTACCGGATGCGCAGCAAGTGGCCGACGGTACCCGCGCGCACCTATACGCATCGCGTGACGGCGGTGTCGGCGAGCGAAGTCGCGCAGACGATCAGCGTGAGCCCGAGCCCGGACGGCTCCAACGTCCAGCGCGTCTTCAAGCCCGATACCCGATTCGTCGAGTGGCGCGGGCCGGGCTTCTACCTTCTCGAGTTCAACCCGTTCCTCGACGCTTTCGGAGTTCTTGAGAGGCCGGCGACGGTAACGGAGCTGCCGGCGATGCCGCCCGAGAATCCTATGTACGGAAACTGGACGAGTCGCGCCCGTGTTCGAGGCACGGAGTCGGTCACCGTTCCGGCCGGAACCTTCAAGGCGCTCAAGGTCGACATCGACAGCACGCGCGCGCCGATCGAAAGCGCAGGGGGGCAATCTCGGGAGCCCATTCGAACGGTGCTCACCCTCTGGTACGCGCCGGACGTCAAACGCATCGTCAAGATGGTGCGCCTCGTCCTGACGCCCGAAGGCTCGCACCTCGACGAGGACACCTACGAGCTCGTGGGATACCGCGTGCAGTAGACGCGGCGATCCGGCGTCGACAATTCAGCCGGCAGCGGTCACCGCGCGCGAAGCGAGAACGGCAATGAGGTGCGCGCGGTACTCGGGCGAGCCGTGCAGGTCCGCGTTGAGTCCCTTTGCATCGATCTTGACTGCCTTCGCGGCATCGGCGGTGAAGCTCTTCGCCAACGCATCCTCGAGCGGCTTCGACCGGAATACGGACGGCGCGGCGCCGGTTACCGCCACGCGGACGCCGGTTGCCGTCTGCGCGACGAACACGCCCACCAACGCGAACCTGGATGCAGGATTCGGAAACTTGACGTACGCGGCCTTTTTCGGCACGGGGAAGCTCACCGCGGTGATCACCTCGTCGGCGGCGAGCGCCGTTTCGTACATGCCTTTGAAGAAGTCGTCGGCCGCAATCTTGCGCTTGTTGGTGACGACGGTGGCGCTCAAGCCCATCACTGCAGCGGGCCAGTCGGCCGCCGGATCGTTGTTGGCGATCGAGCCACCGAGCGTGCCCATGTTGCGGACCTGCCGGTCACCGATGCCCTGCGCGACGCCAGCGAGCACGGGAATCGCGCTCCTGACCGCAGACGATTCCGAAATCTCGGCATGGCGCGTCATGGCGCCGATGACGACAGCGTCGCCGTCCTTTTGGATGCCCTTCAGTTCGGCGATGCCCGAGAGATCGACGAGCGTGCCCGGTTGTGCCAAGCGCAGCTTCATCGCACCCACCAGGCTCTGGCCGCCGGCCAGCGGCTTGCCGCCGGACTTGGCGAGGGTCGCGGCGGCGTCGGCAACGGTCTTCGCGCGCGTCAGTTCGAATGCGTACATGTGATTTCTCCTCGCTGGTCGTTAGCGCTTCGCCGACTGGAGCGCGCTCCACACGCGATGCGGCGACGCCGGCATGTCGAGATACTTGACGCCTTCACCCAGAAGGGCGTCGTGGACCGCGTTCATCAGCGCGGCCGGCGCACCGATGGCGCCCGCCTCGCCACAGCCCTTCGCGCCCAGCGGGTTGTGCGTGCACGGAGTCACCTTGGTGCCGACGTTGAACGACGGCACGTCGTCGGCGCGCGGCATCGCGTAGTCCATGTAGCTGCCTGTCAGAAGCTGTCCCGTGTCCTTGTCGTACACGCAGTTCTCGAGCAGCGCCTGGCCGATACCCTGCGCCAGTCCACCGTGGACCTGGCCTTCGACGATCATCGGGTTGATGATGTTGCCGAAGTCGTCGCACGCCGAGAAGTTGACGATGCCGACGACACCGGTTTCCGGATCGATCTCGACCTCGCAGATGTGCGTGCCGGCGGGAAATGTGAAGTTCGTCGGATCGTAGAACGCCATCTCGTTCAACCCCGGCTCGAGCTTGTCGTGCGGATAGTTGTGCGGCACGTACGCGGTGAGCGCGATCTCGCCGAACGTCTTGCTCCGATCGGTGCCGGCAACGGTGAACTTGCCGTCCTTGAACTCGATGTCGCCTTCCGAGGCCTCCAGGAGATGCGCGGCGATTTTCTTGCCCTTGGCGATGATCTTGTCGAGCGCCTTGACGATTGCCGTGCCGCCGACCGCGAGCGAGCGCGAGCCGTACGTTCCCATGCCGAACAGCACGCGGCCCGTGTCGCCGTGCACCACGTCGACGTTGTCGATCGGGATGCCGAGCCTGCCCGCCACCACTTGTGCGAACGTCGTCTCGTGGCCCTGGCCGTGGCTGTGCGAGCCCGTGAACACCGTGACGCTGCCGGTCGGATGGACACGCACTTCGCCCGCTTCGAACAAGCCGGCGCGCGCACCGAGTGAGCCGGCGACGGCGGACGGCGCAAGCCCGCATGCCTCGATGTACGACGCGTAACCGATGCCGCGGAGCTTGCCGCGCTTCGCCGCCTCCGCCTTGCGCGCCGGAAACTCGTTCACGCTGGCCATGCGCATCGCCTCATCGAGCGTCTGGTCGTAGTTGCCGGTGTCGTAGACGAGTGCCACGGGCGTCTGGTACGGGAACGTGCGAATGAAGTTGCGCCGGCGAATCTCGTCCTGCGGCAGTCCGAGGTCGACCGCCGCCTGGTGGACGATCCGCTCGACGGCGTACGTCGCCTCGGGCCGTCCCGCGCCACGATACGCGTCGACCGGGGCCGTGTTGGTGAATGACGCCGTGATTTCGGCATAGATCAAGGGCGTTGTGTACTGGCCCGCGAGCAGCGTCGCGTAAAGGATCGTCGGGATGCACGACGCGAACGTCGACAGGTACGCGCCCATCGCCGCGATCGTGTGCACCCGCAGCGCGAGGAATTTCCCGTCCTTGTCGAGGGCAAGCTCGACGCGCGTCACGTGGTCGCGGCCGTGCGCGTCGGTGAGGAAGCTTTCGCTGCGCTCGGCCGCCCACTTGATCGGGCGGTTGACGCGCTTCGACGCCCAGACCATTGCCGTCTCTTCGGCATACAGATAGATCTTCGAGCCGAATCCGCCGCCGACATCCGGCGCGATGACGCGCACCTTGTGCTCGGGGAGGCCGAGCACGAACGCCGTCATCAGCAGGCGCTCGACGTGCGGATTCTGGTTCGCGACGTACAGCGTGTAGCTGTCGTCCGAGCGGCTGTACGACGCGACGGCGGCGCGCGGCTCGATCGCGTTCGGTATGAGCCGATTGTTGACGATGTCGAGCTTCGACACATGCGCCGCTTTAGCGAACGCGGCATCGACCGCCGCCTTGTCACCCAGTGCCCACGTGTAGCACTTGTTGCCGGGCGCGCCGTCGTGAATCTGCGGCGCCCCTGGCTTCAGCGCGTCGACGCAGTTGACGACGGCAGGAAGCGCGTCGTAGTCGACATCGATCGCCTCGGCCGCATCCTTCGCCTGGTTCGGCGTCTCCGCGACGACGAGCGCAACCTGGTCGCCCACGTGGCGAACCTTGCCCTGGGCGAGCACCGGGTGCGGCGGCTCGTTCATCGGCTTGCCGTCGGTGCCCGTGATGAGCCACCCGCAGGGCAGACCGTTGACGCCTTCCAGGTCGGCGCCCGTGAAAATCGCGACCACGCCCGGCATGCCCTTCGCCTTCGACGTGTCGATGCTGCGGATCTTCGCGTGGGCGTGCGGTGAGCGGAGGAAGTAAGCGTGCGTGTGGTTCGCCGGATTGACGTCGTCCGTGTATTGCCCGGCGCCGGTCAGGAAGCGGTAGTCCTCCTTGCGGCGGACCGATGCGCCGATGACGTTCGATTCGTTCGCACCCATGTGCGACCTCCGTATCTGTTCAGATGAGTGAAGCAGTCTGCTGTCGGTCGCGGCCAATCGCGAGCCGTCGCGCCCTTCGGGCCTCCGCTTCGCGCGGCCCGCTCATGGCCCCTACTTGCCCATCGCCGCGGCGCCCTGCTGCACAGCCTTGACGATGTTGTGGTAACCGGTGCAGCGGCACATGTTGCCCTCGAGCTCGTCGCGGATCGTCTGCTCCGACGCCTTCGGATGCCGGTTCACGAGATCGATCGCGCTCATCACCATGCCCGGCGTGCAGAAGCCGCACTGCAGCCCGTGGCATTCCTTGAACGCCGCCTGCATGGGGTGCATCGTGCCGTCCGCGGCCGCGAGGCCCTCGATCGTCATGACGTTGCCGCCGTTGGCCTGCGCCGCGAGGATCGTGCACGCCTTGATCGCGTTGCCGTCGAGGTGCACGGTGCATGCGCCGCACTGGCCGGTGTCACAGCCGACGTGCGTCCCCGTGAGTCCCAGGTCGTTGCGCAGGTAGTCGACGAGCAGCGTCCGCGAGTCGACGTCGCCGCCGGCCGGCTTGCCGTTGACGGTGAGGGATAGCGTGACAGGCATCGTGACTCCTTCGTGGGAGGCGCCTCGGCGAAAAGCGAGCGCGGCAAAAGGGGGAGCCATCATAATCCCCTCGACCCTCGCGTTACAATGGGGCGGACGCGCGCTGCTTCCTTCGTAAGATCGATCGCTGGCGCTGGCGCGCTCGACCAATGCAGAACGATACCGTACTGGCGGTGGCGGTCCACGCGGCGCGACGCGCCGCCGCGGTGCTCGTCGACGCCGCTCGCGACCTGAAGCGCAGGCCGATGCACGCCAAGGACCACGGGGACATCGTCTTCAACGCCGACACCGAGGCCGAGAACGCGATGATCGCGACGCTGCGCGCCGCGTTTCCCGAGCACGCGATCGTCGGCAAGGAAGCGGGCGAGATCGTGAGCCAGATCGTCGGCAGTCGCGCCGCCGGCAAGAACGCGCTGCGCTGGATCGTCGATCCGCTCGACGGCGCGGTGAATTTCCGCCATGGCTATCCGAGCTATGCCGTATCCGTCGCGCTGACGCACGGCAACGAGGTCACGCACGCGGTGATCCTCGATCCGTCGCACGACGAGCTCTTCGTCGCGATCAAGGGCAAAGGGGCGCAGCTCAACGGCGCGCCCATCCGGACGTCGACTTGCGTGCGCATCGAGGAAGCGCTCGTGGGCACCGTGATTCCGACGCCCGGCAGCGCGAAACTCGCCGCTTACCTTCCGGCGCTGAACGCGCTCGCCTCGAAGTGCGCGGGTATACGGCGCGCGGGCACCTGCGCGCTCGATCTCGCGTATGTCGCCGCCGGGCGGCTCGACGGCTTCTGGGAGATGGCCCTCAACCCTTGGAACGTCGCGGCCGGTGCGCTGCTCGTCGTCGAAGCCGGCGGGCGTATCGGCGACTTTGCGGGCGGCCTCGAGTACATGCGGACGAAAGACGTGATCGCGGCCGCACCCGGTGTCTTCAGTCCCCTGCGGGACGCGATCGGGGCAGCGGTGCAGCAGGCTCGCTGACCCTCGGGGCCCCGGTCTTCGGCAGCAGCGCCACCGCGCAAAGCGTAATGGCGGCGATCCCGGCCATCGACCAGAGCAGCGTGCTGAATCCGGCGGCCTTGACGACCGGTCCCAGCAGCCACACGGCGGTCGAGCTAACGCCGAACGACACGAAAAGCCGCATGCCGCTCACGCGCGAGCGCATGCGATCGTCGACGTAGCGCACGATCATCGCGTCGGTGAACGGGATCGCGCCGAAGATCACGATCATGAAGGCGATCTGCAGCGCGTACAGGGTCCACCCGGTCGCGTCGGCCGCCGCGATGAAGAGCGGCGCCTGCAGCGCGACGACAGCGAGATAGATGCGGCGCAGCGGATAGCGGTCGATCAGGAGCCCGATCGCGACTTGCGCGAACGAGGCGACGACATACACGCACGCGAGCAGCGTGCCGAGCACCGCCGGATCCTGGACGATGCCGGCGAAGCGCTCGCGCAACAACTGGCCGTTCCCGTTCGTCGTCAGGTTGAAGAGCAGGCTCGATGCGATCGCTGCAATCGTCATCACGGCAAGGAGACGGCCAAGCGGCGGCCCGTCCCGAGTGGGAGCCGTCCGCGCGCCATGAGCCGGCGGCGCAAGCTCGCGCGGCGCGATGCGAGCAAAGATCACGCCGCACGCGATCGAAAGGATCGCCGGCGCCGCGAACGCCGCGCGCCAGCCGACATATTTGACGAGGAAACCGGTCGTAATGGCAGCGACCGCGACACCAAGATTTCCGGCGAACCCGTTGATGCCGATCGCGAGGCCCGGACGTTTCGCGCCGCGGACGAGCATCGGAATGCCGACCGGATGGTAAATCGACGAGAAGGCGCCCATCAGCGTGAGCGCGCCGGCGAGTTGCCAGGCGTTGTGCGTGACCGCGACGAGCAGCAGCGACGCACCCATCCCGAAGAAGAACAGGAGCATCATCTGCCGCCTGCCCCAGAGATCGCCCAGCCGCCCCGCGGGCAGCGACCCGAGACCGAACAGCAGGAAGGCGCCGACGCCGTAGGGCATCAACGATTCCCAATCAGCGAAGCCGAAGTCGGCGGCGATCGATGCGACGGCGGTCGCAAAGATCAGCAAGAACATGTGGTCGATCGCATGCGCGACGTTGAGCAGCAGCGCAACGGAACGGGATGGCATCGCGCTCACTGGATTCCCTCCGCGCTATCCGCGCTCCGGGGCAGTTCGCGCTCGGGAGCGGCCCTTCGCGCTCACTCGGATTCCCTCCGCGCTATCGCGTTCCGGGGCAGTTCGCGCTCGGGAGCGGCCCTTCGCGCTCACTGGATTCCCTCCGCGGCCTTTCCGGCAAGCCGCTCGAGCTCGGCGAGCAGTGCGGCAGGAATCTCCACGCCGCGCGACGCCGCGCCTTCCGCGAACCGCCGACGGCGCGCGCCAGGCAGCCGCACGCCCGGCTCCTTCGCCATTTCCCCGACGAGCGTTTCGATCCGCTCGAGAAACGTCTCGCGTCCTGCCAGCGCTTCGGGGTCGATGACGAGGAACGCCTGTCCGAGGCGCGGCCGGTTGCCCTCGTCGACGAAAAAGGAACTCGCCTCGTAGCCGATTGCGGCGCCTGTCAGCGCCGTCACGATCACCTCGACGACGAGCGCGAGCATCGCGCCCTTCGTTCCCCCCATCGGCAGCATCGAGCCCTCGAGACCGGCCTTGGGATCGGTCGTCGGCTGGCCCTCCGCATCGAGCGCCCAGCCGAGCGGTATCGGCCGGCCGTCCTTCGCGGCGACCATCAGCTTGCCGCGCGCCACTTCGGAGAGCGACAGGTCGATGACGACGGGCGGCGCATCGCGCCGGGGGAACACCGCGGCGATGGGATTCGTGCCGAACAGCGGTCGCCGCCCTCCGGCCGCGGCCATCGCCGCCGGCGAGTTGCCCATCGCGAGGCCGACGAGGCCGGCATTGCCGACGCGTTCGAGGTGGTAGGCGGCCGCGCCGAAGTGATGGCTGTTGGTCACGGCCGCGAAGCCCACGCCGTACTCGCGGGCGCGGGCAATCGCTTCGTCGATGGCAAGTGCGCAAGCGGGAAACGCGAGACCGAACGCGGCATCGACGAGCACCGCGGCGCCATAGGTGTGTCCATAGGTGTGTCCTGTCCGGCGAAGGATCCGTGGCTCGGCCGTTCCGTCGGCGCGGCCGTTGGCAAGGTGCGTCGCATACTGCGGCACGCGCGAGACGCCATGCGACGCGAGACCCTGCGCGTCGGCGCGCACGAGCGCGTCCGCCGTCGCCTCCGCCATCACAGGATTCGCGCCGGCGCGGGCGAGCGCCGCCGTAGCGAGATCCCGAAGCGAATGGAGCGAGATGAGAGGCATCGAATCTCCGGAGTTCCCTAAGGTCCGGGCGCTCAGCCCGCAGCCTTTGCGCGCCCGAGCGCCGCGGCCACCTTGTCGGCGATGAGCGCCGACACGCGCGTGTTCGACTCGGCCGTGACGCCGGCGATATGCGGCGTCAGCAGGAGATTCGGACAACCGGCGAGCGGCGACCCCGCCGCCAAAGGCTCCCGCTCGAACACATCGAGGGCCGCACCGCCCAGCCGCCTGCTCCTGAGCGCTGCGGCGACGGCCGCTTCATCGACGACGCCGCCGCGCGCAGTGTTGACGAGGATTGCACCCGGCTTCATCTGTGCGAGGCGCGCCGCGTCGATCAAATGCCGGGTCGCATCGATCAGCGGCACGTGCAGCGTGACGACGTCCGCCTCCGCCAGCAGCGCATCGAGACCGTACGCGGCCGTGGCTTCGTCGCTCCAGACCCTGGCGTAAGGCGCGATCTGCGCGTCGAAGCCGATCACGCGCATGCCGAGCGCACGCCCGAGTCGTCCCGCGAGCCGGCCGATGCCGCCGAAGCCGACGATGCCGAGCGTCTTGCCGCCAAGCTCGCAGCCGTTGGACAGCGCGGACCGCGGCCATTTGCCCTCCGCGACTGCGGCAGTCGACGCATACGCGCCGCGCAGCAGCAACATGGCGGCGCCGATCACGTATTCGGCGACCGCGAGCGCGTTCGCGCCTGTCGCCGGAATGACTTCGATGCCTCGCTCTTCGCATGCGGCCACGTCGATGTTGTCGAGACCGACGCCCAGCCGACCGACAACCTTTAGCCCCGGCCCGGACGCGAGCAGTGCGCGCCCCACCTTCGTGCGATTCCGCACGATGAGCGCGTCGGCGCGGGCTAGCGCCGCTGCGAGCGCCTGTGGACGATCGACGAGATCCTTGTCGTACAGCGTGTCGTGCGCAGCCGAAAGCCGCGAGACGGCCGCTTCGTCCATGAATTCGCTGATGACGATGCGCATCCCGCTTGCCGAGCCTCAGGGATTCTTCGCGAACAGGAGGTTGATGTCGCCGAACGACTTGAACTCGAGCGCATTGCCGAAGGGATCGAGGAAGAACATCGTCGCCTGCTCGCCGGGCAGGCCCCTGAAGCGAACGTACGGCTCGATGATGAACGTCGTTCCCGCGGCCTTGAGCCTGGCCGCAAGCGCTTCCCACTCCGGGAGCGCCAGGATCACGCCGAAATGGCGGACGGGGACGTTGTGGCCGTCGACCGAGCTCGTGGCATCTGCCATTCCGGCGGCGCCGACCTTGTGCGCGACGATCTGGTGGCCGTGAAAGTCGAAATCGACCCAATCGTCCGATGAGCGCCCTTCCGGGCATCCCAGGAAGTCGCCGTAGAACGCGCGGGCCTTTCCCAAGTCGGTGACGGGGAACGCGAGGTGGAAGCGCGGATAGTTGGCGGTCGGCGAATGTGTGCTCATGGACGTGCGCTCCTGAACGTGTGCTCCGGCGTTGACGTGTGCTGCAGCCTTGAATGTGCTTCAGCTCTGCATTCCCCAGCGGCGAACCGTGCGGTGCTCGACCGTCCGGAATATCACGTTCTCGACGACGAGGCCGATGAGGATCACCGTGAACAGCCCCGCGAACACGGCCGGTATTTCGAGCTGGTTCTTGTTCTCGTAGATGAACCAGCCAAGCCCCCCCTGCCCGGAGGAAACCCCGAACACGAGCTCGGCGGCGATCAGCGTGCGCCAGGCGAACGCCCAGCCGATCTTGAGGCCCGTGAGGATGCTCGGGAACGCCGCAGGAATCAGGATGCCGCCCACGTAGCGCAATCCCGACAGTCCATAGTTCCGGCCCACCATCCGCAGGGTGTTCGACACCGAAAGAAAACCCGAATGCGTGTTCAGCGCCACCGCCCAGAGCACCGAGTGGACGATGACGAATACGATGCTGCCATAACCCAGCCCGAACCAGATCAAGGCGAGCGGCAGCAGCGCAATCGCCGGCAATGGGTTGAACATCGAGGTGAGGAGCTCGAGCAGGTCCGTGCCGATCCGCGTCGAAATCGCGAGCGTTGTCAGCACCGCCGCGCACAGGATTCCAAGGCCGTATCCCATCAGCAGCACACGCAGCGACGTAAGCGCGCGTCCCGGCAGGACGCCGCTTTCGACGGCCTCGAGGAATGCCTCGATCGTCGCACTGAAGGTCGGAAAGAGCAGCGGATTGTTGAGCCAGCGCGCATAGCCTTCCCAGACGAGCGCCAGCAGCACGAGGAGCGCCGCCTTTCGCGCGAACGCGTTGTTGGCGACCCGCTCCCATGTGGAGAGCGGTTTCTCGACGACGCCGAACGCGGTCGAGTCGACCGCTTGCAGATAGCGCTCGGGCCGCGCGGCCGACACCATCTCAGACGACATGCGCGACCTCCACCGCTTCGACGGCGTCGGAGAACAGCAGCGCATGGATCTTCTGCTCGAGTGTCAAGAACGCTGGTGCGTCCGCGGCGGCCGCGTCGCGCGGAAGGCTGTTGAGCTCCGCCTTGACCTGTCCCGGATGCGGCGACAAGAGCAGGACGCGGCTGCCGATCTTGATGGCCTCCGGTATCGAGTGAGTGACAAAAACGACGGTGAATCCGGTCGCGTCCCAGAGCTGGAGAAGTTCGTCCTGCATCTTGCGGCGCGTCAGCGCGTCGAGCGCCGCGAACGGCTCGTCCATCAACAGAATGTCGGGCTCCATCGCCATCGCCCGCGCGATCGCCACGCGCTGCTTCATGCCGCCCGACAGCGTGTGCGGAAGGCTATCGGCGAATGGCGTCAGGTTCACCATCGCAATGGCGTCGCGCGCCTTGTCGCGTGCTGCCGATCCGGCAAGGCGGCCGCTCGCGACGAGCGGAAACATCACGTTCTCGGCGACCGTCTTCCACGGCAGGAGCTGGTCGAATTCCTGGAACACCATCATCCGGTCCGGGCCGGGCTTCGCCACGGTCTCGCCCTTCAGCCGGATTTCGCCCTCGACCGGCGTCAGGTACCCGCCGATCGCCTTCAGCAGCGTCGACTTTCCGCAGCCCGACGGCCCCAATAGAACGAAGCGGTCGCCGCGGAACACTTCGAAGTCGACCCGATACGTCGCCGTCACGAGATGGTCGCGCGTCTTGTATTGCAGCGTGACGCCGCGCACGTCGAGCAGCGGCCCCGTGACCGCGCGGTCGCGGTTTCGCGCCGCGCGCCCGCCCAACGAGGCTGTGGTCGTCATCGGTTAGGGCGGCTACGCCTGCCAGGGCAGCCGATCGAGGTCGACGTTGCCGCCCGACAGGATCACGCCGACGTTCGCGCCCGCGACGTCCAGCGTTTTTTCCAGCAGGCAGGCGAGCGGGACCGCAGACGACGGCTCGATGACGATCTTCATCCGCTCCCAGGTCATCCTCATCGCGCCGACGATCGCTTCCTCGCTCGCCGTGCCGATGACGGCCACGCCAGCGCGGATCGCAGCGAGCGTGCGCGGCGATAGCGTCGTGCGCAGGCCGTCGCAGATCGTCGTCGCCGGCGCGAGCGGTTCTACCAACCCGGTGCGGAGGCTGCGCGCTGCGTCGTCGGCGTTCTTCGGCTCCGCGCCGTACACGCGGATCGACGGCTTGAGCGAACGCGCGGCGATCGCCGTTCCCGACACCAGGCCGCCGCCGCCGATCGGCGCGATCACGACGTCGAGATCGGGATGGGCCTCGAGCAGCTCGAGCGCGACCGTCGCCTGGCCGGCGATGACGCGCTCATCGTCGAACGGATGGATCACCGTCGCGCCGGTCTCGCCGAGCACTTCCTTCAACAACGCCTCGCGCGCCGGGACGTTCGGCGCGCAGAAGCGGATCGTCGCGCCAAAGCGGCGCACGTTCTCCTTCTTCACCTGCGCTGAATTCTCGGGCATCACCACCCATGCAGCGATGCCGCGCTGCCGCGCCGCGTAGGCAAGCGCCGCGCCGTGATTGCCCGACGAGTGCGTGAGCACGCCGCGGCGCGCCTCGTCGTTGGTGAGCGAGAACACCGCGTTCGTCGCGCCGCGCGCCTTGAAAGCGCCGACCTTCTGGAAGTTCTCGCACTTGAACCAAAGCCGTGCGCCGACTTCGGCGTCGAGCGCGTGGCACGACAGCACGGGCGTGCGATGCACATGCGGCGCGATCCTCGCGTGCGCGGCACGAATCGCCGCGAGATCGGGAAGCGCGAGCCGGTCGCCTTGAGCTGCATCGCGCATCAGCTGCCCGCGAGGCCGTGGACGTTGGGGAAGAACATGTCCTTCCACGACTCGGGCTTGGCCTTGATCATGCCGATCTTCGCCATGAAGTTGGCGTACGCCATGATGTTCTGTGGCGCCATCGTGAACACGATGGCCGGGTCGTTCAGCATGGCCAGGATGTCGGCGACACTGTCCTTGTCCTTCGAGATCCGCAGATACGCCTCCGCGGCGGCCGTCTTGTCCTTGTTGATGTAGGCAGTCGCTTCCTCGAGCGCGCTCACGAACGCCGCGTAGAGCTTGGGGTTCTCGTTGCGGAACTTCGACGTCGTCCACACGACGTTGAACGTGGTCGGCCCGCCGAGGACGTCGGTCGAGCTCAGCACCTGGTGAATGCCCGGCCGCTTCAGTTGCTGGTACTGGAACGGCGGCGAGCCGAAGTGCGCGGTGACTTCCGACTGCCCGGACAGCAGCGCGGTCTGCGCATCGGGGTGCGACATGGACACGGTGAGCGCATCGAGCTTGCCGTGCTGACCCTCGCCGAAGGCCTTCTCGGCCGCCATCTGCAAGGTGACCGCCTGCACCGACACCTTCACGGCGGGTAACGCGATCTTGTCCTTCTCCGTGAAGTCCTTGATCGTCTTTACGCTGGGATTGCGCGTGTTGAGATAGAGCGGCATCGAGTCGAGCGCAGCCACGGCTTTGACGTCGAGATTGCCCTTCGTCCGTGCCCAGATCGTGATCAGCGGCCCGACGCCGCCCGACGCGAACTGGAGGCTCCCCGACAAGAGCGCGTCGTTCATCACGTTCCCGCCGGCGAACTTCGCCCAGTTGACCTTGACCTCCACACCAGCGGCCTTCGCGTGCTTCTCGATCAGCTTCTGCTCCTCCATCACCATCAGCGACAGGTAGCCGATCCCGTATTGCTGGGCGACGTTGATCTCCGCGAGCTCGGCGTGCGCGGCCGGCAAGAGAATCGCCGTGGCCAGCACGAGCGCAACGAGCCGTCGAAACATCTGCATGAAATGCCTCCTTGGACTAGAGCCTGTTCACAGGCACTACGCGCTCTCGTACAGGCGCGTCAGGACGAATTCGCGGTGCCCGAGCGCCTCGGCCGCCGTCAGCCGGCCGTTGGCCGTGCGGAACATCATGTCGAGCAGCTGGTCGCCCGCCTCGCTCATCGTTATCTCGCGCTGCAGCAGGCCGCTCGTGTCGACGTCGACGTGCTCGCTCATCGTGCGCACGGTGCGCGGGTTCGCGCAGATCTTGATCACGGGCAGGATCGGGTTGCCGATTACGTTGCCCTGCCCCGTGGGGAAGAAGTGCACGGCAAAACCGGACGCCGCGCACAGCGTGACCATCTCGGCCGCGGCGGACGAGCTGTCCATGAACCACAGCCCCCGACCGGTCGGCATCTCGGCCTTGTCGAGCACGCCGTCGACGACGCACTTTCTGCCGATCTTCTGGATATTGCCCAGCGCCTTCTCCTCGATCGTCGTCAGGCCGCCCGCGATGTTGCCTTTGGTCGGCTGCGAGTCGGAGAGGTCGGACGTCTTGTGCCGGTTAACCACTTCCTGATAGCGGTCGAACACGCGCATGAAATCCTTGCGGACCTTTTCGTCGCGGCAGCGCGCGGCGACGATCTGCTCGCCGCCCGTGAGCTCGGTCGTCTCGCCGAACACCAGCGTGCAGCCGGCAGCGTACAACTTGTCGAAAGCGTCGCCGACGGTTGGATTGGCGCCGCATCCGGATGTCGTGTCGGATTCGCCGCACTTCGTAGAGACCCAAAGCTCCGGCAATTCGCACTCCACGCGATGCTTCTCGCTCGCCCACTGCAGGTATTCGCGCGCAGCCTTGGAGGCGCGCATGATCGTGTCGTGGTCGCCATGAAGCTCGATGCCGAACCCGGCCACGGGCTTGCCGGTGGCGGCGATGCCATCGGCCACTTTTTTCGTCCACTGGTCTTCGATCCCGATCACGACGACCGCGGCCACATTCGGATTGCTGCCGGCGCCGATCAGCGTGCGGAAGTGAAGGTCGAGGTCGGCGCCGAACTGCAGCCGACCGTACGGGTGCGGAATCGCGATCGTGCCCTTGATGTTGTTGGCGACCGCCTCGGCCGCGGCGTTCGACAGATCGTCGACCGGCAGGACGATCACGTGGTTGCGAACGCCGACGCGGCCGTTCTCGCGGCGGTAACCCCAGAATGTCTGTTCCATGTAAGCCTTTCTATGTCGGGTAGAGCTGGAAGAGCGAGTATTTCGGCTTCAGGCGAGGCGCGACGTCGAGGAGCGGAGTGTATATAGACCTACATGAGCACCGCAGACGGGCGAGCAACGAAGCATGAAGGCGAAAGACGAAGCTCTACCATCGCTTCGTCTTGATGTTGTGCACGTGGGCGTGCTGTCCCTTGACGATCGGCTGCACGACCTTGCCGATGTCGGTGCCGTACTTGATCACCGTGTCGCCGACTGCCAGGTCCTTCAGCGCGACTTTGTGACCGATGGGAATGTCCTGGATGCACGGCAGCGTGATCGTGCGGTCTTCGTCGAGGATCAAGCCCGTAAGCGTTGTGCCCGCCTTGACGCCCTCGACGACCACGACCGCAACGGAATCCTTGGGGTCGTGCAACACGCAATGAATCATCGCAATCTCCGGTATGTGCCAAACTGTGAAGCGTAACGCCGAATCATGTTCCGGTCGAGACCTCCGCTCCCCGACGCGTGTCCTTCGCTTCCTTCTTCGCGCAGCTCCTGAACGGCCTCGCGGGCGCGTCGGCGCTGTTCCTGGTCGCTGCCGGGCTGACGCTTATCTTCGGGGTCACGCGCGTGGTCAACTTCGCGCACGGCTCGCTCTACATGCTCGGCGCCTTCATCGCTTACTCGATCGTATCCGCGATGCCGAAAGGGTTCAGCGGGTTCTGGGGGGGCGTGCTTCTCGCCGCGGTCGTCGTTGCGCTGATCGGCGCCGCGATCGAAGCGCTCGTTCTGAAGCGCATCTACGCAGCACCCGAGCTCTTGCAGCTCGCCGCCACCTTCGGCATCGTGCTGATCGTTCGCGATGCCGCCCTCTGGATCTGGGGTCCGGAGGATCTCCTCGGACCGCGGGCCGCGGGACTCGCCGGTGCGGTCGCGATCTTCGGCCGCGTGATACCGGAATACGATCTCTTCCTGCTGTGCGTCGGCCCGCTCGTGCTGCTGGGACTTTGGTACCTGCTCGAGCGAACCCGTTTCGGAACGCTGACGCGCGCTGCCACGGAAAATCGCGCGCTCGCAAGCGCACTTGGCGTGAACGAGCGCGCGCTGTTCACGCTCGTGTTCGCACTAGGGTCATTCCTTGCCGGTCTCGCCGGCGCGCTCCAGCTGCCGCGCGAGCCGGCCAACCTCGGCATGGATCTCTCGGTCATTGCGGAGGCGTTCGTCGTCACCGTCGTTGGCGGACTGGGATCGGTTCCCGGCGCTTTCGTCGCGGCGCTCCTGATCGGTCTCACGAAAGCGCTTTGCATCGCGCTCGGCACCGCGGACGTTTTCGGGGTGGAAGTGGCCTTTCCCAAGCTCACGCTCGTCGCCGAGTTTGTCGTGATGGCGATCGTGCTCGTCGTCAAGCCGCACGGATTGATGGCGTCCGCACCCGCCGTGCCGCCGACCACGCCGCTCGCCGAATTCCGCACGCTGGTGGTGCCGCCAGGCCGCAAGGCCGCGGCCGCCGCACTCGCGGCCCTGGGTCTCGCCGCGCTGTTGCCGTTTACCGGCAATGAATATTGGCTCGTCCTCGCGACCGACATCCTCGTGCTCGCGCTGTTTGCGTCGAGCCTGCAATTCGTGATGGGCACCGGCGGGATGGCCTCGTTCGGCCACGCGGCGTACTTCGGGCTCGGGGCGTACGCTGCCGCACTGTCGTTGAAGCATGGGATGCCGATGGAAGGCGCGCTCGCGCTCGCGCCGCTCGTGGCGGCGGCGGGTGCGTTGGTCGTCGGCGCCTTCTGCGCGCGCGCGTCGGGCGTCTACCTCGCGATGCTCACGCTTGCGTTCGCGCAGATCGTCTGGTCCGTCGCGTTCCAGTGGGACGACGTGACCGGCGGCTCGAACGGCATCGTGGGCGTATGGCCTTCCCACTGGCTCGACGACAAGTCCCATTATTTCTGGTTCACGCTCGCGATTGTGGGCACGGCGCTCGCATCGATCGCCTGGATTGCGCACGCGCCGTTCGGCTATGCGCTGCGCGCGTGTCGCGACTCCCCGCTGCGCGCCGGGGCGATCGGCATCGACGTCCGCAAAACGCAATGGGTCGCCTTCGCGATCGCGGGCGGCTTTGCCGGCCTGGCCGGCGGCTTGTATGCGTTCTCGAAGGGCAGCATCTCGCCGGAAACTCTCGCGATTCCGCGCTCGGTCGACGTGCTCGTCATGGTGCTGGTGGGCGGGCTCAACGCGCTCGCGGGGCCGTTGCTCGGCGCGGCCACGTTCACGTGGCTCTCCGATACGCTCGCACGGGGGACGGAATACTGGCGCGCAGTGCTCGGCGCGGTGATCCTGATCATCGTCATCGCTTTTCCGGCAGGCATCGGCGGCGCAATGCAGCATTGGCTGGCGCGGAGAAGGCGGTGAACGCAGCATCGCCCGCACGCTCCGCCGGCGACAGCGTGCTGCGCGTCGACGGATTGACCAAGTCGTTCGGCGGCGACGACGTGGTCCACGCGGTTTCGTTCACGGTCGCCGCCGGCGAGCTCGTCGCCCTGATCGGTCCGAACGGCGCAGGCAAGACGACGTGCTTCAACATGATCAACGGACAACTTCACCCCGATCGGGGCACGGTCGCGCTGCGCGCGACGCGGATCGACGCGCTGCCGCCGCGCTCGATCGCCCGCCTCGGGGTCGGCCGGACGTTCCAGGTCGCCGCGACGTTCGCGTCGATGACGGTGCGCGAGAGCGTGCAACTCGCCCTCCTCTCGCACCTCGGCGCTCATCGGCGAATCGGCGCGCGTGCGACCGATTGCCTGCGTGCCGAAGCCGATGCGCTGCTCGAGCGGGTGCGGATGACGCGCCTGGCTGAAGCCGGCTGCGCAACGCTTGCCTATGGCGACGCGAAGCGGGTCGAGCTCGCCTTGGCACTCGCGGGAGCGCCAGTGCTCCTGTTGATGGACGAGCCTACGGCCGGCATGTCCCCGCGCTCGCGCGGACGGCTCATGCAGCTCGCAGCCGACGTCGCCCGCTCCGAGCGGATCGCGGTGCTGTTCACGGAGCACGACATGGATATCGTGTTCGGCCACGCCGATCGGATCATCGTGCTGGACCGGGGCCGCGTGATCGCGGAAGGAAGCCCGGCCGAGATCCGCGTCAATGCGGACGTTCAGGCGGTGTATCTCGGGGAGGACGTGCCAGGCTAGCCTGCCAGTCGGCCGAGCCCTTGCGCCAGGTCCGCGATCAAGTCGTCCGGATCCTCGAGCCCGGTCGCAAGCCGCAAGCACGGTCCACCGGGATCCCACTTCGTCGCCGTCTGCACGCGCTCGGGATAGATCGGGATGATCAGGCTCTCGAATCCGCCCCAGCTCCAGCCCATGCCGAACAGCTGCATGCCGTCGAGCATCGCGTCGATGCGCTCCTTCGCCACGGGCTGCAACACGATGGAGAACAATCCCGACGCCCCGATGAAATCGCGCTTCCACAACTCGTGGCCGCGCGAGCCCGGCAGCGCCGGGTAGATGACTTCTCGAACCTCCGGCCGCGCTTTCAGCCACTGCGCGATCTTCAGTGCGCTCTCCGTGTGGCGCGCGAGACGCAGCGGCAGCGTACGAAACCCACGGAGCGCGAGGAAGCAATCGTCGGGCGACGCCGTCACGCCGATGTCCGTCCACAGACGATGGAGCGTGGGAAACGTCGCCTCGTTCGCGAGAATGAGTCCCGACAGCACGTCCGAGTGGCCACCGATGTACTTGGTCGCCGCGTGCACCGATATATCGACGCCGCGATCAAACGAGCGGAAGCCGAACGGCGTGGCCCACGAGTTGTCGGTGACGAGGAGCGCGCCGCGCGCGTGAGCGACGGCAGCGATCGCCGGAATGTCCTGCACGCAGAACGTGAGCGACCCCGGCGACTCAGTGAACACGAGTCGCGTGTTCGGCCGGAAGTCACGCTCGATCGCGGCGCCCGCCAAGGGATCGTAGTACGAAACTTCGATGCCGAGACGAGTCAGGTGGTTGTTGCAGAAGCGGCGCGTGGGTCCGTAGACAGCGTCGGTGACGAGAGCGTGGTCGCCGGGCTTGAGCAGCGCGAGCAGCGGCAGCGTGGTCGCGGTGAGTCCCGAGGGCACGGCAAGCGCCGCGTGCGCGCCCTCGATGGCCGCGACCGCGTCCTGCAGGTCGGTGACCGTGGGAAGGCCGTGCAGGCCGTAACCGATGCCTTCGTATTCGCCGCGTGCCGCCTGCTCGAGCTTTTCGACGGTGGGAAACAGCATCGTCGACGCGCGGAAGACCGGCGTGTTGACGGCGCCCAGGAACTTCTCCGGCGCGCGCCCCAGATGGCCGGCGCGCGTTGATGGCTTGTGCTTGTCGCGGCTCATGCGCTTTCCGACGTTGAATTCAGCGCAGCGCGAATTTTCGCGACCTCCGCCGGGATCGCGTCGTCGACGCTGATGGTGATTGCATCGCGCGGCGGCTCCAATGCCGCGAACTGGCTCGCGAGCAGCGAGGGTGGCATGTACGCGTGCTTTCGGGCCGCGATGCGCGCTGCAATGGTGTCGTACGCGCCTGCGAGGTGGACGAAGCGGACGTTGCCGGCGCGACTGATCCGGTCGCGGTAGGCCTGCCGAAGCGCGGAGCACGCGAGCACCGCATTGCCGCCGCTCTTGTCGATCGCGCCCATCTCCGCGGCCAGGCGATCGAGCCATGGCCAGCGGTCTTCATCGGTAAGAGGCGTTCCGGCCGCCATCTTGGCGACGTTCTCGGGAGGATGAAAGTCGTCGGCGTCGAAGAACGGCCAACCGAGATCGCTCGCCAACGCCTGGCCCACGACGCTCTTCCCGGACCCGCTGACACCCATGACGACGACGATCACCGCGTTACCTCGTTCGGCGGAAGGAGGCCCGATGCTACCCAACGCGGGATCGCCTGAACAGGTCCCGCACCCTCCTGCCCAATCTTCAAGCGTTGACCGAGGCGAGATGCGAGCGGCGCGTGGCGATCACCGCGGCCATCACGATCAACACACCACCGGCAATCGTCCGCAGCGCCGGCACCTCGTCCAGGAACAAGAGCGCGAGCACGATGCCGTAGACCGGTTCCAGTGCAGCGATGACGCTCGCCGTGTGTGCGGTTGCCACGCTAAGCCCCGAGATGAAAAGCGTGTGCGCGAGTGCCGTGCAGAAAAGACCGAGCACGATGAGCAGCATGACCTCGCGCCCGCCAATCGTCCCGATCGCCCACGGCGCTGCCCAGGCGAACGGCGCCAGCGCGACCGCCGCAAGGAGGTTCTGCCAGAACACAATGTCGGTAGGCGTTCGCGACCCAACCCAGCGCCGGTTCATCACCGCGAGCAGCGCGAACGTGAATCCCGACACCATGCCCCAGGCGAGGCCCTGGACCGTGGGGTTGTGGAAAGAAAGCTCCGGGACGAGCATTACCAGCCCGGCCGTCACCAGCACCGCCGTCGCCGCCTCTCGCCGGCGCAGGCGCCGCGCGAGAAAGACGCGCTCCGCCAAAAGCGTGAACAGGGGGAAGCTGGCGAAGCCGAGCAGCCCCACGGCGACCGTCGATACCTGGATCGCGGCAAAGAAGCTCAACCAATGGACCGCGAGCACAACGCCGTTGCCAACGAGGCGGACGTCGAACGGCGCTCGCGCTCGCGTGCGCAAGCGCACGATGCCCAATGCCGCCGCGGCGATTGCCGTTCGCCCGAGCACGATCGCGACCGGCGACAACGCGAGCCATTTGCCGAAGAGTCCGGCAAACCCGAACAGCGCGACGGCGATGTGCAACGCAACCAGCGCCGCGGCATGGGTCAAGCGGACTCCGGCCAAAGCGCCCATGCTACTTGAGCGGCGCCCGGGACGATGAGTCGGTGCTTACGTGATCGAGATCAAAGACGCCTCGACTGGGTCTTGCATTGCCATGCCGGTTGGTGGATTCTTCCGCCGAAGAAGAACATCGATGGCAAGGGAGAAGCGTCCTCGCGTGACAAACGCCGTGGCGACCACGTCGCACGACGGAGAGCTTTTCGCCCGACTTACCCAGCTAGGTTCGACCTGCAGCTATCCGCGCAATACCGCCTCCAGACGGAGGGCGCGCACATCGACACGGTCTTCTTCATTCTGGAAGGTCGTCTCAAGGCGTTTGTCGGCAAGGACAGTCGACAGGAGGTCCGGGTCGACACGCTCGTTCCGGGGGATTGCTTCGGTCTTGCTGCGCTCGACGGCGGCCGCTGCGTCGTTTCAGTGAAAACGATCACCCCATGAAAGCCTGCCTCCTGACCCGCAAGCAGGTCGAGAAGCTGATTGCCGGCGACCGGCTCTTCATGAAATACCTGCTGTTCCGCCTGACCGCGCGAGTACGCGCGCTGACGATCACAGTGCGTGCGCTGGCTCTGGACGATGTCCAGAGCGGCGTCGTCGGGCTCCTGGTCGAGCTCGCGCAGAGCGAGTCCGGCATCCGCATCGTCCGCCCGCGCCTGAGTCAGCGCGAAATCGCGGATCGTGTCGCGGCATCCCCGGGAATGATCGGCCGCGTGATGAAGCATCTCGTTGCCCGCGGCAATCTTGCCGTAACCCCCACGGGCATCGTCGTCCGCAAAATTCCGACGACGGCAACGTGACGTGTGTTGCGACGTCCGAGCCGCATTCGTCGTCGCGTGCGGTCGTCGCACTGTCGACCAAGCTTACAACGGAGAGAAACACTATTAAACGACGGAACATTCAAAAGTGAACGACTCGTCTTCAGGCGCTTGAATATGTTCTGTAAGCCGTCGGCGGCCGATGCGGCGACGTCCGGTGCCGTTTCCTACGTTTCGTTCAGGCACGCCCCTCGTTTTATCAGGGCTGATCGCACGCGCCCACCGGAGGAACCCGATTCGCGCGTAGCACCGAGCGGACCATTTCGCGATGTGTCGCGCCCAGCCGAACGCGAGGAAGAACGTCGAGCACGACGCATGCGACGAACGCGGTCGTGGCTCTTGGCTCGGATCTTGCAAAGCGAAACGTTGCTGCATCTGCGCGTCCCGACATCTAGCGGGCGGAACACCGAAGCGAGCACGCGCAAGCGAAGAATAAGTTGTCGGCACTATAAGAACGCGTGGGATATCGCCACGTAAACAAACCCCGCTGTAAACGTTCCTCCGCTGGACGGGCGCGCGCCCGTCCTTTTTTTGTCTGGCCGGCCCGCGTTGCCAGCAGCGGCAAGATGATCGCGCTCGGTCGTTCGTGCGCTGTCGAGCCGCGCTCAACGCGCCGAACGTCGGAGAAACTTACATCCGAGTATCACACCAGTGAATGGCCGCGCGTTCAATAGTGAACGTTCCGTAACTACGCGCTTAAATCCACTCGTAATGCCGCGTGAAGGCACTCGTCACCCGGCTTCCGGTAAGTTTTTCACAGTCGCATATCCTTCACTTCGGCGCTGATCCGGCAGCCAGCCGGGGGGGGTTAACTGGCTTGCATGCGTCCTGCTGCGCTCCAGACATAGAGACCGCATTTCCCCGGGGCGTGGCAGCGACCGCGCGCGGCCGGCTGTCGAATGGGCATCGTATTCGACCCAACCGGGTTCGCCAGTGGGTGACACGATGGGCGGAACATTTCGCTTCTCGTGCAGCGTCGCCCAAGCTCCATGCAAGCTGTCGGTGAAGGCGGCTTTCTTGTCGGACTCTGGCGGCAGCTACGGCGTATCGCCCCGGGTTCTCATTCATCGCACCGAGCTGTTTGATAATACCGTAGAGAACGATTGCGAATACGGTGATGGCGTTACAAACACCAATCCATTTGGGCCGGTTCCAGCGCAATCATCGACACCTACACCGACCTATACCGCGCTCGGCATTGGTATAGGCGGTACCGCCGACTGCGGATTGGCTTCGGGCGCTGCAGATCCGAACGCGCCGACCCAATTTATCGCGACAGAAATAAACGTACCTGCAGGCCGCTACGACGTGTTCTCCACGTTCAGATTCAATCCTGCGCCGTAACGGTACGGTACACACGCGTCCGAAGAACGCGTAGCCGTGTGGCCGAACTGAATCGGTTCACGGCCACGGTCACTATAAAAACGCTTGGGCCCTTCGCGACCTAGGCAAACCCCTATCTAGTGTGAGTTCCTCCTCGGGGCGGGCGCAAGCCCGTCCGCTTTTTTTGATTCATGCCGCCCTTCCCGCCTGCGCTAGAATGCCGGGCGTGCGGCACGCCGTCGGCCCCGAGTCGGGCGACGCCAAAGGCCTACGCCCGAGAAAAGCCGACCCGCCCTGGAGGAATGCATGCCGAACCCATCGTCGGCCGCCACGATCGTTGCCGCCGTTCGCAACGCTCCCGGCAACCGCGTCAAGGTCGCCGTCTCGGACATCGACGGCGTGCTGCGCGGCAAATATCTCCACAAGGACAAGTTCTACTCGGCCGTCGAAGGGGGCTTCGGCTTCTGCGACGTCGTGTTCGGCTGGGACATGATGGACGTCACCTACGACAACACGACGCTCACCGGCTGGCACAAAGGCTTCCCCGACGTGCTCGCGAAGATCGACCTCGGCACCTATCGGACCGTACCCTGGGACGGCGGCGTGCCGTTCTTCCTCGGCGACTTCGTCGGCGAGAAAGGCGGCAAGGAAGTGCCGTTGCTGATCTGCCCGCGGCAGGTGTTGAAGCGCGTGCTTAAGCGCGCAGAAAAGCTCGGTTTGACCGCCATGTGCGGGATGGAATTCGAGTGGTTCAACTTCGCGGAAACGCCGCAGTCGTGGGCCGCCAAGAGGGGCGTGGGCCCCGAGCCCATCACGCCCGGCATGTTCGGCTACTCGCTCCTGCGC